>Ga0137415_10002634_pt1 | contig 17828 bp, 29 predicted proteins | sample CZODoug3_1_1_16f_FD_183082 | JGI IMG/M metagenome (GOLD analysis project Ga0137415, IMG submission 183082) | Vadose zone soil fungal communities from Angelo Coast Range Reserve, California, USA - CZODoug3_1_1_16fungal (Hybrid Assembly) | ecosystem: Environmental > Terrestrial > Soil > Vadose...
CAAGCCGACTCCTCAGAGGATCATGGGATGAATCACTGAGGAGAATCGAAACCTCGAGCGGTACGCAAGCCTGCGGGAAAAAACTAATTTAGAAACTGCTGTAAAGTTCCTACCGCGTCCCCGCCAACGGGGGCGCTCTCTCTACTGGATCACTGGCTCCGGCCCATACCGGCCAAAATGGCTCCCTTTATCACCGGCGCGGTCACTTTCTGCGGTACATCATTTGGCATGGACACAACATCCGACGATCTGGCTGTGCGAGTCCTGCGCCATCCTGTGGCTGGTGGTCCGTGCAGTTCGGTCGCCTTGGGTTCGGGCCGGCGTTCTGCTAATGCTGTGTGGTTTGATGCTGAATGCTGTCGTGACCGAGGCCAACGCTGGAACGATGCCAGTTGTCGGAATGCCCTCCACACTTCATCCCGCCAGCCCGATGTGGCGCGCTGCGACGTCGAAAACGCGGCTGCCATTTCTAGCAGACCAAGCGCGGCTGGGACTGTTTAGCGTCGGCGATCTCGCGTTGGTATTTGGAGGCATCCTCATTATTATTGCGATTTGCTTGCATCGAACCCTCAAGATGGAGAGCACCCAGAATTGCAAGCGGCTGAGATGGGATTCTGCGAGACGGGGTCTAGGGTCATTTCAGTCCCGCCTGGGACTGAAGGCCGCCCCACCATGCAGTGGCGACGACGGCTTGAACCGGGGGAAGGAACGGAATTGCAGTACCGCGCGGTTCACAAACTGCGCTCGTGCTCGCAGCAAATAGCGTGCCAATCCACAATCTGGATTGCCGGAGCCGTGATCGGAGTCGCAGAAAGGAGCGAGAGCACCGATGAAACATCGCCTCTCCATAGATGGACGCTCACTTATGGGTCTGAGCGACTCACGATGTGTCTCGATGTAGGCGACACTTTCCGTGGAACGCGATGCGCTAGTCACAATTCGCCAATACATGGCGTCTTCCAACGCCATCGACGCACCTCGCCCGGCGTTCGAGCTTAAGGGCATGAGCCGCATCACCAATCAAGACCACCCGGTCTTTGTGCCAAGTGGGAAGTGTCTGGATGTCATAGACGTTCAGCTTGATCGGAGGTCCGGTGCTCGATGAGCCTTTCGACGGGATCGTGATACCGGTGGTACATCGACAGCATTTCTCGTTTTACAACCTCGATGGAGAGATCGTTCAGCTCATCTTCCGTCAGTTCCCTTCTCTCGCCAGATATTGCTCGACCACATCACCTCGTCCGGTCGGTTGCCGCCGTAGCCGAAGAACCCTCGCTGCCCGAACGTAAAGTTGAGGCCCCGCCTGTCGTTGTAGTGATGCGTGCCGTCGATCTTAACAAAAATGAGTCGCGTCCCCAGGATCAGGAAACTGTTAGATAAGTTCGAGGTCCAGTATCAATTCCAGCCAATGGTCGAACACCGGAGGTTCGATTTCCCTGAATTTCAATTCCGCCGCGTTTCGGGAGGGCAGGGTTTCCCCCGCTGCTATATAGTTGAGGAGTTTTTTCAGTTAAGACCGTTCACGCGTTCGCGGCTAGGTAGACCGGGTTTCGGGGGGATCGGAGTGTCGCGCGTCATTCCAAACAGCCGGTGGAAAACGTCGGGATCCCCGTAATTCACGGCACCGCGGGTTCCCAGCGTTGCCCGGATTTCCAGGGTTGCCGACATTTTCGGGGTTACCGAAATGTTGATCAATAACCGTGTCCTTATATAGTTCGCCGATGTATTCACCGCTCAACTTGTGCACATGTGTGCCATTCAGTTGTCCGATCGGGCTACCATCGAGTCGATATACATATCGGGTGCAGTGGAAACCGACTGCACTTCCATGGACGTTGTAGACGCATTCGGTCATGGCTTTATCCTCCTTCTGTTTAGGTAACGGAGTGAACGGTTTTTCATCGAGCTGCAAATTGCGGGGCGATCGTTCTCTGACGGGCATGGATTCACGCTGCCTTGGCAAGAAGTTTCAGCGCACTACTGGTGTAGGAACGGCAGCCGCACGCCAGTGCCATTCTCTCCTTGCGAAGTTCAAACTACCGTTTGCGGGTTAGCGGTCCCCGGGGAGGATGTTCCTGTGTCGTGTTAGCAGCCGACGCTTGAACGGGGCCACTCGGGGCCGCTAGCGCCAACTCGCCTCGCCTTTTATCCTTTGAAGAATTAACAAATTCATCCAACCCGAACCGACCCGGACGGCAACGGCAACTCCGTCAGCTCTCATGCGCTCTTGCCAGCTCCGCGTGACAAATAACGTCTTAAGGCGTTAAGAGTTGGCATGCAGTCCTTGACAGCCGTGGAAAGGCGGAAGGGCTATGGGGGCGTGGAGTCCTTGGGAGAATGCGAACTACTGCTGGGTCGTAATCTGCAAGAATAAGCGATTTCATCACCACACAAACGTGATGTTCGGGCACAAGATTCCGCTTGGTGAAGCGGATGCGGTTTCACCTCCGCCTGCGCTGAACGGACAATTTCTTGCGCGATGCGATGAGTGCGGGAAAGAGTACGACTACGATCCTGAGGAAGTCCTGAGGGTTGAACTTGAGCTTCCAGTGTCCTTCACGCCACACCCGCTCTTTCGGAACTCATGAAATGGGCGTGCCCCCTGACACGAACCGCGAAGCCGCCATCTCCTTGCTCGGCTTCGCTCACATTATTTGGGACTCGCGACGGGTTCGGAAGATGATGCCCCAAGGCCCATCACCGTATCCCACTAACACTCGTGGCTGGAGTCCTTGACGGGGTGGGAGCGGGATCAAGGTTCCTCGCTAATGCACTCGGAGCCGTTCAGCACCACATGACGGAAATTAAATGGGTCAGGCCGTCATCCGCGAGAATCCTGCCGCGAACGACGGCCTGTATTGTTGTCGGAGGGCGATTTATGCCCTGCGACGAGGGTCGTCACGCGCACGTAATATCGGAATGCGCGGAGGCGACGACGATGTCGATGCTTGGTCCCGTGACGTGCAGCGCATTGACCGTCATCGCTCCGGTATTTCCGCTCGGCGAACTCGTCTGCTCGTTGACGATGACGCTGATGCCGCCTGGCAGCGAGAGGGCGACGTTCGGGTTGGAGACAAGGACTGGTTGGCCCGCGACGACCAAGCCGACGAGTTCAGAATTCCCAGTGACGGCGGCCTGTCCACCGCTGCAGGTGGCGCTTGAGTTCGATTTCACGAGATCGGCAGCAACCAGACCACCCAACAGGCTCAGGTTGTGGACCGATGATTGCGACTGACTGCTGGTGCCACTGCCAGACGTGGCGCTGCTCAGCACGTCAGCCGAGACCAAACCCAGAACGTTGACACTCGCAAGAGACGTTTTCAGATTTCCACCGCTTGCCGAAAGCGGTCCGGTATCGGACAGCGCGAGCGAAATCCCCGCCGCACTTGCCCGCAGAGCCACAGCTTGACCGCTGAACGTTGTACTGGCTTGTGCAAAACTGGCGACAGGGCCGAAAGCCAAAATCGCTGTCAGACAGATCGCGAGCGTCGAAGTTTTCTTTGCGTTCATTTGCACGTTCTCATCCTCCAGTCAAAAGGCGAATGACCGACGCGCGCGGCTGTAAGCAGCAGCAATCGGTCGGGCCGTTGATGGTAAGCACCTCAGGCTTCCCGGTCTTGTTCGGGCGTTTCAGGTGCGCTTTCGTATTGGTTGTAAAAACTGTGAGTGGGTGGATCTCTTTCAAATCCAGCCGTATTTCCTTCTGGTACCCTCGGTGGGATCGCATCATTCTGAGGGCTTCACTGGCAGGCGGCAATACAGGGGATTATGTAATACTCCCCCAAATCGTTGTTCCGATTCTGTAAACAGATTTCAAAGCCCCCCCGTGTGAGTGAGCCACAAGCGCCGATCCTACGAAGGCAGTCGTGCTATTTTGAAACTGTGGGAGGCCGAAGACTCCTTCGCAGCTTTTGTTCGGCGAGCTTGGCAAGGAGTTCGTGAACCAGTTCCATCATCTTTTCCGAATCGTTTTCTTTTTGGATTCGTCGCGCTAGTTCGCGCCAGTCTTCGTTTGTTCGTGCGGGCGCTTCGGACTGCATAAATTCCTCCAAAATAGCTCCAGTCTGACGCGCCAGCGGTCACCGAACAAGGTTACGATGGTAATGCTGTGGGCACCTGCTCTCAACCCAACGGACCGAGGACCTACAGTGTTCGCTGTATTGAACAGCGCCCGGCGTTAGCGCGCCGGGGCATGGACGGTCAAGATCCAGTTCGAGAATTGTGCGCCAGAGCTGCAGCCAGTCAAGACACCGAAGAGGTGAGCAAGATCCTATCTCAGCTCCGCGCCGTCTTGCGTGAGCACATTACTAGAGTGGAGAGCATGATTATTGAAGAGCGCCGTCGCCTTGCGGACCTGGAGAGCTGACGAAGAGCGCGTAAAGCCTCAGCGCGGAGCTACGAACTCTGAGCTTTGGCAAGGCAGAATCGTTGTTCCGACTCTGTAACAAATCTCAGAGCGCCACCTCCCAGGGTCAGCCGTTGTTAAACTCTAAGAATGTGTGCAAGCAAGACCTCCCTCTCTGGTGCTCACAAGCGCCGACCCTACAAGAAGCCCGCTTTGACAAAGCTAACGACCGAGGAAACGAAGGCCGTGCTGGAGGCCAAGTCCATTCCCGGTGACGAGCAAGCTGGGAAGGTGCGGGAGGCTATCAAATCAGAACTGGAGAAACGTGATCGACGCACCAAGTAAACGGCATGCCCTTTGATTCGTTGTTTACGCTCGCTTCCGCTCAGGCTGGAGGATGAACTCGCCGTCAACCTCTCCCTCTGAGTCGAGTCTCAAGCTTGTTTCGCACCCGCAAAGCATGCACTCGAAAAGCAGCTAACTAGGAAACGCCATCAGCGCCTGTCACGAGGTCTGGAGGCCGCGTTAGCTGGTGTCGGCAGGGTTGGAGGTCGAACCGCATTTAGGTCTAGGCCGTCTTCTGCTGCTTCCGCCACTTTGCCCAGCGTGCTTTCTGGGCTGCCGCAATGCGTCTCCGGGCGGCTGGTGGCATCGTTCGCTTGGCCACGCTGATTGCAACGACCTTCTTGCCCTGGGCTTTCGCCCAGCGCGCACGTTGAGCAGCAGCGATCCGTGCCCGACCTGCAGCGGAAATTGTTCCTCGGCGGGGTCTGTTGCCGCTTGTCCCGTTCAGCGCGGAGAGCGCGCTATTGAGAGTTGCGAGTTGCGATGTGAGACGGGTCCGCTCCTGCTCCAGCTGTTTGAGTACCGAGGTTAGATTGGGCATGTCGCAATTCTAGCACCGGCCTCCATTACCCTCGTAACCTTGTCCAGTGACCGCATGGGCAGCACACTGGCGTCGAGGTTAGCTGTATGTTTTGCTCTAGTTGCGGGGTTGATCTACCGAATGACTCTAAGTTCTGTCGGTACTGCGGGCAAGCGCAGAGTGTAGCTTCCACCAGCGTCGGTGCAGCCGGAGCGGTAGCACGAGCACGGACGCCAACTCCTGTAGTGGCAGCTCGGCCAAAGCGGGGCGTGGCAGGTTGGATTCTGTGGCCTCTGCTCCTGCTCCTGGTAGTTGTCTGGCTCACACAGCAAACGAACCGGTCCCCGTTACCGCCTCCTGCTTCACAGCAATCGCCCGTGCAGCAACACAGACAGTCAACGGGCAAGGTCGCATTCACCGTCAATGCAGGCGGGATGAGCAATTACAAGTTCACTGTCCCTCCTGGTGCCTCGAACGTCACGATGAAGGGATACTTCACAGCTTCGGGCGGCAGCGGCAATGACATTCAGGTGATCGTGGTCAGCGAAGACGAATACGTCAACTGGCAGAATGGGCATCCAACCAAGAGCTTTTACAACAGCGGCCAGGTCACACAGGACAGCGTGAACATAACCCTGCCGTCTGACCCTGGAACGTACTACGTTGTGTTCAGCAACAAGTTCTCCCTCCTCACGCCAAAAGCTGTGCAAGCGAGTATGGACTTGAACTACTACACCCGCTGACGGAGTGCTCGTAAACCCCAGCCCACTAGTCTGTGCTGTGACAGCAACGATGGCCGGACTACCAGGCATGCAACGCCGAGCGGTAATGAAAAGAAAGCGCACGCGCAGCTGAGGAGTAAAATGCCGGGCGAGGGGGACAACCGCGGGACTGCGCGCGTTGCTCTTCCCCCAAGCCCGGTTCCGCCGTTCCAGAACGTTCCAATTCCCGGCACAGCGACGTTTGTCTCAAGCGTATGATTTGACTCCGAAGTTTGTGGAAAATGATAGTTCACTACTTAGACACGAATACGTACAGGCGAATTTTCCGGGAGCACTTGCGCGTCCCAGCCCGGAAGAAAGTTGCTCTCTCCTATGTGAGCCTCATGGAGCTATTAGACCAATTCCAAAGAGCTACCGAGTACACCTTTTACCGTGACGTACCATTCCCACCCATTCCGGACGGTGTGAAAATAACGAAGCCGAACCCGGACGAAATACGGTCCGTAATCAACTCGCTACCGCCTTTCCAGAGAACGACTGCCGCGAAAACGTATCAGGGATTGGAAGTGTGTTGGCAGGCACTATTCAAGAACGTGAATCCTGTCGGCAAGAAATGCGCAGTCGTTGCCAAATACTACAATCCAGCTAAGTACTCTTCAGAGAGGATAACTTGCGACAGCGTCCTCACTCCAAAATTGAAAATCGCCACGGAAAACGAACCGGTGATAGTTCGAGGCACGATATGTGGCGTGCTCGGCGATTTCTGGCTGAAGCGATCCGATATTGAATTTCTGTAGGCAAACGGGGGCATGCTGACGGTGGGACTGTAGGGCTTGGGGGCACCCGTGAACTAGCGTTCACTGCACTTTTTACCTGCGACCCAGTAGGATCGTGCCGAGGACTATCACGAGCGCGGCCACGAGCATCGCGGCGTACTCTGCGCTGTCTTGCCCTTGATCGTCTGCCCAAAGTTCGGAAAGGGTGGTCATAGCCACCTCCTTCGGGTCGGGGCTTGGGCGGGGAGGGTGGGCTGGTCGCCCCGGCGAGACTTCAATATTGTGCGTGGGGCGATGTGCTGTCAAGCATATCTTTGTGCGGAAGCAACCCAGGCGCATCCGCTTACTGCACTGAACTAGCCACCTCCGAGAAAACTTTGTTCGCGTTCGAACCTACTAGGCGGATCGTGCCGACGACCAGCACCAGGATCACGGCGAGCATCACGGCGTACTCAGCAATATCTTGACCTTGATCGTCTAGCCAGAGTTCGAGAAGGGTGCACATGACGGAATCTCCTGTGGGTCCAGGGCTTTGGCGGGAAACAGGGGGGTGGCCCCGGCAAGTGTTGCAATAGTGCGTCTGGCATGGTGACCCTGTCAAGCCATATCTTCCTACAGGAGGACCCGTCGCAACTGGATGCTGCGATAGTCTCAAGCCGAACCGCAACCAGGCCGTGCGGGACAGGGTTGAGGAGACATGGGAGTGAACGCGCGCCTATAGAAGTGTCCGAACATCCTGCTCAAGTTCTCGCTCGACGACCGCGTGGCCAAGCGAGCGAATCAAGCGGTTCAGCAACGTAAGAACCACCGAAAGTACAGTAGTGCTGGTCAAGTAGTTCACCTTGATGTCAGTACTGCCGCTGGTCGTGCTGTTTGGGGACTGGAGGATCGCGCTGGACGCAATGGCAAAGCCGTCCGTTCGGATTCCGGGGTTGAATCCGACCAAATATGTGCCTGTCTTTTTACTGCGTGACAGAGGCAGACCCGCTACGCTTAGGATCGCAAACAGTCGTGCTTCTCCAAAGTAGCCGATCTCACCCCCCCAGCGCATTGCGAGTTGCACGAACAGAACGATGTAGATCGTAAGGTCCACAACACTCCACCCTTCATCGGATTCCATCTGGGTGGCGAAGGCAATTTCGCCGGTCGCCGTCACACGCCATCTCATCTCGTATTCAAGACTCTTGTGGTAGTAGATGAATTCATAGAAATCTGTGCCGCTGGCGTGATACTGCTCGCGGTCTATACCGCCAGGGTCGGTAGACGACCAAAGGCGATTAAGCTAGGATGGAGCGCATCGTTGATAATGCTCTCCACGATTTCGCTAAACTCAACGTCTCGATTGAACAACAGTAGTGAAGCGTGAAGGACTTGCAACCTGGTTCGGCCCAGCATCGGCCGCGTTCGTCGACTCTGCAGTAACCGTTCGGTCAAGTTCACCCATGACCGATTCCAAGCCCGCCATTTCTTCTTGACTCTGGAGACAACTCTTGCGCGTCGGCCGCGAGGCTCGCCACCATTTCGCCGATGGCGACGTCGAAGTTGTCGCCGAGATCGGCCTCAGCCGCAACGCCTCGGGTGCGTTCGTGCTATCCGCCACGCTCGCCGTGACCATCGCCGGCGTCGACCATCAGACGGCGGAACAGCTTGTCGAGGGCGCCCACGCCATCTGTCCCTACTCGAATGCGATCAAGGGTAATGTCGATGTCCGAACCACGGTCTCGGTTCGGTGAGTTGAGGCATAGGCAAAGGGAGAGGGTGACGAGGCGTGAACTGGTGACCTTTGTTCTGTGAGCACCCATCTCAAATCCGATACGATCCTGCTGCGCGCGGAGCACCTGGGCCGTAGCGTCCCCGGGAAAATCCTCGTCGCCGACGCGACCTTTTACATCAGTCGGGGCGAGACGCTGGCCATCGTCGGCCCAAGCGGGTCCGGAAAAACCTCCCTCCTCCGGCTGCTGAACCGCCGCCCAATAGACATCGCGGAGTGTTAGCCCTAGAGCCCAGCGTGTGGCTCGCAAGCGTTCGCCCGGAGTGGATCGGTGCTTTGGCATCACACCCACTATCAGCCTTGCAACGTCACGACTGAAGCAAAACCGTTGGAGTATAGGTACGAGAGAGTCATAGCGACAAAGCTGCCGTGGCGGGAACCACTCCCCAAACGTTGGAGTCAAAGCTGGGTCATAATAGCGGCCATGTCCGCTACTCGTGAAGAATCGTCGGTTGTCGTGGATCGAAAAGTAGAGAAAGAGAAGAGCCTACGTCCTTCCGATCCGCGCATCCGCTGCCCGCAGTGCGGCTGGTCGCCCCGCGAGGAAGACCGCTGGTCTTGTAGTTGCGGCAATGAGTGGAATACGTTCGACACGGGAGGCGTGTGCCCGGCGTGTCTTCACCAATGGACTTCAACACAGTGCCTCTCGTGTGTCCGCTGGTCGCCGCACTCCGATTGGTACGCGCAGTAATGCGCTCACGAGCGGCAGCAAAGCCCATAGCGCTGCCAAAGTCGAAACCACGGGCTATGCGCGTGCATGTCGTCGTGCCTTCGATTCACAGCCGAGAGGTCGCTCGGGCTCAGCGGTCTGGTGTCCGGCACGGCGAAGATGCGCTCAAGCCATTCGATTTCGGCAATGGTCTGTTCAGCGTCCATCTGTCACAATATCTAACAGAAAGGCGGGGAGGTCAATTCGGAGTAGCATCTCCAAAGACCGCGACTGCGCGATTCGTCCGTTGCCAGTCGATTCGCCAGCAACCTCCTGCCACGGGCACCCAGAAGAGCTTTTTCGGCGGCGTTCCTCGCGCATAGTGGTTTAACTCGGCAGCCCGCCCATGGAATCCTCGCGTGTGCCATGAGTCGCGGAACCCGAACTTCTGAAAATCGAGATGATGGCAGAACTCGTGGCAGAGCGTGCTTAGGAATGTACCGAACGACGTGACTTCCTTGCGCACTGCCGTCCGCATCCATACCCGGATCATCATGGTTTCGTGGGTGTAGTCCCCGAAAAGCTCGGTGCTCCAACTCTCGCGGACTCGGAGCGGCCTTGCTGCAAGCACGCGGATGCCACAAGCAGGGACTTTGTAGAACCCCGATGCGGCATTCAGAAATTCTGCGCAGGCACGGCGGACATCGGCGCTCGTCCCATTCCTCATCGCGGACTCTATGCATTTTGCAATCGGCAGCAGGCATCCATCCTGCGGCAGGTCGAGTGTCCTGATCCGGTCGCTTTCGAGGAATGCGGCACGATTCGCCTTGCGCGGTGTAGCGTCCGTAAGCATCACAACCTCATTGAGACTTCGCAAAAGTCAACAGGTACAGAAACAACAGCAGCGCCAATCCACTAAGTGCGCCCCTGACGGCATGCAATGTGCCCCAGCGGGCGAGTAGCCGCTCCGTTTGTGCTGACCGTCTGTCCAGCGTGGGGCTCAGCAATTGCTTGTTGGTCGGCAGGATGACCACCAGTGTGAAGGGGATGACCGAAACCTGCAAGACTCCGGCAACGACCCACCAGAATGTTGCCCCGGCAAGCCATGCTGCAATACAAGACAGCAGGCACACGGCTGCCAACGTCATCTGCATGATGGTTCCCCGGTGATAGCTCGGGGGAAATTCAGCCGTAGCTATTTCTACTCCGCATTCCATTCTGGCCGGATGTTCTACGAAGCTGACGTAGACGGCGGCACCCGTGAACAAGCCGCATGCGAGCACAGCAACGAATTCAGCGATCTGGCGCATCAGTGACCGCTTTCTGCACGAAGCTCTGCCGCACATTAGGCGTGCCGCTTAGTCAGGGCATGAAGCAAGTACCCAATAGGAAACAGTGTCAAACCGAGAACAGCACTCCAGAGGTCGAGGTAGTGACCGATGCTGTGCTCCGAGCCCCAGTGCATCCAAGGAAACAGATGAAGTGCTTCGCAGAGATGGGTGAGAACGACCATCACCAGACATCCTGCGCCAACCAACTGTAGGAAAGAGCCGAGAATCCGTTCTCTATGGAACAACAACACCGAACCAACAAAAAGAATGCCTGCTGGCACCAGCGCGGCCAGTGCTCTAGATAACGTGGCAGTCATAACGCGGCTCGGAGAGTGGACTTCGATTTTTGACCGTTCGGCAGTATGCGAAAAGGATGGACTAGCTTGTACCCTTAGGGCATACGACGGTGACATGACGTGGCCCACCCGTCAGGCTCATTCACTAATCAGCGGTCTAAGCCAGTGGGCACGAGTCGATCCAAGACATTTTCGACCGGGCGCTGGAACCCAGGCCTCTTCCGGCGTGCTCATGAGGCCCCGAACGGATTCAGGCGGACGCCTACTGCGGCTTCCTCCACCTCAGTCCTGGACGAACAATTGGCAAGCGACCGCTGCCGAACGTGGACCCTTGTCGATTAGATTCTCTCTTTCGACTGGTTCATAAATGGCTACGACATTGCCCAACGTAGGCAGGGACTTGGCCTCATGAACTGCATTGCCTCGAATGCTGACGAATCGATAACCGAAGCTGTTGAGCAGATCCCACGCCCCTAGGGGGGAAAGACCGAGACGGGTAGACGCATCTTGATTAATCTCGAAAATGATTGTGGGATGGTGCATTGTAACTACTGTGTCCGCGCCACGAAGAACCAACTCCTCGGCACCCTCTACGTCCATCTTGATAACATGCACGCGCCCCACAGAGGCTTGACTGATCGCACTATCCAACGATTGCGTCAGAACCTCTTCGCCCTTGGGTTCCAGACGAGGATCTCTACCTAGTGAGTTTTGAGCTGGGTCTGACCCGTGATACAAGAACGCCTGCCCTATCTTGTCAGAGACGGCCGCAGGATAAACCTGCACGTTCGTGAGACCATTCAATGTGATATTTGCTTTCAATTGTGAGAACGACTGCGCCGATGGCTCAAATGCAATCACGCGACCCGACGGCCCCACAATCCTGCTTGCCACTAAAGTGTATATTCCCAGATTGGCGCCCACATCAACAAAAGTGTTGCCAGGTGAAAGGGCGCGTTCCAAGTAAGCCAGCTCAGGTTCATAACCCTCACGAAAGACAAAGATGAGTTTTTCGACACCCTTCCATCTGGCAGGTAAGTAGATACTCAGATTCCACCTTCCCAGCCTTACAACCGTAGCCCTGCGGATGATACAACGAATCCCCCAAGCAGTTAGGCGGAAGATAATCAGCCCTGGGGCCCTTTGGAATCCCGCTTGGGCGGCTAGCCATTGCCATTTTTTTCGTAGGTTCTCGAAGACCCTCTTCATTCTACCCACCTCGACGAATTGCCACTACGTTGGCATAGTCGCTCTCGATAGGGGGAGACTCTATCCTGGAAATCGTGCTGCCAGAGCAAACAGAGAAGAACTCGTAACCCAACCCTTCGAGAAGATTCCACGCTCCAGAAGGTGAGAGCCCAAGAAGATCTGCACCCTCAGGATAAAATTCAAAAATGATTGCAGGATTCTTGGACGTAAGGGTTTTCTGTGCCCCGCGCAGGACTAGCTCTTCAGCTCCCTGGACATCCATTTTGATGACGTCAACGCGCCCAGCAGGAATTCTCTGGAGAACATCGTCGAGCGATTCAGCAAGAACGGTTTCGAAACCCCCGGGGAAAGATGGGTGGTGTCCAAGAGAATTGCCACTCGGACAAGATCCAGCATGATAAAGTCGGACCCTTCCCGCTTTTTCCGATAGCGCCACAGGGAAAGCGGTGACATTGGTCAAACTGTTCAGCATGATGTTTTTCTGCAAAAGTGGAAGCGATTGGACTGACGGCTCAAACGCAATCACGCTGCCTGAGGGACCCACGATCCTGCTCGCCACCAATGTGTAGATTCCGAGGTTGGCCCCAACATCGACAAACGTTGCTCCTGGAAAGAGTAAGGTTTGAAGGTATTCCAATTCAGGTTCGTAGTGCTCACGAAAGGCAAAGACAAGCTTACCGATACCTCGCCATTTGGCGAGGAGAAGAACGTGTAAGTCCCATCTTGTCAACCTCACAGTCGCCATCCTCCGGCACGAGCAGGTTACGCCCCACGATATCAGGCGGGTAACGGTGCGAACCGGCGATCTGCGAAAACCATATTGCGCGCTCAGACGCTTCCATTTCCCCAGGAGTTCCTTCGTCGGATGAATCATTAGTTTATCTGCGACAGCAATCTTGGCGCGGACATCCATACACCATCTTACGACGACAGCAGTCGAGGCGATGGATGCTTAGTCCTGAGAGCTGGCAATAGCACAAACGTTCTTTAGAAAAACTATGCCCCGGCCGGACTCACAGCTCGTTGACTGCTCATGGTCTTGTCATAAATCTTCATCAACAGGCGGTAATTTCGTGTAGCCGCATATTTTGTCTCGTACTCTGCTCTAGCTGCCTTGCCCATCATCTCCATTTCTAAGGGGTGTCCCCAAGCCCACTGTACTTTGGCCGCCAGGTCACCGGGATCGGCCCCTGTGAAGTGGATGCCCGTCCTCCCGTCCTCAACAATCTCGGATGGCCCACCCAAGCGGGAGGTAATTACTGGCACGCCGCATGCAAAGGCCTCGATGATATTTATACCGAATGGCTCGAACCACTCACTTGGAGATATCAAAAACCTCGCGCCAGCGATCATCTCAAGTACCCGTTGCCGCGATAACCATCCTTCGAAGCGAACGCTGGCGAGGTTCTCACGATCTTTCCTTTCTTCCAGCTCAGAACGCAAGGGTCCGTCACCAACGATTCGCAGGGGAATCGTGTTGGGCAACCGCTTGAAGGACTCGAGCAGAGTACGTACACCCTTTTCCGGCACCAAACGACTCACAAGAAGTGCGTACTCCCCTGTTCCTGCGCGCATGCCGGGATCTGGATAAACGAAGTTGGGCTTAACGCTGATTTTTTCTGCGGGCAAACCGGCTTCCACCAGCTTGCCACGCACAAACTCCGTGGGCACGACATACCTGTCCACCATTTCATTCCACGTTTGGCGCAAACGATGAAACGCCAGCATGAGCGCAACCGCGGCCGTTGCAGGGTGCGACTGGTGGTAACACTTATGCAAGACTCCACGCCACAAGCTATGGTCGAGGCACTCTCTGCAAGTGTGACCATTCCGATAGAGGATCGCAGCGGGACAGGCCAGGCGATAGTTCTGAACCGTTTGAATCACCGGCACTCTGGCCTCATGGAAAGGATAGTAGGCTCCGGGTGAAATGAGTGGAAAAGTGTTATGGAAATGAACGATGTCCGGCTTCTCTCGGTGCAGGAGGTTTCGAAGTTCGCTTATGCTGCCGTCCCCCCAAATCGTCTGCAAACCCAATTTCACCTTCGACAAGAAACCGTCATCACGGATTTCCTCATTGCGGCGAACATATTCCAGCACCTGATGTCCGAAGTGCGTCAATAACTCCCTCTCTGCCAAATAGGCCGAGTCCTCTCCCCCGGGGTGCCGATAATAGTTGTGACAAAGCAGGATTTTCATGGTCCCTTGAGCGCAACGCCGAACGCAGCGTCCTTATTTTCTTCGATGACGATTGCACTGAACTGTGGATTTCTTCTGGCGACAAACTCCTCAAAGGCAGGCTGACCTTGCACGTCGTCAGCAATCAATACGCCGCCTGGCCGCAAATGCGGCCAAACCCTTTCGAACTCCCACATCATGTTCGAGCGCGTGTGCAGGCTGTCGTGGATAAACAAGTCTACGGTGCGCAGACGAGATAACATCCCTGGCAAGTGTCTCCTGGTTGCGCCTCTTTCCAGGTGCCAATCAGTCCTTAACTCTTGCGGAACAAAAAGCCCAACGCTTTGGTCCGCCGTGGGGCACAGAGGAGGCAGGTCAATGCTCCATAATCTTCCTCTTTGATTTTGAGTCAGTGCTTGGAGCACAAAGCTGGTCGTGACTCCGTACGCTACGCCGGTCTCGATGACAGTATTGGGTAAAAGGGTACGGCAAACCGCGTAGCAGAAGCACGCAAAACTTAGGTCCGCACTATGGCGGGGGTCAAATGGTCTATTCTCATTCGAGCTGGAGATTAGGAGACGGACATGCCGCTCGATTTGTCGCATCGCTGTTTCTTGAAGAGCACCTTCTAAATCCCAATCGACAACTTGACGAAGAAGAGCGGTGAGAGTTTCCAAGCGGACTGGCCGGTGCAGACCACGCTCTGGTCTTATGCGTTCGTAGCGACCCTCGATGAAAATTCGCAGGCGGTCCCAGAATTCAACCGGCTGCACGCAGAGTAGCCCCAAGAGCAAGTAGGGCTTAGATCCACGATTCATGAAAGCTGGCAAACTCATTCCAAGCGTTCCTATTATTGTGCTCCGGACGGGCTCTCCGCGAGAAGTCTGCTTGCGCCAAAGGGATTGGCACCTTTTCGCAGTAATTCCTCAAGGTCTAGCATCCGAATCATGCGCAGGTCCACACCGATCGCGGTCCAAAAGAGGGCCGCTAAGTGCGGACTCTCGAGCATTAAATTCGCCATCCCATAGAGACATAAAACAATTTGAACCGCGCCGCCTACCTGCAGGAAGAGTGCTCGACTCTTCTTCCGATGGCGATGGAGTGCCGCAAAAACACTCCAGAAAAAGCAGCCAAGGAGCGCGAACAATGGGATGAAACCGATCAATCCCATCTTGCACAACACAGTTAAGAAAGTGTTGTGGGGTCGGGCGTCGTTGTCCCAGATTTCGAAGGCAAACGGAACCCCAAAACCTTCTCCGCCTGGAGGGTATTCCGCGAAGCGCTTCCATGCCTCTTTCCAGGCCCAGAGGCGAAATTGCCAATAAGGATCCTCTCCGGAATGGAGGACTCCTGAGTCGAGTTCGCCCGCGACACGCGTGGTAAAGTCTCGACTGGTCTGCATACGAAAAAGCAAGAACGAAAATGAGCACGCCAATACGATGCCAAGAACCAGAGTTGCGAGAATGGACACAAGACGTATCTTTCCATGAAGCAGCCTTGGAACCAGTAACACCATCACCAGCACGAGGGCAAGAGACACGAAGAGACTCCGGGCGTTGGCGAGCAACAAGCCAAGGGAGAAGATCCCTGTGCAAATCCAACCCAACCGCGCTCGGATCATACGGTTTGACATCATCATCAGGACACCACTGAGCGCGACCAAAACATAAATTCCCGGGAAAATGAAGCGCCTCTGCCCAGGCGCCGCAGCAAACCAAGCCAGCCCATTTAGAACGCTCAATGCCGTCCCAAGGAGGAACCACACCGCCAACCTCTTTATCGAACGCCAGCTCCGGAAGAGATGATACCCAACCAGCAAAAAGAACGAGTACACTATCAGTGCCGAATCGCGTAGCACCAACATTGAGTCGCGATGTTCCCAGAAGCCCCGTGTCGCTGACATCAGGCCAGCTGCCGTGAAGAGGACAAAGAGGATATTCAGCATCAGTAATTTGCGAGGGTAGTGTGGCCGTCGCAAAATACATGTAGAAAAGAGCAGAAGAACAAGGACAACGTCCGTGACGAAGAGCGGTACACCCGGCAGACGAAGGTAGGAAAAATCCCTCATATATGCAGTGGTGCACAATGTGAACCACAAGAATAATCCCTCGGTAAGCGAAACTCGCGCTTTCTTGGTATAAGCAAACATCAGTGGCAGCGTCACCGATGCGAGCAAAAGAGCCGCGTGGTAGGGTTCGTATTCCAAAAACTGCATTGGTGCTGGGTCCAAACCGGCATCGGGGGTGCGCGTCAGCCCGTCCCCGACAGTAATTATTGCGCCTAAGATCGTGATGAGCACCAGCCAACCGTTGATAATTGGCCCTTGGATCTGTCTGCGAATCAAGACAACAGCGCGGCTCGGGTAGCCCGAGGTATAAGACGAATACGTTGCGAAACCACCCCTCACGGCTATTTCCTTCACTACGTGGACGTTTTGGGACTACGCAGACTTTTTAGGGCGGCGTGGATCTACTGAACATGAAATCCATCAATAATTCCGCCACAAGACAACCAGGCCTGCGCAACGAATACTCCGCTATAAAAAGCCTTAAGCCACGCCCGCTCGCGCGAAGCGGAATCGATCTCCAAAGCCTAGCGAAATTCTCCCGGCTGGTCGATAAGGTCAAATCCGTTGTTGAAACTCAGGGAAATACCCTAATGGCGACAGCTCTCTGAATGGCGTCGCCGCGTACTGAGAGTTGACCCTGTAGCAGTCACTTGGAAGTTGACCTGTCCCTAACGACAACTTCGCGCGATCAATGGCAATGTGATTCCGCCAAGCGGACCGCGAACTCAAGCAGTTTGGGGAGTGCGGGCACTTGGACCCACCGAGGGAGTTCCCGCTCTTGAGATTCTAACGGTGCCAAGTCATTCATCTTGGCGCGTCGAATAACGCGCCCGATAATCGAGTCCTCACCCTCCAAAAGGCTCTGGGTCTGCGCAAAAGCCGGGTCGGAACGGTTTCGTGCATTCACCCAACGTAGTAGCATTGCCATCTTTTCTTCGAAATCGCCGTCAGACCACGGACTGGGTCTAACTACATGGCGGCCAGAGTTGTAGTGCTCGGAACCGAAAAGGCGGTTTTTGTCCGAATCGTAGAGTGAACAGTCGGTTTCCTTGTACGCGGCGTAGTTGATGCCTTCCACAACTATTTGTCGCGCTTCCTCCAGCGTCATGCATGCAATCATAATTGACGCTATCAGGCGATTTCACTCACAACCCAGGTCTGGGGCGTAGTTGGTGAAATGGGGATGTTTATGTTTACGACAAGCACTCTTTCTCTCGGGTCGGCCTTCACCGGCAGTCTGCGATAGATACCCCGGGGGTTTCGGGCTTGTACCGCACCCGACACGAAGGACGCGGACGTGGCAAGGCCAAGCGAACACCGTCTTCGCTTTCGCTCCGGATGCCAGAGTCTGCCCAAATTGCATATTCACGGCTCGCTACGGAATACGCGACGCTGTATTCGGCCTTCCACGTTAGCTGCCCGCCCCATTGCGTCTGAAGGGCGTGGTCAGCAACGATTCTTGTTCCCTGAATGGTTCCGGAAGTTGAAGACCATTTCGCTTGTTGTGCGTTTCGCTTCAACAGAGCAAAAAGCGCGACAGCGCTGAAGAAAAAAGGAATCAGCGTGCGCGTAGGGATGGAGGCTACCGGGCACTCGCGTTGGTTCGAGCGCTTGCTCG
>Ga0137415_10002635_pt1 | contig 17818 bp, 14 predicted proteins | sample CZODoug3_1_1_16f_FD_183082 | JGI IMG/M metagenome (GOLD analysis project Ga0137415, IMG submission 183082) | Vadose zone soil fungal communities from Angelo Coast Range Reserve, California, USA - CZODoug3_1_1_16fungal (Hybrid Assembly) | ecosystem: Environmental > Terrestrial > Soil > Vadose...
GAGACCCGTGTTATATGCCCCCGCAACGCCTCCTTTGTTAAAGTTCGGCAGGATGTCGATACCTGCATTCCGAACACGCTCATGAAGTCGTATATCCAATACGGGCGAGTTATCGACGGCAACAATATATTCAACGAGGCGCTTGAGACGAAGTAGATTGGAAACGTGCGCTTCGGATGGATGGAATAGAACCACCATTGCACCTGTAGCCATTTTGATAATCGCTTCTTTAACCGCTTATTCCTTTTCAGTTATGCGTTCCAATAGCTGTTAGTCCTTGCCGCCGCTCTGAGGTGCTTTCAACGCGATTCTTACCGAGAGATCCTGCGGCGGCAATCTCGATTGTAGATAATGCTTTCATGCAAGCTGATTCGCCTGATACAACTCTGGCGCGAAAAGCTGTGCAGTTGCTCTGGATACGCTCATCCGCCAAAAGCTGCTTGAGCGCCTCTAGCATGGCTGGACCACTTGCGTGCGAACGCATCTGAATTCCACATCCCAGGCTCTCAACGCGTGCAGCGTTGTCAAACTGGTCATGCGCAAATGGTGTTATGAGCTGAGGTATTCCCGCCGCGAATGCCTGAGATGCCGTGCCAATTCCACCGTGATGCACAAGTGCCCTGGCACGCGGCAATAACCTACTTAATGGCACATAGGAGCGGACCAGAATATTTGGCGTCAGCTGCGGCAGCGCCGTACGCTGGGTTGCCAGAAAAATGCCTCTGCAGTCGAGTGCGTTTAACGCTGCAGTTGCTGCCGTATAATAGGACAGTCCATCAACCAGCGTCGAACCAGGGGTGAACACAACCGGCGCCGGACCTTTCGCTAAGAAGTCCTCCAGTTCCTCGTCAACGTTTCTGAAGTCTGCTTCGTCAAACAACGGAAATCCGGTGAGAGTAACCTTGGGCGGCCAGTCGGTTTGTGGCTGAGCAAACCAATCGGGAAAGAGCCCAAGCACACCTTGTGGCGAATGCATCCAACGCCCCATGATCCGCTTAACCGGCGGCAATCCAAGGTCTAAGCGTAAACGGTTAATATCAGGCGCGCATATGCGATCAAGCACACCGCGGTCGAATGCCCATAAAAGGGCCGCTCTCACGGAATATGGCAGGAACAATGGGATGGTGAATTGTTTATGGATTGGAGGTTTCCTCGCCGATAAAAAGGTCGACGGCGAAATTTGCAACGAGACGAGTGGCACACCGTGCTTCTCCTGCAACAACCTTGCGCCAAACGCCCACGGGTGCGCGGCCATAATCGTGTCATTATCGGCCTCGGCCTCCAAAAGGTCGAACAAAGGCCGTATTCTCACTGCCACGGCCTTCCATAATGTCTTCAATGAAGTGCGCGGGTTCCATAGTGCGGGATTATTGATTGCGGCATAGTATTCCTCCGCCGTTCCAAAGGGCAAAAGCCTGAGACCACAACGTTCGACCACTCCAGCAAATGCTGGACTTGTGCAGAACGATACCCGATGGCCAAGTTTCGCAAATGTTCGGCTTAATCCCAGAAGTGGATGTACATCACCGGACGTACCAACCGCGACGACAATAATGTGCACAATTCCTCCCCATAACTCCAGATATAACGATGTACTCGCCGTTTGCAGCGGCCAATTCGCCTGCGGGAGTTCACCAAATGGCTAACTTGTTTGAAAAAAGGCCTCATCGCTTCTTTTTTTGGCGCGCATGCTTTCGACCATGGGATCTCTTCCGAATAAAAAGCTTCTCTCTACCTCGCCAGTCGCGCGCCGCGCTCGCGAACTTTCCAGATCAAGAAAATGTCCGGCATCGGGAATTGCAGCAAATTGGCTATTTTTAATGTATTTGGCGAGAGACCGGACGTCTTCGGTCGTGGTGTACTCATCCAGCGCGCCATTAACAAATAGGACTGGGACGTCGATAGCGGCAAAATGATCGATGTAGTTCCTATGATCGAGCTCGAAGATCTGGTCGATTTGAAACATGATCTGCTGCTCGTTGCCTTGAACCATCGCCAGTAGATATTGATAATTATGAGCTTTGAGCAGACGCGGGAGATACTTTCCCACGGTGCTGTTCAGCAACTGCGCTCCACCGGGAATATCCTGATCGCACAAGAAACGGCGAGCATTGACCATATAGCTGTACATAGCGTCGTTGATGACTGGGGAAAATGAGGAGATGAGCGCCTTTTCGATGGTGGGTGGGCGCCTCGCCAATGCCAAAAGTGAAGACACGCCTCCCCAAGACGCAGATATCATGAAATTAACTTCAAAATGCTCGATCAGATACAGCAAGATCTCTACTTCATCATCCTTGCTCAGGACGCCGCTGGTATTTGTATTGTGCTCCCTGGATTGTCCAGCAAAAGGCAAATCGAAGAGCACAATATTCACGTGATCTTTTAAGTTGCGAATCGTCTGACTGAATGAGGTTGTTGTCGCCAATGCGCCGTTGACCAGAATTGCGGTCTTGTTCGCTCCCTCTTTCTTGCGATACTCAAAATATATTGAGTACTTTTCAAAAACACTTATCACACCCGTCTCTGATTTCATGAGATCAGCTCCCCTCTAGCCTGCATTATTCGCGAAAGTGGAACGCCGAACAGTTTTTTTGAGAGCGGGACAAAGATGTGACGACGGGCAGAATTTTGTTAGACCGGGAGACTGATTCTAAAGTTCTTAGCGAGATTCATAGTCGGATTTTTAACGCGTAACGAGACACCACGAGTAAGAGGGTGACAAAGGTTAGTTTCGGTTGAAGAAGTGGGAAGCTCTAGCCGCTTTGCGCGCCCAAGCTCAAGGCCAGACGATGAAAGGTAGCGAGGTACGGAAAGGACCGGGGCAAGTGCAACACGATGCGACGCACCGAGACCACCACCTGAACACCCAGCTTCAAGAAATGTTCGCGCAAGGTCGAGACTTGCGCCCGGGCGTGGCGGGTCGGTGCCAGGTGCAGGCGCATCTCTTGCATCAGCACATACGCCGCCGCTGTCAGCAGCACCCGGAAGGTGTTCGCCAAAAAGTTCGAGCAACTGGTCCGGCCGATCTGCATACCGTCGTGCAATTCTTTAATTCTGTTCTCCACGTCACCCCGCTGACAGTAAGTCTTCTCGTAAATCCATTGCGGACTCTGTTTTAGGTTGGTGACCACGAAGCGCGGGTTGTCCTTCGGTTCCTTGTTCGCGGCGCGCACCACCTCGGCTTTGTAGATGATGCGTCGTTTCCACGGCCAAGTCTTTTTGGTAGCGTACCGGCACTCGCCATAGACATGCTCGGTTTGGCCGGAGATCTCCGAGGCATGACGAGACCGCTTCATTGCGGATTTCACTTTACGCTTCAACACCGCATTGGCGGCCATGTTCACGAGATATTCCACTTTCGGTTCACAATCCAAAAAATCCAGAACTTCCGGGGACGCGAAGCCGCCGTCGAGTCGCACCCGGAGTTTCGCTTTAGGAAAGGCATCGCTCACCCGTGTAATCAGACGGCGCAGAATCCCCAGCGCACCCAGCGAGCCAGTCGCATTCCCACGCCGCAACACCGCCGCCACCAAGTACTGCTCCGCTTCCTCATTAAAGGTGAGAAAACAAACCATCGGCAAGTAACAGTAGCTATCGTAGTGGCGATTGAAAAAGGTGAACTGTTGCTGGCCGTGCGTGGGGTCGTCGGTGGGATCCAGATCGATGGTGATGCGACGGGCCCGACCATGCAGACGCTTACGATGGCGTGCAATGACACAGTCCGCCAACGCTTTCGTCATGCGCAACAGTTCCTTACGATCCGGAGCATTTTCAAAGCGCGACAGGGTAGGTTGCGAAGCCAGATCCTCGCCGGCGACGGGATCTCGACCGACCAGCAACTTGTGGATCGGATCCGCTGCCAGCCGTGCCGCATCGTTGGCGTCTTCATATCCCAAGGCAATGGCCATGACTCGCTGCGTAATAAGCTCACGCAACTCATGCTGCACCTTACCGGGTTGCCGGTCATCTTTCAGACCAGCCGCCAATGCCGATGTCAGGCCTAACCGCTGCTCGGCAGCCTTGAGGAGAATTGCTCCGCCATCGGAACTACCCTGTCGCTGATCAAATTTCGCGACCACCGGTCGATCAAAAATATCTGGAAAAAGGAGACAATCTGTTATGGTATGTTCGTTCAAGCGAAGGCCTCGTTTTTGGTCTCAAACCCGCCTAGATAACGGATTTGTACCATAGCGAGGCCTTCCGTGTTTCTGAAATCGCGAATTTTCCGGGCTAGAGCTCCGCTTATTCAGCGTGCAAAACCTTGTAGTTCGCGAGGATGCAGCCGCCTTCGATTGGTCGGCATTCCTTGAGCGTGAGTTTGACGCGATGCCCGGGATCGCGGAACGTGGGAATTCCTGCGCCGAGTAGAATCGGGTGAATGTTCAGGCCGATTTGGTCCACCAAGCCCGCTGCCAGCAGCGACTGCGCCAGTTCGCCCCCGCCCATCAAGCAGATTCCCTTTCCCGGTCGTCGCTTGAGATCACGAACAAACTCGACCGCGTCGCCCGTGACCAGCTCGATGCCCGGCCCGCCGATCTCCTTGAGTGTGCGCGAGAAGACGTAGCTGCGCATGGCTTCGTTTTCCGTTCGGCTCTTTGCTTTCTTTGGATTCTTTTTGCCCGCGCGGCCCTGCGCGGCCGCTACCTCGTAGGTCTTTCGTCCCATCAGGATGGTATCGACGTCCTTCCAGTAGTCCGTCATTACTTCTTGGACGTCCTTGCTGAAGTGCAGCCAATCGATTGAGCCATACACGCCGGCCAGAAATCCGTCCAGGCTGACAGCTCCGCCATAAGTGACTGTGCGCATCGCTGCCCTCCTTCCACTATGTTTCACATTAGGCTCAAAGGGTCCATGTCTACTAAGACGGCGGTCTCCGGGATCTCTTTCAGTTCAAGATACGTCATGGCGCCGCCGAGGACTTTTGCCAGCAGGGAGCGCCTCGGCGACTTTAGCAAGAACTGGAAGCGATGCTCGCGCTTCAAGCGGGCCAGCGGCGCCGCGGCCGGTCCGAGAATGCGCAGGCCCTTGCCGTCGTGTGGAGAAAAATATTCGGAGAGCTGGCGCGACCAGCGAATCGCTTTCTCCAAATCGGTGTCGCGGACGATTACGTTCGCCAGCGACGTGAACGGAGGATAGGCCATCACGCGGCGGAATTGCGTTTCGCGCTCGTAGAATGCCGGATAGTCCTGCTTTACCGCGTCCTGGATCGCGTAGTGCTCCGGATAAAATGTTTGGATTAGCACGCGCCCCGGCAATTCGCCGCGTCCCGCGCGCCCGGCAACTTGCGTGAGCAGTTGAAACGTTCGTTCGGCAGCGCGAAAGTCCGGCAAGCTCAGCGAGGAATCCGCGCTCACCACGCCGACCAGCGTGACACGCTGAAAATCGTGACCCTTGGCGAGCATTTGCGTGCCCACTAGAATATCCAGCGCGCCGCCCGCAAATGCTCCGAGCGTTTCCTGATACTGCCGCTTGGTGCGCGCGGTGTCCCGATCGAGCCGCGCGATGCGCGCGCCGGGAAATTCCTTGCACAGCCGTTCTTCCAAGTGCTCCGAGCCTTCCCCGAAAAAATAAACGTATTTGGACTGGCACTTCGGGCATTGTTTCGGTATCGGCTTCAGCGAGCCGCAGTAATGGCATTCCAGGCGATTGCGCTGCTTGTGGTGCGTCATCGAAATGCTGCAATTTTCGCATTGCACGGACGCACCGCAGCTCCGGCACAGCACCGACCACGAATAGCCGCGGCGGTTGATGAGCACCAGTGCTTGCGTTTTTTGCGCCAGGCACTCCGCAATGCCAGTGTGAAGCGCGGCGCTGATGGGGCTGGTCTGATGCGTTTTCGCGAAGTCCTCGCGCAGATCGATAATTTCCACGCTAGCCATGGCACGCTTCTCCACGCGCGAAGCCAGCGTCAGCAGCTCGTACTTTCCGCTGCGCGCGTGATGATACGTTTCGAGTGACGGCGTCGCCGAGCCGAGCAGCGCCGCCGCGTTTTCCATCTTCGCGCGCACGATCGCGACGTCGCGGCCGTGATAGCGCGGAGTTTCTTCCTGCTTGTAGCTGCTCTCTTGCTCTTCATCGACGATGATGAGCCCGAGATTTTCCAGCGGCGCAAAAATCGCCGAGCGCGTGCCGACGACCACGCGGGCCTCGCCGTTGCGCACGCGCCACCATTCTCTCGCGCGCTCCACATCGCTGAGCGCGGAGTGCAGCACCGCCACGCCTTCGAATCGCGCGCCGAACCAGGCGCGGCACTGACGCCCAATCCACAGTGTCAGCGCAATTTCCGGCACGAGGATGATCGCGGTCTTGCCGCGCGCGAGCGTCTCCTGCACCGCGCGCATGTACACTTCGGTCTTGCCGCTGCCGGTGACGCCGTGGAGCAGCAGCACGCCGAATTCTCCGAGCTCAAATCGCGCGCGCACCAGCTTCAGCGCGCACTCCTGCTCTGCATTCAATTCGTGCGCGGGCGGCACATATCCCGCATCGAACGGATCCTCCGCCGGATCAACCCGCTCCTCCCAGGCTTCCAGCAATCCCTCGCGCAGCATCCGCTCGATCACGCTGCGCGAAACCTGCGCGACGCGCAGCAATTGCGCCAAAGGCAATGGCCCCCGCGCCTCCAGCGTTGCTTTCACGCGGTCCGTCTTTGCATCGAACGCAGGGGGCTGCGCACCTTCGTCTGCCGCGCTCGCAACACCTTTCCAGGCGACGACGCGCTGCGTCTTGGCCTTGCGGCCGAGCATCGACTCGCGAATCTCGATGAGCCCCGCGCGCCGCAACCGCTGCAACGCGGCATCGTCCAAGCCAAGCTTGGCCGCCGAAGCGAACGGCAACGCGCCGCCCTTTTCCACGAGTTGGGAGAGAAAAGCGGTTTGTTGTGGATTTAGCGAGCGAGGGGTTGTCTCTTGCAGCGCTGCTGCACGTCCGGCGTCGGTCAGCACGATTTGGCGCTCGGTTCGCAGCTCGGTGACCGGCGGCAGCATGGCGCGAAACACTTCGCCCACCGGCGCAAGGTAGTAGCCGGCGATCCAGTGGCCCAGCTCGATGAGCTTTGGCGTGAGCGCCGGCAAAAAATCCATGAGCTTCGCAATCTCGCGAATCTTCGTGCCCGGCGGTGCATGCTGAACATGCTCAACGACCACGCCGACGAGCGATTTGTTGCGAAAGGGCACGAGCACGCGGCTGCCCGGTTGCACGGAGTCGCGCAACGCGTCAGGAATCGCGTAAGTGAACGTGGTGCGCAGCGGCACAGGCAGCGCCACATTGCAAAACGGAAGGCTCATCTCGGCGTGTAGTGTATCAGGCGAACGGAAAGTGCATTGAGTGGCTCGCCGGCATCGCAATTTCACCGGCTCATTAAATAGATGCCCGCAAAAATCGAAGCAATGCCGGCCCATTGCCAGCGCGAAACGTGTTCGCGCAAAACGATCGCAGCAAGAGCAACGGTAACCGCTCCGTAGAGCGAGCCGAGCACGCTGATCACCGCGACTTGCTCGATCTGCATCGCGCGATTGCTGAACACAAATGCGCTGGTATCTCCAGCGCCCATGCCTAGTGAGATCCAGCGCGTGTTGCGCGGGAGCGCAATGGGTTGCCTGGCTGCGAGAATCACGGCGGCGGCGATCGCGGTGCAGGTCAAGCGAATCATCCAAACAGTTTGCGGAGCGCCGACGCGAGGAATGACGCGAGTGCCCAGCAGCCAGAACAGCACTCCGAATCCAACTGCCGAACACAGCGCCCAGCCGATGCCTTTGCCGCTGCGTCGGACTGCTTCCGCGTCGCTGGCATCCGGCGCTTTCTCGCCGCCGGCGACCAGCAGCACGCCGATCATCGTGCAGACAATTCCCACGGCACGCGCGGCGCTGAGGCGTTCGTCGGACAGCAAAGAGAGTGAGACGCTTAACACCGGATAGCTCGCGGAAAGCGGCGCGACCACGGCCATCTTGCCGATTTCAAACGAGCGGTACAAGCTCAAAGTGGAAACGGCGTTGACGCTTCCCGCAAGAATTCCCCAGGCCCACGGCTGCCAGCCGGAGCCGTCGGCGAGATGGCCCCAGCCACCGAGCCACGGCAGCGCAATCGTGAGCAGGGTGAATCCGATCAACTGCATGTACAGCATGGCGCGCAGCGTGCCCATGCGGTGGGTGGCAAAGCGCGCGAGGAAATCTGAGCCGCCCCAAGTCAGCGCCGTCAGGACGCCTAGCAAAATTCCCATGATGAATTAGGAGAGCTTCCCTGCTTGCGCGCCCTTTTTGCCTTGCAGGCCGAGGACGGCCATGACTTTCTGCAAATCCTTCCAGACTTCGCCTTTGGCGCTCGGGTTTCGCAGCAAGTATGCGGGGTGATAGGTGGCCATCAGTTTTCTTCCGCGAAAATCGAGCCATTCTCCGCGAAAATGAGAGATGCCGCGATTGGTTTCGAGCAGAGTCTGCGCGGCGACGCTTCCGAGACAGACGATCACTTTTGGAGCAATCGCGTCGAGCTGGCGCAGCAAGAATGGCGAACAGGTGGAGACTTCGTCTTTTTCCGGCGTGCGATTCTCCGGCGGACGGCATTTCACGACGTTGCAAATGTAAACGTCCGGGCGCTGCAGGCCCATGGCCTCGATCATCTGCGTCAGCAATTTCCCCGCACGCCCGACAAAAGGCAAGCCTTGCGCATCTTCATCGCGGCCAGGGCCTTCGCCGACGAAAACGAGCTCGGCTTTGGGATTTCCGTCGCCGAAGACCAACTTGGTGCGGCCGCGATGCAATTTGCAGCGGGTGCAGTCGCCGAGGTCGGTCTGAATCTTGAGCAGCGTGTCGCCTGGGACCTTGTTAACGGCCTCGAACAGCGAAGCTCCAGAGGTGGCGGGAAGCACATCGAGTTTTGGCCGCGCCGGCCTTGTTTCGACGACTGGCTTTACAGGCTGCGTTTTCTGCACGGTCTTCGGCAAAGTGATTTCCTCGGCGACACTCGCACCTTGCTGCGGGTAGCGGTCGCGATAGAACAATTGGATTCCGATGTCTTGATAAAAAGTCAATCGCTCGGCGAGTTTTTCTTGAAGAGCTTCAGGGATGCGCTCGGCCATGGGTTCAGACGGCAAAGCGTTGCGCGGCTCGTAGCGTGGAGCGCAGGCGGACGACTTCATCGAGAATGCGTTGCGCGACTTCGCTTTTGCTCATGCGCGGAAGGGCGAGGTCGCGGCCGTCGCGGGCAAACAGGGTGACGATGTTGGTGTCGTGGTCGAACCCCGCGCCTTCGGCGGTGACATCGTTGGCGACAATCATATCGGCGTTTTTGGCGGCAAGTTTTTGTCGCGCGTTTTCTGCCACGTGCTCGGTCTCCGCGGCAAAACCAACGATGAATCGCTCGCCTTTGTTGCGCGCCACGCTGGCGAGGATATCCGGCGTGGGTTCGAGCGAGATGGTCGTGGATTCTTTGTTGCGCTTGATTTTGTGTCCATTAGACTCGGTTGGGCGATAGTCCGCGACGGCCGCGGCAAAAATCGCGATGGAGCAGTCCGCAACTTTTTCCAGAACAGCGCGATGCATTTCGTCCGCGCTTTGCACGTCGATGCGCTCAACGCCCGCGGGCGCTTCCAGTGAAGTAGGCCCGCTGACCAAGACTACATGCGCCCCGCGCCGCGCCGCGGCTTCGGCAACGGCATAGCCCATTTTTCCGGAGGAGCGATTTGTCAGATAGCGCACGGGATCCAAATTCTCGCGTGTCGGACCCGCGGTGACGAGTACCTTCTCGCCCGTGAGGTCGCGCACCGCGTGCAGCGCTTCATGGACCGCAGCGACGATCGCCGCTTGACCTGCCAGCCGCCCCGCGCCGGTCATACCGCAGGCGAGATAGCCTTCGTCGGGATCAACAATCTTGACGCCGCGCGCGCGCAGCATTTCGACATTTTCCTGCGTCGCGGCGTGATTCCACATGTTCACGTTCATTGCCGGAGCTACAATCACGGGCGCGGTGCTCGCGAGATACAAGGTAGTCAGAAAATCGTCAGCGATGCCGCGCGCAAATTTTGCGAGGATATCCGCGGTAGCCGGTGCGACGAGCAGCAAATCCGTTCGCTGCGCGACGGCGATGTGCTCGATGGCGCTTTCGAGGTTGGCTTCGCCGCTGGACTCCGCGAAAAGATCGGTAATTACTTTTTGACCGCTCAAGGCGGCGAAGGTCAGCGGCGTGACGAACTCGCGCGCGCCGCGGGTCATGACGACCTGCACGCTGAAGCCGTCCTGTTGTAGGCGGCGCACTAGCTCCGCGGCTTTGTAGGCCGCTACTCCGCCGGTTACGCCTAGTGTGATTCGCATTGCCGTCGCTTGCTTCAGGGGCTAAAGCCCGTTTAATCGCCGCTTGTTACGTGGGAGCTCGAGCTCCCACCTCCTAAAGAGAAACCCCGCGGAAAGACTCGCCTAAAAACATGGCTCGCTGGGACGCGCCCTTCGAAACTCAGGGTAAACTGAAGCGCGCCCGTACAACACGTCGATGGGCGAAAACGCCGCTACTTGCGGCGCTTGTTGCCGTCTTTGTCTTCGTCGATGGAGTCGGGTTCGACGAAGTCGTATTCGATCAGGCCGTGCTCGAGTTCTTCACACGCTATGCGCGTGGCCTTGAGCGTTCTCGGATTCTCGAGCATCGGCGGCGCACCCGCCATGATTTGGCGCGCGCGGCGCGCCGCAAGCACCACATAAGCAAACTGGCTCTCCGGAGCTTTTGTAAGAACAGTCATCTCAGTCTTTCCCTCCAAACGATGCCAGAAGTTCTTCGACTCGCCCGCGGCGTCGTTCGCTGGAGCAGCGCAGCGCGATCAAAATCGCTTGCGCCTCGAGCCCAGCACGTTCGACGTCGTCATTCACCACGCAATAGTCGTAATATTTCCCGAATTCCGCAATCTCGTCGCGAGCCCTTGCGAGCCGGCGCTTGATTTCTTCGTCCGAATCCTGGCCCCGGCTGCGCAACCGCCGTTCCAATTCTTCGCGTGAAGGCGGCAAAATGAAAATCGCCACGGACTCCGGAAGCTTCTGCTTGACCTGCGCGGCGCCTTGCACATCGATCTCCAGCACAAGGTCGGTTCGTTTTTTCCGCGATTCCTCCAACCACTTTTTTGGAGTGCCGTAGGAATGCTTGCCGAATACGCGCGCATACTCCAGGAATTCACCGCGCTGGACCATGGAGGCGAATTCGGCGTCCGTAACGAAATCATAACACTTCCCACTGGCCTCGGTCGCGCGGCGGGGCCTTGTGGTACACGACACCGAAGGCATGGTCCCGGGCAGCTCCAAAACTTTCTGCACCAGCGTCGACTTGCCCGAGCCGGAAGGGCCGGACACGATCAGCACCAGCGGTGCAACCTCGTTCGCCGGAGTCATTCGATGTTCTGCACCTGTTCGCGCAGCTTTTCGATCTCTGCGCGAATTTCCAGCGACAAACCGGTGATGGCCAGCGCTTCGCTCTCCACGCCGGGCGTTTTCGAAAGCATGGTGTTTGCTTCGCGGTGCATCTCCTGGAGAAGAAAATCCAATTTCTTGCCGAGCTCGCCCGCGCCATCCAGCAGCTTGGCGAACTGTTGCAGGTGGCTGCGCAGGCGGTCGAGTTCTTCGCTGATGTCGCTGCGCTCCGCGAGCAGCGCGGCTTCCTGCGCCAAGCGCGTGGGTTCGATGCCGGTGCCGTTCAGCAGTTCGTTCAGGCGCGTTTGCAGCCGCCGCGCGAAGGCGGGAGTCAATGACTTGGCGAGATCGCGAACCTGGTCCGCTTGCTGGCCGATGCGCGCCACGCGCGTGCGCAACTCTTCCGCGAGATGGCGGCCTTCCGCATGGCGCATCTCATCGAGCTTGAGCAAGGCCTCACGCAGGCACGCGTCCAGTGCTTGGCCAAGCTGGTCTTGCTCTTCGTCGGTTTCGGGCAGCGGCGGCGCGAGCCCACCGATAACGCCGGGCAAGCGCAACAGAGATACAACGTCGAGGCCGGCGTCCGTTCCCAGCTGGCGGCGAAGTTCTTCCGCGGATTGCGCGTAGGCTTGCAGCAAGTCGCGATTAACCTGAACCGGGACAGTCCCACCCGGCTGGACGTTGACGTTCACGTCGATATGGCCGCGATGGATTCGCTCGCGGATGATTTGACGGAGGCGCAGCTCGTAAACGTCAAAGCCTTCGGGCAAACGGAATCGCACATCAAGGAAACGGTGGTTCACACTTTTCACGCTGACGCGAATGGCCCAACCGTTTTGCTCGCCGCGCGCTTGCGCGTACCCGGTCATAGACACGCATTCCGCTTTGTTCACCGCAGTCTGGCTAGCGTGCGCAGAGGTCTTTTGGCTCATAAGGGTTTACCCGCCCTGGAACTATCTTGCTGGATGTTTTGCGCGGGCGCCAACATGTCGTCGTCCGCGAACTGCAAGTCGTGCAAACGGGCGTAGGTTCCGCCGCAGGCCATCAGCTCGGTGTGGGTGCCGCGTTCGCGGATCTGGCCGTCTTCCAGCACGAGAATAATGTCCGCGCGGCGAATGGTAGCGAGACGGTGCGCTATGACGAACGTGGTGCGGCCGACCATGAGATTGCCGAGAGCGCGCTGCACGTTCATCTCCGACTCGGCGTCCAGTTCAGAGGTGGCTTCATCGAGGATAAGGATGGGTGAATTTTTAAGAATGGCGCGGGCAATGGCAATGCGCTGGCGCTGACCGCCGCTGAGCCGAGTGCCGCGCTCACCGATCAAGGTGTGGTACTGCTGCGGCAGCTCCATGATGAAATCGTGGGCCAGGGCCGCTTTTGCGGCGTCGATCACGCGCTCCTCGGAAATATTGTTCAAGCCGTAGCTGATGTTGTTCCACACGGTGTCGTGAAACAATATATTTTCCTGGGTGACCATGGCAATCTGCTCGCGCAGCGACTTGATGGTGACGCCGCTGATGTCCACGCCGTCGATGCGAATCGAGCCCGAAGTAAGCTCGTAGAAGCGCGGCAGCAGATTTACCAACGTGGTTTTGCCAGCGCCGCTCGTGCCAACCAAGGCGATCACTTCTCCGCGGCGCGCGCGAAGGCGAATATCCTGCAGAATCACGGCGGCATCGCGGCTGTAGGAAAAACTCACATCGTCGAATTCGATTTCGCGCGTGAAAGGTGAAAGCGGCCGCGCACCGGGCTGTTCGCTTCTTTCTTCGTGCAGGTCGAGATAGGCGAAGACCTGCATGCTCGCGCCTTGCGCGTATTGGAACTGCTGATAAACCTGGCCGATGCGCTTCACAGGCATGTAGGCGTTGAACATGGCATAAAGGAAGGCCAGAAAAATACCCGGGGTCATCTGGTGGGCCTTGATCTGGTCGCGCGCGTACAGAAGGAGCAACGGGATGACGATGGCGCCGAGCAGATCCATGAACGGCGCGGTGGCCACCGCGGCGCGCACCCAGCGCATGCTGTCGCGCAGCAAGCGGCGCGAAGCCTCACGGAATTTCCGGATCTCGAAGTCCTCCATGCCGAAGGCCTTCACCACGCGGTTGCCGCTCACGGTCTCCTGCAAAATCTGGCTGAGCTCGCCGAGGCGGCTTTGGCTGCTTTCCGCGGAGTGGCGGATTTTTCGGCCGAATTTTCCGACCGGAAGAACGACCAACGGAAGCACCACGGCTACGGCGAGCGTCATCTTCCAATCGATATAGAACATCACCGCAATAAAGACAATCAGCGTGAAACTTTTTTGAAAGAGATCGGAGAGATATTCGGAGAGCGCGATGCGGGTCTTCTCAATGTCGTTGATCACCGCGGATAGCACTCGCCCGGCAGGGTGATGCTGAAAGAACCCGATGGGCTGACGAATGATTTTCGCGTAGACCTGGTTGCGCAGATTGGTGATGGCCGCGTGCCCAGCGTACTGTATCTCGGTTACGCCGAAGTATTCCGCGACGCCCTTGGAAACGAAAATCACCATGAGCGTAATGCTGAAGATGGCCCAGACGTGGTGGATGCGCGCGGGGAAAAATTGATTGAGGTAGATGGTGCGGCCGCCGGGAATGGTAAAGAGGGGGAGTTGTGAGCTGGGCGCAGTGGGGGTCAGCACGTAATCCCACGCGATGCGCGCCATGAAGGCGACCAGGCCATCCGCTACGGCGACGAAAGCTAGAAGCAAGACGCCAACAGCCAGGCGGAAAGAGTATGGCCGCACATAGCTGAAAAGCCTCTTTAGTTGTGGTGAGAACAACGATGCCACGCTTCTGGGTCCCCCGTTGATGCACTTGGTACGCTATTCGCGGCGCTGCGGTGTGTCAAGTTTTCGGGAGCGGGATTGGCAACAGAGAAAACGAAGAACGCACGCGGAGAGCGCGTGAAGACAGCACACGGCGGTTTTGGCAATGCTGATGCAGAACGCATATCGATTCGATGGGGGGCTCCAGATGAAAATGATTTCACAAGTTTGTGGGTAGTAGATACGTCAAAGAATCGTTCCGTGTTGCAAGTCGAGAAGGCAATCCAAAGTAATATGTAAAGGGAGGCCAAGTCACAGGCCACCTGACGAACAGGGCACGGAGCAATAATTATGAGGCCTCCAAAATCTATCGGAACGAATCGAACTTAAGAGGCGCTGCCATTCCGCCAATCCCTGGGAGAGAGTTCTTCGTGCCGATTGATATTGCGTTTATAACGGTCAACTACAACACCCTGCAATGCATAAGTCAGTTGACCAGCTTCTTCAAGAGTCTGGATGCGCCTTTCACGTTCTCTTTCACCGTAGTGGACAATAACTCCCGGGATGGATCCCAGGAATTCCTGCAATCTCAACCTGAAATTATCTACCTCCAAAATGGAGAAAATATCGGTTACGGGCGTGCCATCAACCGAGGGGTGGCCGCAACCGCCAGCAAGTATGTCTGCGTGACAAATACGGACGTTATCCTCAACCGCGAGGCTTTAATTGCTCTTTGGCGCTTCTTGGAAGAACGGCCCGATGTCGGGGTCTGCGCCCCGCGGATCACATACGGGGATGGACGCGACCAGGGAATGGTATTCCAACTCTCTCTGTTTTCACATTATGTGAACTCGTTTGCCAAAACTCTGGCAAGGTACTCGAAGCTGAAAATAGCCAAAGCGACCGCGCCACTGAGGGTCGATGGGGTGATGGGTGCGTTTTTCCTGATACGGCGATCCGTCGTACCGTCGCCGGCGCTCTTTGATGAAGATTTTTTCTTTTTTCACGAAGATGCGGCACTTGCCCACACGTTAAAAAATCGGCGTGTGCCGTGTTTTATCATTCCCGATGCCACCATTATCCATATTGGCGGCAAATCAAGATCGGAAAGTTCCGTGTCGTTCTTCTATGACAGCAAATATCTATATCTGAAAAAGTTCTACGGCCCGCTCCACACCAAGGCCATTTATTTCATGGATCGCGCGCGCATACTCCGCAAATGGTCATTGTATGCGCTGTTTTCGCTGGTGACCGCTTCTGAGCGCATCAAGTTCAAGCAGCGCTACTACAAGATGGCTTGGAATACCGCTCGTTTGAGATGAAACAGCCGCGGAACCGCCGGGGGGCGACCTCTTCGTACCCATTCTCGCCACTACCATTAATGTATCGAGGGCCCGAAGTTTTGCAGCATTGTTGCTTCTGGTTCGACTACTTGTCGATGTCGCGATGCACTACTTTTGAGGAATACGCGTGCTTTTCCAATGCTTTCTTTACCGCTTCGCCGAGCATTACGGAGCGGTGCTTTCCTCCTGTGCAACCGAACGCGATGGTGAGATAACTTTTCCCTTCCCGGATGTAGTGCGGAATTAAATAGACAAGCAACCCTTCGATGCGCTTGAGAAACTCGCCGGTTTGCGGGAACGAGCGGATGTAGCGTCGAACTTTCGGGTCCTTGCCGGTGAAGCGCCGCAATCGGGGCACGAAATGAGGATTGGGCAGAAAGCGCACATCAAAAACCAAGTCGGCGTCGGTGGGCACACCGTATCGATACCCGAAGCTCACGACGGAAACGAACATCGGACGCTTGTCGGTATTTTTGAAGCGGTCGGTAACGAAGTGCCGAAGTTCGTGCACATTGAATTGCGAAGTGTCGATGACCACGTCGGCTAGTTTGCGGATGGGCGCCATCATCGCGCGTTCCTGACGCAGGCTTTCACGCACGGAAACATCTTTGCCGAGCGGGTGCGGGCGCCGCGTCTCGCTGTAACGTCGCAAAAGCGAATCTTCGCTGGCATCGATGTACACCAGAGCTATGGGATGATCGCGGCGCAGGTGCTTGAGAAGCGGCGGCAGTTTTTCGAGCTGGGTTCCCTCGCGCGCATCGACCAGTAATGCCGCGCGCGCGAAATCGCCTTCGCCGGCGGAGTGCAGCTCCGCAAAAATGGGAATAAGGTCCACGGGCAAGTTGTCCACGCAGTAGAAGCCCATGTCTTCGAAGGCTCGGAGTACGGTGCTTTTTCCGGAGCCGGAGAGTCCGGTGAGAATAACGAGCTGGCGCGCTTCGCGTCTCTCTATCTGTTTCACAGGGCGCAGCCGCTCAGTTTTTAACCCGGCGCTGGTGGGTGCTGGGGATGCGCATATCTTCGCGGTATTTTGCGACGGTACGGCGGGTGACGTGAATGCCGCCGTCGTCGAGCTTTTTGGCGATTTGATCGTCGGTGAGCGGCTTGGTGCCGTCTTCTTCTTCGATCATTTTCTTGACCAGGCGCTTGAGCGTGAGCAGCGACATGCCGCTGCCTTCTGGGCCGTTCACCGACTCGCTGAAGAACGAGCGCAATTCGAGTACACCTTGCGAGGTGTGCGCATACTTGCTGGCCACCGCGCGGCTGACTGTGGAAGGATGCACGCCGACTTCTTCCGCGACATCCTTGATCATCATGGGCTTCAGCGCATCGTGACCGTGGTCGAGAAATTCGCCTTGCCGCGCGATGATGGATTGGCAGACGCGCAGGATGGTGTGCTTGCGCTGTTCGATGTTTTTCATCAATTGAATCGCAGCGGTAAAACGCTCTTTCACGTAGTTACGCACGTCGCGGTCCGCGGCGTCGCGCACCAACAAGCGGCGGTAGGTGGGACTCAGGCGCAATTGCGGCATATCGTCTTCGTTGAGGAAGGCCTGCCACTGATCGTCGACTTTGCGGAAATAGACGTCGGGCTCGACGAGGCGAGGCTCGGTCTTGTTATAGCGAAGTCCCGGGCGCGGATCGAGCTTCTTGATGACATCGAGAGCGCGTTTTACGACTTCCAGCGGGCGGTTCAGGGCGCGCGCGATTTCCTTTAGCTGGTTCGACTGCACTTGCTTCAAGTGTTCGGAAACAATCTGCTGCGCAAGAGTATTCTGCGGGTCGAATGCTTTCAGTTGCAGCAGCAGGCACTCGCGCAAATCCTTGGCGCCGACTCCGATGGGATCAAAATCCTGAACGACCGCGAGCGCATCGTCCAAATCATCCTGGGAATATTTTCCATTTTGCGCCAGCTCTTCCGGGGAGGCGGTCAAGTAACCGTTCTCATCCAGGTTGCCGATGATGCTCTCGGCCAGCTCGCGCACGGCGTCGGAGCAAATCGTCACGCTCAATTGCCAAGCGAGATGATCGGTCAGGCCGGTGGCGGAGGAGAGAAACTTCTCGAACGACGGCCGCTCGGAAACTTCGCGCTCCTGCGATCGGCCGCCGTCGCCGCCGGAATCCAGGTATTGATTGAAGAAGGTGCCGACGTCGAATTCGTCAAAGGGATTCGCTTCCGGCTTTTCTGGGACTTTCTCGGTTTCGGCCTTGAGGAAGGTTTCGTCGCTGTAGTTATCGGACTGCGTGGGCTCTTCGCTAAGCTCTTCCAGGACGGGGTTGGCGATCATCTCCTGGTTGATCATCTCACG
>Ga0137415_10002636_pt1 | contig 17818 bp, 14 predicted proteins | sample CZODoug3_1_1_16f_FD_183082 | JGI IMG/M metagenome (GOLD analysis project Ga0137415, IMG submission 183082) | Vadose zone soil fungal communities from Angelo Coast Range Reserve, California, USA - CZODoug3_1_1_16fungal (Hybrid Assembly) | ecosystem: Environmental > Terrestrial > Soil > Vadose...
TCGAGCTCGATCATCGCCTTCTTGTAGAAGGCCGGCCCGCCGGCCGACATCACCGCGCTGTCGAAGATGGTGGCCTCCTGCCAGGGCTGGCCGCCGTGCGCGAGCGGGATGTATCCGGCGGCCTTGATCTTCGCGGAGACGGCGAGGAGCTCGTCGAAGGTCTTGGGCGGGGAGATCTTCAGCTCGTCGAAGATCTTCTTGTTCGCCCAGATCCAGTTGGTCCGGTGGATGTTCACCGGCGAGGCCACCCACTGGCCCTTGGCGTTCTTCGAGAACTTGGCGAGCGGGGCCGGCACCACCTTGTCCCAGCCCTCCTTGTTGGCGACGCTGGAGAGGTCGCCGAGCAGGCCCTCGTCGGCGTAGTCGCGGATGGTGAACCCCAGCATCTGCATGGCGTCCGGCGGGTTCCCGGCCGCCACCCTCGCGCGCAGCACCGTCCGCGCCTGCTCGCCGCCGCCGCCGGCGATGGGGCTGTCCTTCCAGGCGTAGCCGCGCTTCTGCATGTCGTCCTTCAGCACGTTCAGCGCGGCCGCCTCACCGCCTGAGGTCCACCAGTGCACCACCTCCACAGCCTGCTCCTCTGCCCAGGCGTGCTGAACGCCGAACAGCGCCATCACCGCCACGACGATTTTCATCTTCATGTCTTGAGACCCCCGATTCAGGGTAACTACCGCAAGAGAGGACACGACGTCGACCGTGCAACGTGACGCTGAGGACCGCTTGCACCCTATGGCTGTCGTCCCAGCGCTGGCGACCGCGGAAACTGGCCACTATGAGGACGAGAATGAACACCCGTAGGCCCCGGCGCGCGGAGACCGCGCAGCGACTTCGCAACGGGAACTGGGTGCTCACCCTCCCGGAGCGCCCAAGGACGAACCGATCGTCAGCGACTTTCTCGAGCGCTACCCGGAAATCCGGCTGGAGCTGCTCTGCACGGCGCGCGCGGTGGACCTCGTCGAGGAAAGCTTCGACGTCGCCATCCGTGCGCCGGCTGAAGAGCGTTCTTCCTGACTGGAACCCTCCGTCGACGCCGATCCAGGTGGTCTATCCGAGCAGCCGACACTTCTCTCCCCTCGTCAAGACCTTCGTCGACCATCTGCAGGAACGGATGCCGCCGCCAGCATGGGAGCTCGGACCCATGCGCGGTCGTCGCGGGGCATAGCGGCTTCATTGCTCTTCCGACTGTTCCGGCCGTGAGACAGTCCTTCCGGCAACGCCCATCTAATCATTCAATTCCAGCGGCTCTACTCTGGTCGGAGAGGACCCAGGAGATGCCCATGACTGCTTCGGCAACTACAGCGCAGACGCCAGGTCGTCGGATCGCGCATCGAACGCGCGGCAGTCGCCACGGGCCGATCACCCGATTGATGAGCCCCTCTGATCTCGGCCGGGTCGTGAAGCCTTTCGTATTCCTGGATCTCTTCGAGGCAGAGTCGTTTGGCGGCGCCAGAACGGGATTGCACCCTCACTCCGGCATCGCCACGGTGACATTCTTGATGCAGGGCAGCGTGAGCTACGAAGACACTGACGGGCGCACGGGACTCCTGCCGCAGGGTGGCATGGAGTGGATGAAGGCTGGCGGCGGCGCCTGGCACGGCGGCGGAGCTGGCGACGGCGGTCGAGCGCGCGGTTTCCAACTCTGGATCGCGCTGCCGCCTGACTCCGAGCTGGCGCCGGCCGAAAGCATCTATCTGGCGCCCGCGTCCATTCCGCGGGACGGACCAGCGCGAGTCCTGCTGGGCAGCTACGGCGCGGCGGCCAGTGCGATCCGTCCGCCATCACCTCTGAATTACCTCTTCGTCCGCCTGGCGGCCGGCGAACGGTGGCGCTATTCGCCACCAGAGGGGCAAACGGTGTGCTGGGTCGCCATCGGCCTCGGGGACGTGGTGACCTCCGAGCCATTGCGCGCCGGAGACCTCGCTGTGTTCGAGTCATCGGAGGCGGCGATCGAGTTCCAAGCTCGAGGCGACAGCGAATTCGTCCTGGGTTCGGCCGCCCCGCACCGTTACGAGCTCGCTTTGGGCACCTACTCCGTGCACACGAACCCGGATGCGCTTCACGCTGCCGAGTCCCGCATTGCGCAGATCCAGGCGCGCCTGATCGCTCGAGGACTTCTGCGACCAGACCCGGAATGACGGGAAAGCTTCCCTCGATGGCGGGTCCGCTGCAGGCGCCGCCCCAGCCATCGAAGCGGAAGCCCTCAGGGCACGCAGGCGTCTACGGCGGTCGAATAGGACGCCTGGAACTGGAACGTCACGCCGCCCGCCGTCCCACTGCGCAGGGTTAGGAATAGGGCGGCGGGAAAGTGGAGCTGCGGTGATATACTGGCTTTTGTGGACCCGACGCACTGTCACATCGACGAGCATGGCATCGCAAGCTGCGCCCGATGCTCCGGAAAAGTAACCGAGACCAGCCGCCACCCGAGCCACATCGAGGAGCGCGACGGAAAACGGATGGACATCGACCGCGTCTGGGGTCAATGCGAGCATTGCAACAGTGAAGGTTGGTGGAGAGCCGCCTCCATCCGAGACGCGCACTGACGCATCGGCGAACGACGCGATGGCCTTGGAGGGCATAGGCCTTTGCGCGGTTCTCTGTTTTGCCCGGGCGAGCCGCAAGCCCGCTCGATGTCTATCTTTGGGTCGCGCCCGAGCGAGGAGGGAAGCATGCGCGAATTCGGAGTCCGGCGTTACGGCGACACCCTCTACCATCACTGCATGGCGGATTCAGCCGCCGATGCGGCGAACTGGTTTGCGCACTTCCAGACCGGCATCGAGGGCAAGGACTTCCAGGCGCTGGTGAAGGACGTCGCGCGGCCGGTCAGCGACGAAGCCGGTATCGGCGGGAACCCAGAGGTGGTCGTGGTTCGTCACGGCCTCCTCACGCCTGGAGGGCAGGCGGCGATTGACTTGAAGCGCACCAGTTCGCTGCGCTGAAGCTTGTCGTCGTCTTTTGGTTGCCTCGGACGCCGACCGTAGATCCCGGATGTCGTTGAGGAAACCGCGTACTGCTCCCTGGCAGGTCGAGCGCGCCTGAATCCGTAGATCCCGCCGGCGTGTCCTGCGTTTCAAGGTCGCGGGAGGCCACTCATGACTCGCGCGCTCGCAGCTCTGGTGCTCTTCGCCGCCTTGCCCTCGCAGGCGATCACCGATCGTTCGGGGCCGTACGAATTGCAGGTGCTGATCGGCGGCGCGCCAGCGCGCACGTACCGCCACGACGGCGAGACGTTCGTGCTTGGCCACCTCGGCGAGCGGTACACCCTCCGGGTCGTCAACCGCAGTGGGCGGCGCATCGAGGCCGTCGTCTCGGTGGACGGGCGCGACGTCATCGACGGCAAGCCCGCCGACTGGCGTAAGAAGCGCGGCTACATCGTGCCCGCGTGGGGCAGCGCGGACATCGAGGGCTGGCGCCTGTCGCTGCAGGAGGCGGCGGCATTCCGCTTTTCGACCGTGCCCGAGTCCTATGCGGCGAAGACCGGCAACGCGCGCGAGGTGGGGGTCATCGGCATCGCGATCTTCCCCGAGCGCTCGTATCCGCCGCCGCGGCCGCTCTACCCATCGCCGTGGAACGGCGGTCTCCGCGATGATCTCGAAGGGCGGCAGAGCGGGAGCCCGGCGCCGCGCGCTGAGGAGAGCGCGCCCGCGGTGACGCCCCCCGGTTCGCCGTCCGCGCCACTCCCGCGGAAGGCCCCCGAACGCCCAGGTCTTGGGACCGAGTTCGGCGAGGCTGTCTCGTCGCAAGTCACCGAGATTCCTTTTGAGCGCGCGCTCCAGCGGCCCGAGGTGGTGATTGGCGCGCGCTACGACGATCGCGCCGGGCTCGTCGCGCTCGGCATCGAGGTGGATGGCGACGCCCTGACCGAGGCAGAGCTCCGTCGTGGCGCCGAGCCGTTTCCGGTCGTCGAGCGCGGCTACGCCGCACCGCCGCCCGGCTGGCGGCGATAACAGCGCGGTCAGTGCTGGGGGGTCGTCCGCTGACTCCTCTCAACGGCATTACGCCGAGCACGGCGATTCGTCTCCCGAGCTGCTGGCACATCATCCTCCCCGCGAAGGACCGCGAGCATCTCCGCCGGACGCACGAACCCGGTGACGCGCCGGGATCCGGCGAGAACCGTGGGAAGCTCCGAGACGCCGTACCGTTCGGCCATGCGGTTGGCCGCGGCGTCCTCGTTCGTCATGTCGAGTTGAAGCGGCACGAATCGCGCCGCGACCTCGGTACGCACCGCGGGATCCGCCCACGTGAGGGCATCGAGCATCTTGCAGGCGGCGCACCATTCGGCGCGAAAGTCGATGAGGAGCGGCTTTCCGATCCCGTGCGACAGCTCGAGGGCCTGGGCTTCGTCGTGCATCCAGGCAATCGGCGCAGGCGCGTCGCAGGCGTCTGCGGCGCCTGCCAGGACCAACCGCGTGAGGGCCGCGATTGCCAGCGCCAAGAGAACGCCCGTGGACCACACCTTCTGCTTGGAGGTCATTTCGGCCGTTGCTTCGCCTGGGCGAGCTTGATGAGCGGCTGGAAGTCGGTACGGATGAATTCGTTCACGTCCTCGTTGCCGAGCAGACGGAGCCAGGCAGATCCGCCTGGCTGAGGCTCGAGCTCGAGCTGGAAACCGATGAAAGGGCAGCATCTGGTCTCGAGCGCGGTCCACTCCGCGAGCTTCTGGAGCAGCTCCGGCGCGTAGCGGAAGGCATACCCTCCGGGCACCTCACGCATCTCGCTCACCTTCTCCTCGAGCATTGCAATCAGCTCCAGGTGCCGGACGCGCTCGGCGCGTGTGAACACCTTCAGATTGCAGGCGATCCGGCCCGGCCCGGCAGCGCGGGCCATCGGCGAAAGCGCCAGTGCGAGCGCCAGTAGAGTCGTTGGAAGTCGCTTCATCGGTTGCTCCCGCATGCGTCCGCGGAGATGGCGGGCGCATCTCTTATTAGGCGCAAGGACCAACAGTGTGACTTTCAGGTTGCAGACACGCGGCCCGACTTCTCGGAGTGGCGACGCCGTTACTCCGCGCGCAACGACACCGCTGGGTCGACGCGGGTCGCGCGCAGCGCAGGCACCCAGCTGGCAAGGATCGCCGAGGCGAGCACCACGGCCGCGGTCGCGGCAAGCGTCATCGGGTCGGTCCTGCTCACGCCGTAGATCAGCGAAGCGAGCACTCTGGTTTCCAGCAGCGCCGCGACCACGCCCAGGGCAACGCCGAGAAGCGAAAGTCGCAGCCCGCCGCTCAGGACCATCCCCAGGACGAGTCGGGAATTCGCGCCCAGCGCCATGCGGATGCCGATCTCGCGCGAGCGGTGCGTCACCGAATAGGCCATCACGCCGTAGATCCCCAGCGCCGCCAGAGAGAGTGCGACCAGCGGTGCATGCTGAAGCTCGTGGCTCCGCGCCTCGCGCCCCGGTTCGCGACTCGCCACCGGCAGCTCGAGCTCTTCGAGCCCTGCTTGCGCCGGCCTCCGGCGCTTGCAGCGGCCGCGGCGAAGTACGGCGCATTCCTCGGACTCGACGTCGTTGCATGAGCGCAACGATCGCGCGACGGAAATGCAAACAGCGCATGCCGCCGGAGGACGGACTGGCTGCACGAACCGCCAAGGCCGCGGCTCGCGGGAGATCCCCACACGCCGCGGCCCTGTCGGGAAAAGTCGAGGCTCAGCTCATGAAGTCGTGGGCGCGAACGGTCTTGCGGCCGTTCGCCTTGGCCCGCTTCGCGGCCTGCCCCAGCAGCCAGTACATGTACTCGTTCAGGGCGTTGAACGCGTCTCCGGCGGTGTTGCAGCCCGCCTTCTTCAGCACGCCCTTCGCCTTGCTTGCGATGACGAGCGACTCCAGCGACTTCTTTGCCATCTTTGATCTCCGGATAGAAGGGTTGTCGAGCGACTGCCGAAGCTTCTACCTCAGAGGCCGGGATCGCGAAATTTTTCGCTCGGTGCCCTCACTCTGACGGCAACGCGAGCGCCGATGCCCCACTGTCGGGACGCGCGGCGGGAGCGAACGGCGAGATCCCCAGCGCGCGGTGGATCTCCTCCGGGAAGTAGACGACGCCACCTTTCATCACAAGCCGGACCTTGCGGATCGCGCTGATGTCCCGTGTCGGATCGCCGGCGACCAGGAGCAGGTCGGCGAGTTTTCCCCGCGCGATGCTACCGCTCTGCTGGTCGACGCCGAGGTACTGCGCCGTCCCGAGCGTCGCCATCTGCAGCACTTCGGCGTTCGGGATTCCGGCCTGCGACCAGGCTTCGAGTTCGCTGTGCAGGGCGAACCCAGCGATGTCGTCGGTGCCGGGCACCAGCCGCACCCCCTCGCGGTGGCGGAGGGCGATCCCTTTTCCTGACGGGCGCGCCGTCGCAGAACCGGCGACGCTTCGCAATCTGTACCGACTGGCGCGACATTCGACCCGCGCCGGTGGAAAGCCGGCTTCGCCCGTGCTACGCACAGGCGCGATGGAAGCCGTTGCTGGATCGCTGCTCGGCATCCTGTTCGGGATGCGGCACGCCTGCGAGCCGGATCACCTCGCCGCCATCTCCACGCTGGTCGCCGAGGAGCGCAGTGCACGCAAGGGTCTGCTGCTCGGCTTGTTCTGGGGCGCCGGCCATACCGCAGCCTTGCTCGGAGTGGCGGTCGCGTTGACCGTCCTGCGAGCGGGTCTTCCGGCGAAGGCGGCCGACGCCTTCGAGCTCGGCGTCGCCCTGATGTTGCTCGCGCTCGGTGCGCGCGCCCTGGCCCGGGCCGCCCGCGAGGGAAGCGCGGGGCCGAGAAAGCTGCATGCGCACGGCCGCGCGCACCACGAGCACGAAGCCGCCGCCGGCCACGTCCATCTGGGCCGCTGGACGCTCGCGGGCCGGCCGCTGGTCGTCGGGATCGTTCACGGCCTCGCCGGCAGCGGTGCGCTCACCGCGGTCGCCCTCGCCAGCCTGCCCAGCACCGGCGCGCGACTCGCGTACGTGGCGCTGTTCGGATTCGGGTCGATCCTCGGAATGGCCGCGCTCTCTGGTCTCGTCGGATGGCCGCTTGCGCATCTCGGGCGCCGGCCTGCCGCAGCCCGTGCTCTGGCGGCCGCGACCGGACTGTTCTCGATCGGGCTCGGCGTGTTCTGGGGCTGGCCCCTGCTCACGCGGATCGTCGCCGCGGCATGAGAGCTCGCCTCGCGGCTCCTGGCCTGCGATGAAGGCGGCACGCTTCGACGCCTCGAGCGCCGAGTGTCTCGTGTTCACGAGGAAGAGCGGGCTTCTTGCCGGCGTCGGGCACGATCTGAAGCTGCGAGTGGAGAGGTTCGAGGTGGTCATCGATCCCGACGGCCTGCGGGGCCGATTCGACTCGGCTTCCCTCCGGGTCATCTGCGCGCGCGTCGGCGGCCAGGATGCTCCCGGTGCCTTGGCGGAACGCGACCGCCGCGAGATCGAGGCGACCATCATCCGCGAGGTGCTGGATGCGCGGAGGCATCCCTGGATCGAGTTCCTCGCGGATCTGCCCGTCCTCGCGGGGCCAGACGATGCGCGACTGGAAGGATTGCTCGCGATCCTCGGCCGCGAGCGCCGGCAGACCATCAGCGTCCGTCGCGAGGGCGACCGCGCGGTCGTCGAGGCGTCCATCCACCAGCCCGAATTCGGCATCCGGCCCTACACCGCGATGCTGGGAGCGCTTCGCGTCAGACCCGACGTGGGAGTGAGACTGACGACGCCCTGGCCGGAGTGACGGCGCGGTCTCAGTGGGCCATCGCGGCCGCTCCGGGCTTCACCTTCCTCGTCAGCAGCACCGCCGGAACCATGATCGCCGTGAAGATCGAGAGCAGCAGCAGCACATCGAGGTAGGCGAGGGTCTGCGCCTGCTTGATCACCTCGCCGTAGAGCTGCGCGGACGCCATCTTCGTCGACTGCACCGCTCCGACCCCGAGCTGCTGCAGGTGCTGCGCGATCGCCGCAAGGCGGGCGTCGAGCTCGCCGGACGGGACCACGTGTTCGACGATCCGTGCCTGGTGGAACTGCGAGCGCCGCGCGATCAGCGTGGTCACCAGCGCGATGCCGATGTCCCCGCCCATGTTGCGGGAGAGGTTCACGATGCCGGAGACCTGGTTGTTCTTCTGCGGAGGGACCCCGTTGTAGACGATCGAGTTGATCGGCACGAACAGGAACGCGATTCCGCAGGTCTGGAAGATGCGCATCAGCACCGCGGTGCGGAAATCGATCCCGGGATAGAGCGTGTGCGCCATGTGCAGGAGCGCCGCCGACGTCACCAGGAACCCGAACGCGATCAGGTACCGCGCATCGACCTTCCCGAGAAGCTTTCCCACGATCGGCAGGAGCAGGATGACGACGAACCCGCCCGGAGAAAGCGCCATCCCCGCGTCCTGCGCAGAGTAGCCCATCCAGACTTGAAGGTAGAGCGGCAGCAGCACGGTGCTCCCGTACAGCGCCATCCCCAGCACCATCATCATCAGATTCGAGATGGCGAAGTTGCGGTCGCGGAAGAGGCGCACCTCCACCACCGGATGCTCCTGCCGCCATTCCCAGAGGACGAAGCTGACCAGCGACACCGCGGCGACGGTAGCGAAGATAAAGATGGAGTGGGAATTGAACCAGTCCTCCTCCTGCCCCTTGTCCAGCACGTACTCGAGCGTGCCGAGCCCGACGGCGATGAGGCCCAGCCCGACGCCGTCGATGGGGCCCACGCGCTTCTTCGCCTCCACCAGGTGCGGAGGGTCGACCAGGACGCGGGAGGAGAGCAGCATCGAGACGATGCCCACGGGCACGTTGATGAAGAAGACCCAGCGCCACGAGTAGTGGTCGGTGATGAAGCCGCCCAGTGTCGGGCCGACGGCGGGCGCCATCACCACCGCCATCCCGTACACCGCGAACGCCATGCCGCGCTTCGCGGGCGGGAACGTATCCGCGAGGATGGCCTGCTCGGAGGGTCCGAGGCCGCCCCCGCCGATCCCCTGGAGCACGCGGAAGAAGATCAGCAGCCCGAGGTTCGGCGCGAGCCCGCAGAGAAACGAGCTGGCGGTGAAGAGGAACACGCAGGTCAGATAGAAGCGCTTGCGGCCCACGCGGGTTGCTACCCAGCCGCTGATGGGCAGCACCACCGCGTTGCTCACCAGGTAGCTGGTGAGGACCCAGGTGGCTTCGTCGGGGCTCACCGACAGGCTGCCGGCGATGTGCTTCAGCGATACGTTGGCGATGGCGGTGTCCAGCACCTCCATGAACGTCGCCATCGTCACGATCAGCGCGACCGTCCAGGGATTGTGGCCGCCCGTCCAGCCCTGCTCGTGGGTGATCCGCAGCGACTCCTCAGCGCTGATCGCCGGAGCCTCCTGCTTCGTCATCGGACCCGGACCTTCGGCTCGGCCGACATCCCGGGGCGCAGACGTTCCATCCCCGGTTGACCAGGCTGGAGCTTGATGCGGACGGGAATGCGCTGGACCACCTTCACGTAATTGCCTGTGGCGTTCTCCGGGGGCAGCAGGCTGTAGCGGGACCCGGTCGCGCCCGCGAAGCTGTCCACGACTCCGTCGTAATCGCGGTCGATCGCGTCGACGTGGACGCTCGCCTGTTGCCCCTGCCGCATCCGCTCGATCTGCGTTTCCCGGAAGTTCGCCGTCACCCACAGCTCGCCGTTCTGGGTCAGCGACATCAGCTGCTGCCCGGGCTGCACGCGATCGCCGATGTTCACCGAACGCTTGCCGATGATTCCGTCCACCGGTGCCCCCACCTTCGCATAGCCGATGTTCAGCTGCGCCTGCCGGAGCTGCGCCCGCGCCAGCTCGAGGTTCGCCTGCCGCACCGACAAACCGGCCTCGCGCGCGACCAGTTGCCGCGGAGCATTGGAGCGTGCCTCCACCAGGCGGGCCTGCGCCGTCTGCAGGCGCGCCCGCCGCTGGTCCACGCGCTTCTGCGCCGACGCCACTGCCGCGAGCGCCACGTCCGCGGCGCTCGAGCGCTGGTCGAATTCCGCCTGCGGGACCGTATTCGAGGCGAGGAGCTGTGCCGCGCGCTCCTTCTGCTGCTGCGCGAAGCGGTTGGTGGCGAGCGCTTGATCGAGCTCGCGTCGCGCGGCCTCCAGATCGGCTTCCGTGTTCGCCACCTCGTCTTCCGCCGATTTCACGATCGCGCGGTTCGAGGTGGCCGTGATGGAAACCGAGGGCTGCTCCTCCGCAACCCCCGCCTCCGCCTGCGCCACGGCGGCGCCCGCCTGCGCGACGGCGACCTCCAGATCGGCCGTGTCCAGCTCGACCAGCAGGTCGCCCTTCTTCACGGCCTGGTTGTCCTCCACCAGCACGCGCACCACCGTGCCGGGGACGCGCGACGACACGGCGGTGATGTAGCCATCCACCTGGGCGTCGTCGGTGTCCTCGAACTTGCGCGCGTGCAGCCACCAGAGGAGCGCCGCCACGGCCACGACGGCGAGACCAAGACCGACCCGCAGCCGCATGCGCGACTTTTTCCCCGGTTCGGCGGGCGCGTCCAGCTCGGGCCGCCGCTCGGGGCGCGCCCCGCCATTGCCCTGGCGCCGCTCCTCTTCGAGCTGCTGTTCTGACATTTCGATCGATTCTCCTGGCCGCGCCCTGGATGCTCCGCACTGGGTCGCCGATTCGGAGCCGTACCCCTACGGAGGATGTCGGTCCAATGACAGGGGTTCTCGAGCGGTCGGCCGACCGGCCTTCCCCGGTCGATGCGACCAGGAGCGCACGGCCGTTCAGCCCCGCGCGTTCCGGTAGAACGCAGCGTTCAGGGCGTCCACAGTCGGGAACCGCGGATACTGGCCCTTCGCGAGCGCCTCTCTGCTGGGCAGAGGCTCGCCGGCGGTACGGGCCAGGACATGCCCGAGGAACTTCGCGTACGCTTCCTTCGCGGGCACACCTGGAAAGAGCGACGAAAGTCCCAGCTGGTTGCCGGAGATGCGGATCGCGGAGGGGGCCTCGCCGCTCGCTCCCCAGCTGACGATGAAGTCAGTGAGGATGGCGGCGCCCTGCGCGCTCGCAACGACGCCCGCGGCCACGCCGACCAGGCGGTTGAAGTCCACCCGGCGCGTCTCTCCCGACGCCAACCCGACGTGAAGCGCGTCCTCCGCGAGATCGACGAGCCGGCAGGCGAGGACGCGCACCGCCGTACCCGCTCCGTCCGGCGGCGGCGGCGCGGAGGGCACGGCCGCGGGGCGGCCGCCGGACCCGCCCGCGGCGTCGATCTGGGCCAGCATCTCCGGCGCGAGATCCGGCAACGCACGCGCAGCGTCGAGGTGCGCCTGCCCTTCGCCGTCGCGGCCGGCGGCGAAACATCGCTTTGCGGCCCGGAGCAGCGCCTTGGCTGCGAGCGGGCCCCTCCGGCGTCCGATGGCCGCCTCGAGCTGGGTGGGAAGGTCGCCGGCATCGGTAGCGGCTTCCGTGGCGCCAGCGAGCTGGTAGGCGAGCTTGTCCGGCAGCCGATCGGGATCGAGCGCCGAGCCGAGCTCGAGCGCCATGATCCATGCCTGGCCCAGCTCGCCCCTCACCGCGAGATTTTGCAGGAGCGGAATCGCAGGGGCAGGATCCTGCTCGATGCGCGCCAGGCCGATCGCCGCCTCCCGATCGAGCGGGTGCTCGCGCAATACCGTCCGGTAAGCCTCGGCGGCGGCGCGCTGATCGCCGCGGTCGAGCGCTGCCCGGGCCAGCTCGGTGGAGGGATGCTGCGTCCAGGTGGTCTTCTCCTGCACGGCGGGCGCCAGCGCACGCGCTTCGTACCCGCTCTTGTCGACGAGAGTGGCGGCCCCGAATCCGAAGAGAAACCCTCCGATGTGCGCCATCACCGCCACGCCCTCGCTCGAGTGGCTCACGAGGCTGAACACCTCTCCGGCGAACCAGAAACCGCCCCACAGCCAGGCAGGGATCAGGAACGTGCCTCGCCGGACCCACCCGATCATGTATGCCATGCGGATGCGCTTGCTGGCGCACCGGTAGCTGAACGCGCCCATGCAGGCGGCGACCGCGCCCGAGGCGCCCGCCATCACCACGGGCGATCGCGGGTCGATCCCGAAGTGCGCGAGCGCGGCCATCATCCCGCCCGCGAGGTAGAAGGCGCCGAAGAAGCGGCGTCCCCAGAGATCCTCCAGCAGGGGCCCGACCAGGTAGAAGAAGAACATGTTCCCGAGGATGTGCATCCATCCGAAGTGCAGGAACATGTGCGTGAGCCAACCGGGCTGCAGAAGTCCCCGCGCCGGGACCAGGCCCAGCCGGCGCATCGGGGATGCCTCCGCCGCGACCGCGAAGTCCTCGATCAGCGAGTCGAGATGCGTCTGCTCGAGCGCGCGGGTCGCTTCGTCGACGGTGACCGGCGCCTCCTCGTGCATCTGCTCGATGGTCGCCCGAGCCTCGGGACGCAGATAGTCGTAGACGAACCGCGGCTGGACCGTCAGATACGGGTGCTCCTCGTAGTACCGGAGAACCTCCCGGAAGCCATCGGCGCGCATGCCGTCCGGGTTCCTCGACGCCACCCAGGTGAGCAGGAACGCGGCTGCGCAGGCGGCGGCGATGCCGATGGATACCGCGGGGACGCGGTCCACCTCTGCGTCCTCGACGCGCACCGGGAAGAGCAGCATGGCGCAACTGTCGCAAAACAGAACGTCGCGGGGAATGTCGGACGCTTGGGGTAGGCTGTGCGGCTGTGAGGGAGCTGGTCACATCCGCAGCTGCGTCGAGCAGGCTCGAGCTCGCCGGGGAATGGCTCCGCAAGCGCGGGCCAGCGGGGCGGGCGCTCGTGGTCGGCGCCACGCAGGAGGCCGCGGCGGAGGTCGTTCGGACTGCGGCGGCCGCCGCGGGCGCCGCGTTCGGCTGGCAGCGATTCACGCTGGGCCGGCTCGCGGCCACGGTCGCGGCGCAAGCGATGTCCGCGCGCGGCCTCTCGCCGCTGTCGCCGCTCGGCGTCGAAGCGGTGTGCGCGCGGGTGGTCCACCAGCTCCGCGGGCGCCTGGGAAAGCTCGATGCCGTCGCCGCTCAGCCCGGCCTTCCCCGCGCCCTGTCGCGCACCATCCAGGAGCTGCGGCTCTCCGGAACCCGGCCGGTTGGCGACCTCGGTCGCGTCCTCGACGCGTACGAGGCCGAGCTCCGGCAGGCGGCGCTCGCCGACCGCGCCGGCGTCTTCCGGCTCGCGCTGGAAGCGGACTCGCCGCTGCTCGATCTGCCCGCGCTGCTCCTCGATCTGCCCCTGCGCGCCACGCTCGAAGAGCGGTTCGTCGCCCGGCTGCGGGGGCCGGTGCTCGCAGTGGCCCCATCGGCCGATGCGGTGCGCATCGCGCGCGCCCTCGGGACCGCGGCGCGCCCGCTCGCGGAGCCCGCCACGACGTCTCTCGCCCGCGTGCAACAGCGCCTGTTCGTGGAGGGAACGGACGCGATGCCGCCCTTGGGCGACGAGGTTCTTCTGCTCTCCGCGCCCGGTGAGAGCCGGGAGTGCGTGGAGATCGCGCGGCTGGTCCGACGCGAGGCGGAGCGCAGCATTCCCTTCGACCGGATGGCGGTCCTGCTCCGCGCGCCAGGCCAATACCGTCCGCTCCTCGAAGAGGCCTTCGCGCGCGCCGGCATCCCCGTCCATTTCGCCTCGGGTACGCAGCAGCCGAATCCCGCCGGGCGGGCCTTCCTCGCGCTGCTGGCCTGCGCCGCCGACGGCCTTTCCGCGCGCAGGTTCGCGGAGTACCTGAGCCTTGGCGAAGTGCCGCAGGCGGTGTCCGGAGCGCCGCCGGACGCGCCGCCTTCCGGAGATCGCTGGGTACCTCCTGACTCGGAGTTGACGGCGCGACCCGCCGCCGAGCCGGCTCCGGTGGCGGAGCCGGGACCACCGGCCGACCTGGACGCGCCGGTCGTCGCCGGAGCGTTGCGCGCTCCCTGGCGCTGGGAGCAGCTCCTCATCGACGCGGCCGTGATCGGAGGCCGGCAGCGCTGGAAGCGCAGGCTGGACGGCCTCGAAGCGCAGCTGCGCGCGACGCTCGCCGCTTTCGCCGAAGACGAAGCAAGAGCGCAGCGGATGGAGCGCGAGCTGGCCGACCTGGCGGCGTTGCGCGAGTTCGCGCTGCCGCTCCTGGACGCTCTCGCTGCCCTGCCGGCGAGCGCGAGCTGGGCGGGCTGGATCGACCCTCTCACCGCCCTCGCCACCCGCGCGCTCCGCGAACCTGCGCGCGTACTGTCGCTTCTGGCCGAGCTCGCCCCGATGGGACCCGTGGGCCCCGTCTCCCTGGGCGAAGTGCGCGTGGTCCTCGGGCGCCGTCTCACGGAGCTCTCCGTGCCCCCGTCCGGCAAGCGCCACGGGAAGGTGTTCATCGCGCCGGTCGCCGCCGCGCGCGGGCTGTCGTTCGACAGCGTGTTCGTACCCGGCCTGGCGGAGAAGCTCTTCCCTCAGAAAGTCATGGAAGATCCGCTGCTTCGCGACGCGGAGCGGCGTCTGCTGGCGGAGTTGGAGACCTCCGAGGATCGGATCGCCGCCGAGCGGCTCGCGCTGAGGCTCGCGGCCGGCGCCGCGCGCGGGAAGCTCGTTCTCTCCTGGCCGCGGATCGATCTCTTGCAAGGGCGCGCCCGCGTTCCGTCGTTCTATGGCCTGGAAGTCGTGCGCGCCGCCGAAGGCACGTTGCCCGGGTTCGCCGAACTCGCCCGGCGGGCAGAGCAGGCGCTGCGGACCCGGGCGGGCTGGCCCGCTCCTCGGGAGGCGGCGGACGCCATCGACGAGGCCGAGCACGATCTGGCGCTTCTGGCGAGCGCGCTGCAGGACCCGAAGGCGAGCAAAGGGACGGCGGCGTATCTGCTGGCGGCGAATCCGCACCTCAGCCGCGCCCTGAGGAGCCGGGCGCGGCGCGGACTGCGCCGCTGGACGCCCGCGGACGGACTCGTCCAGCCCACGGCAGCCGCTCTCCAGGCGATGCAGGCGCATCAGCCGGTCGCGCGATCCTATTCGCCGACGGCGCTGCAGAACTACGCGGCTTGCCCTTACAAGTTCGTCCTCCAGGCCATCCACCGGCTCGCGCCGCGCGAGGTCCCGGAAGGGATCGACGAGATCGATCCGCTCTCGCGCGGCTCGCTCATCCACGAAGCGCAGTACGAGCTGCTCCGGGAGCTGGCGGAAGCGGGCGAAGTGCCCATCAGGGACCTTCCCGCCGCGCAGCTGCGGCTGGAGGCGGTGGTGGATCGGGTGGCACGGCGGTGGGAGGACGATCTGGCGCCCGCCATCGACCGCGTCTGGAAGGACTGCATCGCTGGCGTGAAGATCGACCTGCGCGAGTGGCTACGCCGGATGAGCGAGGAGCCAGGGTGGGCGCCGTGGCGCTTCGAGCTCTCGTTCGGGCTGCCCGAGATGTCGCAGCGCGACCCGCACAGCAGCCGGGAGCCGGTCCTGCTGGACGAGGGCATCCGGTTGCGCGGCTCGATCGATCTGGTCGAGCGAGCGCCCGACGGCGCGCTGCGCGCGACCGATCACAAGACCGGCAAAGCCTGGGCGCAGAAGGGGACCGTGATCGCCGGCGGCGCCACGCTGCAGCCCGCGCTCTACGCCCTCGCGCTGGAGAAGCTGTTCCCGGGGGCTCGTGTGGAGGGCGGCCGGCTCTACTACTGCACGTACGGGGGCGACTTCACCTCGGTTCCCGTGGTCCTCGACGCCGCGGCGCGCGGCAGCGTGCAGCAGCTGGCGAAGACCATCGGCGATGCCATCGCGCAGGGTTTCCTTCCGGCGGCTCCTCGGGACGAGCGCGAGTGCGGCCGCTGCGACTACCTCGCGGTATGCGGACCGTCGGAATGGGCCCGGACCCGGCGCAAGCCGGCCGACGCGCTCGCGCCGCTCGTGCAGCTGCGGGGGATGCCATGAGGGCGCTCGCCGACCAGGCCACCCGCGATCGCATCCGGGACGATCTCGACGCATCGCTGATCGTGGAGGCCGCCGCCGGCACCGGGAAGACGACCGAGCTGGTGGCGCGCATCGTCGCCCTGGTGCGCAGCGGCCGAACCACGCTCGACAGGATCCTTTCGGTGACCTTCACCGACCTGGCCGCCGGCGAGATGAAGCTGCGCTTGCGCTCCGAGCTGGAGACGGCGCGCAGCGGCGCCGGCTCCGAGGAGCGCGATCGCCTGACCGGAGCGCTGGAACGGCTGGAGGCGGCGCCCATCGGCACCATCCACTCCTTCTGCGCCGACCTGTTGCGGGAACGGCCGGTCGAGGCGCGCGTCGATCCCGTCTTCGAGGTCGCCGCCGGCGAAGAGCAGGACCGCCTGTTCGATCAGGCGTTCGACGCCTGGTTCCAACGGGCCGTCGCCGATCCGCCGGAAGGGGTGCGCAGGCTGCTGCGGCGCAAGCTGCGCCCGGGGGAGCCGGCGCCGCGCGAGCTGCTCCGGCAGGCGGGGCGGTACCTTTCCGAGCATCGCGACTTCTCGGGCGCCTGGCGCCGGGACGCGTTCGACCGGGAGGCCGGGCTGCAGCAGATCGTCGCGCGCCTTTCGGAGATCGGCGAGCTGGCCGCGAGAGCGCAGCGTCCGGACGACTGGGCAGCCCAGTCGGTCATGGGCATCGGGCGCTGGGTGGCGGAGCTCCGGCGCCGCGAGAGCATGCGCGCCCGCGACCTGGACGGGCTCGAAGCGGAGCTTCACGAGCTCTGCCGCCGGCGCCTGTGGCACTGGCGCGGCGGCGGAAAGTGGTTCGCGAAGGACCTGGACAAGGCGTCGGTCCTCGCCCGCCGCGATGCGGTGAAGGCGGAGCTGGAGGCGTTCCTCGACCGCTGCGACGCCGATCTCGCCGCCTGCCTGCGCGAGGAGCTGCGAACGCTCTGCGACGCTTACGAGGACCTCAAGCGCGGCGCCGGATGTCTCGACTTCCTCGATCTGCTCGTGCGGGCCCGGGACCTGGTCCGGGACGACGCCTCGGTGCGCACGGAGCTCTCGCGCCGCTTCACGCACGTCCTGGTCGACGAGTTCCAGGACACCGACCCGCTGCAGGCCGAGATCCTCCTGTTGATCGCCTCGGCGGACCCGGCGGAGTCGGCCTGGAGGAACTCGCGCCCCGCGCCGGGGAAGCTGTTCGTCGTCGGCGATCCGAAGCAGTCGATCTACCGGTTCCGCCGCGCCGACATCGCCCTGTACGAGGACGTGAAGCAGCTCATGCTCGCCGGCGGCGCCGAGCTCCTGCATCTCACCACCAGCTTCCGCTCCGTTCCCGCCATCCAGCAGGCGGTGAACGCGGGATTTTCAGGGAGGATGCAGGGCGGGACGCAGGCGAGCTACGTCCCCCTCGACCCGTTCCGCGGGAACCTCGAAGGACAACCTGCCGTGGTGGCGCTGCCAGCCCCGAAGATCTATGGCGAGCGCGAGAAGGTCGCGAACTTCCGCATCGAGCAATCGTATCCGGACGCAGTGGCGGCATTCGTCGACTGGCTGGTGACGAAGAGCGGCTGGCGGGTGAGCGAGCGCGATCGGGCGGGGCCGGTCCCGGTGGAGGCTCGTCACGTCTGCCTTCTCTTCAAGCGCATGCGCAACTACGAGGGCGACCTCACTCGCGCATACGTCCGCGCTCTCGAGGCGCGGAGGATCCCGCACGTGCTCGTCGGCGGACGCTCGTACCACGCGCGCGAGGAGGTGCTGGCGATGCGCGTGGCCGCCACCGCCATCGAGTCGCCCGACGACGAGCTGGCGGTATTCGCGGCGCTCAAGGGACCGCTCTTCGCTCTCGGCGACGACGCGCTGGTGCTCTTCCGCGAGCACCACGGGCGGCTGCATCCCTTGCGCAAGCGGCCCGAGGCGGCGGGCGCGGCGGAAGCGGAGGTCTTCGACGCCCTGGCGCTCCTCGGCGAGCTGCATCTGCGCCGCAACCGCAGGCCGATCGCGGAGACGCTCTCGCGC
>Ga0137415_10002639_pt1 | contig 17811 bp, 16 predicted proteins | sample CZODoug3_1_1_16f_FD_183082 | JGI IMG/M metagenome (GOLD analysis project Ga0137415, IMG submission 183082) | Vadose zone soil fungal communities from Angelo Coast Range Reserve, California, USA - CZODoug3_1_1_16fungal (Hybrid Assembly) | ecosystem: Environmental > Terrestrial > Soil > Vadose...
CCGAGCGTGAACTCCGCCTTCGAGAGCCAGCAATAGAGCTGATGCCAGAAGAGCCACGAGGCCATGACATCCGGAGAGGCGTCCATGAGGAAGATCCGCTCCCACGGCACGAGCACGTTCTCGAGCCACATCTGGCCGTCCAGCTCGTCGTAGCGGCTGCTGAGCGGGGCGATGAACGGGTTGGGGTGGCGAGCGGAGATCTTGCGGCACAGGATGGTGACGCCGGGCGCGTTGACGGGCACGATGAAGGTGGCGCGGTGGGGCCCGCGATCCACGGCACAGTGGGCCCCGACGTACACGTCCTCGGCATACGCGGGGCTCGTGTGCATGCCCACCTTGCCGCTCAGGACGAGGCCCGCATCCGTCTCGCGCACGACGCGCACGGCAGCGCGCTCGAGCGGATCCTCTCGGAAGCGGAAACCGATGGTGGCGGCGCCCGCCGAGAAGGTGAGGAATCGACCGGTTCGGCCGATCAGCTCTCGGTATGCGGCGATGTGGGCGATCTGCTCACTCGATACGTAGCGCTGCTGGATGGCGTCCAGAATGCCCAGGGCGATGAGGTTGCCGTAAGCGGGCGTGTGCGTGATGTTGCCCGCGCTCAGGAAGGTGGTCGCGGAGAAGCATCGACCCATGGCGCGCAGATCGGCGGAGGTCTTCGGCAAGGCATATGCCCACGGCGCGCGGTTGCCCTCGGCGTCGGGCGGGGCGAGGAGGATGTCCCGCCACTCCGGATCGAAGTGACGGTCGTACCAGCCTGCGAGCTCGTCCACCATGGCGCGGGTGGCCGGATGCACGGTCACGTCCTCGATCAGGCCTTCGCCCATCACATAGACCCGGCGCCCATCGCGCAAGGCCTCTCGATACTCGGCGCCGGTTCTCATGTTCCATGACCTCATCGAGTCGGAAGATGGCCGCGACGGGCGTGATTTTCTCCTCTGACGTCGTTTCTGACAAGGGCGGCCTGACCAGGGTGGACTTGCCACCTTCGTGCGACCGCGGTAGCTTCCCAGACATGGCAAAGCGCGTCGAGGGCAAGGCGGCCATCGTGGTGGGAGGCGGGCAGACGCCTGGCCAGACGGTCGGGAACGGGCGGGCCACCGCCATCGTGCTTGCGCGGGAAGGCGCGCAGGTCATCGTGGCCGACCGCACGCTCAAGGCGGCCCAGGAGACCGTGGACTTGATCCGCGACGAGGGCGGCCAGGCCTGGGCCGCCGAAGCGGACATCACCCGAGAAGACGACGTCCGGCGGCTGGTCGCGGCGGCCCAGGAGCGCTTCAGGCGGCTGGACATCCTGCACAACAACGTGGGCGCCAGCCTCGCGCTGGGCGACGCCGTGGCCACGGAGCTCACGGTGGAGGCGTTCGATCGCAGCTTCGCCGTCAACTTGAAGGGGATGTGGCTGGTCTGCAAGCACGGGCTGCCCGCGCTTCGCGAGACGGGCGGCTCGATCGTGAACATCGCCTCCATGGCCGCCCGCAACGCGTATCCGCTCGTGGGCTACAAGACGATGAAGGCGGGAGTGGTGGCGCTGACGGAGAACCTCGCCGCGGCCAACGCGCGCTACGGCGTGCGCGCGAACTCCATCCTGCCCGGCCTGATGAACACGCCCATGGCCATCGAGGCGCGGGTGGCCCAGGGGACGGCTCGGGGCGAGGTCATCGCCGCTCGAGATCGCCGCGTCCCGCTCCGTCGCCGCATGGGCACGGGCTGGGACGTCGCCCATGCCGCGCTCTTTCTGCACTCCGACGAGGCTGGCTTCATCACCGGCGTCTCCCTGGCGGTGGACGGCGGCGAAGGGGTGAGCTGGGGGTCCTAGATGAGCTGGGGGTCCTAGAGATGAATGAGAATAGCTACCGAGCTCGCGCCGAGCGCGGCGAGGTGCAGATCGGCACGTGGGTGACCATGATCCGGACGCCCGCCGTGCTCACCTTGCTCCAGGCCGCCGGCCTGGATTTCGTCCGCGTCGACATGGAGCACTCCGCCTTCTCGATGGAGACGGTCGCCGACATGGCGACCCTGGCGCGCGCCCTCGACTTTCCCATGGTGGTGCGTCCTCCCGAGGGCAATCGCGAGTGGGTGACGCGGCTGCTCGACGCGGGCGTGTGGAATCTTCACATCCCGCAGGTCGACACGCCGGAGCAGGCGGCGGCCGTGGCCGCGTGCAGTCGCTACGCCCCCCTGGGCGAGCGCGGCATGTACGGCTTCGGCCCGCACACCCAGTACCGCACGCTGCCCCCGGGGGAGCACATGGCGACTGCGAACGCGCGCGTGCACGTCACGGCCATGCTCGAGACGAAGAAGGCCTTCGAGCGGGTGGACGAGATCGCCTCGGTGCCGGGCATCGACGCGCTGACCATCGGCCCGACCGATCTGGCCCAGGACCTCGGGGTTCTCGGCACGCCTGCCCAGAAGGACGCGCTGCGCGACTATCGCGTTCGCCTGGCTGAGGCCGCGCGCAAGCACGGCAAGGCCGTCTCCATGGCCATCGACAGCGTGGAGGGCGTGCGTGAGATGATCGCCCTCGGCGCCACCATCGTCAACTATTCCTCGGACACGGCCGTGCTCCGCTCGGGCTTCGCGTCGGCCATCGAGGAGATTCGCCGGCCCGCTGCCGCTCAGAAGCGGTAGCGAGCCCGGAAGGGAGATCGTATGGCAACCACCACCGCGTCCCGGTCAGATCTCGAGAGCCTGCAGGCCTTGAATCGCGACTACATCAACTCCGTGCAGGCCGGCGATGTCCGCCGTTTCGACCAGATCCTCGCGGACGATTTCCTGTGCTCCAATGCCGACGGCACCCTCATCGATCGTGAGGCCTTCCTGAAGCAGACGGCCCGGCCCGTCACGATCTCGAATCTCCAGGCCCACGACGTCAATGTCCGTCTCATGGGCGATTTCGCGATCATCCACGCGCCCACCACGTATACGCGGCCGGACGGTCAAGTCGCCGCCGGTCGCTACACGGACGTCTGGGCGCGCCGCCACGGCACCTGGCTGGCCGTCTCCGCCCACGTCACGCGCGCCTAGCCGTCGGGCCGCTGAAAGGCGAGATTGCCGGCGCCGCGAGGCCGACTGGCATTCCTCGTCACCGGCCGTGCCGCCTTCCGTCATGGCCTGCCCAGAGGGCCGGCGAACTCGTGAATAAGGCAGGACGTTGGAGATTGGCACCTCCAGTGCACGACCCGTAGGCGAATCCACCTTCATGCGGGTTTATCGACGGGAGATCGAGATGGAAGCGCGAACTGATCGGAACGCCCAGTGACGCCGCGCGACGGACAGCTGGACGATTCACCGGTGCGCATGTTGCTCGCCCTCGGCAGGGTCGACGGCGACAAGGATCTCCTGAAGGAGCTCGTCGACACGTTCCAGGAAGATCTGTCAGAGCGTGTCTCGTCCCTGGCGGCGGCGATCCGGCGGGGCGACGATCGGGAGACGTTCCACGCGGCGCACAGCCTGCGGGGTCCACTCGGGATTCTCTGCGCCGAGAAGGCGCTCGCCCTGGCGGGAGAGCTCGAGACCCTCGGCCGGGCCGGCCAGCTCGGAGAGGCGGCCACGGTTGGCGATGCATTCGAGCGCGAAATGACGAAGGTCGCTGCGTTCCTCAGCGACTTCGACTGGAAGACTCTGTGAGGATCCTGATCGCGGACGACGACCTGCTCACCCGACGCATCCTCGAGAAGATCCTCGCAAAGTCAGGCCATGAGGTGGTGGCGGCGGCGAGCGGCTCCGAGGCCTGGCAGATCCTGAGCGGGCAAGACCCTCCCGCCCTCGCGATTCTGGACTGGATGATGCCGCAGATGACGGGCGTGGAGGTGTGTCGCAAGGTCCGTGAGGCGGGAGGGTCGGTCCCCACCTACCTCGTGGTGTTGACCTCGAGAGGCCAGACCGATGATCTGGTCACCGCCTTCGAGGCGGGGGCGGATGACTACATCACGAAGCCGTTCGAGGCCGAAGAGCTGCGGGCGCGCGTCTCCGTGGGCGTCCGCATGATCACCCTGCAGCAGCAGCTGGCCGATCGCATCCTCGCCCTCGAGGAATCGCTCGCCCATGTCCAGCAGCTCCAGGGCCTCATTCCCATCTGCGCGTGGTGCCGGCAGGTCCGGAGCGATGGCAACTTCTGGGAGAAGGTCGAGAGCTATCTCGGCAAGCGCTCAGGCCTGCAGTTCACGCATGCCATCTGTCCGACCTGCAAGGCCAAGCAGATCGAGGGTCTGAAGCACCTTCGCCCGGCATAGAGGCAGCGCGTCGGCCAGCTGATCGTCCGCCACATGTGGGCGGATGGGCTACCGTCGAAGCCGAGCCCTCCCTTCGGCTGCCTGAAGTTCCACCCCACGACCTCCGTGAACTCCTCGAGCTCCACCTGCACGGTGGAATCGAAGGCGTACACGTATCGGCCCCTGCCCGTCGGCTGTCAAGATTCGCGGTAGAAGAGCAGCAAGAGCCCGAACACGGTCAAGGCGGGTCCCCACAGTCGTCCGGGCAAATTGTTATCCGGCGGGGACAGACGCAGCTCGAGCCAGCGCGACCAGCCCGCCACCAGGATGACGAGGCCGAGGGGCAGGTGCGTCAGCTCGATGAGAAAAGCCGACTTGGCATTGCTGACCTCGTGGGCGTGGGAGAGCAGCAAGACGCCGGCGCCGATGCACACGAGGGGAAAGACATAGCGCCAGGCGGACTCGGGATGGCGGCCGCTCCGCACCCGCCATTCCGCCACCGCGAGAAGGGCGGTGAGGGCGAGCAGGATGCGGTGCTGCAGGACTTCGAGGCCCAGGAGGTGCTCCCAGAAGCCGATCCGGCCCGTCTGCCAACCCTCCGGGTCCATGTTCCACGCGACGAAGCCCGTCAATCCGATGAGGAGCAGGGGCCAGTGCCGCGCCCACGGCGCCCATCCGGTCCGCTCGAGCATGGCGAGCACGCCCATGGCCACGACGAAGAGACCGGCGACGTGGTGGCCGAACTCCGACCAGGCCGTCTCCTCGGCCGAGTGAGGCGTCGACGGGTCGCCGAGAGCCGTGGCCGCGGCCAGCTCGGCCAGGCTCGGCGCCTGGAGCCGCGGCCATTGCGGAGTGAACACGCTGCGAATCTCTGCCAGCGTGGCCCGCTGGTCTTGCACGTCCGCCGCGGGCGGCGCGGAGCCGATCGACGCGGCGAGGAAGACCGTCACGATGGCAAGCCCGGCCTCCACCTCGAGACGTCGACGCAATACCCGCGAGCCCGAGCGGGGAAGGTCGGGACCCGCGCTCGCTCCCGAGACGAGCCAGCGTCCCGTCCCGAGTCGACCGTGGAGGGCGCGATGATTGAGCGCACCCATGGTCAGCATGGCCATGAAGAGCACGATCTTGGTGAGCGTCATGGCTCCGTAGGACGTGCCGATGGCGGCGGCCGGGGTGGCGATGTAGGCGAGGGAAAGCGCCGTGCCGGTGAGAGCGAGGGTCGCCACCGCCGCCAGCGCGAGCCTCGAGAACGGCCGGAGCCAGCTCTCCGAGGCCGCCGGGGTCGAGCGAAGCACGAGCACGGTCGCGCAGACAAGCCCGCCCACCCAGGTGGCGGCGGCCGCCTGGTGGAGCGCGCCCACGGCCACGAGCCAGACACCGCCGTCGATGCGCCCCACGGCATGGCTGGCCAGCGCTCCGGTGAGGGCGAGGAGCGCGCCGCCGCTCACGAGCAGCGTTCCCAGCGTGGTCGAGTCCGGGTGGCGACGGAGCGTGTGCGCGACGGCGGCGCCCGCGAGCGCCACCGCGATGCGGATGAGGCCGATTCCACCGACCGTCGAGCCCAGCATGGCGCCCAGCGGCCAGCCCGCGTCGTCTCCCATGGCCCTGGCGAGGACGACGAGCACGCCCGCCTGCGCGGCGGCGGCGAGGAGGGCGCCCCATGTGACGAGGGCGAGGACGCGATCGAGCGCGCGGGCAGGATCGGAGGGGCGCGACGGGCGCACCACCGCCACCGCGAAGACGGCACCGCCGATCGAGACGGCCTGGCCCACGAGCCCGAGCGCTCGCAGCCATAACAGCATGAGCGAGATCACGGCGCAGCTACGGTAGCACGGGCCGAGGAGGCGAGCCGTTCTTGGCACATGCCATGCAGCCACCATCACGGGTGGCTGCCTGGCTATCAGGGGTCAGGCGCGACGTGGCGGCCCAGTACATCGGCTGGTGAGAAAGCCTTTGTTCTTCCCCTCATGACTCCCTTGAACGACATGGAGCATGTGATTGTCACTCACGTGACAGAGACTTTCCCCGGACCGCCCTTGAAATTTCTACCGCGTCGTGGCGGGTGTTCTTACACGGTTGCTCGAGGCAGAACCGCGAGTGGCGCGGGCAGGCGATTTCTTCCATGATCTCTTCCATGACGTGCGAGGACGCTCGCGAATGCTTCCTTGACTTGCTCGAGGGCAAGATCCGCCTGACCGAGCTGGCAGGGGTCGAAGCTCATATCAGCCAGTGCGCCACCTGTCGCGAAGAGGTCGAGAGGCTCCAGTCAGAAAAGCTCCCGGCGAGGGCCTCGAGGGGCCCGAGCGCGGACGAGTCTGAGGGCGCCGCTCTTCCCGAGAGGCCCGGCCGGCGATGGCTGCGGTTCTCCATCGCGCTGGGGCTGGCGGCCGTCGTGGCCATGGTGATGCTCACCGTGCTTGCGGTGCGTGTCTATCACCAGAATCAGGAACGAGAGCGCATCCTCAGCGAGGCGATGACGGCAGGTGGCCATCGCGAGGAGCGGGAGCTGCGCGAGCCCGCCACTCCAGGGTCGCCAGAATCGCGTCCATCGCCCGCCCGCCCCAAGGTAGAGTCGGCTCCTTCGCCGGCCCCACCGAAGACCGCCCGCGCTCCCGTGGTCCCGGCTCCTCGTCCGGGGGTGGTGGGCCGATCAGCCGATCTCGGGCCAGTGAAGGCAGCGCCCCTTCCATCATCTCCCCCGCCGTCTCGGCGCACCGTATCGCCGGCCGTGCCTTCGCGGGAATCGCGGCCGGCGACTCCCCCGGAAAAGCTCGATGTGGTCGTGCAGCTTTCCGTGAGCAACCGCAGCGCGGCCGAGCGCGATCTCTCGGCGCTGCTCGCGCGAGTGGGAGCGACCCAGGTGCAGCGCCAGCCGGATTTCACCTTCGTCGTCGTCGTCCCCCAGTCACGTTACGGTGAGTTCACCCGGGGCATGGCCCAGATCGGCTCCTGGCAGATGGAGACCGACCGATCCACCGTGCCCGACCCCGTCCGCGTGGCCGTCCGGCTCGTGTCGCGCCGCTGAGGCCCCGGCGCCTAGGGTCAGGTCTTGCAATTCAACATCTGAGGCGGTCGTCTTACCCTCTGTCGTATTGCAAGACCTGACCCCGGGCCATAGGATTGGGCGCTATGAGCGGAGCGCTCGACGGCCTCGTGGCCCTGGATCTGGCGACTTACGTGGCCGCGCCCTTCTGCTGCACGCTTCTTGGGGAGTTCGGCGACGAGGTGATCAAGGTCGAGCAGCCCGGCCTCGGCGACGACCTGAGAAGGCTGGGTCACCAGCCGTCCGATGGGATCTCCTACATGTGGCTGGTCGAGGGCCGGAACAAGAAATCCATCACGTGCAACCTGCGCGAGCCCGAGGGCCAGGCGCTCATCACGCGGCTGGCGGCCCGCGCCGACATCCTCGCCGAGAACTTCCGGCCGGGGACCATGGAGAAGTGGAACCTCGGATACGACGCGCTGGCCGCGGTGAACCCGCGACTGGTCATGGTGCGGATCTCCGCCTACGGCCAGACGGGCCCGAGCCGCGGGCGGCCGGGGTTCGGTCGCATCGCGGGCGCGGTGAGCGGCGTCAGCTACATCTCGGGATATCCGGATCGCCCGCCTGTCTCGCCCGGAACGCCGACCATTCCCGACTACCTGGCGGGCGTGATGGGCGCCTTCGGCGCGCTCGCCGCCATCGAGAGCCGCCATGGCACGGGGCTCGGCCAGGTGGTCGACGTGGCGCTCTACGAGCCCATGCTGAGGATGCTGGACGAGATGATCCCCGTGCACGCCGCGCTCGGCAAGATCCGCGAGCGCATCGGCTCGGGCACGGAGTACGTGGTGCCCCACGACCACTATCGCGCGCGAGACGGGAGCTGGATCGCCATCGCGTGCACGAACGACCGCATGTTCGAGCGCCTGGCTGTGGAGGCCATGGGCCGGCCGGAGCTCCACGTGGAGTTCTCGTCGATGGAGGAGCGGCTTCGCCGGCGCGAGGATCTCGACGCGCGCGTGCAGGACTGGGTCGGCTCCTTCGCCGCGGCGGAGGTGCTGGCCCGGCTGGACGCGGCGTCCGTTCCGTGCTCGAGGGTCAACAGCGTGCAGGATCTCTTCGCGGATCCTCAGCTCCGGGCGCGGGAGAACCTCATTCCCGTGCCGGGGCCCGGCGGGGAGACGATCTGGATGCCCGGCATCGTGCCCAAGCTCTCGCTGACGCCGGGGCGCGTCACGAGCGCCGGGCCGGCCACGCCGGGCGCCCACAACGAAGAGATCTACTGCGGCCGCCTCGGGCTCAGCCGCGAGGACCTGGCCGCCCTCGCGAGGAAGGGCGTGGTCTAACCGAGGGCATCCAGGCAGCTCAAAAAGGTCCAGATGCGAGGCGGCGCGCTCGACCGCACGCGAGGCGTAGTCTCTCTACGTTGAGCGTGCGGTCGAGCGCGCCAACGAAGCAGATGGGCCTTTTTCAGCTGCCTGGACCATGGCGTGGATCTCGGCGCGCGTCACGGGGACCCGCTCGATGCGGGCGCCGAACGGAGCCAGCGCGTCCTCGATGGCCTGGGCGATGAGGGGATGAACGGGCATGATGCCACCCTCGCCCGCGCCCTTGGCGCCCAGCGGGTTCAGCGGCGTGGGCGATTCGAGATGGCGGATCTCGAAGGTGCGCGGCGCGTCGGCGGCCGTGGCCAGCGCGTAGTCCATGAGCGTCGCCGTCAGGCGCTGGCCCGTCTCGTCGTAGGCGAGCTGCAGGTTGAGCGCGTCCGGGAGACCCTGGACGACCCCGCCGTGGATCTGGCCCTCCACGATGCCGGGCTCGAGCACGTGGCCGCAGTCGTGGGCCACGATCCAGCGCAAGATACTCACGGCGCCGGTGTCGGGATCGACCTCCAGGACCACGCCGTGCGTCCCGTTGGCGAAGCTCGACTGCGACACGGTGAAGAGCTGCGTGTCCTCGAGGTCCGGCGATTCCCCGGGGGCCTCGCCGGCATGCGCGGCGGCCGCGATCTCGGCCCAGCCGAAGCTCCGGCTCGGCAGCCCGCGCACCGAGAACTTCCCGCCCTCGCACACGATGTCCGCGGGCGAGGCCTCGAGCAGGTGGGCGGCGATCCGCGTCGCCTTCTCGCGCACGGCGCGTGCCGCGAGGAGCGCGGCGCTGCCCCCGATGGCCGCCGTCCGGCTGCCATACGTGCCCCCGCCCTGCGCCACGAGGTCGGAGTCGCCCGTCAGCACCTCGATGGTGTCGGGCTCGATGCCCAGGAGATTGCCCACGAGCCGCGAGAACATCGTGACGTGCCCCTGGCCCTGCGGCGCGGCGCCGGTGACCACGGTGACGCCGCCGTTCTCGTGGACCCGCACCACGGCGCTCTCGTAGGGCACGGTGGCGGTGGCCTCGACGTAGTTGACGAGGCCGATGCCGAGGTAGCGGCCCTCGGCGCGCAGCCGCGCCTGCTCGCGTCGCGCCGCGGGAAGATCGAGGGCTTCCAGGGCCAGCTCCATGCAGCGCGGGAAGTTTCCGCTGTCGTAGTCGACGGGTCCCCGGCCCGCCGTGCTGAGGCCGGTGGCGTAGGGATGCCGGTCGGCGGATACGAGGTTGCGGCGCCGCAGCTCGAGGGGATCGGTGCCGAGCTCCCGCGCGAGGGCGTCGAGGGCCCGCTCGATCACCGCGGTGCCGTAGGGACGGCCCGCGCCACGATAGGCGCCCACGGGCGTGGTCGTGGTCACCACGCCGCGGAAGCGGAGATCGAGGTTGGGAATGACGTACGGCCCCACCGAATGGATCATGGCGTTCTGCGGCAGGTTCAGCCCCGAGATCGTGTACGCGCCCATGTCGTGGAGGAAGTCGTCGCGCAGGGCGAGGAGCCGGCCCTCCCGAGTGGCCGCCAGCTCCACGTCGTGGATCTGGTCACGCTCCACGCAGGCGACGAGGGTGTGCTCCCGCCGCGTCTCGATCCACTTGATCGGCCGGTCGAGCTGGCGCGCGAGGACGGCGACCACGACGTACTCCGGGTAGTACATTCCCTTGGTGCCGAAGCCCCCGCCCACGTCGGGGGGCGCGATCACGCGCACCTGCTCCTCGGGCAGGCCGAGCTGCCCGGCGATGACCCCGCGGTGACGATGGACCATCTGGACGGCGCCCCACATGGTCAGGCGCTCGTCGGCCCACCGGACGATGAGTCCGCGCGGCTCCAGGGGATGCGCGCCGCCGCGCGCGAGGCGGACCCGCGTCCGGACGACCACGTCCGCGGCCCGAAGGGCGGCCTCCACGTCGCCCACGCGCTGGCGCCACTCCGCCACGACATTGCTGGCCGTCTCCTCGTGCAAGACGGGCGCGCCCGGGGCGAGCGCCGCGTCCATGTCCACGAGGGCGGGGAGGGGCTCGTACTCGACCCGGATCAGGTCGAGGGCGTCCCAGGCGCGATAGGGATCATCCGCGATGACCACGGCCACGGCCTCGCCGACGAAGCGCACGCGCTCGCCGGCCAGAGGCTGGATGCCGCACGCCACCGGCAAGGCGGGATGCGGCGCATAGATGGGAATGGCCACGCCGGCGCTCCCGAGATCGGAGGCGAGGAAGACCCCGACGATCCCGGGGGCGCGGCGGGCCGCCGACACATCGACGGAGCGGATGCGGGCATGCGCGTGCGGCGAGCGCAGCATGGCGGCGTGCAGGCAGCCGGGCACGCGGAAGTCGTCGACGAACTCTCCGGTGCCCGTGATGAGCCGCGGGTCCTCGCGGCGACGGACGCTTCCGGCGTGCTCGGCCATTTTATTCAGCCCTCGCCTCGCCGCTGGTCCACTCAGCCCTCGCCTCGGGGCTTCGCCCTTCAGCTCGAACTGCCACGCCTGCGGGATCAACCTGGCTCTCGTCCCGCGCCGGCCTCGGGCCGGCCCTCGACTCGAACTGCGGGCAGCGTCTCGACTCGAACTGCGGGCAGCGTCTCGGCTCGAACAACATTAGCTCTCGCTCTCGGCAGGCAGACGAGAGCGCCAGTCGAGGGTGCGTGTGATGAGTGGGCGCAGGGCGAGGAGGACGAGGAGGACGCCCACGCCCAGCAGGACGAGCGAGATCGGCCGCGTGACGAAGATGGCGTAGCTCCCCGCCGACATGGCGAGGGACTGACGGAGCGAAAGCTCCATCATGGGCGCGAGGACGAGGCCGAGCACGATGGGCGCCGTCTCGAAGTCGAGCTTGCGCAGCACGTAGCCGAGCACGCCGGTGGCGAGCATGATCCACACGTCCACCACGCTGCTGTTGACGGCGTAGACCCCGAGGATGGAGCAGACGAGGATGATCGGGTACATGATCGGGTACGGCACCCTCAGGAGGTTCACGAAGAGCCCGACGAGGGGAAGGTTCAGGATGAGCAGGATGACGTTGCCCACGTACATCGAGGCGATGAAGCCCCAGAAGAGCTTGGGGTCCTGATGAATGAGCAGCGGTCCCGGCGTCACGCCGTGGACCATCATGGCGGCGAGGAGGAGGGCGGCCACGGGCACGCCGGGGACGCCGAGGGCGAGCATGGGCACGAAGGCGCCCGAGGTCGCCGCGTTGTTCGCCGACTCCGGCCCCGCCACTCCGGCCACCGCCCCGCGCCCGAACTCCTCCGGGTGCTTCGACACCTTGCGCTCCACGGCGTAGGAGACGAAGGTCGAGATCACATGGGCGGAGCCCGGAATGATTCCGATGAGGAACCCGATGACGGTGCCGCGCCAGATCGGCATGTTGGCCTCGCGCCATTCCTGCCGCGAGGGCAGGAGGTCGCGTAGCTTCGGCCGGATCACCTCGGGCGGGTTCGCCATGCCCGCGGTGAGCAGGATCTCGGCGAGACCGAAGAGGCCGACGGCGACCGGCACCACGCCGATGCCGTCGCCGAGCTCGGCGATGCCGTAGGCGAAGCGGAAGTAGCCGGACATCTGGTCGATGCCGATCATGCCCAGGAGGAGCCCGAGCGCCGCCATGGCGAGTCCCTTCAGCATCGAGCCCGAGTTCATGTAAGCGAGGACCAAGAGCCCGAGGAGGAGCAGGGAGAAGTACTCGGGCGGGCCGAAGCGCAGGGCGAAGGCGGCGAGGGGCGGGGCCAGGAACATCAGGGCGATGACGCTCACCGTTCCCGCGACATACGAGCCGACGGCGGCGATGGCGAGGGCCGGCCCCGCGCGTCCCTTGCGCGCCATGGCGTAGCCGTCGATTCACGTCATCACGGAGGCGGCCTCGCCGGGGATGCGCATCAGGATGGACGTCGTCGAGCCGCCGTACATCGCGCCATAGTAGATTCCGGCCAGCATCACGAGGGCGCTCGTGGCATCGAGGCCGTAGGTGGCCGGAAGCAGGAGGCTGATGCCCGCGAGCGGCCCCACCCCCGGCAGCACACCCACCAGCGTGCCCACCAGGCAGCCGATGAAGCCGTACCAGAGGACGTGGGGGGCGAGGGCGACGGAGAAGCCGAGACCGAGGTTCTGGAGGGTCTCGAGCATGTCAGAGCCCGAAGGGTCCGCGCGGCAGGGGCACCTTGAGCAGCGTGTCGAAGAGATAGAAGGAACCCCACGCCATCACCACCGTCACCGCGAGGCCGAGGACCCATCCCTTGCGCTCGAGCACCAGGATGAGGAAGGCGAGGACGGCGGCCATGGTGAGGCGGTAGCCGAGGCGCTCGAGCCCCCACGCCGCGAACGCGCAGGCGGCGAAGATCGAGACGGCGTGGCGCCATTCATGCCAGCCGACCTCGGCCACTCCACGAGCGCGCGATCCCATGGTGAAAACGGCGACGCCGAAGGCGATCAGAAAAACGGCGAGGACCACCGGCATGTACGCGGGACCCGGCCGGTGCAAGGAGCCCAGGGGGAAGGCGCGGCTCTGCCAGATCGTGACCAAGCCGAAGAGCACGAGCGTGGCGCCCGCGAGGCGATCCGTTGTCATCGAGCTACTGCGCGCTCTCCACCTTGCCGATCTTCTTCACGACCTCGGCCAGCCGCGCCGCGTCCTTGGCCCACCACGCGTTGAACTCGTCGGCATCCATGTAGGCGATGGGGGTGTCGAGCTTGGCGTGCGAGGTGACGACCTCCGGCTCCTTGACCGCCTGGCGGGTCGCGTCGCGCAGGATCTTGATGATGTGGGGCGGCGTCTTGGCGGGCGCCACCAGCCCCGCCCACGCCGTGTACTCGACGTCGTATCCGAGCGATTTGAACGACGGGACGTCCGGATAGGTGGCCACCGGTGCCGTCCCCGTATGAGCGAGCAGTCGAAGCTTGCCCGCTTTCACGTGCGCGACGGCCAGGCTCACCGGGGTCATGGTGATCTGTGAGTGACCCCCGAGGATGGCGTTCATCATCGGCCCCCCGCCCGTCGTGGGTAGGTGACGGAGCTTGATGCCCGCGGCCAGCATGAACATCTCGGTGGGGATGTGCGCCGCTCCGTAGAGGCCGGAGGAGCTGAAGACGATCTCCCCGGGCTTCTTCTTTGCGTCCTCCACGAGATCCTTCAGCGTCTTCCACGGCGCATCGGCGCGGACGACGAGCATGGAGGGGTCGGCATTGATCCGGGCGATGCCCGTGAACTGATCGCGCGTGTAGTTCGGGGGGCGCCCGAAGAGCTTGTCGACCTCGGGCAGCACGGAGATGCTGACGAGGGCCATGAGCAGCGTGTAGCCGTCGGGCTTGCTCGTGGCCACCGTCTGGTTGCCGACCGCGCCCGCCGCCCCCGCCTTGTTGATGATGGCCACGGGCTGCTTCAAGATGCGCTCGAGCGCGGTGGCGACCGGACGCGCCGTGTTGTCGGCGAGGCCGCCGGGTGGGAAGGCGACGACCATGGAGATCGGCCGCGTGGGGTATGGATCCTCCGCGCGCGCCGGGCCCACGGCCATGGCGATGATCAGCCCCGCTATCCCGAGCGCTCGCAGCATTCGCATCTCCTTCCCGTGGGGTGACGCAGCGAGGGCAGACTAGCAGTCGCCCGTGCGGCTGGTCAAGGCGCGATCGTCGAGCGAGCGAGCCCTGGAGACCCCGCGCGCGTCAGCGACGGTTGCAGCGCTTCTGGAGGGCGGCCACATCGGCCGCGGTGAGGCGCAGCGGCTCCACCGCCTGCTCGCCGCCCACCGCGTGCATGATGGCGGTGGGATCGTCCACGTGCCCGAGCCCCAGGGCGTGCCCCAGCTCGTGGGCGAGGAGGAGGGTGAAGTCCCGCATGTCGTGGAACTCGAAGACGGTGATCTCACGGCCGTCGAACTCGCCCTTGTGGAACTGCCGGGGCGCCCCGTAGCGCGAGTTGAAGGTCATGACGTCACGATTGTGCGCCTCGGCGAGGGCGTTGCCCTTCTCGGCCAGCGTGCGCACGGTGCCCGCGAGCGACTCGATGGCCATCCGCTCCGTCTCGAGCTCGCTCCGCATCGCCTGGAGCCGGCTCCGCTCCGCCTCGAGGCCCGCCTGCATCTCGCGGGGCACGCCTCCCCGCGCGCTCCACTGCTGCATCTGCGTGTTGTAGGCGGCAGCGCGCTCCTGGTAGGCGGCATACGTGGTCTCGTAGCTTCGCGCCCGGCGCTCGTAGTTCTCCCGCCACTCCGAATAGGTTCGCGAGACCTCCGCGTGAGAGGCCTGAGCCTGCTGCATCGAGCTCCAGAGGCGCTGGCTGGTCTGGGTCGTTTGCTGGCGCTCGTCGTAGACGAGGGTGACCGTCAAGGTAGCTCGGGGATCGTGGGCGAAGAGATCCCGGCCCATCGCGCGGCCCCACAGCGACTCCGCCTGCCGCAGCGCCTCGAGCACCTCGTCGCTGGTCAGCCCGAAGCGGCTGTCGACGGCCCCCAGGCGATACGCGATGGGCCTGCCACAGGGCGTCGGACGCATGGTCCAGAGGCCGGCGGCCAGCGCCACGCATGTGACCAGGGAGAGCAACAGGACGCGTCGGACCATGCTGGAGCAACATTGCGAGCGCCGTGCCACCGAGCGCCCCTCGCCATGCCCTGAATTTTCCGGCAGCCGAGGGCGGAAGGAGAGGGTGTGCTGCCTGTCGTGGGACGGTGACTGACGAATCCTGTCCAGGCGCCTGCCGCCGGAGGGCACTCGTGGGGCCTCGGTGCTATGCTGTCGCTCGCGCGTGGGTCCCGGCACTCGTCGGCACGCCCGCCATCACAGCTCGAGGAGGAAAGCCCGTCATGCTCCGCGATCATCCCAAGGGGAACTATCGCTACCTGCCCGGCATCACCGCGTTCTCGTCCGGCACCATCGCCATGCCCGGCCACGAGATCGTGCACGTGACACTCGGAGCCCCCGTGCCCTGGCGTGCCGGGTTCGCGCGGATCGAGCGTCACCTGCGCGAGCAGGGACGGCCGAAGACGGCCCTGTGCGGGATCGAGCTCCGCAGCCCGGCGCCGTTCACCTTCGAGGGATTTGCCAAGTTCAACGAGGGCTACCGGTCCTTGCTCGCGGAGTGGGACATCCTCGTGGGCGAGGACAATCCCATCCCGCGGACGAACGTGGCGCCGGTGGTGGCCGCCCCCGCCGAGGCTTCGCTCTATGCCTTCGCCTACACCATGCCGGGGGCCACCCCGTCGCCCACCTTCATCGTGGCGGGGGCGGGCGAGATGCGAGATCGCGGCCAGGGCGCGGAGGGCATCGTTCGCCACGGCGAGACCACCCCCGATGCCATGCGAGAGAAGGCGCGCTTCGTGATGGGGATCATGCAGGAGCGCATGCGCGGGCTCGGCTGTGATTGGGCGCGCGCGACGGCCATCGACGTCTACACCGCCGAGCCCATTCACGGCTTTCTCGTCGACGACATCCTCAAGCCGGCGGGGACCGCGGCCATCCACGGCGTCCGCTGGTTTCCGAGCCGGCCGCCCGTGCAAGGTTTGGAGTTCGAAGTGGATCTGCGTGGCGTCTCGCACGAGCTCGTGCTCTAGACGAGGGTGGTGCGCGTAGATGCGTTCCCCTCACCCTGCCCTCTCCCCGCCACGAGGCGAGGGCTGAATGAATGAGGGGGCAAACGGAGAACTCATGGCGAGACCGATGCGCCGGATCCTGACCGGTCACAACGCGCAGGGAAGATCGGTGATCTTGTCCGATGGCCCGTCGCCCCACGTGCTCGAGCTGGCGGGCATGCCGGGACTGGCCCTCATCAACCTCTGGGTCACCGATGGCGCGCCCGCCAGCAACGCGGGCTCGGCCGACGCGGCGGCGAGACCCGTCGTGCTCGAGCCGCCCGTGCGCGGGACGATCTTTCGTGTCGTCGACTTCCCGCCCGACGCCGCGATGGCGGCCACCCTCGATCGCGGGAAAGCCTTCGAGGCCATGGGGGCCGGCCACGCCATGGACCGGGGCGCGGCACGGCATCCCGGCATGCACAAGACCAGCACGGTCGACTACGCGCTCGTCCTGGACGGCGAGATCTGGGCGCTCATGGACGAGGGCGAGGTCCTCATGCGAGCGGGCGACTGCCTCGTCCAGCGTGGCACCAACCATGCCTGGAGCAACCGCTCGGACCGGCCCTGCCGGATGGCCTTCATCCTGGTCAACGCCGATCCCGTTTAGGCTTGGAGATTCCGGGGATGACTTTTGTGCGCGCTGATGGCAAAGGAACCGAAGGCCACCACTTTGGGTAGTTCTGATACCGACAAAGTCTTCGCTGGCTCGATTCCGAAATTTTACGACAGGTATCTGGTTCCCCTGCTCTTCGAGCCGTACGCCGCGGACCTGGTGAACAGGCTTGCGTCGAGATCCCTTGGTCGCGTGCTGGAAGTAGCAGCCGGCACAGGCGTTGTGACTCGTGCTCTGGCTTCGGTACTGCCAGAACGCGTCTCAATCGTTGCCACGGATCTGAATCAGCCGATGCTCGATCAAGCTTCCGCGCTCGGGACCACGCGGCCCGTGGACTGGCGTCAGGCGGATGCCATGCAGTTGCCCTTCCAAGACGGAGCGTTTGACGCCGTTGTATGCCAGTTCGGGGTCATGTTTTTCCCCGAAAAGGCCCAAGCTCTTTCGGAGGCCCATCGAGTGCTCCGTCCGGGGGGAGTTCTCGTCTTCAATGTGTGGGATCGACTCGAGGAAAACGAATTCGCGGACACCGTGACGGCGGCACTCGCATCTCTGTTTCCTGAGGATCCACCCCGCTTCCTCGCACGGACACCCCACGGCTATCACGCGCATTCGCGCATCGAGCAAGATCTTGTCAGCAGCGGCTTCAGTGCGCCACCGGAGATCGTCACTCTGGCGGCGCGTAGCCGGGCAACGTCACCCCGGGACCCGGCCATCGCATTCTGCCAGGGGACCCCGCTGCGAAACGAGATCGAGGCGCACGGCGCGTCGCGGCTCGGGGAAGCAACCGATCTCGCGGCGGACGCGATCGGCCGGCGGTTCGGGCGTGGCGAAGTGGACGGGAAGATGCAGGCACACGTGGTCACCATTGAAAGGTGACCGTCCTCAGGGCGGCTTGGCGGCGGCTCCTGCCGTGGCCGACTCGACGGCGGCGCGCACGCTCGCCGGAGTGATGGGAATCTCGCGGAGCGTGACCCCGAGATCGCGCAGGGCGTCGCAGACGGCATTGGCGATGGCGGCGCCGAGGCCGGGATTGCCGCACTCGCCCACGCCGCGGAGGCCGAGCGGGTTCGTGTGGGCGGGCAATTCCTGG
>Ga0137415_10002640_pt1 | contig 17801 bp, 16 predicted proteins | sample CZODoug3_1_1_16f_FD_183082 | JGI IMG/M metagenome (GOLD analysis project Ga0137415, IMG submission 183082) | Vadose zone soil fungal communities from Angelo Coast Range Reserve, California, USA - CZODoug3_1_1_16fungal (Hybrid Assembly) | ecosystem: Environmental > Terrestrial > Soil > Vadose...
ACGCAATGAGGTGCGTCAGGCGGTGCAGGAGCGCATCGCCTTCCTGCTCGCCGAACGCGACGCCGATCCCGACCGCGATCCGCTGTCCCGCGCGCGGCGCCGCTCGGGTAAGACCTGAGCCCTGGCGCCTGTCTGCACGGAGTGGTTCGAGGGCACGTCGGGAGGAGACGACGACCCGGCGGTGTGCAGGTGCCTGCCGTCGGGCTCAGTCACGATGGGCCGGTCGGCTGGGTGGGCCGAACCATCGGGTGAGTGGGTCCGCTCGCACCACGAATGGCACCACGAAGCCGCAGGTAGATCGACGAACCCCCGGTTGACCTGGTGCCCCCGGGGCGATTCGTACAGCATCCACACGAAGCCGTGAGTGCTCTGAGCCGCAGGTTTCGGCGACTGTTGAGGTAGTTCGGCGCCGTCGGCGCTCGCCGGGTGATGCCCGATGAACCCGAACGGCCTGATTTTGGGCTTGGACCGAGGGCAATCAGAGACGGGCTGGCTTGTGTCGTCTGCGGGGTGGACTACCTGCGGGTGGCCAGGGTGTGTCGGATTGATCTGGTTGGTGCGGGTAACTACTGGCGATAGTCTTTGACGATCTGACCGTTCCTGATGACGACGGGAATTCCAATGCTTGGTTCGGCCAGCGCGGAGAGTTTCTCGAGTGGGTTCTCGGTGGTGAGAATGACATCCGCTCGGGCAGACGGGGCGAGCACCCCGATCTGCCCATCCATCCGGAGCAACCTAGCCGCGATCGTCGTGGCCGACCGCAGAACAGCGGCGGGGCTCTGCACCTCCGACCTGAGCAGAAACTCTTCGCTCTGCCGGTGGTGCATCCTGCCGAGGAGGTCGGAGCCGAAGACGATCGAAACACCGCCCTGGTCGGCTCGCTCGAGTGCCCGTAAGCCCTCGTCTCGAACCCGCACGACTTTCCGGAGATTGTCCTCGGGAAGCCCGTCGGCCGTTCCTTGTTCAGCGAGTGCGACATTGGTGATGAGAGTGGGGACGAGGAACGCCTCGTGTTCGCGTAAGAGAGCCACTGATTCGTCGTCGATCATATTCCCGTGTTCGATCGACCGGACACCGAGCCGGAGGGCGCGGTTGACTGCCTCCGCCGTATAGGTGTGACCGGCGCAGTAAACGTGCGCCGACGCGGCTTCGGAGACGATCGCCCGCACTTCGTCGTCGGAGAACTGCAGTGAGTCGATGCGGTCGGTTGGGCTCGCGCAGCCTCCGGAAAGCATTATCTTGATGTGGGACGCACCGCGACGGATCTCGTCTCGTACCGCGTGCCGAGCCGCCGTGATGCCATCACAGATCCTGCTCAGACCCGGACGAAAGTAGTGGTCGTCCTGGACCTCGATGTGGGGTGGCCGCAAGTCGCCATGGCCCCCGGTGGCGGAGAGCGCCTTTCCGCCGTACACCAATCGCGGGGTTGGGAAGAGACCCTCGTCCACCACGTTGCTGAGCCCATGATCCGCGCCACCCACATCACGGACGGTCGTGAAACCGCGAGCCAGCATTCCTTGCATGATGTTGATCGCGTGGACCGCGACGTACGACGGCGGAAGATTCGCGACGCCGCCGAGGTCCGCGCTTATCGCGTTGACGTGAACATGCCCGTCAATCAGCCCGGGCACAGCGAACCAGTCTCGACCGTCTATTTCATTGGAAGCCACGGGCGTCCCCGGATCGCGGGACACTTCGGCGATGATTCCGTTTTCGATGCGGATCTGCTGGTCTTCCTCGACGGTTTCGGCGTCGGCGTCGATGACTGCGACATGGCGAAGGCGGGCGACGCTCACGCCATGTCCTTTCCGGCATTCGCGGTTGCGCCCGGGGTGCCGGCTTCTCGGATCTCCTCGAGAGACAGCCCGGCCGTGCGGCGTCCGAAGATCGCGATCGTGAGCAGTCCGACCACCAGCGCAGCCATGAGCGTGAGCATAACGCCGGTGAACCCGATGCTGTCATAGGAGAACCCGATGATGATCGGCGCCAGAATGCCGCCAACTCTCCCGAACGCCGAAGCGGAGCCGAGGCCGGTCGCACGTACTTCGGTCGGGTAGATCTCCGAGGTATAGGTGTACCACAGCGCCGAGTTTCCGTTCATGAAGAATGAGAGCAACATTCCCCAGATCACCAGGCCGGTGGTATGGCCGGCGTAGGCCATGCCCATCGCACTGGCCGCCGCGCCGATGAAGCACAGCACGATCGTCCATTTGCGGTCGAGCTTTTCACTGACGAACGCCGCGATGTAGTAGCCGGGTATCTGGGCAAGGTAGATCAAGATGGTGAACGAGAAGCTCTTCGCCACTCCGAAACCCTGACGCATCAGCAGCGTGGGGAGCCAGGTGAAGAAACCGTAGTAACAGAAGATGCCGACGAACCAGTACGCCCAGGTCGGGGCGGTGGTGCGGGCCATCCCAGAGCGCCAGAGTGCGGCGACGTTGCCGAAGACGCTGCCGTTCGACACCGGCGGCGGGTCCTGGAAGTCGGTTTCGGTGATGGGCTTGAGCTCTCGGCCCGTCGAGCGGCGCACGTGGTTCTCGATCAGCTCGACGACCGCCCGCGCTTCACCCATGCGGCCTTTGGCCTGGAGGAATCTCGGGGATTCCGGTAGCGCCCGACGCCACCAGAGCAGCAGAACGATAGGCAGGGCGGTGATGACCTGCACCCAGCGCCATCCGGCCGGTACGTCGGCGACGACGAAGTAGGCAAGCAGGCTGGCGGCGACGTAGCCGAACGCGAAGAATCCGGCGAGCGACCCAACGAACTTGCCTCGGATTCGACTCGGCACGAACTCGGCGAGGAACGGCGCAATGATGGCGCTCTCCGCCCCGGTGCCGATCCCCGCGATGACCCGAGCGCCGAAGAGCAACGCGAAGCTCGGGGCGAGTGCGGCGGCCAGCGAAGCCACACAGTAGATGGCCAACGCGTACATCATGACGCGGCGCCGACCGAACTTGTCACCGATGATTCCCGCCGACAGGGCACCGATCAGGAACCCGATCAGCAGACTGCTGGCGAGGATGCCCGTCTGCCCGCTCGACAGCGCGAACTCCCTGGTGGCATCGGGCAGGATGAAGGCCACGACCGCGCCGTCCATCGCGTCGAACATGAAGCCGAGGCCGCCGGCGAACAGCAGCAGGTAGTGAATTTTCGCCATCGGCAGCCGATCCAGACGCGCGGAGATCTCGGCGGCCGTGATGGGTGGCGCCGCATCCAGAGCCCGCGCGTCGCGTCGTAGGTCGTTCACAACCAGTCCTCCCTGAGCCGCGAGGGGTTACAGTACAATTTCACATGTCACAGGTCAACGATCAAGTGTGACAAGTGCGAGCGCGCGGTACCCTTGCGGCTCTCGGATGACGAGCTCGAAGAACGGATCGCACCCAGTGACGTTGTCTCTTACCGGGCACGAGCAGCGCATGCTCGACGGCCGCGAGGGCCCTGCCGTCGCCATGGCGATGCGCATCGTTGTCGCGCTCGCCCGGTTGAGAGATGCCCGACGGCTGCGGCCGGTGGCCTCGGCCCACCTGGACGGATGTCTCCACCATGGGCAGGCGGGACTCGACTTCGTCGAACGGCTCGTCGAGCTGGGCGGGCAGGTCCGGATTCCGACGACGCTGAATGTCGGCTCCCTGGACCTCCTACATCCGAACCTGGCCCGCGTGTCGAAGTCCGACGCGACCGAGAGCCGCAAGCTGATGGACGCCTACGTCGCCCTCGACGCGCGCCCGACGTGGACGTGTGCCCCGTACCAGGTCGGACACCGACCGAGTCTCGGTGAACACGTCGCGTGGGCGGAATCGAATGCGATTGTGTTCTGCAACTCCGTCCTGGGTGCTCGCACCGATCGCTACGGCGACTTCCTCGACGCCAGTGCGGCGATCACCGGGCTCGTCCCGGACTCCGGTCTCCACCTGTCCGAGAATCGGCGCGCCACACTGGTAGTGGACTGCGGTGGACTGTCGGACGAGCTGAAGAGCAGCTCGGTCCTCTACCCAGTGCTCGGATACCTTGCCGGACGGGTGGCCGGGACGGAGGTTCCCGTCTTCACCGGCCTCGCCGACGCGCGACCCGACGAGGACAAGCTCAAAGCGCTGGGCGCGACGGCAGCCTCGGCCGGTGGTGTCGCCCTCTTCCACATAGCCGGGGTCACGCCCGAAGCGCCGACCCTGGCGGTGGCGCTGGGCGGGCGTAGTCCGCACGAAGTGCCGACCGTCGTCGTCGATGCCGACGCGGTTCGCGCCGCGAGGAACTCGTTGACCACCGCGCTCGGCGACGATATCGACGCCGTCAGCCTCGGTACCCCCCACTTCTCCCTGAACGAGTTCAGGTTGCTGGCAGAGCTGACCATCGACGGCGACGCCTTCGACCCGTCCACGGAGGTTTGGGTATCGACAAGCCGAGCGGTGCTTGGGCAAGCCCGGGATGCGGGCTACCTGGACCCGATCGAGCAGGCCGGTGCGACGATCCTGACCGACACGTGCACCTACGTGACACCGGTCCTCAAGCCTGGCACCCGGGTCGTGATGACCAATTCAGGTAAGTGGGCCTACTACGCCCCGGGCAATATCGGTGTCGACGTCGTGTTCGCCAGCCTTGCGGAATGCGTCGCGTCCGCTCGAGTGGGAAGAGTTGTTCATGACGACCGAATCTGGCGTTGAGCTGACCGGGATGACGCTGCACCCAGGCTCGGCTGCGGGGAGCCTGCTCCGCCTCGACGCACCGCTTTCGTTCTGGGGAGGAAGCGAACTCGAAACCGGGCGGATCACCGACGAACGGCATCCCCAGTGGGGTGTCATCATGGCCGGTCGAATCCTCGTCATGCATTCCGGTCGTGGCTCGTCCTCCTCGTCGTCGGTGCTGGCGGAACAGATCCGGGCCGGGGTGAGTCCCGCGGCCATCCTGCTCAGTGAACCGGATGCGATCATCGTGCTGGGAGCGATTGTCGCGGCAGAACTGTACGAGAAGTCCATGCCTATCGTGCTGCTCACCCACACCGAAATCGACTCGCTGACAGAGGTAATCCCGGTCCAGGTCGAAGCAACTACCGGGGACGCGACCGTCCGCGGTGTCGTGCCCGCCCCCGCCGCACTCACCGTCGAAAGGACCTCGACCCGATGACCCTCGCGCTGTCCCCGCCAGACATCCAGTTCATCTCCGGTGACGAAGTTGCCAAACAACTGTCGGTGCGGGCCGCCACGCAGGCAGTCGAGGAAGCATTGCGCGCGGGCCTCGACCCCGATGCCGACGCGCCGCGCAGTTCGATTCCCACCGCACGTGGCCACTTCCTCCTCATGCCGTCGGAGTTCAAGCGTTATTGCGGGGTCAAGGTCGCTTCCGTCGCCCCGGACAATCCCAGCGAAGGCCGGCCGCGAATCAACGGCAGCTATCTTCTCTTCGACGCACACACCCTGGCGCCTCTTGCCCTGCTCGACGGCATCGCGCTGACGTCGTTGAGAACGCCGGCGGTCTCGGCTGTCGCGGTCGATCAACTTGCTCGCGCCGACGCACACCGGCTACTCCTGTTCGGCACCGGGCCGCAGGCGTGGAACCATATCGAGGCGATCAAGTCTGTTCGCCCCATTACCGAAGTCATCGTCGTGGCCCGATCCACGAGGTCAGCTCAGGATTTCACGGCCCGCTACGCAGCGTTCGATCCGAGCATCGATATCGGCATCGGTCGGGCCGAGGATGTGCGACACGCCGACATCGTCGCGTGCTGCACATCCTCCGCCGAACCGCTGTTCGACGGCACACTGCTCACGGACGACTCCACGGTGGTCGCGATCGGGTCACACGAACCCGATCGCCGCGAGGTCGACGACGTGACGATCGCACGCAGCCTCGTGTTCGTCGAGAGTGTGGCCACCGCCACCAGCGAGGCGGGAGACATTGTCATCGCGAACAACAACGGCGTCCTCGATGTGAGCACCTTGATCAGCCTGGCCGATCTCCTGTGTGCCAACCTGCGCTGCGTGGCGGCCGATCGACCACGGTTCTTCAAGAGCGTCGGTATGGCATGGGAGGATCTCGTGGTTGCCGCGGCGGTGTACGAGAAACTGCGACCAACTCGGCTGAGTCCAGCATCATGAGCGAGAGCACCTCCCTGACGCTGAACGCCATCGGCGCACAGCCGACCGTCCGCTCGCAGGTCGCCAAGTCCCTCCGCGATGCCCTCGTCTGTGGCCAGATGGAACCGGGAGTCGTCTACTCAGCGCCGGCACTCGCCGCGATGCTCGGCGTGTCGGCTACACCCGTCCGTGAAGCAATGCTCGACCTGACCCATGAGGGCCTGGTCGAGACGGTGCGCAACAAGGGGTTTCGGGTCACCGAGCTCTCCGCCCGTGATCTGGATGAGCTGGCCGCCCTTCGATCACTAATCGAGGTCCCCACGATCGGCGAGGTGGCCAGGATTGGTAACCCGGATACGCTCGACGCGCTCCGCCCGCTGGCCGAAGAAATCACCGAGGCCGCCGAGCGTGCCGACCTGATCACCTTCATTCGCGCCGACACCAGTTTCCATCTGCAACTGCTCGCACTCGCCGGAAATCGCGTCCTCGTCGAGCAGATAGCCCAGCTGCGCTCCCGCACCAGGCTGTACGGCCTCCGGAAACTGGCAGCAGATGGTGCTCTGGCCTCTTCGGCACGCGAACATTGCGAGTTGCTCGACCTGCTGCTCGCCCGCGAAGCCACGGCCGCCGAGGAACTTATGCGCCGCCATATCGGACATATTCGCGGAACGTGGGCCGGCAACTCAGAATAGATACCGCACTGAGTTCCTTGTCGCTGTGCGCGGTGAACTCAGCAGGCGCTTTCGCACACTCAGGCCCCGTGTTCGGCCAGCAACATCAAACCCTTGCTGCAGCTGCGGGGCTAGGGCGTGGCACTAGCCGGCTTGGGCGCTACTCGGCCACGCGAGGCGGCGCAGGTCCGCCGGCGTCACCGAACCGCGGGGGTACCGCGTCCCGTCGCACGATCCGTTCTTGAACACGCACACGGTGTCCGCGAGCCCGATCAGCTCCTCCTCCTCGGTCGACACCAGGACAACGGTGACCCCCTGCTCGTCGGCCATCGACCGGATCAGCGCGTGGATCTCCGCTTTCGCCCCGATATCGACGCCCTTGGTCGGTTCATCGAGCAGCAACAACCGAGGATTCTGCAGGGCGGCCCTGGCAAACAGCACCTTCTGTTGGTTGCCGCCGGAGAGGCGCGTGATCGGTTGGTCGATGTCACCGCGCACGGCGACCCTGCTCAACGCGTTCCGCGCCGCGTCGGCGAGCCGGCGGCGTTGCAGCTGGCCACCGCGGCTGAACCGGCGCAGCACCGGCAACGGCACGTTCTCCCGGGCGCTCATGGCCGGGATGAAACCGTCGGCCTTTCGCTCCTCGGAGAGAAAGGCGATCCCGGCGTCGATGGCCTTGCCCGGGCTCGTGGGTGCATATCGAGAGCCGCCCAGGGTCAACGAGCCCGCCGCCAGGCGCTCTACGCCGTACACGGTGCGCAGGAAGCGGGTGCGCCCGGAACCGACGAGCCCGTACAGACCCAGCACCTCACCGGCCTCGGCGTGCAGCGTCACGTCCTTCAGCCGATCGGTGGCCACGTGCTCGGCGCTCAGCACGACGGCTTCCCGGGGCACCGGACGCGATGGCGCGGCCGTCGGTGGCGCGCCCGGTCCCCGAGGCGCGACGGCGTCCGCCGACGCGGACTCCCCGACAATGGCCGCAACGACGTCGTCGTGGCTGACCTCGTCCGCCGCCCCGCTGAGCACGACCCGACCGTTGGAGAGGCCGAGGACGTGATCGGCCACCGAGAACACCTCGTCCAGCTTGTGGTCCACCAGCAGCACGCCCATCTGGCGCTCCCGGGACACGCGTTTCACGGTGCTGAGCAGATGTTCGATCTGGTGGGCCTCGAGGGCCGTCGTCGGTTCGTCCAGCAGGAGGTATCGCACGCGGCGGTTCAGTGCCGCGATCACTTCGACGATCTGGCGCTGCGCGACCGGCAGGTCTCCGGCCCTGGCCGTGGGTGGCACCTCGACGCCGTACTCCTCGCACAGTTGCGCGGTCCGCCGGTTCATCTCCGCCCTGGCGAGACGCCCACGCCGGGTGGTCTCGTGGCCGAGAAACACGTTCTGCGCGACGGTGAGCTGGTTGACCAGCCGAAGCTCCTGGTAGACGCAGGCCACCCCGGCGCCCAGCGCGTCCGCCGGCGCGGCGAAGTGCCGGGGCGCACCATCGAGCAGCAAGGTGCCGTCATCCGGGGACTCCGCCCCCGCGAGCACCCGGAGCAGCGTGGACTTGCCAGCGCCGTTGTGCCCGACCAGGGCCGTCACCTCGCCGGGAACGAGACTGATGGTGACCTGGTCGAGCGCAAGCGTCTGTCCGTACCGCTTGCTGATCGAGCTCGCGGTGAACCCGGCGGTCGTCGGAGCAGCCACGCTCAGCCGACCTCACCCGGTCCGGGCGCTCCGCCGGTGAAGACCTTCAACGGCTGGAGGACCGTCGGGGGGACCTGGGTACCGCCGAGGTATGTATGGACGTTCTCCACGACGATCCGCGCATAGTCGGCCGGTTCCTGCGCGGCGCACGCCCGATACGTGGCGTCGAGCGGTTGATTGGCGGCACAGAACCCGTAGAGAGTGACCTTGCCGGCCTTGCCGAGCTGGTTGATCGCCTGCAGGGCGCCGACGGTGCCGGGGCCGGTGTCGGCGAACACCACGTTGATGTCCGGGTTGCCCTGCAGCATGTCCGTCGTGACCTGCAGGCTGACGTTGGGGTCCACCTTGCTGTTCACCGTCGGACCGACCTTGGCCGAGGGGTTGGACTTGAGCGCATCGGAAAAGCCCTGGTCACGCTGGTTGGTGGGAATCTGGTCGGGGTCCCCGACGATGCCGGCGACGATCTTGGCGTTGGCGCCGACGTCCTTGAGCAGCTGTTCGCCCATGGCCTTGCCGCCCTCGGGCTGGTCGGCACCCACGTACTGCACCACCCGCGCGTTCTGCGTCTTGAGGTCGTCCGGCGAGATGATCACGTTCACCGAGAAGACCGGGATCCCCGCCTGGTTCAACGCCGCAACGCTCGCGGCACCGGGCCCGGAGTTGACGGCGTTGAGGGCAACGGCGCAGACACCTTGCTGAATGAATCCATTGACCTGGGAGAGCTGGTTCGAGTCGCTGTCGTTGGCGATCGCCACCTTGACGTCGAACCCGCTGTTCGCGCCGTTGTCGAGGAAACTCTGGCGCATTGCCACGTAGTACGGGTTCACGGTATTGGGCAAGGCGACACCCAGCACGGGTTTGCCCTGCTTGCAACTGCTCGGCAGCACGGCATTGGCCCCAGCATTGGCCCCAGCATTGGCTCCGGCATTGGCGCCACCATTGTCACCGCTGGTGGCCTGGTTACTGCAGGCGCCGGCCAACACCGTCACGGCCAATGCCGCGACCACGGTTGTCCATCCACTGCGTCGTGGCGACATGTTTTCTCCTCGATTCCGGAACAGCGTCAGACCGGGGCGCTCAGACAGCGGACGTTTCCTTCTTCGGCGTTTGCCCCGATGTGCTGGTCAACGCGCTGAGCACGGACCGGCCCGACAGGCCACGTCGATACGTGTCGAACGAGACGCCGAGCAGGATGATCGCGCCGATCACCAGCGACTGCCAGTAGCTGCTGACGTTCAGCACATTCATGCCATTGCTGACCGCGGCGATCAACACGGCGCCGATCATTGCGCCGGGTACGGCGCCCGTGCCACCGAACAGGCTGACCCCGCCGACCACGGCGGCGGCGATCGAAAAGAACAGCTCGTTGCCCAGCCCGGTGGCCGGGAACCCCACCATCAGGCGGGAGGTCGCAATCAAGCCGGCAATGCCACCGCAGACCCCGCTGACCGCGTACACCAGAACGGTCATCGCCGCGAGATTCACGCCCGCCAGCCGCGCCGCCGGCCTGTTCCCGCCGGTGGCGTAAATGTGCACGCCCCACCGGGTTCGGGTGAGGAACCACGTGGTGACGACCACCGCCACGACCAGCATGACCACCGGCAACGGGATGCCCGCCATGCGGCCCTGGCCGATCCAGGAGAATCCGGGTTGGCGAACCGAGATCGAGTTCGCCCCGGTGATGATGAGTGGAACCGCGATCGCGATGCCCTGGGTCGAGAACGTCACGATGAACGGCGGAACCTTGACGTAGTGGATCAGCAGGCCATTGATGACCCCGAGCACGAGCCCAGCGCCCACCGCGAGAACGGCGGCGAATAGCCAGGGGATACCGGCCGCCATCAGAACGGCGGCCAACACACCGGTCATGGCTACGTTTGCCCCGGTCGACAGATCGATTCCTCCGGTCAGCAGGACGAACGTCTGACCGAGTGCGAGGAAGGCGATGACCGCACCGTTGAGCAGCAGACTCAAGCCATTGCTCACAGTGGCGAACGTGGGCGACAGAATGCTCAGTGCGACCAACACGACCAGCAGGACGAGGAAGATGCCCGTCTCGTCGGGCATACGGAACTTTCTCACCGGGTACTCCGTTGGTCTCGGTTCGCTAGTGGCCCTGCCGCCCCCACATAGCACCGGTCGTCCGCACATATGTCAAACAGGCCGCCCATATGAGCGATGTTGGCGGGCGGCCGCGCGGGCGCGGAAGGCCGCCGGGGTCTGGTCAGTGCGCTGCCGGAAGAACTTGGTGAAGACTCCTGCGCCGGGGAACCCGAGCCGCTGGCCGACGGCGGCCGCTGACAGGTCGGTGTGCACGAGCAGCCGCTTCGCCTCCAACAGCACCCGGTCGTCGATGAAGCGCTTGGCGCCGCAGCCGACGGCGGCCCCGGTTGCCCTGGTCAGGGTGCGCACGCTGTAGCCGAGCCGGGCGGCGTAGTCCTCGACCCGGTGGGTGCGCGGGAAGTCCTGCTCGACAGCCTGTTGGAAGCGCAGGAACGCCTCGCCGCCGCCCTCGCCCTCCCCCGGCACACCCCTCGGGTGCGCCAGCCGCAGCACGATGACGGACAGCAGGTGGCGCAGCACGTCGACGTGGATCTCCGGTGGCAGATCGCCCCACTGCCGATATTCGCCGTCCAACAGCTCCAGGGTGTGCCACAGCGCGTCACGCTCGGCGTCGGCCAGCGACCGAGGCGGCTGCCAACCACCGCGATCGACCCCGGCGGCCTCAGCGGTGGCGGTGCCGAGAAAGGCGGCCGGGAACAGCACGATCCCCCCGCCGACGGCGCGCAGGTCCGAGCGGTACTGGTGCACCTGGCCGGGCCGCACCCACAGCCAGTCCCCGGCGGTCAGCTCGTGTTCGGTGAAGTCCACCGAGCAGCGCAGCGTGCCCGACCGGATGGCGATCAGCTCGTGGAACTCGTTCCGCTTGAGCGAGTACACCTCGACGCCGTGCCCCTCGGCCCTGGCCAGCAGGCCAGGGAAGTCGAGCACCTCCACCCCGGGCGGCGCGCCGACGCCGGCCCGGTAGGGCACCGACGCAATGTCGGCTTGTCCGTTTTTGTCCATAGCCTGTCTCCGGATCACCCTATTCAAGGCCAACAACGAGCATAGCGTTGCTCTCAACAGACCGAAAAAGTTTAGGGAGGCCGACCATGCGACTGATCGTGGGCATGACCGGGGCGACAGGCGCCGTGTTCGGGGTCCGCCTGCTTGAGCACCTGAAGGAAGTGCCGGAGGTGGAGACGCATCTGGTGCTCTCGCACTGGGCGCGGAGCACCGTCGAGCTGGAGACAGGGCGGTCGGCGCGCGAGGTCGGCGCCCTGGCCGACGCCGTGTACTCGCCCGACGACCAGGGCGCGGCCATCTCCTCCGGCTCGTTCCACACCGACGGCATGGTCATCGTGCCGTGCTCGATGAAGACCCTGGCCGGCATTCGCGCCGGCTTCGCCGACGGGCTGATCGGCCGGGCTGCCGACGTGGTGCTCAAGGAGCGCCGCCCGCTGGTGCTGGTGGCCCGGGAGACCCCGCTCAGCGAGATTCACCTGGAGAACATGCTCGCGCTGACCAGGATGGGCGCCCGTGTGGTGCCGCCGATGCCGGCCTTCTACAACAACCCCGCCACCGTCGACGACATCGTGGATCACATCGTCGCGCGCGTGCTCGACCAGTTCGACCTGCCCGACCCCGACGCGAAGCGCTGGCAGGGCATGCGCGCGGCCCGCATGTCGGCCGCCTGAGACCCGAGGAGTGCACCATGCCGTATGACGACCTCCGCAGCTTCCTGGACACCCTCGACGAACAGGGCCAGCTGCTGCGCATCACCGACGAGGTACTGCCCGAACCGGACGTGGCCGCCGCGGCCAATGCCGTGGCGCGCATGGGCGACAAGGCACCCGCGTTGTACTTCAACAACGTCAAGGGTTTCATCGACGCCCGCATCGCGATGAACGTGCACGGCTCGTGGGCCAACCACGCCCTCGCGCTCGGGCTGCCCAGGGAGACCGGCACGAAGGAGCAGATCGACGAGTTCATCCGCCGCTGGGCCGAGTTCCCGGTCGCGCCCCAGTGGCGCGAGGACCCGCCGTGGGCGCAGAACTCCATGGCGGGCGCGGACGTCGACATCTTCAAGGTGCTGCCGCTGGTCCGGCTCAACGACGGCGACGGCGGCCTCTACATCGACAAGGCCGCCGTGGTGTCCAAGGACCCCGACGACCCCGAGAACAGCGGCAAGCAGAACGTCGGCATCTACCGCATCGAGGTCAAGGGCAAGGCCCGGCTCGCGCTGCAGCCGGTGCCGATGCACGACATCGCTCAGCACCTGCACAAGGCCGAGGAGCGCGGCGAGGACCTGCCCGTGGCCATCACCCTCGGCAACGACCCGGTGATCTCCATCGTTGCGGCCACCCCGATGCGCTACGACGAGAACGAGTACGAGCTGGCCGGGGCACTGCGCGGAGCGCCGGCGCCGATCGCCGAGGCCCCGTTGACCGGGTTGCCCGTGCCGTGGGGCAGCGAGGTGGTCATCGAGGGCGTGATCAAGGGGCGCAAGCGGGAGATCGAAGGGCCGTTCGGCGAGTTCACCGGCCACTACTCCGGCGGCCGGCGGATGACCGTGATCCGCGTCGACCGGATCTCCTACCGCACCAACCCGATCTTCGAGCACCTCTACCTCGGCATGCCCTGGACCGAGATCGACTACCTGATGGCCGCCAACACCTGCGTCCCGCTCTACCAACAACTTCGGGCGGACTTTCCCGAGGTGCGCGCGGTGAACGCGATGTACACGCACGGCCTGGTCGTGATCGTGTCCACCGCGACCCGCTACGGCGGCTTCGCCAAGGCGGTCGGGCTGCGCGTGCTGACCACCCCGCACGGCCTTGGTTACGCGGCAACGGTGATCGTGGTGGACGAGGACGTGGACCCGTTCAACCTGCCGCAGGTGATGTGGGCGCTGTCGACCAGGATGAATCCCGAGCACGACCTGGTCGTCGTGCCGAACATGCCGGTGCTCGAGCTCGCGCCGCAGGCGGACACGCCCGGCATCGTGCACAAGCTGATCATCGACGCCACCGCGCCCGCGAAGCCGGACCACCGGGGCAACTACGGCAACCAGGTCCACGACCTGCCCGAGGCGGCTGGTTGGCTGACCAGGCTGCGGGAACTGGCCGCCCGCCACTGATCGCCCTTCCCACCCTGGAGGTTGTTGCCATGACCGGAGTTTGTCCCCGCTGCGGGCACGAGACCATCGAGATGTTGTTCACCTCGCCGGTCCCCGGCGTCTGGGACGTGCTGCAGTGCCAGCAATGCCTGTACTGCTGGCGCACGAGCGAGCCGGCGCGCCGCACCGACCGGGACGCCTACCCGGCCAGTTTCCGGATGACCGTGGCGGAGATCGACAGCGCACCCGAGGTCCCCTCGATTCCACCGCTGCGGGCCAGGCCATGAACCCAGCCATGAACCCAGCCATGAACGAGGTGGCGCGGGCGCTGGCCGACTACACCACGGTCAACCTCGCCTACGTCGACGAGCACGGCTGGCCCCAGGCCTGCGCCGTGTTCTACGCCCCGACCGACGACGGTTCGCTGGTGTTCGTCAGCGCGCGTACCACCCGGCACGGCCGCGCGTTGACCGCCGATGGCCGGGTCGCGTTCACCGCGCAGGCCGAGGGCCAGCACTGGGCCACCATCACCGGAGTGCAGGGGCGTGGCGCAGCCACCCTGCTGGCCGGCGCTGCCCGAGTGGCGGCGTTCACGACCTACACCGAGCGATTCCCGTTCGTCGCCGACGACCAACGCCTGCGCGCAGCCCTGGCCGGCGCAGACCTGTGGGAACTGCGGCCGACCTGGCTGCGGCTGATCGACAACGCGCAGGGCTTCGGCCACAAACAGGAGTGGACCGCCGAGTAGCCCCTGGGAGATCGACCGAGCGGATGCAGCGCACCGAGTACCAGGTCGACGGCTGCTTGGCTGTTGTCACAAGATCTCGATTGCCGATACGGCCCGATGATTCCTAGACTGCGCGGCGCCGAGCGCGTTGTGATGCGCGCCAAGGAACGAGACTCCGATGATCGATTCGGTCGCCCCTGCGACCCGCTTGCCGAGCCTGGTCGCTGGCGGGCTCGACGAAGCGGCGGCAACCGAGTTCGTACACGCGCTGGAGGCATGTGCGGTGTCAGAGGCCAACGTTCCGAGGAGAGTCCCGGAGGCCTCGCAGCGCGGGCTCGATACAGAGAATCTGCAGCTCGCGTGTCGCCGAGGGCGCGCGCTGCTCGCTGCACTGCCGGTGCGGTCGAAGCGCGAGGGCGCCGCGAAAGAGGCCGGGCATGCCATTACCCACTTGATGGCCGATGTGAGCTGGCGCTTCTTCCGCCTCTACGCCGCGACCCTCTACCGCGAGTTGACCGAAGACGGCAAGCTCTCGCTGCGGGTGGATGCGCTGCTGGAGGCCGCGGCCGCTCGGCTGCCGCAGGTGTTGCCGACCGAGGCGGAGCTGGCCGCCGAACGCGAGCTGATGCAGCAGGACAAGGACGGCCTGGAGATCGCGCAAGGCCTGTTCGTGAGCCAAGTGTGCGCCGACCCGCAATGCGGTCATCATCTGCTGCGCTCGATGCTGCGCCCGCTGCCGGGCTCGCTCGAGCGATTGGCCGAGTTCACCCGCGAAGGGCGCATCGACCTCGGCACGGTGAAGGTGCAGGTCGACGGCCAGACCGCGTACGTGTACCTGCACAACGAGCGCTACCTCAACTCCGAGGACGACACCACCGTCGTACCCCTGGAGATGGCGTTCGACCTGGTGCTGCTGCACCCGGACGTGCGCATGGGCGTGCTGCGCGGCAGCGTGGTCGATCACCCGAAGTACGCCGGCCGGCGCGTCTTCTGCTCGGGGATCAACCTGACGCGGATCTACCAAGGCAAGCAGAGCTACCTGTCCTTCCTGTTCCGCAACATGGCTATGCACACCAAGCTGTATCGCGGGTTGCTGCCGGTGGAGGTGCCGAACGGCCTGTCGATGCCCAACGTCGAGCCGGAAGAGACGCTCGAGAAGCCCTGGGTCGCGGTGGTCGAATCGTTCGCGATCGGCGGCGGCTGCCAGTTGCTGCTGGTGGTCGATTACGTGATCGCCGAAGAAGGCTCCTACTTCAGCCTGCCGGCGCGCAAAGAAGGCATCCTGCCCGGTGCTTCCAACATGCGGTTACCACGCTTCGTCGGCGAGCGGCTGGCGCGCGAGGCGATCATGTTCGACAGGGCGTTCCAGGCCGACTCGCCGGAGGGGCGGATGATCGCTAACCAGGTGGTGCCGATGGCCGAGATCGACGAGGCGGTGCAGGACTGCGTAGCCAAGGCCGTCGACTCCGGCATGGTGAGTGCTGGCGGCAACCGCAAGGCGATGCGCATACAGACCGAGCCGATGGAGACCTATCGCCAATACATGGCGACCTACGCTTATGAGCAGGCTTTCTGCCACCTCAGCGAGCAGCTGATCGCCAACCTCGAGCGCCACTGGAACGCCAAGGCGCGCACGCTGTGAAGGTGGCGCGCCCGTGTTGACGCTGCCTGTCCTGTTGCAGTCCACGGCGCTGGTACACGGTCATCGCGTGGCGCTGCACGAAGATCATGGCACGACTACGTGGGACAGCTACGTCGCCCGCATCGCGCGCACGGCAACGCTGCTGCGCGAGTGGGGGCTCGAGCCGGGTGATCGCTTCGGTCTGCTGTGCCGCAACTCGGTGCTACAGGCCCAACTGCTGAACGCGGGCTACTGGGCCGGTGTAGTGCCGGTGCCGCTGAACTTCCGCCTGGCGCCGGCCGAGATCGCCGATCTTCTCGACGATGCTGACTGCACGCGACTGATGATCGATCGTGGGCTGCTCGGGTTGCTCGATCACCTGCCGCTCACATCCCGCCGCCGCCATGCGGTGGTGCTCGATATCGGTGTCGATGTCGATCTCGATGTCGACGCCGATGGCTGGTGTTCCCGCATCGACGCGCTGTCACCAGCGACGCCGCACGCCGTCGACGAGCGCGACGACGCGCTGCTGCTCTACACCGGCGGCACCACCGGCCGCTCCAAGGGTGTCCGGCTCTCCCATCGCAATGTGCTGACCAATGCGCTGCAGCTCTCGCGCGTAATGCGTCCCACGGAGGACGACGTCTACCTGCACGTCTCGCCGATGTTCCACTCCACTGACCTCAAGGCGACCGTGGTGACGATGTTCGGCGGCGGCCACGTGTACCTGAAGGAATTCAGCGCGGCCGGCGTGCTCGACGCGGTGCAACGGCATCGCGTCACCATCCTCAGCATCGTGCCGACAATGATCGTGCGGCTACTCCGCGAAGGCGACCTCGAAGGCCACGACCTGTCGAGCCTGCGCCTGATCAGCTACGGCACCTCGCCGATCGACGAGGGCGTGCTGCGGCGGGCCATGGCCGCGTTCGGAAACGTCGGATTCCACCAGTGCTACGGCTTGACCGAAACCGCGCCGCTGCTCGCGGTCCTCGACGAAGCGGCACACCGCCGAGCGCTTGTCGATCATCCTGCGCTGCTGCGTGCCGCGGGCCGGCCGCTGCCCGGGGTGGCGATGCGATTCATCGACGACGACGGGCACGACGTACCCAAAGGCGCGGCCGGCGAGCTGATCGTGCGCGGCCCCCAGGTCACCGACGGCTATCTGAACCGCCCCGAGGACAACGCGCTGGCCTTCCGCGACGGCTGGTTCCACACCGGCGACATTGCGCGCATCGACGACGACGGCTACCTGCACCTGCTCGACCGCAAGAAGGACATGGTCATCACCGGCGGCGAGAACGTCTACACCCGCGAGGTCGAGCGCGTACTCGAACAGCATCCGCGGGTGCGCGAAGTGGCCGTGATCGGGGTACCGGACACGCATTACGGCGAGGCACTGCTCGGCATCGTCGTGCTCGACGGCGCGGGTGCCGACGAGCCCACGCCAGGCGAGCTGATCGCCTTCTGCCGCACTCAACTCGGCGGCTTCAAGATCCCGCGCCAGTACCATTTCGTGCCCGACCTACCGCGAACCTCACTCGGCAAAGTGCGGAAGCACGAGCTCGCGGCCATCCTCGGAAAGGTGCCACGCGCGCTGTGACCTGCGGGTACAGCGAAAACGCCGGCCGGCCCGAGGCACCCGGTAGGCCTCACAGCGGCGACACAGGACCCAGACCGTAGCCGCTCGAACCCGGCCGTTTAGCCTGCTCAAGGGATGAACATTCCCCTCGTCGACTTCCCGGAGGCCCGATGGCGCTCAAGACACCACCCACCCGCCGCTGGCAGCGCTGGCTGATCGGCGGCGTGGTCGCCGTGGCCGTGCTCGGCGTCGGCGGCCCGTACCTGTACACCCAGCTCGTCG
>Ga0137415_10002642_pt1 | contig 17795 bp, 14 predicted proteins | sample CZODoug3_1_1_16f_FD_183082 | JGI IMG/M metagenome (GOLD analysis project Ga0137415, IMG submission 183082) | Vadose zone soil fungal communities from Angelo Coast Range Reserve, California, USA - CZODoug3_1_1_16fungal (Hybrid Assembly) | ecosystem: Environmental > Terrestrial > Soil > Vadose...
TGATATCCGATCGTCTCAAGGATGCTCCTCGTCTCCGTGCCTGCGATGGTCTGGGTGCTGTACTTTTCCGTGTTGATCGACCGCATTCTCGTCGATTAGTCGTTCCCACACGACGGCGGCCCACCCGGGATCGGTATTCGCGACCAAGGGCCCCACGGGGCGGTAATGAGACGTGAGATAGCCGGCAAATGCGGTCTCGTAATCCCGGCCGAACGTAGGCACGCCATACTCAGTGAACGAACGGTTCGACCAAAGTAGATATCGAACTCTCTTTCGCTCGATTTCATTGATGACTTCCTCTGTCATTCTTCCCGGAACTAGAACACCGGGAGTGAATTGATAAACGCGGGTCGGGCAGAGCGTGCCAGAAAGAAAATAGAGACTCGTATCTTCGGGAATCGAAAGTACGGACTCCCCAGCGGCAGCTTTTTCCTTCATGAACGCAATTGCCTGCTGATAATTTACGACCATGTTCTTTTGCGTTCGCCCTCCGCCGCGGTCGGTCACCAAAGGCGCAAGATTTGCACGAAGGCGAGCGAATACTGGGGCATCAGCAATCCCCCATATCACGCAGCAGCAGCAAACGAGCAACTCTCCCCGAAGATCGGCGCTCCCCACCCTTATCCGTTTGGGGATTATCAAAGCCGAGACGAGAAAGAGAAAAGCGAGAATTACCGTTCCATTGTAAAAAATCGGATAGCCTCCGGGCTCCATTCGCATCAATATACGAAACGCCAAAAGCACCGGCAGCGTGAACAGGGCGCAAATCGCGAGGGATTCGATCGAGAGACCCCGCCGAAGACGAAACCACCAGTATGCAAGCGCTGCCAATCCCACAATGGCGACCATATCAGCCGGAAAAAAAATGCGGCGAACTAAGAACGCTTCTCTTAAAGCCATTATCGGCGTTAGGCATGCGACAGCCGGAACAGCCAATCCAAGAGTCACAAACAGGAGGACGCTCCAGTTCCGTCTTTGCGACAGGAAAAGACAAAGAGCAATGGCGACGGCAATAAAGATGGATATGCAAAGCGAAGCGGCGATAAGCGTATGTTCTGTGAGGAACACTGCTCCTCGTAGAAATACGACGACGGGAACGCACTCGAACGCTGCAACGCTTAATCCAACCGACAGAAATACGAGCCCGGCGTTAGCCTGCTTTCGGCCCAGAAGCCACCGCATGCCGATCGCGACTCCCGCGAACCGACATATACGGCCGAAAGCTGCGAGGAGCGCTCCTCCGCTTAAGTCGAAGCCCGTGTGTTGAAGCCACATTTTGCCGTACGCCTTCATAAAATACGACGTCGGCCACGTCATGAAGTTTTCCTGGGTGATGAAGCCCGCGCCAGCTATCGACACCATCCACAGAGCGATCAGCACGCACGCGACGGCTCCCGGCAAAATGGCCAGCGCTCCCGTCCAGAGCGGTTTCCACGATCGTCGCCGCAAAGTATCCGCAACGATCACCATCAGGAGAGTGCCGTAACAGGCAAATCCAAACTCCAGTTTAAGCAGCAGCGCAAGTGACGCAGCCGTTCCCGCCCCAAACATCCATGTCAAACGCCCTGATCGGATTGCCTCTACGATCAGCCAGAGAAACAAACATGAGGCGAGGCAGCCGTACACTGCGGAGAAGCTGTATGGCAAAGGAAAGCAGAACAATCCTTGCCCGAACGCTTGAATTAAGACGACCGCTCCCGCAGTCCAACCAATAACCCAGGAACCCAAACTCATGCCTGCGAGATATAGAAAGATTGCGGAGACCAGTGCTGCGAGCGAACCGGCCCAATAGAGCACGTTCAAATGAATGCCGAAAACTTGGAATAAACAGCTATTGAAATAAGGGGCCGCTGGGGGATACATAAACCAGACATCCCTATAAAGCATCTTCCCCGCGGCGAGCATGGCAGGAACATACATTTCGTGCCCCGAGTCGATGGTCAGGTCTCCCCACGCCGCCCAGGTCGCATACATCAAGGCGGCCCAACTAGCGATGAGCACAAAAAGGGCCGCATACGTCGTTTGGCTCCACTGGACTCTGGCGCCTGGCATCTCCGCAAAAATGTCAGGTAAGTTTTGAAGGAGAAGAAAAAGCCTGGGAAACACAGCGGGAAGGTGCGGAGGCGGCGCGTCGTTCTGCACATCTACTGCATCGTCTAAGACGGTGGCTATATCACGCATGCCAGTAGGAATGTCTGATCCTTAGGATTGCAGTAATGTGTTTGGCAACGGTCGCGCTGTGCGATTTCAGAGTGCCACATTAGAGATTGCACCACGGCGACCGCACGCCTGCAAGGCGCGGCAGAGGTCGCTGTGCCTAGTGAGTGACTTTATCGCAATTCATAGTATTGAAGGATTAACGAGACGCCACCATGAGGTTGTTCAGGCCTAGTTCGAAGGTGTAGTGGATGAATTCGTTGAAGCCGATGCGGTGCAGCATTTGTTGCAACGTGCCTACCGGGATGCGCTTCTGGTGCTCATCGCTTTCCATTTCGTCGCTCACCATTCTCAACCCGTGCAGCACCTTCAGAATTGGATCCACCATCGCTGACGGCCACGTTAGAATCAGCGACCCGCCCGGGACTAGAATCCGGTACGCTTCGCGCAGGACAGGTTCTGGATCGGGCAAGTGTTCCAGCACCGCGAGCATCACCACGTTGTCGAATTGGCTGGATTCTAGCGGCAGCGGCTGGCGAATATCGGCGCGCACGCGCTGCCATCGTCCGCCGGCGCCTTCTCGCACTTGATCGTCAACGCCAACGCCATGAGCGATTCGCTCCGCGGCGAAATCCAGAAAGGCGGCGTCCAGTCCACAACCCAAATCGCAAACGCGTGCGCCTTTGCGAATGTGCGGGTAGGCCGCGCGAAATCGCTGCCGCGCGATGAAGTGGTCCAATCCGGTGTAGGACATTATTTTAGTTCGTAGTCGCCGATATAGCTTCCGCGGCTGATCCCCAGCATGCTCAAGAAAAACGAAGCGAAAATAATCTGCAAGCCCAGGAAGAGCCACATGGCCCAGAACAATACTTGGCGAACCTGCTCCAAAGGGCCGAATCCACTTGCCACCCACTGCCACGTTACCCAAGCGCAGCCCGCGAATCCGGCCAGGAATAGAACGCCACCGAGGAGCAATCCCGATTCCAGCGTCACCCGTTTCAGCACGCGCTTCAACGACACCGTGCCGCTGCGATCGAAGCGTTCGGCATAGCTGAATACTTTAGCAAACGCTCCAATCGAAAGTATCTGTGCGCCCAACAGCGTAAAAATCACGCCGAAAATCATGGTGTGCACGTCCAGCGTAATTCGCGGCGTGATTGCCCGCGGACCAGGCAGCAACCAGAACACGAGCGCCAATCCCACAAACATGAAGGCTGCGCCGGGCAAAACAAACAGCCAGTTTGGCGCGTACAGCAACATGAACCGCAAATGCCGCCAGCCATCGCGAAAACTTCGCAGATGCGGCGGGCGCCCGCGCTTGTCCGGCCACAGCGTAATCGGGATCTCCGCGATCCTCGCGCCCAGTTGTGCCGCCTTGATCACGAACTCCGACGCAAACTCCATACCGGTGCTGCGCAAATCCATGCGGTCGTACACTGCCCGGGTAAACCCTCGCATGCCGCAATGACTATCGCCGATCCCCGCGCGAAAAAATAAATTGAGCAAGGAAGACAGCGCAGGATTTCCCACATATTTGTGGTGCCACGGCATCGCACCGGGCTTGATCTCGCCGCGAAAGCGGTTCCCCATCACCACGTCATTTCCCTGCCGCCATTTCTCAACGAAACGCGGCACGTCGCCGAAATCATAGCTATCGTCCGCGTCGCCCATAACGATGAATGCGCCGCGCGCCGCGGCGATTCCCGCGCGCAAAGCGGAGCCATAGCCGCGCGCCTCAACTCGCACTACGCGAGCACCTGACTTCTCCGCAATTTCAATGGACCCATCCGTCGACCCGTTGTCCGCGACAATCACCTCGCCGTGCATCCCGGCCGCGCCAAACGCTCCCAGCGCTTTCGAAATGCAAATGCCGATCGAATTCGCCTCATTCAAACAGGGAATCACGACCGACACTTCGACGGCTTCCTTCGCGCCTGGTTTCACCTCAGCCGCTTCCACCCGCGCCGCATGCCCTTCCTTCAACTCCTCAGTATCCACGCTGCCTCGCATGCTCCTCACTTCCAGCTTGCATTTTCGCCCACGCCCATTATCATGGCGAAGTTCCCAACGGCGTTTCGAACGTCCCTGAGACTCCACCAATTGCCGAATCCATCGGACCTATCTTCCACGCCCAGCGCCTCCGCGTCGAGTAGCACTTTCGACGCGCCCGCTACAGCACGTGGCCGTGGCCGCCTCCTCAAAGTCCTCGGCATGTGGTTCGGAATTTCCGCTGCCATTGGAAACACCATTGCCGCAGGAATTGTGCGCGCCCCTGGCGACATCGCACAATGGCTTCCCAACGTTTATCTGTTTTTCGGGGTGTGGGTCGCTGGCGGACTTTACGCGCTTTCCGGCGCTTCGTCGCTCGCGGAACTCGGCGCAGCCATTCCAAGAAGCGGCGGGCAATACAACTTTTCGCGCCGCGCGCTGGGTGAATACGCCGGCTTTATGGTGGGCTGGAGCGATTGGCTCTCGACCTGCGGGACGGCGGCAGCCGTGGCCATCGTTATCGGCGAGTACAGCGGCGAACTCATTCCGGCGATCGCGGGGCACGTCAAGCTGATCGCCGTGCTTATCATTATTGGTTTTTTCGTTTTGCAGTGGCGCGGAATCAAGTGGGGCAGCGGGACACAACTTGCGACTGCGGCAATGAAGACGTTCGCGTTCGTCATTGTTGTCGCCGCCTGTTTTCTTTGGGGCGGACACGCCCGCGCCGCCGTCACTTCCTTCGCCGCCGCGCCTCCGCTTCCTTCTGGTTGGCCACTCGCGTTAGCGATCTTGTTCGGCTTGCAAGCCGTGTTCTACAGCATCGACGGATGGGACGGCATCATTTACTTCGGCGAAGAAGTGCGTAACCCGGGGCGCGATGTCCCCCGCGCGATTTTCGGCAGCGTCGCTACGATCATGGGGATCTATCTACTTATCAACGGCGCTGTGCTCTACGTTTTGCCGATGTCGCAAATCGCCGGCAATACGTTTGTGCTTGGCACCGCGGCCGAAAGAATCTTTGGACCTTACGGCGACACGATTATTCGCGCGATTATGGTGATTTCGTTGCTCAGTTGCCTGAACGCGAACCAGCTTTTCTGTTCGCGCACTCTGTACGCCATGAGCTGCGATCGCTTATTTTTCCGCAGCTTCACGCGAGTGAACCGGGGCGGGACTCCTACACTTTCTCTTCTGCTAAGCACGGCAGTCGGGGTGCTGTTCGTACTCGGCTCTTTCGAGATTGTGATTGCGATGCTTTCGTTTTTCTTTGTGGCGAATTATACGCTCTCGTACGCCTCGTTATTTGCGCTGCGCAAGAAGGAACCGGAAATGGAGCGGCCTTATCGCGCGTGGGGTTATCCGTGGACGACCGGGATTGCGTTGTTTGCTTCGGCGCTGTTTCTGATTGCGTCGATTGTCCCGGACCTGAAGACCGCGCTCACAACAGGGAAAGTCTGGCCGCCTAGCGCCGCGATGCTGGCGCTCTTAATTTTGCTGCTCAGTTATCCCGTATTTCGGCTGGTGAAACGGGTCACTCACGATTCGACGTAGCGGGTCTTTTCTCTTGCGAATCCTGGCGTCAGGCTCGCTGGGGCGGGCTAAAGCCCGGCCCCTACAAGCCAGCGTTACACCTTTTCCGCAACCGTTTTGGCTTGCAGGAACAGCAGCAAATAGTCTTTTCCGCCGGTTTTGGAATCGGTGCCGGACATATTAAAGCCGCCGAAGGGATGCGCGCCTACCATTGCGCCGGTACACTTCCGGTTCAGGTACAAATTGCCGACATGGAATACTTCCTGGGCCTTTTCCAATTTTTCCTTGTTTCGCGAATAGACGCCGCCGGTTAGACCGAACTCCGTATTGTTTGCAATCTCGAGCGCATGATCGAAATCCTTCGCCTTTATTACCGCCAATACCGGGCCAAAGATTTCTTCTTGCGAGATTCGCGCTTTCGGATCGACGTCGGCAATGATGGTGGGCTGCACAAAATAGCCGTCGCCTGGCGCGCGATCGCCGCCGTGGACCAGCTTCCCTTCCTTTTTTCCGACGTCGATATATCCCAAGATCGTGGTCATCGCGGTCTTGCTTACGACGGGGCCCATATAGTTGTTGGGATCCTCGCTTGGGCCGACGTTAATTTTCTTCGTGCGCTCGACGAGCTTCTGCACGAAGTTGTCATAAATCTTCTGCGAGACAATCGCGCGCGAACACGCCGAGCACTTCTGCCCCTGGTAGCCGAACGCAGACTGTACAACACCTTCGACGGCGGCCTCGATGTCCGCTTCTTCATCCACGATGATGGAGTCTTTGCCGCCCATCTCGAGCACCGTGCGCTTGATCCACATCTGGCCCGGAACGGTTTTCCCGGCGAGTTCGCTGATGCGCAGGCCTACTTCCTTCGATCCTGTGAAAGCGATGTAGCGGGTTTTCGGATGTTGCACTAAAGCGTCGCCGACAATCGCGCCCGCGCCCGTTACGAAATTCAGCGCTTCCTTGGGAATTCCCGCTTCGTACGCAATTTCCACGAATTTGGCGGCTACGGTCATGGTGTCGCCGGCGGGCTTCAGAACAACCGTGTTGCCCGTCACCAGGGACGCCATGGCCATGCCCGCCATGATCGCCGCGGGAAAATTCCACGGTGGAATCACTACTCCCACGCCGAGCGGAATGTAGACGAGGTAATTCTTCTCGCCCTTCATGGGTACAACTTTCTGGGGACCGGCCAGCCTCAGCATTTCGCGCCCATAGAATTCCAGGAAGTCGATCGTCTCCGCGGTGTCCGCGTCGGCCTCTGGCCAGGTCTTCCCTGCTTCGTAAACGATCAGGGCGTTCATCTCGTATTTGCGGTCGCGCAGGATCTGCGCTGCGCGAAACAAACACTGCACACGCTTCTCGGCAGGCACTCGCTTCCACGTCTCAAAAGCCTTTGCCGCGGATACCACGGCCTGATTGGCCATATCCGCCGTGGCAGACTGGAATACGCCAATGGCCTGCGAGGGGTGCGAGGGATTTGTTGACGCTTTCTTTTCGGTTGTAATCACCTGCTGCCCGCCGATGTACATGGGGTACTCGCGACCGAGCTCCCCCGCGACTTTCGTCAAGGCGTCTTCCATGCGCTTGCGATTTGCGGGCTGGGAAAAATCGATGAACGGCTCGTTTACAAACTCCGAAACCTGCGGTTTCGTCTCAGCAGTGGCCATATTCCATTCTCCTAGTTCGGTGGATCGAAATCTCCATTTACCCTACGACCCGGAGGCTCCATGCCAGTCCATCGGGTCTTGGGGGGTGAAGCTTAGCTCCGACATAAAGCTTCTGCTCTCAACGGATTTAGCCCCTAAAGAGCACCCTGTGATCTGCTTCGATTCTACTGCGCCCCTCGCCAGACCGACAAGGCAAGCATTCCGTCTGCCTCCTGATTCGGGCTCGTTGACACTTAAAGAGAGCGTGCGCTAATAAAGCCGGCCGCAGATAGGGCGAAACCCCGACATTTTCCCATGACAATGCATTCTTGACGGTAGTGCGAGCCGGTTTCGAGCTTGATAGAAGAATAGTGCTCATCAGAGTGCCAATAGTGGCGTCGGGCGACTGCGGACTTCCATTTAGAGGGGGGCCAAGTTCGTGACTGCTCGTCTCACCGCTCCGCTCGGCTGCCGGAACCGTTGGCCCTTTGACCGAGTCAGCCAGCGGATTCGATCGCACCCGGTTGCGTGGTTTGGTCCGCCTGCTAACCCACCGGAGAAAATCCAGAAAGAGAAGCCATGTTGCACACGCACTGTCGTACCATCCAAACACCCTCACATCACGCCCGAACTGGCCTACCTTCCCCTCTATGCCGGCCTCTGTACGTCGCTGTAATAGTACCCGCGCTGTTGCTCGGCTGGCTGGCGCTCCCGGCGGGGGTATCCGCCCAAGGCCTGGAGCTCGCCGGTGGATGGGCGCACATCACCGGAAACAATGGCACGGACGGTTTCAACTTCGGCGCTGCCTGGAACTTTACCAAACACATTCAAGTCGCAGCTGACTACGACACCGCCTGGGACAATACCGTCCTTGGCACATTCCAGCTGACGTCGGTAGGTAGTGTGACCTCCAAGAGCCATCTGCAGGACTGGCTGTTTGGTCCGCGCGTCTTTTTCTACAATACAGAGCTTCACAAGCGCAGGGTCAACGTTTTCGGGGAAGCACAATTCGGGATTTCCCACCTGAAGTCAAAACTCGAAATGGTTAATACGCCGAGTGTTTCCACGTCGGACAACTCCTTCTCGTGGATGCTGGGAGGCGGCGCTGACTACACCATAAGCCAGCATTGGACGGCACGCGGCAAGCTGGACCTCCTGCGCACACACTTTGCGAATACGGGCCAGAGCCGGCTGAGAGTGTCTCTGGGGGTGGCGTATACGTTCGGGGCCAGGGAACGGTAGATACCGAACGAGGAGTAGTGAGGGAAAGGCCGGGCCGAAGATATAATTCCGGGCATGGTGCTTGAGTTTCGGAAGGCAATTGTGCCGGACGAGGTGGAGGAGCTGCGCCGAGTGGACGTGGAGATATTTGGGAAGGACGCTTTTGAGGAAGAGCTGTGGTACAGCGTGGAGGCGTATTGGATTCTTGTGGACGGGCGGGTGGCGGGATGCGCGGCGTTTGTTCACGATGTGGATTTTGAGGAGGACCTGCGCGAGGACGATGAGAACGTGCCTCGGCGAGGGACGGTGTACATCCAGAGCACAGGGCTGCTATCCGGTTATCGCGGACGTGGGTTGGGACGGCGCGTTAAGGAATGGGAGATCGAGTACGCGCGGCGGAACGGGTTTCGGCGGGTGGTGACGAACTGCCGTGAGGGGAATGCGGCGATGATTGGGATTAATGAGAAGTATGGGTTCAAGGCGATACGACGGACGGACGGATATTATGAGGATGGGGAGGCGACTGTGGTGATGGAGTTGGTGCTGAAGTAGTCCTTGATCCTTTGCGTCCCCTGCCAAAGATTCAACTTTCAAATAAGGTTTCAGCGGGGGAAGGCTATTACTTGGTAGGCCTTGGTTACGTTGGCGGCTACGGATTTGGGGAAGTTGGGGTCGAATTTGTCGGCGTATTTTTTTACGAGGAAGTCGGCGACGGTTTTTCTTGCTTCGTCTGGCGTCGCGCCTTCGGCGTATCCGGCTGCGGTGCGGTCCATTAGGTCGCGGAAATAGGACTTCCAGAGTTCGAAGCGGAGTTTGCCGTGCATTACGTCGCCGTGGCCACCGAGGACGGAGTTGAAATCTAGCTTTTCGGCGGCGTCTAAGGTTTGGATCCAGTCGTAAGGATAGGAGTCCCCCATGAACGGGGTCCAGCCGTGGAGGGCGTCGCCCGTGACGATTACTTTTTCGTTGGGAAGGAAGACGAAGACGTCGCCATCGGTGTGAGCGCGGCCGAGCCAAAGAATTTCTACGGTGCGGCCGCCGCGGCGGAGGATGAGGCTGCGGTCGAAGGTCATGGTGGGCAAGGTGACTTGCATTGACTTTAGCTCGGCGAAGTAGGCTTCGGCTTGGCGGATATTTTCCTGGATCGCGTTTTTCTGTTCCGCGGTAGAGGCTTTTTCCAAATCCTTTTTCAAATTGGCGATTTCCTGGGGCATGGTGACGATTTCATTTTTCACGCGCGGAATCCCGATGCGCTCGATATTTTCGCGTGTGGCTTCGGAGGAGATGATCTCTACGCCGGCGGGCCAGGAGCTGGGATAGGCTTGGTTGCCCTGATAGTGGTCCCAATGAAAATGGGTGTTGACGACGAATTTGACGGGCTTGGGCGTGAGCTTTTTGATTTGTTCGATAAGAGCGCGGGCGGCGGACGGTTTGGAGTGCGTGTCGACGACGAGGACGGCATCACCGAGGATGATGATGGCGGCGTTGCAATTTACTTTGTAGGCGGGCCTGGCGATGGCGGCGTAGACACCGTCGGCGATGGGCTTGATCTCGAACAAGTCTTCGTTGGGTGCGGCGGTTACGAGGCACGTGGCGAAGAGCAAAAGGACGAGTGCCAGCAAGAAGCGCGACTTCATGGACGCGACCTCCGGAGCGTTGAGGCTGGTGGGGCGAGAGGGTACTACAGGGGAAGCATGGACCGGAAGCGGCGATTGATCTCGCGGGAACACACCGCTCCGGCGATATCGTTTGCGTTAATTGAATGGGGGGTTGGTGTCTGCTACCATCCGCGCCATGCCCGACGAGCCTAGCGACCGCGAAGAGCCTGTCAATGGCTACCTTAGCGACTTTCTGCGAAAAGCAGAGGTGTTCATCTATTACGTCGTTGCCGTGCTCCTGTCGCTGAGCGCCGCCGCAGCGATTGCCTACGCCGGCGTCACGCTGTGGAAGGGGCTGGTGAATTGGACTATTCCTGTCGAAACGCTGCGCGTACTCGACCAACTGCTGGTCGTTCTGATGCTTGTCGAGATTTTGCATACGATTCGCATCTCCATTCGCTCGCACATTCTGTTTGCCGCGGAGCCATTCCTGGTGGTGGGGCTGATTGCTTCGATTCGGCGCGTGCTGATCATCAGCTTGGAGCTGACCAGTCTCACGCGGGACGGGAGATGGTCGACCGACGGGTCGAGCATCTTTCATGCTTCGATGATCGAATTGGGATTGCTGGTGATCCTGATTCCGGTGCTGGTGTTCTCGATTACACTGCTGCGCCGCAAAGCGCCGGCGCCGAAAGAATTGATGGAGAACTTGCACTAAGCGGCGCTGGAACCTTCGCACCGGCTTTGGCGTATCTCTGGTATGCGGGACATGCAGGGAGGGACAATCGATGTTTTGCGATAAATGCGGAGCGGATATCGGCTCCGGCGCGCAATTCTGCAGCTCGTGCGGGAAGGCAGTCGGAGCGACACCTTCGGTACCGCCGCAAGCCACGACGGTCACGGCGGGCGCGCCTGCTGATGGGCGTGTGCGGCGGCACATTCAGATCCTGGCGAGTCTTTGGCTGGCCAGCGGAATTTTGCGATTGGTCGAAGTCTGCTGGATTTTCATCGCGGGACAAATGCTGCCTTTCTTGGCGGGCTGGGGAATGCCCGGGCACAACGGAAACTGGCCCTTCAATTTTCTCCCGTTCGGCCTCTATTCGATCGGCGGGGTGCTGGCGATATTTGGTATCGCGCATATTGTTTTGGCTTGGGGACTGTTTCAGCGCGAGCCGTGGGCACGGGTGCTGGGCCTAGTGCTTGGGATTTTGGCGCTGCTGCGGCCGCCATTTGGGACGGCGCTGGGGATTTACACGCTTTGGGTGCTCTTGCCTGAGCATTCCGGGCAGGAATACGACCGTCTCTCGCGGGCCTATTAGCCGGGAAATGTGGTCGATCCCGTATGCTTCGCGAAGGTCGAATTGCTTCCGCGGAAACGGTGATAATGCTAATGAACTTTCGATTCGATTTCTTGATTCTGTCTCTTGCGACGGGCTTTCTTGGTGCCGCGATTTCCGGGCAGGAGCCCGCGGTGCTGCCGCTTGAAGCCGAACCGCATCATCATCTTGCGCTCAAGAATGAATACGTGAAGGTATATCAAGTGGAGGTGGCACCAGGTGATGCAGTGAAGCTGCACCGGCACGATACGGATGCGATTAGTTTGTCGCTGAGCGAGTCTCTCGTAACAGTTCATTCTCCCGGGAAACCGGATGCGCAGCAGAAACTGACAAATGGGCAGATGAGATTGCAGGCGCGCGGACTTGTGCATTCGACTTCGGTGGACGGCGACACACCTTTCCGGAATGTCACTGTGGAGTTGTTGATGCCGCAAACGGGAGAGCGCAATGGTTGCGCACAGGTGATTTCGAACCAGCCAGTGAATTGTTCGCTAGGGGCGCAGATCGGCGCACGTCTCGGGGTACCGCAATTTGAAACCGACCAGACGTACGTCGGCCTAGTTCGAGTGGCCCCTCACGAGCGCGTGGTGCTCGGACATTCGGGGCGCGCAACTTTGATTGTGGCGGTAGACGCTGGAGCGACGTTTTTCAGTAGCAATGGTGGGCGGAACGCTATGGGTAGCGGAGATTTTGCGTGGCTTGATAGTGGGAACGCAGGACAGTCTTTTCTAAACAATAGCGCTGCGGAAGTGAGGCTTGTATGTTTTGGCTTGGTACAGGCTGGGGGTGCGCCGAGTTTGCGCAAGTAACCGCGATCCAATAGTCAGCCGATAAACTACTTGCTGGTGCTGACGAAAGGCCTCAGTTCCAACAGACGGCATCGATACGATTGCGACGAGAGATGTAAGGGCGGTGGTCTCCGTCGGAGCACAGGCTGAAGCCCGTGCCACTGGGTGGCGCTACAGTAGCTCGCTTATCGCGCTGGCGAAGATTTTTGTGTGTTGGTCTATGTCGGCTGGCGTGGTGCCGGGACACATCAGGGCCATGTTGTGGAATGGCGTTAGCAGGACGCCGCGATTCAGGGCGTAGAGGTGGAGGAATCGTTCTAGTTCGAAGTCGGCGGCTGCGGCGGATTCGCCGCCATTGCGCGGAGGTTTCGCGGCGAAGGTGTATTCGGCGCGGGCGCCGAGTTGCTGGACATTCCAGGGGAGATCGGCGGCGCGGATGTGCTGGGCTACGCCGTCGGTGAAGCGCTTGGCTAACGGAATCATTTTTTCGAACGCGGCCGGCGTGAGGACATGTTCCAGCGTGGCTCGCATCGCGGCGAGAGATAGCGCGTTACCGGCCAGAGTGCCGCCGATGCCGCCTACGTCGCAGTCTTCTAATTGAATCCGCGCGGAGATGCGGTGGGCTACCTCTTCGGTGACGCCGTAGGTGGCGCCGGGAATGCCGCTGCCGATCGGTTTTCCAAAAACAACGAAATCAGGATCGAGTTTCCATTCACGGGTGCAGCCGCCGGGGCCGGCGCAGATGGTGTGCGTTTCGTCGGCGATGAGGAACGTGCCGTAGCGCCGAGCGAGTTCGCGTGCGGCACGCCAGTAGCCTTCGTCAGGGAGGATGATGCCGACGTTGGTCATGGCGGGCTCGGCGAGGACGCAGGCGACGTCGTTGTGCTTTAGCGCGGATTCGAGGGCGTTGAGATCGTTGAACTCGACTACGCGGGTGGTCTCGGCGGGATTTACCGGCGGGCCGATATTGCCGCGGCGGGGGCCGACCGCGCCGTCTCTGTCGAGGAGCGAGGCAAAGGATTCGTCAACCGTGCCGTGGTAGCAATAGTGGAAGACGAGGATTTTCGCACGCTGGGTGATTTCGCGAGCGATGCGAATGGCGAAGCGGTTGGCGTCGGTGGCGGTTAGCGTGAATTGCCAGTAGGGAAGGCCGAAGCGGCGCTTTAGGTCTTCGCCGACCCAAAGAGCGTCTTCAGTGGGCAGCATTAACGTGATGCCTTCGCGGACGCGGCGGGCAACGGCGTCGGCGACAACTTCGGGAGAGTGCCCCGTCATGGCACCTGTGTCGCCGAGGCAGAGGTCGACGTAGTCGCGATTATCTACGTCGGTGAAGTGCGCGCCTTTGGCGGATTTGACGAAGATGGGAAAAGCGCCGGCCCATTTTTTCATCCAGTTCATGGGGACGCCGCCGAGGAGCGAGGATTGGGCGCGCTGGTACAGAGCGGCGGAGCCAGGATGTTCGGAAACGAAGCGTTGCGATTCGCGTTCGTGGAGCGCGTGGAGTTCTTTGCGATCGATGGTGGTCATGGATTTGGAGGAGAAACGATAATCGGAATGGGGGATTTGGGCAAGGAGGGCGCGAGGGGTCTAGCTGCACTCGCGAACTCCCGGAAACGGACTTCTGGCGCGGCAAGAGATATCAGGTGGGATAGGCAGAAGAAATGTAGTTTTGCAGGTGCTCGATGGTTTCTTCCTGCTGCGAGATAACCCATTTCACCAAGTCGCCGATGGAGATGACGCCGAGCACCTTTTCGTTTTCAACAATCGGAAGATGGCGTATGCGGTTTTTGGTCATGATGTCCATGCACTCGTCGACCGTTTGAGCAGAGGTCACGGAAATGACTGAGCTGGTCATGATTTCCTTGACGAAGGTCGACCGGGACGATCTTCCCTTGAGGATGACCTTCCGGGCGTAATCGCGTTCGGAGATGATGCCGATCAGTTTGCCGTCGGAAATTACGAGCAAGGCCCCGACGGCCTTGTCGGCCATTTTTTCAATGGCTTCATAGACGGTTTGATCTGGAGTGACAGACCAGATTTCGCGCCCTTTGCGTTTCAGGATGGAGCTGATTGTGCCGGTGATTTTGATCATGGTCGCCGCCCTTACAAAGACTTTTGGCAGACCGAGGAGGGTACAGGAGGAACGTACGCTTCCGGGAGGGTGGAGTCAATATTTCGGGGAGAGCTTTGCGATGATATGTCCGCGTTGCAGGACGGCGTCGGTAGCGTGTAAACAGGGCTGCCGGTGCAGACATCCGCTAAATCGGTACAGCTTGCCAAGCAGGGGCGCAGCAGCGCTGCGCTGCCCTACCGAAGGGCAACTTTAGCGGAGGGCGTGAATTATCTCGCGGGCGGCGTTGGCTCCGGAGGCGCCGGTTAGGCCGTTGCCGGGGTGAGTGCCGGAGCCGCACAGGAAGAGATTGCGGATGGGCGTTTTGTAGCGGGCCCAATCCAAGACGGGACGCATGGTGAAGAGCTGGTCCAGGGCTAATTCGCCATGGAAAATGTGGCCGCCTGTGAAACCGTAGGAGGTTTCCAGATCTTGCGGCGTAATCACTTGGATTCCTTCGATCAAACCAAGAAGATTTGGCGCGTAGTTCGAAAGGGTTTTCACTACGGTGTCGCCTAGTTGCTTGCGGCGGTCGGACCAGTTCCCTTCCTTCAATTTATACGGAGCGAATTGCACGTAGGCGGAGAGGACGTGTTTGCCTTCAGGGGCCAGCGTGGGATCCAGGAGCGTGGGAATGGTTACGTCGAGATACGGGGCGGAGGAAAATTCGCCGTACTTGGAGGCGTCGAAAGCGCGCTCCAGGTAATCGATTTCGGGGCCGATGTGAATGCGGCCGGAGATCGCTTTGATGAAGCCGTCGGAACCGACGGCGTCGGTAAGCGCGGGGAAATTGGGGAGATCGCCGAGAGCGAGATGGACTTTCGCGACGGTGCCATTTGAACGGAAATTTTTGATGCGTTGGGCGAAGGTAGGGTCGAGCTGCGACGGATCGAGGAGATTGAAGAAAGTGCGCTTGGGATCGACGCCAGAAACGACTGCGTTGACAGAAATTTCTTCGCCGCCGGCAAGAACGAGACCGGTAACGGCGCCATTTTTCACGCGGATCTGGCGGACTTCAGCGTCGGTACGGATTTCCGCTCCGGCTTGCCGCGCCGATTCGGCGAGGGCGCGAGTGAAAGAACCGAGACCTCCGTGCGGGAAGGAAGCGGAGCCGACGGGATGCGGATCGGCCGCGGCACGAAGAAGCAGAACAGCCGTGGACCCTGCGGACCACGGACCCAACGCTGTGCCGAAGATGCCACGCGCAGCGATTGCGGCGCGGACGAGCTCCGTATCGAAGAATTCGGCGACGAAATCGGCTGCGGCCATTGGACCCCAGCGAACGAGATCGAACATGCTTTTTTTTCCGAGTCCACGGATGCTGCGGCCGGTCTTGAGAAGATTCCAGAGATCTTCCGGCGAAGGAGAATCGATACAAGGAGGCGTGGTGGAGAGGAGTTGGTTAAGGACGGGTAAGAGATGCTCGAGGGTTTCCGCCAATTCCGTATATTTTGCGGCGTCTTTGGCGGAGAAACGTGCGATGCCACCGGCGGTTTTGGCGTGATCGTTATAGAAGAGGAGCGCTTTGCCATCGGGCGTGGGAGCAAAGACGCGCGGGTTGGGATGCAGCATGTGACATTGATATCTCTCGAGCTGCATATCTGCGGCGACGTCAGTGCGCAGCGGACCGATGGTGTGCGCGAGAGTGGATGCGCGAAAGCCGGGATGGAATTCTTCGGTAATGGCGCCGCCGCCGACGAACTCGCGGCGCTCGAGAACGAGGGGCTTGAAACCGCCTTTGGCGAGATAGAAGGCGGTGACGAGCGCGTTGTGACCACCACCGACTAAGACTACGCGTTGTCCGATGGGCATGGTCAGTTCTTCTCGACCGGCGCGGGAGAGGCAACGGCAGCTTCGGCTGGCGGATGTGAAGCGCGCTGCGCGGGGTGAGAGTTGGAAGAATGCTTCGCCGAATTTGAACGCGACGACTTAAAGCCTTTGCTCCAATCCTTCAAGATGACTTGACTGGCGATGCGGCCGGGAGCGCCCATGATGCCGCCGCCGGGGTGTGTTGCTGAACCACACATGTAGAGATTGTCGATCGGAGTGCGGTAGTAGGCCCAGCCGGGGACGGGTCGGAGGAAGAAAAGCTGCTCGAGGGAAAGCTCGCCTTGGAAAATGTTGCCTTGCGTGAGGCCGAATTCGCGCTCGAGATCGAGTGGGGTGAGAATCTGGCGGCCGATGATGATTTTTTTTATGTTCGGGGCGTGCTCGGCGATGGTGTTGATTACCGTGTCGCCGAAAGCTTCTTTGTGATCGTCCCAAGTGCCTTGGGCGAGCTTATAAGGCGCGTACTGCACGAAACAGGACATAACGTGCTTGCCGGGCGGCGCGACGCTGGGGTCCGTGAGGCTGGGAATGACCATGTCGATGTAGGGCTTGCGGGAGTAGTGGCCATACTTCGCGTCGTCGTAGGCGCGCTCCATGTACTCCACACTCGGCGAGATCGAGATCGCGCCCCGCAGGTGCGCTCCCGGGCCGGGCAGGCACGTGAAGTCCGGGAGGCCGTCGAGCGCGAGGTTCACCTTCCCCGAGGAGCCGCGCAGCTTGTACCGGCGCACCTCGCCAAGGAACTCGTCGTCGAGCACCCCGGGCTCGATCATCTTCAGGAACGTCCGGTGGGGGTCGACGCTCGAGGCCACCACCTTCGCGTCGACCTCGGACCCGCCCTTCATCACCACGCCCGCCGCCCGGCCGTCCTTCACCTTGATCCGCTCGATGGCGGCGTCGGTCACGATCTCCACCCCCGCTTCCTTCGCGGCGGCGGCGATGGCCAGGCTGATCGCGCCGGTGCCGCCCCGCGAGAATCCCCAGGAGCGGAAGGCGCCGTCGATCTCCCCCATGTAGTGATGGAGGAGCACGTACGCCGTGCCGGGAGAGCGGACGCCGAGGAACGTGCCGATGATCCCGCTCGCCGACATCGTGGCCTTGAGCACGTCGGTCTCGAACCACTGGTCGAGCAGGTCGGCCGCGCTCATGGTCATGAGCTGGAGCAGGCGGTGGCGCGCGGACGGAGCGAGCGCCTGGAAGCGGCGCAGCAGGCCGAGGAGCTGGCGCAGGCCGCGGGGATCCAGCGAGAGCGGGTCGGGCGGGACCATGGCGAGGATGGGCTTGACGAAACGCGCCATGTCCACCATCGCCTTCGCGTACTCGTCGTACGCCTCGGCGTCCACGGGGGAGTGCCGGTAGATCTCCCGCCGGGTGCGGGCGTGATCGCTCATCCGCCACAGGTGGTCCCCGTTCGGCATCGGCGTGAACGTGCCGTCCAGGGGCAGGATCTCCAGGCCGTGGCGGGGCAGGTCCAGCTCGCGGATGATCTCCGGCCGCAGCAGCGACACCACGTAGGAGCACACCGAGAAGCGGAAGCCGGGGAAGACCTCCTCGGTCACGGCCGCGCCCCCCAGCACCGGCCGGCGCTC
>Ga0137415_10002643_pt1 | contig 17794 bp, 25 predicted proteins | sample CZODoug3_1_1_16f_FD_183082 | JGI IMG/M metagenome (GOLD analysis project Ga0137415, IMG submission 183082) | Vadose zone soil fungal communities from Angelo Coast Range Reserve, California, USA - CZODoug3_1_1_16fungal (Hybrid Assembly) | ecosystem: Environmental > Terrestrial > Soil > Vadose...
CCGATTGGATAGACGATGTTCAAGGTCGTGATGCCGACCCCGAATGGGAATTCCGCGCCGCCGATCTGCAGCCACTTCAGCGATCCGGTGCCGCCGACAAACACGGTCGTCCAGGGGTTGAACGTGTGGGTGTTGAGCCAAAATGTCGGACTGAGTGTCGGATCATGCCCGACATTGCCGTTCGCGAGCGACTTGTAGATCGTCCCGTCCGATGCCCCGACCAGCGCGTTGATGGCGTAGACCGTGAGGATGTTGAACGGCGCCGGTGCCAGGTTCGGCTGCTGGTTCCTATTCAGGTCGGTCAGGCTCATGTATGCGACCGACAGGTAGGTCACGATCTGGCTCTTGGAATAGGTCGCGGTCGCGCTCCAGGCGGTCGCGGTCGCCGGATTGTCCGAGTTGGCGCTCTGCAGCGAGAGGTAGACCCGGTAGGTGCCGTCCCCGGCCGCCGTGTAGACAAGCTCGCCGGAGAAATAGGCGGTCGTGCTGTCCCATGGCATCACGGTCATGGGCCCGAAATACTCGTCCCACGTGGTCGAGCTTTCCGGCTGGTTGCCGAGATTGTTCTGGATATTCGAAATCCAGGCCTGCCCGGTCTGGTCCGAGACGATCGAGCCGACGAAATAGCTCGTGCTCGACACCCACAGCGCCGGCGTGAGCCGCATGGTGGTGAGGTCGATCGACCGGAGAACAGCCCGGCGGATGGCGAAGCGCCAGACATTGCGGCGCAACTCGGCCTCGCGCAGCTTGTCGTAGCAGAACGAGGTCTCGGAGGCGTTCTTGCTCTGCTCGTTGAACCCCAGCGCCGGGTCAATGCGGGTCGCGCCGCAGTGTTGGAGGGCGCGGTTCGCGATATCGATCGGCACGAGGAAGGACATGGCGCGAAATTGCGGGCGCGGACCCTGCCCCGCAACGCACCCGCTAAATGCTCAATCCCAATGCCGTCATGAAGGTGGTCACGCGAGCCGCGAAGGCGGTCGCCTCACTCGGCGCAAGGCCCCGCCCGACGAAGGCGAGCGTAATCCGATCGGTGCCGAGCGCTTGCGCGGCGCCGCTGTTGTTCAATGCGCTGATGTAGAACGGCTGGCTGGACGGCGCGGCCGATGTATCAGCACCACTGCCGACCTGCGTGCCGTTGCGATAAAGCGTAATGACCGAGTTGGACGTCCGCGAGGCAAGCCAGAAACCGAGCGCTGACGTGCTTGTCCCGGTGTCGGGCGATGCCTGATTGACCGAGAAATTCGCTGTGCTTGCCGCCGCCAACGGCAAAATGCTGGTGGCATTGGCGCCACTATTCGACCCCAGCAGGGTCTCGGTTGCGCTCGGCGTGGTCCGGTTGGTGATAGTGCAGGCGCCGATCGACCCATTCAATTGTGTGAAGCGTACCGCGGCACTCGGCGCCAGCCCCGTGTTGCCGAAATTCGACCCGTCGCCGGCATAGCCCTGATTGGCCAGAAACGCCCAGCCGGCTCCGCTCGGCACAATCGTAAAGCTCGCGCTGTAGACATTGAGCAGCGAGGTCGCCGAATTCTGCGCACATAAAATCCAGAGAGCGTCGAGCGCGGCGCTGCCGATGCCGTCACTCTCCAGCCCACAAATGAAGGCATCGTAGATGGCCTTGTGGCCATCATCAAGGCCGGATGTGCGCGCAAGGTAAGCCGCCGAGACCGGACATGAGGTTGTGAAGCCGCCGCCGCCGGCCGCTGATCTGCCGGTGATGACTATCTGCTCTGACGCGCGCATGGCGCCATCACAGCGTCGTCACGGTCGAGACGACGTCGACATACACACCGGTGGCCGTCGCAATCGCGAGTTGGTACGTGCCGGACGGCAGATTGAGGTTCGCGTATCCATCGGCGGTGATCGCGGTCAGGACCGTCACGTAGGTCACGCCGTCCGGCGACAGGCGTTGCAGCGTCACCGAGCCGCCGCCAAAGGTCGCATGCGCCGTGATGCCGTAGTTGCCGCCGCGCAGCACGAATGGCGCGGGCGTGGCCGAGATGTTCGTGAAGACGACGTTTTCGACCTTGTTGTACATCGCCTATGCCGCCGCGATCGATGCCCACGTGGTCGGGATAAGGCCGCTCAGCCCGTTCTGCCCCATCAGAAGACCCGAGGTATTGGCGGCAGCGTTGACAGCCGTCGTGTAGGCAACATCCGCTGCCGCAAGCGCAGTGATGTAGGCCGCAAGGTTGGCCGCCACGTAGCCGTAGGTTGCGAGGGCCGCCGCTTTTGCGGATTGGCGGACACCTTCCGCTGCGGTGACCGCGGCATCGAAAGTGATCTCGGCTGCTTTCGCCATGGCGTCTTCCTCAGAGGATCGGCGAAGTGGTAAAAACCGGGCCACTGGTGAACAGGCGCTCGAATGCTTCCAGTGCCTTGAAGACATCCTTGCGCGTCGTGGCGTTGACGCCGCCGGCATCGAGATTCACTCTGATCTCGAAATCGCCGGCCCCTGGCGCGAGAGCCCCCGCAGTAAAGTCGCTGATCTTGAAGCCATCGACACCGCGGGTGATCGAGAATGAGACTGAGGCCATGGCCTACTCCACGTAATCGACTTCGATATTGTAGATGATGTTCGCGACGGCGACGGCTGTCGTCAGCTTGATCGCGATGTCGAAGAAGCCACCCGGATCGGCCGTAAACTGCGTCGCGCCGAGGTTCACCAGCACCTGCCAGAGCGGCAGGTTTTGATGCGCCGCGGTGAAGGTGTTGGGCGCGGTTCCGGCAAAAGTCTTCTCGACCGGGGTCACTGGGGGAGCAGCGCCGTTCAAGGCCTGAGCCGCGCCGAACAGCTTATTGTCCACCGCACCGGCGACCTGCACCACTGGGTTGGCGAGCTGGGAGAGCGACGGCTGCGTGCCGTCCGTCAAGCTGTCCGAGAACGCCACGTCGATGTCGCCGGCCGAGGTGCCGGTCGCGCCGAACGTGCTGATCAACAGGCGCTTGATCTTGGCATCTGTCGGAATGCGCACCAGCCGATAGACCGACAGCGGCAAGTCGCCGATCACGCCGGTCAGACTATCGTTCATGACGCGCAGGAGGCCGGGCGCGCCCTCACCAACGGTGTTGGTGATGATGGGGCTGGCGTCGAGGTTGACGATCGAGCCGGATTTCGTGGTGACAATGGCCATGGGTGCCTCCTACGGGGTCACGTCGGCTGCGGCCGAGGTATCGGCGCAGAGACATTGCAGCAACCGACCCGGCTCCAGCCGCGTCGCGCCCGAGCTCATCATCGTGTAAATCTGGTACGGCAGCCCGGAGAGATCGCGCCGCTGGGACACGTCGTTCTCGGTATCCTTCCAGATGCCGAGGTAGATGCCGGACTTCACGAACACGATGTTCTGCCGCACGTTCACCAGCGAGGTCAGGCGCTCCGAGTAGATGATGTTGAAGCCCATGAACCGGGTAACCTTGCCGTCGACGAGAGTCGGCGCGGCCCCGTTGAAGTCACTTGAAACGACTTGGGCCTGGTTGAGAAGATCGCTCTCGCCCTGGCTATTGGTGACCCAGGTGAGTTCTTCCTCATCGACCTCGACTTGGAGCTTGCGGAATGCCCGCTTGGCCTCGATCATCTTGGCGACGGTCAGACCGGACGCCGCGGATGAGCCGAAGGTCGACGGAATCTGGAAGCCCGCGCCAGTGACGGTCGAGCCGGTATTGAAGGTCTCGGGCGACAGCCCGCCGGCGTCGGCGCCGATCTGCGCAGTGGCGAAGGCCGCGGCGATGAGGCGGTCATCCCATTCGCGGGCGACGGCCGCTGCGGCGACATCGGAATATTGCGAGGTCGGCTCGATGATGGTTTTCAGCTTGTCGAACGTGTCGATGAGCTGGTTGGCATCCTTGTCGACCGGGAACACCCAGCGCCGGGTGAAGTCGACATCCTGCCGGCCGATTGGAGCAAACCGCCCGGTGGGCGTCTGCATCTGGATCGCGCCGATGTACTGGATCGGCGATGCCTGCTTGCCGACATGGAAACCCTCCATGCACCGGCCGCGCAGCTTCGACATGCGTTGCTGCAGCTTGAGCGCGAGCAGGGTTGAGAACTGCGTCGTGAATAGCTTCGAGAGATTTTCCGACATGGCTGTCCCGCCGATGGAGGTGAAGTCCGAACGTCAGCGGTCTTGCCCATGCGCAGTCGCGCGCGGGGACCATCAACCTTCGGCCTTGTCCATGGAGGGGGCCGTCACGCCCGACCGGCTTTGTCCCTATGGGAGCCGGACACTCGGGGAACTTCGTGGGAACGGTATATTTCAGCCCGCAAATCTTTCCAACGCACCGATCAAGCCGCGCGGAAAAATTCTCCGTCAAATGTCCTTGCAACGGCCAAATATGCGGCATGCGCGGCCTCAGCCGTGGGGAATTTTCCGAGCCATCGCTGCTTTCCGCCGCGCCAGATTTTGGCTCTGAAATAGTCCTGATGATCGTATTTCACGACGCCCTTGAGCCCGGTCTTGTTGGACCGTCGCGGCCCGCGGTTCGCCTCGTTCTGCGAACGCGTGCATTCGCGGAGGTTCGACCACCGATCATCCAGGGTATCCCCGTTGATGTGATCCATTTCCGCAATCGGCCAACGTCCGGTCATATAGAAAAACACGATGTGACTGAACGCCTTTTGACGGCCAAATTCCTTGATGTTCCAGTATCTGTATGGCCTGCTCCGCTTGCTGCCGCGTAGCAAATGGCCAATGCGCTTTCCTCCCCGCGCGCCGTTGCGCCATACGGCGATCCCAGTCTCAGGATCGAAGCTAATAATTTCTAGAAGTCGCTGGTGTGTAAGCATTTCTCGCCTCTCTGGGGAATGAGAGGCGAGAAGGCGCTACAGCGGGTTTATCCGCAACGCACCGCTATTTTTTCCTGACGTGACGCGCCAATTTGCCGATTTTCCTGCCTTTATCGGCATGGAGATATTCCTTTGCGGTGCTCACCGGCATTGGCGTCTTGCCGTGTGCACGCAACTTGCGTCGACCCGCAGCGGTGGTCGACATGGCGGCAAACCCATGTTGAGCTCCAGAAACGCTTGGCATCTCAGGTACCCGCCATCTCGCGGAGATTGAGCTTCGCCTCGCCAAGTGCGCGCTTCGCGCTCCGATAGCGCTTTAGCACTTCAGGCTGCATCATCTGCCTCGCCTGCAGCGCGCCTTTGAATGGATGACTACAGACGTTGATGCCGGAGATGATGCAGCGTTCAGCACTGCAGCCATCGCAACAATCGAGTGGCGTAAGCCCGGAAAACTCCGAAGGAACCTTCTGCTGCTTCGGGGTGGATGCTGCCTTGTGCCGCTTGGTGTACTTGCGCTTCGGCTTGGCATTAATGGTTGGTGTTTCGGTCATGGTCATCTGAATTCTCCTTATAAGGTCTCGCCGGCAGCCATCTGTTCGAGTGCCGTCCATTCACGACGCGTCGCCGCATCGCCGCTGAGCAGCTTCGCACCCCAGGCCTTGTCGGCCTTCAGCTCGTTGAGCCGTGCGACCGCGCCCTCCCGGGTGGTGACTCCGACGGTCTGCGCCGTTCCGCCGGATGCGCCGCGCTCGACGAACGTGTCCTCGCTGGTGCCCATGCCGATCTTGCGCATGGCGTTCATCACGGCGGCGTAGCCGATCTGGCCTTCCAGCGCCTGGATCGCTTCGGGCACGATGCCGAGGCGGCGCGCGCCCTCCATCGCCTTGAGGTGGTTGAAGTCGTAGTTCGTGCCCCAATCGACCTTGAGCTTTGTCTTTTCCTCGGCGACCTTGGCGGTCGAGACCGCGCTTTCCGCCTTTTCCGCGTCCTCCAAGAACTTGACCACTGCGGAGACGACGCCGCCCGCTTTGTCCTTTGGCACGAAAGCTGCGCTCAGCGCGCCACGCATCGCATCGGAAAAGCTCTGTTCGAGGTCCGCGCCATTGAACTTGACCGCCGAGAAATCGTATTCCTTCGGGTCTGCCGGCGCGCCCAGGCGCTGGTAGAACGCCTTGAGGTCGGCCTCGGGGGCGTCGGCCTTGGGCATCTTGAGCAATTGCTCGGGCGGCACGCCGAAGTGCTTTTCGAGCTCGCGCGCCTGCTTGGTGGCGGCAATCGCGATCTCCTTCGGGTCATCGGCCTTCCAGCCCTTGTTGTTCCAGTGGCCGATGAATTCGGCGTCAACACCCTGGTGCCACGGTGTGCCGGGCGTCGGCGGCGGCATGGGCGGGGTGACGGGCGGGGTCTGCGGGGCAGGCTCAGTCATGGCTTGTCGCTCCTTGTGCGGGCCGAGTGAAACGCTTCACCAGCTCCTCCGGTGTGAGATTGAGGTAGTCCTGAATGCGCAAGTAGGTCTCGCGGCGCCCCTCCAGGACGAGGGTGAGTTCATGGTTGCCGGGGACGACGCACGTCTCCTGCGCCCTGCAAAAAGGCGCAAGGTCCGCGAGCACCGCTGCACCGGCAGGCGTGCCGAACGCGAGCTGGTAGGCTCGCTTGCAGTCGCCGAAGACCACCAGTGCCTCGTCGGGGCTCATCCCGGCACCTGCTGGCCACCGATCATGCCGGCCGCAAACTGCTTGGCCGCCGAGCTTTGCAGCGCGGCCTGAGCGGGCGCGGCCTGGATTTGCTCCTGCCGCTGCGCCGCCTGGGCGCGGGCCTTGGCCTTGAGTTGCTGTTTCTGCTCGTCCGCCATCCAGCGCTCCGGCACCATCTGGTTGCGCGCGATCTCAGGGATTGCGGTATGGAAGTCGAATGGATCGAGCAGGCTCTGATCCTGCGTCACATTGACCAATTCCCGCACGGTCTCGATCACCCGCATGAAGCCTGCGCTGGCTCCGGCGCTCGCGGCCATGGCCAGCGGCGAGGTGTCCGTCACCTGGTAGTCGCCCATCGCCTCGCGCAGCCGCGGCGGCATCGGGTCCAGAAGCCTCATCTCGGAGGCGAGATCGAGCTCTCGATCGGTCAGGCCGCCGACGTATTCGGTGTGCTGCCGGCCGAGCGTCGGAGCGACCAGCATGCCCTTCTCGTTGACCAACTCGATGACCTGCGTCGCCGTCATGTTCGGGTGTTCCGACAGCACCTTGAACAGCGAAACCAGGAACACGTCGTCGATGATCGCGCGCTCCTCGCCCATCATCTTCTCGCTGATCTGGATGTCGCCGGTCGGGAGCGTGTGGATCAGCGGCCGACCATCGGCGTTGACACCGCCCTTATTCTGCGCGCCCGGACGCATGTCCATGCCGACAATGCCGTCGTCGGCCATCAACAGCACCGGATCGGCAGCGCGGTGGCCCTGCTTGAGGAACGTCACCTTCTCGGCGTTGAGCGTCTTGAGCGACGGCAGCACGATCTGCGCCGGGCCGCGGCCGTAGGTCTCGCCGGGGGCCTGGTCGTAGCGCGACACGGCATAGGGAAAGACCCGATAGCCGCGCTCGGCCTGCATCAGGCAACGGCCTTCGAGCGAGACGTAATGCGAAGAGAAAGGCAGCGCCTTCTCGTCGAGGCGTTCGGGGTCGTAATCGTCGCCGCGCGGCCGCACGCAATGCAGGAAGTTGTACGGCCACTGGCTCTTTTGTTCGAGTGGCGCGCGCAGGTTATCCGGCAGCGCGTTGATGCCCCACTTCTGCACCGCCTGGTATGCGGTGAGCCGGAACCACCGGATGATGCGATCGACCTTGCCCTGGTGGTTCTCGCCGAAGAAACACTCCCCGAACGGGACCGACTTGTAGCGGAAGCCGCGCGTCCCGTGGTGCCAGCGGCCATCGAACTTGTCGACGTACATCACCGAGTTGCCGAACGCGCCCAGGCCCTGCCAGTTGTTGTAGTTCTGCGCCGCAAAGTTCGCGAGCGCGGCATAGCGCAAGCGGAACAGCTTTTTAGTCGTGTTCTCGAACCACAGCCGCGAGGCGCGGTCCTTCATCACGTATTCGTCGCCTTCGAGGCCGTGCCATTGCTGATTGCGCGGCGTCACCAACGAGTCGGCAATCGCGCAGAACCGATGCAGCGCCAGCGCGCCGGTGGCGTCGACCTGCTGCTGCGTCTTCTTCTGGCCGGGGAAGTTGTAGTTGCCGTAGAAGAACGTGTTCCGCGAGGTCGGCAGGATGAGTTCGGAGACCTCTTCGCACTGGAGCGAGTACGGATTTTTGAAAATCTGGAACTGCGAGAACTCGCGCAAGATGTCGGCGACGACCTGTTGCTCCCAATCCGGGATGATCCGCGATGGTCCGGTGGCGAACTTCTTGCCCTCGTACGGGACGACGCTAGTTGAGGCAGCGCTTGGCATCGGGGTCCCGTGGGTCCATCATCGGGTCAAGCCGGGTGTCGGCCACGACCCAGCGCTTGGCGACCGCGAACATCTCGCGCCGTTCGTGATCCGATAGCTTCAGCGCGTCGGCCAGCTTGCGGAATTCGGTTTGGAAATCGAGTTCGCTCGCGAAGATGACCTTCGTCTGTTTGACTGCGCCGTCGTAGAGAATGACGTCCGCGACGATCTGGCCGTTCTTGTTGATCTTGGCCGCGCTGCATAGGAACGGCGTGCGCAACGTTTGCCGGAAGACATCCCAGCATTTCGGCTGGACGACCCGGAACATCACCGCCATTGCCTCGTCATAGGTGTGGGCAAGAACCGAGGATATGACCACCATCATGCGGCCCTGCGCATGGGCGAGCGCGCGGCCCTGCCACGACGCCCGCAGATCTTGTGCATGCTTCAGGAGATCGGTCGGGCTATCGAAGTCCACCCATCCCTCCGAACAGCGCGAGCGTCGCCGGTGACTGACCCAGCCCGGTCGCCTGCTGTTGCTGTTGCTGCATGCGTTTTTTTCGCTCCTCAGAAGTCTCACCAGCAACCTGGTCCTGCAGCATCGAGCCGAGCCCGAGATCGTTCACGGCCGTCCCGCCGAATCCTCCAAGTCCGATTTGCTGTGGCATCTCGCCCTCATGGAAAGCGGGCGGGGCAGGTGGGACCACCCCGCCCTAGTCAGCGCACTAGGGAGGCCGCATGGAGAGCGGCAGCGTCAGGAAGGTGCGAGGGAGGGGCCGGTGCCGCAACGCACCGCTATAGCCGAGGCCAGCGAATCCAATGATCGCGGTCGACCTGCTCGCCTGCCGCCATGAGCAGGACGACTTGAGCAACGTCACACCAGACGGATCGCTCTATGTGGTCAGGCCTGTTGTAATGCGACAGAAATTCCTTCTGGGCTGCCTTGGCCATTTCTATGAGCTGTTCATCCGAAAACCGATCAAGCGAAGACATCGAAATCCATTCCCGCGGCGATGCCCGCATTGACGCCGCGGAGGTTTTCCAGCGCCCGCTTGAACTCGCTCATCGGCTTGGCGTACCGGATGTCCATGCACAAAACGCGGATCGCCGAGAGCAGGTCGTCGTCGACCTTGTTCACCAACCCATTTATGCGGTGATAGCCCTGGTACTCGTCGAACACCTCCGATAGGTGCGAAGCGATCAGCAGCCGGCCGGTGGCGAAACGGTTCTCCATCTCGGTGATGCCGTCCTCGAACCCATAGCCGCCCTGTGGAAAAGTCGCGTGCGACGGCCGCATGTGGAGCCCGAGCTTCTTATAGGTCGACGCGAGGGTCTCGCCTGACACGATCGAAGCCCCGCGGCCGCCGTCATGGGGCCACGCCACCGGCGCATCCCAGCACGGGTTCTGCTTGATCATCGCCACGTGCATCGGCGCCAGCCCCATCATCCGGACGGCATGCACGATGTAGATCGTGTCGTTGTCCATGTCCCTGGCGGCTAATATCGCCGCGAATGGATGCCCGGTCGTGCCCGATCCGGAATGCCGGAAGTCCAGCGCCCACAGCCAGCGCCAGGATGTTGGGAATTCGGCCGGGTCCCGCCGGTGCTTGATCCGCTCGACCGGGACATCGAACACCGCGCCCTCGCCCTGCATGTCGGCGCCATAGACGCGCGTCGCCCGCTGGTTCTCGTCGTAGCTGGCAATGATATCTGGGACATCCTCGTCGGGGATGTGCCCACCTCGTGATACCCGGCAGTCGTCGATCGTCATCAGCACATCGGCGCATTCCCCGCCGGCGCGCGCTTTGAACCGCTTGCGCAGTGGGGACAGGCCGAGCAGCGGGGTCAGCGAGCAAATGACGATGCCGCGGGTCGTCGTCTTGCGCGCCAGCACCTCGCCATAGATTGTATCGTCATCCCGGCTCACGTCCTCATCGAGCCAATTCACATCGACCGGTGAGCCCTGGTAGGCCTCGCGGCCCATTTCGTAGGTCTTGAACTGGATTCGCGCGGTGCCGCCGATCTCCCGCCGCACGGTGGCCGTGTCGACGAAATCGGCGATGCCGCGCGCCATGGACGGCTTGCCGACGATGTTGTCGAGCGGGATCAACCCTGTTCCCAACCCGCCGGCCTCGCGCACCGGGCCCAACAGCTTTAGCTGCGCTCCATCGCGCACCATGGTCGATGTCGTACACGACACCCAACCCATGAACTCGACTGGCCGCTCGATCGGCGGCGGCGCCAGAAACTTCCGCCCCTCCCACCAATCCGGATAGAGCGCCAGCGTGTGCGACGCAAACTCGAACCCAGCCGCGTGAGTCTTGCCCTGCTGGTTGCCGGCGCGCAGCATCTTCTCGGGAACGCGAAGATTGTGGAAAGCAAGCTGTTTCAGGTTCGGCCGATAGAAATCGATGCGCCGGTATTTCTGCCGGTACTGCATCTCCGTGTACATGCGCTTGGCATGCCGGCGCAGGTCGTTCGGGTCGGGGCCTTCCTCGGGCTCGTCGGTCATCCGACCACCTCGCCATCAATCATCGGCGCATTCGAGATCGCCCGCCGTCGATCGACCTCCGCAAGCATCTTCTCCAGCCGCGGCAGCCCAGAATATCCAAACGCCTCGATCAGCTTCTCCCGCGAGGCCCCCATCGAAAGCATCATCCGAAGGTCCTCGACCGCTTGATCGGTGTGGTTGACGTTCACCTCGCCCGACACGTTCAGGTCAACCCCGGTCCGCTCCACAAGACCGAGCCGGCTCAGCACCGAGAACGCCGTCTTGACATGCTCAGGGTGGTCCGGCTTGTCCAACATGTCCTCGACCGCCGCGACCGCTTTGATGAACAGCCCCTGAAAATGCTGGTGGCCAACCTCCCTCAAAGCCTCACGAACCCGCTGCCGGTGCACCAACAGATGCCCGCGCCGGCGGATAGCCCCATTCCCACTGTCGCTATACCCAGCCTCCCGTGCCGCACCCGTCGCGTTCCGCCCACCACTCTGCAGGAATGCCCACACAAACAGCCGCTCACGCTCACTGCATGCAAGCATCTTCGGCCCAAGCTCAACCAGCACCTTCTCCATGCGCCAAACAATAGGTCGAGGTAACAGTTGTCCCGCAACGCACCGCCAAGATCACCGTGGCATAAATGCAACACTGTTTCAGGGAAGGCCGCGAAATAAAGGGGAGACTTGGAAAATCCGGAGAGCGCGCCGTTTGCTTGCCACCCCCCCCTGCCACCGGTCTTTTGTGGGGCACCAGGCCTACCCTTCGCGGCAGATCGCGCCGCTCTGCAGGGTCCTGCGGACCTTGCCATCTATTCCCTCACGTTCAACTGGCGGCATGCCGCCAGTTGATTTGCGAGCCCTGGCTACCGTTTCGCGATCGACGCCGATCTCTGCAGCAATTGCGGACATGGTGCGGACACTATTGGTGGCTTCTCACAAATGCCAGTATCGTCTGCTATCTTTTAGTTGGAGCACGTGATTATTGATCACAGGTCACCGTTAGGTAACTGTTGTTGCTAACGGGTTATAGTGCGGCGAGTCGGCCTAACAGGCTGCTTTCAGCAGCGATCCCAGTGATTTGAATCTCGGAGAAGGGATAAGACACGCTCGCGCGACGTTACCGCACATGAGGTGACATTTGGCCTCTTCCTGCCTCTGTCGCATGTCGCGTCGCGTCGCATCTTCCGTCGCAAGTCGTCGCATCTGCGACAGCCCCATACGATCGTTGCCCCGTCGCGTCGCCGTCGCACCACCCTATAAGGGTGCGACAAGTGCGACGGTGCGACGGTGGGCTCACCGCGGATCATGCGCGCCACACGAGGTCGTCGTGCACGCCGATCAGTCTTCGGGTTTGAAGTGCATTCCTTACACGCCTGAAGTCCTCCCGCGGGCTCTTTGCATCGCGGTCGAGCACGCCGCGAGCGTAGAGGCCGTCGCGCCAATCGTTCACCGGGATGGCTATCAAGCCCGTAGGAAGCCCAAGGGTCGATGGCGGCGGCTTGCCAACCTCGGCAGCGCGGTCCGCTAGAACGTCGAGAGCGAGCCGCTGACGGTCTGAGAGCTTGCGGCTGGGGGTGCTGGCAGGGACGGCGTCACTGTCGATCGGCACGACGATGCATGACGAGATCGGGTCGCCATCTTGGTCGGCGCCCACGTCGATCGGCTCGAGCCTACTGTGGAGACTGTCGCCCTCAGGGCCGTCCTTCATGCGCTCCACCGTCACCGCGATGTTGTCGGCCGCATTGCGCTTGACCGCGAGCTGGGCGTCGACCGCGCCGGCGAGGCTGGTGTGGCCCCGCGGCCTGGTGGCGTCGATCCCGCAGTGGTGCACGACGATGACGACGCAGCCGAACGCATCCCGGACGGCATCGGCCGCCCGAATGTAGGCCGCCATGTCCTTGTCGTCGCTTTCGGAGCCGGCCAAACTCCTGTTCAGCGTGTCGATTACCACCACCTTCGGCTGTTCGACCCCGACCTGGAGCCGAATGCAGCCGATCAAGTCTGGATGTTCTTTGACGAGGTTCAAGGCATCGGCGATCAGGAAAAATGGGATCGGGTCAGGATCGGCCGGCAGGAAGCGCTGCCGGAACGCCTCCACCCTCGCCTCGAAGCCCTTGCTGCCCTCCAGCGCGAGGTAAACGACGGCCCCTTGCTGGACGCGACGACCGCGGTATTCCCAACCAAGCGCCACGTGCCTGGCCAGGTCCTAGTGCCACAATTGCCGATCCTGGTGCCACGCACAGAGACCAACGATATCAACAGCTTAACCATATGCCTCGCATATGCAGCATTAACGGACTGCCATAATCGGTTACCTCACGCGCGGGGGCATTTGGACACCTGTGTTGATGCCTGTCCGCCTACCTGCGTGCGCTTGGCCTTGGCTGCTTCGGCTCTTGCCTCGGCCTTGGTGAGGGGCTTGAGGGTGCCGTTGCGGATGAGCCTACGGAGGCGAGCGTTGCGGGCTGCGATCTTGCGCTGGCGCGGGAGCCATGGAGGAGGCAGCTTGGAGGGCAAGAGGTGTGGGACCTGTCTTCGTGTTGCTGCGTGCGCGAGGCTTGTGCGCTTGCGCTTTACGCGCTTCCCACATTCGCCAACTATTTTCAACGTACCGGCGCGGCGATGAGCCCGAGCGCCTGTGCTGCGGCTCGCGCTTCACACCGATAGTCCTGGCGCACGGCTGCCGGCAATGCGAGCCAAGGCTTTCCTCGGCCTGATCTATTCCCCAACAGCGTCACGGATTGCCATAGCTGCAGCCTCGATCGCGGCATCATCGATCACTTGGTGATCTCCACAACCTTTGGCCTACTCCAGCGCTTCTTGGCGGCATTGCTGGCGATCTGTTTTCGGCGTGGTCTGGATAGCTTTTTAGCCCGCTTTTTAGCCATGTCTGATGCGTTCAGCCTGTTGATGAGCCAAGGTATGCTTGCGATCGCAAGCATCTTCTTTGGTCGTATGCGCTCATCGAGCCTGGATCGTACGCGCCTGAAGCCTTCTGGGTCCACGACCACGATGAGCTGCAAGCCGAGCGCGCCGAGGATTGGCCCGAGCGAAACACGGCCGAACCCCTTGATCGGTGGATCGGAGAGGATCTTGCTGGCGTAGCCAGGCTGGACGCCTGAGACGTCATCGATCACGGCATGGGTGACCTTGAGCTCATCGCGGCGGGCTCGGAGCGCATCCATGAGGGCGTCGTAGCTGCGGACCACAGCAATCTGGCGCGCCTCAGTCATTCGGGCCATGCCATGACGATAATGAGCCACAAGCCGGATGCGAACAGAAGTCCGCCTAAGCCCCACCCAACCAATGCGCCCATCGCCATCAACATGAGCGCCAAGCAAGCTATTTGTACGCGGTTTTTGCGGCGCTCTTCTTTGATCATGCCGCCATCCACCATTCGCCTGAGAACATTACGCCCCGGCGCGAGCGGCGGTGGAATAGCCAGCACCACATGGCCGTCATGGGTTGGCGCTCAATCATCACCTGGCCGAACCAGCAGGATGCCAGAGGCGGCTGGCGAGGCTGTGGATTCGCCCAAGGTGCGACCTGGTAGGCTGGGGCGGATCGTCTCGATTTTCTCACCCACGGCCTTCTGTGAGTCGCGGCGGATGGTATGTGCATGGAGGCCCTCGGTGATCATCTCGCGCACCACGGTCGACACCGGCCGCTGCTTTTCCCGCGCGAGCGCCCACAGGCTGGCGTATTCCACGTCATCAAAGCCGAGCTGGATGCGGTGCTTCTCGCTCACGGAGCCACGGCCATTGCACGCATCTTCCATTCGATACGCCTGATGATTTCCAACGCTTCGTCGACCTCAAACGGATCGGCGTCTACACCGCATTCGCGCTGCAGGTACTCGATATCCATCACGAGCGCCTTGATCTCCTTGCGGACCGCTTCGCTATTGGACAAGGACTGCTCCATGCTGCGGAGTGAATCGGCCACTGTCGGAGTCAACGTAAAACCAGCAATGACCGATCTTGCCGGCGCCGATCTCGCGCACCTTGGCGCTGATTATCTTTGCGCTTTTTTTCTCAAAATCACGGACCACGATGAGCCCGTTGTCGCATTTGTTGTACCAATTCATTGAGCCCTCGATGTCCGAAAGCATCGGGGTACGGCCGCCGTTTTCAGTCACGGCTTTGGTGGGGTGGGCAACTAGGATTACCGTCACCCCGAAAGCGCGACTGAACTGCTTGAGATACATCAGGCAAAGCCGAATGTAGTCCGTCATCAGCATATTTGGTGGCTTGGCGTGTTCGAGCTCATTCCATGGGTCGATCAATAGGACATCGACGCCATCCTTTTCGATCGCAACAATCGCCTTGTTGAGGACCCAACTCAGATCCTGCGGCTCAGTATCGAAGCTGTCGGGAATCGCTGTCTGAACAAAGCATTGGAATTCGGCGTAGTGCTCAAAACCAGCATCGTCGCCAGGCCAGATCGAGCGCAACTTATCCCGCAAATATTGTTCGTTTTCCGGGACATACATGAAAGATCGAGTACCGTGCTCACGTGCCATGTTGAGCAGCATGTTCATCAGAAACGTTGATTTTCCACTGCCAGCAATGCCTGTGACAACTACGAATTGACCAGGATAGAGCTTGAAAATCTGGTCCAGTTCCCACCACGTCGTGCTGGTTGCTGTGCCCGTCAGCGATGGTTTTTGGCGCAATTCGCGCAACGAAAAATACCCACGCTGCTCGTGTCGGTGGATATTTTCTAATCGCGCTGCATCAAAATCAATGACCCGGTCATCATCCATCAGACAATCCCTTCTATACCGCTCATGTATTTGAATTCAGGAGCATTCGCCGCTCGCTTAGCCTCACGGTTTTTCTTGGTGAGGGCATTGGAAACCGCCGGAAACCATCGTTGCGGCCCCTGTTCCTGAGCCCATGTCGAAAGGGCGATCAGCTCGGCCTCGAGCTCAAGATTGGAATAAGCCCGTTTCCATTGGTCGAAATCCTTTTGATTGAGCCTAATGACCCCGCTCTCGAAGACGTAAAGGGAATTCGATGATGTACCCGCGCCAGCGGTATCTTCCTTTTTTTCTTCTTCTAGGTTTAAGGTTAAAGGTTGCTCTAGCCTGGCTTTAGCATTGCTAGAGCATTGCTTTCCGTCCGCTTTAGCTTTGCCACCTTTCTCGCCCGCCTTTGCTCTCTTCTCATAGCTCTCTTTTGCCTTCGCCAAATCTTCCTCGACACGCCCATGGCGCCACCCTGGTTGGAAGAATTTTTCGAGAGTCGGTTTTATCCTTCGCCACTCGGCCGGCGTCATGCAGGCGATCGCGGCGAGCTGATCATCATCATCAGGCAGCGACCCTGTCGACCAATGGTGAAATAGCAGCATCAAGTACGCGCCGTGGCCTGCGGCGCGCAGATGCCCGGTATCGCGCTTGTAGTCTCCGATATGGACCGGCATCTTCGGCGGGTTCATCTAGAACTCTTCGACGCTGTAGCCGCCGCCGTGCTTCTTGGCGCGCGGCGTGACGGCGATGAATTTGAACGGGTAGAGCGACGCGGCGATCTTGATCTTCACCCTGGCGTCGTCCTCCCAGAAGCCCTTGACCTCGTGGGCCTCGAGGAAGCCGCTTACCGGCAGAACCATGAAGTCGACGGTGAGGAACGTATTGTCCGCCAAGCGCAGCTTGATGCCTTCGAACTTGTGCCAGATGATTTCGCCGGCGTGCGCCCGTTCCGCGAGGTGCTTGTCGTAGGCCGCCTCGGTCTTGTTCATGGCGCCGACAGGAAGGCGTCCAAGCGCAAAGCGTCCGGCCTTGTTCGGGGGCATCTTGAACGGAGGATTGCTCACGTCGATCGGCGAAGCGTGCGCGAGTGGTGGTGCGCGCTCGCCCCGCTTCTTGACGTAGTCCGCGAATTCCTGCTCCGACCAGCGCATCAGGGGTGAGCCGCATGCGGGTCGGCGTGCGGGGCCATGGCGCGGCCGAGGTCGGTGGTGATGAAGTCGCCGAGCGCGTGAGCATACGCGTCGCAGGCGTTCTCGAACGAGTTGCGTTCCTCATTGTCCATCCGCCGCATCTTGACGGTATGACGCATCGCCTTCGTATTGAACCCAGCGTCCTTGGCCGACTTGTAGAGTTCGCTGACGTCCTCGCCGAGGATACGCTTCTGCTCCTCGATACGCTCGATCTCGGAGATGAACCCACCGAGCTTGAGCTTTTCGTCATTGTTGAGGTTCGAATTGTCGCCGATCTTCGGCCCGCTGTTCTCGCCATTTTTTGCCATGCTCGCCTCCTTGGGTGCTGACGACGAAAGGACGGGCCGCCGCCAGACGACCCGCCGCACGCAAACGCAACACGCAACTTCGACTATGGCCGCTTGGACATGCGGCGCATCAACTCGCCGAGCACCAACCAAGCGACATCGGCCGGCGCTTGGTGTTCGCCCGAAAGCCATGTTGCGATAGTGCTGCGCGATCGAGGCATCCCGGCTCGCTCAAGAGCCTCGCCGAGAGCGGCAAGCGTGCTGATGGGAAAGGCCATCCGCGCCATGTCCCGAAACACAAGGGGTTGTGCTTGAATTTTCTTGGTCCGATTTTTCGGACTGGGCGTTTTTGACACCCGCACACCGCGCGGCAATGTTCCGTGCACTTGGACACCCTCACTCTACGGATACACAACATGAACCTCGAGCAGAAAAGCCGCCGCGTCGCGCTGCAGTTTGCGGCGGCGATCGTGCTGATTGTCGGGTACGGGCTCGGGCGCTGGGCCGGGTGGTGGTGAGGGCGGCATAAACGCCGCGCGTAGAACAATGTTCCACAGCCAGGTGCGTTATCACCACTATCCACAGTCACATTGCAACTGTAATAGTAGCATCTACTCCAATTGCAGCTCTCCCGACATAGTGAACCCCAACGGCATACCGCCGTGCCTAGTTGGGGTGAGTCATGGAAACCATCGCGCGTCTGCTCGATATCGGTCCCGTGCCCGTGAATTTCGTGGATCAGATTGTGAGCGTGGATGTCATCGGCCCAAATATCCGGATCGTGCTCGGCGAACGTCGCCGGATGGAGGGCGAGTTGGTGTGCGTCCCCGTGATCGAGATCGTGCGCCCGCTGATTTCGGAAAT
>Ga0137415_10002644_pt1 | contig 17793 bp, 14 predicted proteins | sample CZODoug3_1_1_16f_FD_183082 | JGI IMG/M metagenome (GOLD analysis project Ga0137415, IMG submission 183082) | Vadose zone soil fungal communities from Angelo Coast Range Reserve, California, USA - CZODoug3_1_1_16fungal (Hybrid Assembly) | ecosystem: Environmental > Terrestrial > Soil > Vadose...
CAGATCCGGCGCTATGACGACCTCGCTCCGGACGACTGGCGGCGCAGCAATCCCCGCTTTCAGGGTGAGAACTTCACGCGCAACCTGGAGCTGGTGGCACGCATGGCGGAGCTGGCGCGCGCCAAGCGGTGCACGCCGTCGCAGCTCGCGCTGGCCTGGGTGCTGGCGCAGGGCGAGGACATCGTGCCCATTCCCGGCACCAAGCGGGTGCGCTATCTCGAGGAGAATGCCGCGGCCGCTGCGATCACGCTGAGCCCCGCCGAGCTGGAGGCGCTCGACGCGGTGTTTCCGAAGAGCGCCGCGGCGGGCGAGCGCTACGCCGCGGGGGGGATGGCGGCGGTCAATCGTTGACGGCGAGGAGATTCCTATCTCGGAGGCGGCGCGGGTTCTTATGTGTCCGCACGAGCCTGCCGGGTACTCACCTTGCGAGCGATCCACCGGGCGGCATATTGAGACGTAACTCAGATGCTATGAACCTCGGGGCGCGAAGTCGTGCGTCTCGCCCATGCCTCGAGGGGAGCAAATCGCGAAACCGGCTGAGTGGGGTACCCACGTGGCCGGTGTTTTCGTTTTTGGGTCTCCCACCCCCTCACTCGCACCGCCCGGATCGGTGGGAGGCCAACATGTCGCGGATCCTCGGACGTCTGCTCGCTCCAGCAGCTGCGCTGCTGCTTGTCACCTGCCACAATGAAGGGCCTACGGCGGTGGCGTCGGTGACGGTGGCGCCGCCGACGGCGAGCGTTCTGATCGGCCTGACGGTGCAGCTGACGGCGACGACCAAGGATGCGAACCAGAACGTACTCACAGGGCGCGTGGTCACCTGGGCGAGCGGCAACACGGCGGTGGCGACGGTGAGCGCGACGGGGCTGGTGACGGGGGTGGCTCCGGGCCAGGCCACCATCACGGCGACGAGCGAGGGGCAGAGTGGGACGGCGACGGTCACCGTCCCGGCGCCGGTGGCGTCGGTGACGGTGGCGCCGCTGACGGCGACCGTCCCTGTCGGTCAGCCCGTGCAACTGACGGCGACGACCAAGGATGCGAACCAGAACGTACTCACGGGGCGCGTGGTGACCTGGGCGAGCAATAACACGGCGGTGGCGACGGTGAGCGCGACGGGGCTGGTGACAGGGGTGGCTCAGGGCCAGGCGACCATCACGGCGACGAGCGAGGGGCAGAGTGGGACGGCGACGGTGACCGTCCCGGTGCCGGTGGCGTCGGTGACGGTGGCGCCGCCGACGGCGAGCGTCCCTGTCGGTCAGACCGTGCAGCTGACGGCGACGACCAAGGATGCGAGCCAGAACGTGCTTACCGGGCGCGTGGTGACCTGGGCGAGCGGCAACACGGCGGTGGCGACGGTGAGCGCGACGGGCCTGGTGACGGGGGTGGGTCAGGGTCAGGTGACCATCACGGCGACGAGTGAGACGAAGAGCGGGACGGCGACGGTTACCGTCACCCCGGTGCCGGTGGCATCGGTCACGGTGGCGCCGTCGACGGCGAGCCTCCTGATCGGCCTGACGGTGCAGCTGACCGCGACGACCAAGGACGCGAACCAGAACGTGCTCACGGGGCGCGTGGTGACCTGGGCGAGCGATAACACGGCGGTGGCGACCGTGAGCTCGGCGGGGCTGGTGACGGGCGTGGCTCAGGGCCAGGCGACCATCACGGCGACGAGCGAGGGGCAGAGCGGGACGGCGGCGATTGCGGTGGCGGGTTTCACAGCGGTGAGCGCTGGCGGTCTTCACACCTGTGGCGTCACGACGAACGGCGGCGCGTTCTGCTGGGGCATTGGCAGCAACGGCCAGCTCGGCGGACCCGCAAACGATCAGTGTCAGGTTGGCTACTACAGCGGTACCCCCTGCAGCATGACGCCGGTGGCCGTTGCGGGGGCGCTTACCTTCGCAGCGGTGAGCGCGGGCAACCTCCACACGTGCGGGCTCACGACGACGGGCGCGGCGTACTGCTGGGGAGACAACTCGCAGGGCCAGCTTGGCAACGGCACGACCACCGGCAGCGGGACACCCGTGGCCGTCGTGGGCGGGCTCACCTTCGCCGCGGTGAGTGCAGGCAATTCGTTCACCTGCGGCTTGACGACCAGCGGCGCCGCGTACTGCTGGGGCTATAATGGCGCCGGCGAGCTCGGCAACGGGACCACGACCAGCAGCTCGACTCCGGTCGCCGTCGCGGGCGGGCTCACCCTCGCGGCGGTCAGCGCCGGCGATTCTCACGCGTGCGCCGTCACGACCGGCAGCGCCGCGTACTGCTGGGGGGCCAACCGCAGCGCCCAGCTCGGCGACGGCACGGGGACCAACCGCTCGACCCCTGTGGCCGTCGCGGGCGGCCTCACGTTCGCGGTAGTGAGCGCCGGGTTCGTCCACACGTGTGGCGTCACGACGAGCGGCGCCGCGTACTGCTGGGGGACGAACGACGCGGGCGAACTCGGCGACGGCACGACCATAGACAGCCGCACGCCCGGGGCCGTCGCAGGCGCTCTCACGTTCCAGGTCGCGACCGCCGGAGGCGGTTACACATGCGGGGTTACGACCGCCGCCGCCGGATATTGCTGGGGAGCCAACTTCAGCGGCCAACTCGGCACCGGCTCGACGAACACGAGCTTCGTGCCTGCAGCGGTCTCTGGCAGCCTCAGCTTCGCGTCGCTGAGCGCGGGAGGCCGTCACACCTGCGGTCGCACCACTGGTGGCACCTTGTACTGCTGGGGCGACAACTCATACGGCCAGCTCGGAAACGGCTCGATGACCAACAGCGTGGTGCCTGTACGAGTCCGCGGCCAGCCGTAGCGGAGATTCACAATCGCGCCCACGAGGAGCCCGCGGCGTATTCGCCACGCCTCGTCGCAGTCCTGCTGTCCTTCCTAGGGTTAGGGACGAGCTGTTCGGACCACGGGATCGGCCCAACGGGAGTAGACCGTCCCGCGATCTCCAACGCGGCGGTGGCGGCAAGCCCTTACAACGCACTCTCCACGGTTGTGTCCTTCACGGCCACTCGCGCCGACTCCGTTCGAGTGGTGTACTGGGCCGGCGGCGAGCCGTCACTGGCGACACCGTACTACCGGCTGCGGGGCGACACGGCCAGGATTGCCACGCTGGGCCTCCGCCCACGCACCACCTACTATCACACGGTTGAAGCTGTGGGCTCCGACGTCCGCGTTGCCTCGGACACGCTGCCCCTCGCCACAGGCGACGTTCCGCAGAGCCTCCAGAGCGTGCATCTCGACGTGACGGGCCTTCCGACGGGTGGGTATGTCCTGACGCCCGTCACATTCTTCGGGGCGGACACCGTGGCCTATGCCCTGGCCTTCGATGCGTCCGGCCAGATTCGATGGTATCGTGCCTTTAACGAGGGCGTGCCGGCCGGCGAGACCAAGCAGCAGCCGAACGGAGACTTCACCATTTTCTTGGGATTGAGCCAGGGTTGGCAGCCGACCTACGGGCGATACGTAGAGTTCATGCCGAGCGGTGAGATCGTCCGGAGTTATGCGGCCAGTCCTCCCTTCTATACCGATAACCATGAGATCTTGCTGTCCGGGATCGGCGATACCGTTGCCACGGTCCATCTCTTCGGGTACGAGCTCCGTCAGGTAGATCTCAGCGCCAGGGGCGGCCCGGTCGACGCGCTTGTTGCCGGCCACGTGATCGTGCGGCAGTCGGTCACCGGGCAAGTGGAATTCCTGTGGAACGCGTGGGATCACTTTGTCCTGGCGGACTGGATCGAGCCGACCGGAGTCAATCCTCCTCTCGACTTCGATCATCCGAATTCATTGGACTTCGATGTCGACGGTAGCTACGTCGTGTCCTTCCGCCACATGGGCGAGATCACCAAGATCGACCGTCGGACTGGCACCATCGTCTGGCGTTTGGGAGGACGCAATAATCAGTTTACGTTCTTCAACGATCCACTGGGGGGGTTCAGCGGCCAACATAGCGTCCGAGTTCTCGAGAATGGGAATCTGCTCGTGTACGACAATGGCCTGCGACACTCGCCGCCCGAGAGCCGCGCGGTCGAATACCGCTTGGATGCCGGGATGAAGACCGCGACGATGGTGTGGCAGTACCGGCGCCCCGCTCCAGTCTTCACCCCCTTTCTGGGATCTGTCCAGCGATACGAAAACGGCAATACGTTGGTTGCCTTCAGCACCGCGAACCTGATTGTGGAGGTCGATCCGAGCGGAACCCCGGTCTGGCAGGGCGTGCTGAATTTGGGTGCGCAGACAAACCCGATAATCTTCAAGGCCCTCAAGGTCCCGTCGTTGTATCGCTATGAGCGACCGTGAGACTCCGGGCTCGGAGCTGAGTCCGGGAGCCAAGCGGACGCTCCTCGTCGCGAGTGTGCTTTATGCTGCCGCCGTGATCCCGATCGGCATCCACAAAGGCAGTGATTTCATCCAGGAGCTGCGCCAAAGCGAACGGTTGCTCCACGGGCTCCCCCTTTATGTCGCCAACCCCCCCCAAGGCATCTGGTGGCCGCCCTTCACAACGCTCGGGCTTGTCCCCTTCGCCCTGGTCGCGCGCTGGAGCCTGGCGCTGTCCCAGGCGTGCTGGGCAACGTTGAACGTCGCCTGCCTGGGGTGGAGCGTCGGTCGGGCGCGTGGCTGGGCGACCGGTTGGACTCCCGTTGTGCTGGCGTTGGCCGCTGTCGGGAAGCCGTTGCAGAGCAACTTCGAATACCTGAACCTCACGCCGATCCTGCTCGCGCTGGTCGTGGCAGCGGCGGTGGACCTCCAGGCCGGCCGCGAATCGCGCGCTGGAGCCTGGATCGGACTCGCGACGGCGATCAAGGGATTTCCGGCCCTGCTGCTTTTGTACCTCGCCTACCGCCGGCGGTGGCGGGGCGTCGCGACGGGGATCGCCGTGGCGGGCGGGCTCACAGTCGGCGCCATGCTGCGCTACGGCCCCGCCGACGCAGTCAACGCGGTGGGCGACTGGCTGCGGCTCAGCAGCCAAGGGCACATGTTCGCACGGCTTGGCAGCCAGTCCCTCTGGGGGTTCACTTCCCTCCTCGGATGGCCCTCTGCAGCCATATGGCTGGCTCAGGTCGCGTGCCTGTGCGGGGTTTGGGTCGCGCTCCATCGGACCGCCCGAGAGAGTGACCCCGTCTACGAGGTTGGCTTGGCTACGCTCCTCGCGGTGCTCCTCTCGCCCATCGCCTGGCTGTATTACTATGCTCTCGCCTTCCCCGCGTGGGTCGGCGTCCTTACACGCCCTGCGCCCCGCAGCCCTCGGGCACGGTATCTGAGAGTCGCAACCCTCATCCTGGCCGGTATCCTCACTTCCGGTGCGCTGACCTTTAGTGCGTATCCGCCGTTCCTATGGTTCATCCGGAACTCCACCTACACCTGGGGCGGACTCCTGCTCCTGACCATTCTCATCGCGGAGCGTGCTTACCGCGAGCCCACCCCCACTCTGTCCGACTCCCGCGGCGCGATCGAGGTGACAGGTGAGTTCCGCGCACCAGATTCGCGGTGACCTTGCGGCCGCGCACCGGCGCCGGCTGTGAAGGCCGATGCTCGCGACTGCTGCGACGACTGTCGTGGACAAGGTGAGCTGGCGCATCCGATCCCCCGCGCGAAACGCTCGGCGGCACGGTCCAGTCTGGCTAGTCGTTTCTACCCAGCGCGGGCGACGCGAAGCGCCTGGTCGATCAGCGGCTTGATAGGAGCGAGCGTGCCCTCACACTGGCTCGCCAGTTGCGTAAGCTCGGGAATGACCTGGGCGAGTGGTGGGGGAGCCGGATCGACCGCCAGCAAGCGCTTCTGCATCATGACGAGAGAATCGCCTTGGCTTCGTCTCTCGCCTTTTGAACGGCACGGGCGACGTTTTGGTGGGCGATGCTCATGCCAGCGGAATCTACACACCGACGTCCCAGGAGCGTGGGTACGTTCACTGTTGCGACGGGATCGGCGAGCGCCTCTGTCACAGCACCCACCACACCAGGGGCACGGGGAGAAACGCCAGCACATCAATGATGCCGTTCCAGGGAGCGCCCTCGGCCTTGGTGAAGTCCCCGTCGCCCAACATCCTCCTGTCACCGCTTCGCCATCTGCGCCGCATCGCGCCGACACGCGGCCTCGCGCGTGATCAGAACTCGTAGCGCAGCCCGACCTGCCCCTGCCGTGGGGCGTAGACGTCACTCTTGCGGCTGAAAAGCGCATCTGTCTGGCGCCCGACGAAGGCGGCGTAGTTGTCCCAATTGAAGATGTTGAAGGCCTCTGCGCTCACGCTGACCCGCTGTACCCCGCCCACCGCTACGCTCTTGGCGAGGCGCAGGTCCACGGTCCGGTACATGTTGTTCCACGACGTCGGCGGCCGGATGACGCGGTGCGCGCTATCGCCCGCGAAGTCGTCGGCGAGGCTGCCGTCATGGTTCACATCGGTGCCGACCGTCGCGACGTAGGGCCGCGGCGCCGCGAAGATCGCGACCGTGGACAGCTTCAGGCCGAACGGCAGATCGCCGATCTCCGACAGGACCAGCCGCCACCGCTCATCCGCCGTGGTCGGCTGCATGACCAGCCAGGAGCGGTCGTTGTAGTTCCCGAGCCCCTCGAACTGCGACTGGTAGGAGCCCAGCGTGCCCGCCGCGCTGACACGCAGCCCGGGCCGGTCATAGGTCACCCCGAGAAGGAGCGCGTCGAACTTGGCGCGGCCCACGTCGTCGTACAGCGTAATCGTGCCGTAGCTGTTGGTCAGCTGGCGCTGGCCCGTCACGGCATCGCGCCAGTTGGGCGTGAGCTGCACGTAGAGATGACGCGCGTCCTGGTGAATGTAGTCCAGGTTGAGCGCGAGCCGGTCCGTGAGCTGGTGCCCGATGCCGACCGAGAACTGCCGGTTCTCGGGCGTCTTCATGTTGGTCTTGAGGAGATTGATGTTGGGCGGGGTGGTGCCCCCGCCGTTCAGCACGATCCGGCGTAGCGAGTCGGGGTCGGTGGTGCCCGGGTTCGCGAAGTCGTACGAGCGCCACCCCGCCGACTGCTTCTCGAAGAACGCCATGAACGTGGTGATCCGGTCGTACATGATGCCCGCGCCGCCCCGCAGGAAGGTGCGGTGGTTGGGGAACAGGTCCCACGAGAAGGCGACGCGTGGGCCGAGGTTGTTCAGGTCGTTCTTGCGGTGGCCCGTGTTCAGGAAGTCGGCGAGCTGCGGGATCGCCTGGAGCGTGGGGTCGCTCGCCCAGGGCACGGTGTAGCCGTTGTTCAGCGTGTTGATCTCGGCATCATAGCGCAGGCCCACGGTAAGCTGGAGATTGTGCCGCGCCTGCCACTGGTCCTGAACGTACGCACCCGCGCTCCAGCCATTCGTGATGGCGCGGGCGTCTTCCGTGGAGTTCGGGTTGAAGAACCCGACGCCGATGCGTCCGAGGTTGGGGAGCGAGCTCGAGTCCCTCAGGAATGTGAAGAAGCCGTTCACGTTGCTGGGCAGCCAGCTGTTGGTGCGCACCCGGGCGAGCTCGACACCGGCCGTCACGATGTGGCGGCCCTCGCCCAGGGTGCGGGTGGCGCGGTCGATGAGCCGGACGTGCGTCTCCTTGAGGACGAGGGGGAAACCGGCCGTGCCAAAGGTGATGCCGGGGTACTGCAGGGTGACGCCGGGCTCGAGCGGCGACTCGTTGTGGCTCCACAAGAGCAGGTTCAGCGACAGCTCGTTGACGAACCCCGAGCTGGGCGTGTACGTGTCACGGAGCTGAGCGCTGTGCACCCAATACTTGGCCTTGATGCCGGCGTTGTGGGCGACAGTCGTGCCGAAGTTCGTCTCACTGTTGTAATAGCGGCCGGCCCACACCAGGTCGAGCGAGTGGGCGCCGCCGAGCGGCGCCGTGAGCCGCACCACGCCCGTGTGGTTCTGGGTCGGCGCCTTGAAGGTTCCCGCGAACGCGTCCCAGATGCCGGGGTTGTACGCCGGCCGCCCGGGAAAAACGATAATGCCATCGTCGATGCTCTGCCCCTCGTAGCTGACCGCGAAGAACAGCTTGTCGTGCTTGATCGGGCCGCGCAGGTTGAAGCCGAACTGGGCGCGGGTGTAGTCCGGGATCGAGAAGGTCGCGGGGTTTCGGGTCCGAGCCTCCCGCTGGATCAGATTGAGCGCTTTGAGGGCGTTGTTCTGGCCGTACCCGAAGATGGAGCCGTGGAAGTCATTGGTGCCGCGCTGCGTCACCGCGCTGATCACGAACGACGCCCCGCGCGTGTACTGGGCGTCGTACGGGTTCAGGTGCACGCGAAACTCGCGCATCGCCTCCTGCGGCAGGGGCGAGCCCGTCTGGGGGATCCCCACCAGGTTGCCGTTGAAGAAGCTTTTCCACTCGGCGCCGTCCAGGTAGAAGTTCCAGAAGCGCAGGTCCGGCAGCGAGCCCGCGGCGGGCAGCGAGCGACCCTGCGTGGGCGCGAACGTCTTGAGGCCCGGCACGACGGCGGCCAGGTTGATCGTATTGCGCGAGTTGAGGGGCAGGTTGAGAATCTCGTTGGTCACGACCAGCGCCGACACGTCGTTGCGCTGCACCTCGAAGCTCGGCTCGCCATGATGCACCACCTCGACCGCCTCCAGGGCCACGGCGGCTTCCCGCAGCGCGAAGTCGAGCGTCGCGTGCTGGCCCACCAGCAGCTGGATGTCGCGCTCCTGCGCCCCGTAGCCCAGCAGGCGGAGACTCACGTGGTAGGAACCGGGAGGCAGGCCGACGATGGTATACGTGCCCTGCGCCGACGTGATCGCGCTGCGCTGCTGCCCGGTCTCGCGGTTCGACACCGTGACCTGCGCGCCGGCGACCGGCGCGGCTGCCGTCCCGGTGACCCGGCCCTGCAGGTTGACCGTGTTCTGTGCGAGCAAGCGCGCGACCCCGCCGAGCAGCAGCGCGACGGCCAGCAGGACGATACGACCGGGGCGGACAAGTGTGAACGACATTGGACGAATCCTCCCGTGAAGGCACGCGTGAGATCAGCGCCTGCCGCTCCGCCGGAACTCCAGTACGGAGGCCCCACCCGCCGGCAGCTCCAGCGTGACCGGCACGACGCGCGTCGAAAACCTGCCGAACCGATGGCGTCCACGCTCATCGATCCGCGCGATCTGCCCACCAGCGGCGAGACCGTAGGCGCCCGGCTCGAAGTCGAATGAGACCGACATCGGCTCGTCGACGATGCTCGCCACCGCGATCGCGACGCTCCCGTCCGTCGCGCGCCACGCGCCGGCCAGTGCCGCCGGGAACCGCGCCGCCGACACAGTCGGCCCCGCCCGCTGTGCTGCGTAAATGGAGAGCCGCGAGAGCGGCACGTCAACCAGGGGCACCTCGAGGTCCGGCGGGCGCAGCAACGTGCCGTACAGCAGGTAGTCCAGCGCCCGAGCCCGGATCCGGGCCAGCCGCATCATGTACGCCGTCTCGGCCGGGCGGTCGGTCAGCTGCGAGGCACGGAAATTCGCGATCGTCGGCTGCAGTCCCCAGACGAAGGCCCGCGCCTGCTCCAGATAGAACTGCCGCCTGAAGCGCGTGTCCAGCAGCGCGAGCGGCTCCCGTGGCGCGAACAGCGCCGGCCACAGCTCGTCGTAGGGCGGCATGACGAGCGACGAGTAGTTGCCGTAGGTCACGCCATAGGCGTGGTAGACCGCCTGGAAGAAGGGGATAGGCTCCCACCCGCTCCCCGGGTCGGTGTAGCGCTCCTGGCTGACCTGGAGGGTGAGCATGAGGTCCAGCTCCGGCAGCCACGGCTCGCCGGCGCCCTCGCCCGCCAGCAGCACCGGCCGCCCCCGCCTCGGCTGGGCGGCCGCCCGGATCTGCCCCGCGAGGGCGCGGAACCCGCCCATCCAGTAGTTGCCGCCGCCCACGGGGTGTCCGTGGGTCGAGTCCCAGCACACGAGCGACTGCACGGCCTGGTCCATGTAAATCCCATCGACGCCATAGCCGTCCAGCACGGTGTCAGCGATCCCAGCGTACTTGGCGCGCCAGAACGGCGTGGTCACGTCCATGGTGGCGCACGGCTGCGGATCGAACACGTTGTAGGTCTCTTCCCGCACACGGCCGTCTTGCTGCTTCACCGCCCAGCGTGCGGGGTGCTCGGTCGTCCAGCTCGGTGTATCGGTGCACCACAGCCGCTGGTTCATGTAGACCATGGCGTGGCTGCCCGCAGCGTGCGCGGCCGCGACGGCGGCCTGAAACGAATCGACGCCCTCGCGCGGCGGCAGGTAGTCGGGGAAGCTCGTGTCGTACGGGCCGTGGTGCCACCAGTGCCAGTAGATGCTGACGGGGAGGCCGAGGGCATGCTGCAGCGCGAGCGCCGGTGGCACCACGCCGGGCGAGCGGCCGCGGTTCCACACCCACATGCCGGTGCGCAGCAGCCACTCCGGGACGCGACCCCGGCGCAGCCGGCTCTCCCGCGCCCAGGGCTGGCGCGTACCCCACGCGCGATACCGCTCGGCGACGGTGATCCAGTCGCCCTGGAACGTCCCGAGGAGCGCGGCGTAGGGCGGTGCCCATTGCGTGCGGCGGCGCGCCGGGTTCTCCAGCGGATGGACCAGCTCGTAGCCCCGCGAGCCGTCGCTGTCGCCCCACAGGGCGAACGTCTTGCGGTAGGCCAGTGTGTCGTCAGCCGCGACGTACAAGCCTGCGTCGCCACGCCGATACAGGGCCAGCACCTGGAGCGACAGCGTGCCCGGATAGGCCCACTCGAGGCGGCGCCCCTTACCATCCGGTCCCGCGAGCAGGGTGGTCGGGTCACGTGCCAGCGCGCCCATCCAGCGGGGCACCGCGAGCTCTTCGCCGCCGCCGAGCCGTGGTATGCCGGCGATCCGGGGGAAACGCACCTGTTCGATCGCCAGGGCACCCGGCGAGTCGACGACGACGCGCCACTCCGACAGGGCCGAGTCTCCTTGCAGCCGGACCGTAGCGGTGACGCGCAGCCCGGGCGCCTCGTTCAGTCCGAAATCACTCCAGACCAGCGCCAGCCCGCGCCCCGGACCGTCGCCCGCCAGGTCGTGCCACGAGAAGCTGCGCGCGGAGCTCGGCACTAGCCCCGAGTCACTCGCGCCGAGCCGGTCGAGTCGCCAGAGGCCGGTGGCCCGCCGCCCGTCGACGAAGGACTGACCGCTCGCACGGTCCGTGAGCTCCAGCAGCGAGCCATTGCTCGCGTCGAAACCAAGCCGCAAGCGGGTGTTCTCGAGCCAGAGGATCCTCACCCCCTGACCCCCTCTCCCTTCGGTCCTCACCCCCTGTCCCCCTCTCCCTTCGGGAGAGGGGGAACTCAGGACGAGCCCGAGCGCGACGGGAAGCAAGCCTCGGAGCGAGCTACTCAACGGTAGATCAGGTAGGGGGCCCGCTTGGCTCGGAACGTTGCCTGGTCGCGCTCCCACTCGCGTAGCAGCTCCGTCAGCGTGCCTCCTTCAATCGCCTGCCGCAGCCGCGCGCTGCCGCCGTGCCGCTCGATCGTCAGCATGTTGGGCTCGCGGGTGTTGGGGCCCGCCCACTGGAATTGATCGGGGTGGAGCCGCCGGATGAGTTCGATCATCCGCAACGACGTCGCCAGCGGCCGGTAGGATGCGCGGTCCGTCAGAATGAACCGCACGCCCTTCAGCAGTTGGCCGGGATACTTCCGCGCCGTCGCCGCCGTCGGGAATTCGACCGCTTCGAACCGAATGCCCGGCAGGTTCATCGCATTCATGGCCGCGACGACCTCGCTGTTCTTGAGCCAGGGCGCGCCGATCTGCTCGAACGGCAGGTCCGTGCCGCGCCCCTCCGAGACGTTGATCGCTTCGAAGAACACCGTGCCGGGGTAGTGGATGGCGGCCTCGAGCCGCCGGATGTTCGGCGACGGATTCACCCAGGGCAGTCCCGTCTCGTCCCACCACATGTCGCGCCGCCAGCCCTCGACCGGCACGACGGTCAAGTCGGCGCCGATCCGCTGCTCCGCGTTGTACATCCTCGCCAGCTCGCCCAGCGTCATGCCGTGACGGGAGAGGACCGGATAAATGCCGACAAACGACTCGTAAGCGGGCTCGAGGATATTGCCCTCGAGGATGGTGCCGGTGACCGGGTTGGGCCGGTCCAGCACGATGATGGGGATCCCCTTCTCGGCCGCGGCCCGCATCGCCAGCGCGAGCGTGGACTCGAACGTGTACTGCCGCACGCCCAGGTCCTGGATGTCGTAGACCAGGACATCGATTCCCTCGAGCATCTGCGGCGTTGGCTTGTCGGTGTCGCCGTACAGCGAATGGATGGGCAGCCCGGTCTTCTCGTCAACGCTCGAGGCGACGCGCGCCTCGGCGACGCCCCGGATGCCGTGCTCGGGCGAGTAGAGCGCGACCAGCCTCAGGTTCGGTATGGCGCGCAGCAAATCGATGGTGCTGCGGCGCTGCCGATCGATGCCCGACTGGTTCGTGATCAAACCCACGCGTTTGCCCTGCACGATCGAGGGCGGATGCTCGACGAAGAGTTCGACACCGGGTCGGACGGCGGGCGCGGATGCGCACCCCAAGGCGGCTGCGACGAGAAGGGCGGCGGAGCGTTGCATGATTGCCGTGACATGCTACGCGTCGCGGCCTAGATTGCAACCTCATGCCCGCAGCCTTCTTGGTCCTCCTCTTCGCAGCGAACGTGCAGGCTCCAGTGGCGCGCTGGACGCCGGAGCTGGCGTTCTCCGTCAAACGCGTGGGGAGTGTGGCGATTTCGCCGGACGGGCGCTGGGCGGCCGTCGACGTGTCCCAGCCGGTCATGGAGGCGGAGCCGAGTGAGTGGCGGACGTCGGTGTACGTCTATGCCGTGGGTGGCGCCGGGCAGCAGGCGGTCGGGCGGGTCGAGACACCGGCGAGCTCCCCGGCCTGGTCGCCGGACGGGCGGTGGCTCGCGTTCGCGTCGAGCCGGTCGGGGAAGCGGGACGTGTGGCGCGTGGCGCTCGACGGGTCGCCGGCGCAGCGGCTCACGGACGTGAGCGGGGAGCTGGGCGAGTTTCGCTGGTCGCCGGACGGCCGGCGCATGGCGTACGTGCTCACGGATCCGCCGGTGCAGGAACGAGGCGCGCGCGTGGTCGGGGAGGCGCAGCAGTTCGCGCGCCTCTACACGATCTACGTGGCGGGAGACTCGGCCGGGACGCGCGCCCGGTTGCTCACGCCGCAAGACGTGCAGGTGGGCGGGCATGTGGGTGCGGGGATGAGCGGTCCGGCGTTCGACTGGTCGCCCGACGGCTCCGCGATCGCCTTCTCGCACTCGCCATCGCCATCGGGGGACGATTGGGTGCGGGCCGACGTGTCGGTAGTGGACGTTGCGACAGGGAGGACGCGCTCGCTCGTCGCGACGCCCGCGGCGGAGGGCGGCGCGGCGTGGTCGCCCGACGGTCGCTGGATCGCCGTCACGGTTTCGGATGCGCCGGCGACGTACGCCCTCACCTTTCGGGTCGTGCTCGTCTCGCCGGTGAACGGCGCGGTCCATCCGCTGGCGGAGAGCTTCGACCGGCGACCGGCCATCGTCGGTTGGACGGGCGATGCGCGCGCCGTCGTGATCAGCGAGGTGCGCGGCACGAGGTCGCGCCTCAGCGCGCTGCCGGTGGATGGCGGCGCCGCCGTGGACCTCTCCCCCGATACGCTCATGGTGTCCGCGCCGGCCCTCAACGGCACGGGGACGCATATCGGGTTCGTCTCCGAGGCGCCCGACCGCGCGCCGGAGCCGTACGTCAGCCGGCTCGCGCCGTTCGTCCCGACGCGGATCGCCGCCCTGCAATCACTTCCCGCCATCTCGTTCGGCAAGACGGAAGCGATTCGTTGGCGCTCGTTCGACGGTCGGGAGATCGAGGGCCTGCTCACCTACCCGACGGGCTACCGATCGAGTGCGCCCGTGCCGCTACTCACGATCCTGCACGGCGGCCCGCCTTCGAGCTTCACGTGGACCTTCACCGGGGGTGTGGGCTCCTACCCGATCGCTGCCTTCGCGTCCGCCGGCTTCGCGGTGTTCCGCCCGAACGTCCGCGGGAGCAGCGGCTACGGCAGAGAGTTTCGGTACGCGAACGTTCGCGACTGGGGCGGTGGCGACTTCCGGGACGCCATGGCCGGCATCGATGCGCTGGTGCGCCGCGGAGTCGCGGACCGCAATCGCCTCGGCGTGATGGGATGGAGTTACGGCGGGTACCTCACGGCCTTCGCGATAACCCAGACCACCCGGTTTCGCGCCGCGTCCGTGGGCGCCGGCATCACGAACCTGGTCTCCTACGCAGGGGTGGCCGACATCCCCGGGTTCATCGGGTCGTACTTCGGCGGCGAGTTCTGGGACGCCCCCAAGTTATGGCAGGATCGCTCCGCCGTGCTCCACGTCAAGGCGGTGACGACCCCCACGCTGATCCAGCACGGTGAGAACGACCTGCGGGTGCCGATCTCGCAGGGCTACGAGCTCTACACGGCGCTCAAGCGACGGCACGTGCCGGTGACGATGGTGGTGTACCCTCGCCAGGGCCACGGCGTGGGCGAGCCAAGGCTCCAGCTCGACGTGATGCGACGGAACTTGGAGTGGTTCGAGCGGTGGGTGATGGCTGACCAGATGTAGGGGGATGGCGATCGTCAATCGTTGAGTCCCCGCCGTTGTAGGGCACATTTGTGCTGCACGGTCGCGACGGTGAAGCCCCCCTCAGGGCGATGAGGGGACGTCTATCGCCCGCGAGGACATTGGTCGCGCCGACAAGCCGACCGGTCGTGACAATCGGCGGACTGCTCCTGGCGATCAGCGTCCGGCGATCGCCCGCGAGAGTATCGGTTGCGCCGATCAACTGACCGGTCGCGGCGATCAGGGTCCGACTCTAGCCCGAGAGGGCACGGGTCGCGGCGATCAGGGTCCGACTCTAGCCCGAGAGGGCACGGGTCGCGCCGATCAGTCGACCGGTCGTAACGATCAGGGTCCCGGTCTGGTCGGCAAGAACACTGGTCGCGTCTATCAGCGGATCGGTCTGACGATCAGGGGTTCGGCTTTAGCCCGCGAGGCCACTGGTCGCGATGATGAGCCGATCGGTGGTGACGATCAAGGTCCCGCTCTGGCCCACGAGCGCATTGGTCGCGACGATGAGCCGACGGCCCTCGAGCGTAAGGGCGTCCCTCCCGACGATGCGTCGAGTTCTCTCGACGAACAGCGGGCCGCTACCAAGAAAGCGGCCGGTCGCCACGTCACAGAACCCACCACACAAGAGGTACGGGGAGAAACGCCAGCACATCAATGATGCCGTTCCAGGGCGCGCCCGCGGTCTTGGTGAAGTCCCCGTCGCCCAGCTCGTGCGCGATGCCGACGGCCGCGACGGCCACTACTCGAGCCGCCGCCGGTGTTCCGAGCCCCGCGAGCACAGCCGCGAGCACCCCACCCACGATGAAGTGTTCGGCGAGCCCGAGCGGGCGGATCCACGCTGGTAAGGTCATTGGATGTCCCTCGTTCGACCGTTCGCGCTAGCGGGGGAAGATGATGAACGTGCTGGAGTGTGCTCCGCGTCCCTAGAGTGGGAGTTGAGACGCGAGGAGTCGGCGGCCTGCGCTCACCGGACGCGACGCGGAGCCGGCTTCCGGCAGATGGGGCACGGCCCCATTCGCGGCTCCTGTCCGAGCACCAGCGTTACGGGGCCGAGGGTTACGGCGGTGTCCGTGAGCGTCACGCTGAGCGTCATCACCGACCCGTCGGTCGAGCCGGTGAACCGCGCCGGATGGTCGGGACCGCGCGCGACCGGATAGAGCGTGATGTTGTATATGCCGGGCACGTCGAACCGGCCTTGATCGTCCGTCACGATCGCCTGCTTCGTGTCTCCCGCGGTGCAGCCGATGTGGACGTGAGCGGTCGTGTCGAGCGCCATCAGGACGGCGTTGTTCCCGCCCCACGTTCCCAGGAGCTGCCCGTTGATCAACGCGAGCGACGGCGCGCCCGCGACCCCACCCCCGCAGGCGCTTGTCACCACCAGCGCGAGACCAGACAGGACGGCCTTGCTCATCGGAGTACCTCCCTGCCGTCTACCCCTGCACCCAGCCCCGCGTCACCAGCAGCTCCTCCACCAGGTCCGGTGCGCTCCGCCCCGCAGCCTCCGCCGCGAAATTGATCACCAGCCGGTGGGTGAGCACCGTAGGCGCCACCGTCCGGAGATCGTCCTCGTCCGGCATGGGCCGGCCGTCCAGCGCCGCCCGCGCCTTGGCCCCCAAAATCAAGTACTGGGATGCCCGCGGCCCCGCTCCCCACGACACGAACTGCTTCACGAACCCCGGCGCCTCGACGTCCCCAGGCCGGGTCATGCGGACCAGCGTGACCGCCGCCCGCACCAGCGGCTTCGGCACGGGGATACGGCGCACCAGGTGCTGCAGCGCCAGCACATCCTCGGCCGTCAGCACCGGCGCGATCTCGGTGGCGCGGTCCCCAGTGGTGGCCTCGACGATGGTCTCTTCTTCTTCCTTAGTGGGATACGCCACCCGCAGCTCGAACATGAAGCGGTCGAGCTGCGCCTCGGGCAGGGGATAGGTCCCCTCTTGCTCGATCGGGTTCTGAGTGGCGAGCACGAAGAACGGCGCCGGGAGGGGATGGGTCTGACCCGCCGCCGTCACCTGGTGCTCCTGCATCGCCTGCAGCAACGCCGCCTGCGTCTTGGGGGGCGTGCGGTTCACCTCGTCGGCCAGCACGATATTCGCGAACACCGGCCCGCGCACGAACCGGAAGGCGCGCTTCCCAGTGGCCTGGTCTTCCTCGATGATCTCGGTGCCGGTGATGTCGGTGGGCATGAGATCGGGGGTGAATTGGATGCGCGAGAACTTGAGTTCGAGCGTCTGCGCCACCGTCTGCACCATGAGCGTTTTCGCGAGCCCCGGCACCCCCAGCAGCAGGGCGTGGCCGCCCGAGAAGATGGCGGTGAGGATGCCGTCCAGCACCTGGTGCTGGCCCACGATGCGGCGGCCCACCTGGGCGAGCAGGTCGGCGCGGGCGCGGGTGAGGCGCTCGAGCAGTTCGACGTCGCCCTGAGGAGGGGAGGTCGGATGCGAGATACGAGACGGGTTCGCTGCCATTCAGGCTCTAGGTTACCACATCATACTCCCAAGCGCCACATAAGTTTGCGCGGTTCTGACTTTGCTTGCGAAAGTTTTCACAAGCGGGTATGTTCCCGTCCGCATCATGCCCTCCGACGATAAGAATCGCTTCGGCCGGAGCTTCGGCGAGGGCTACTCGTACGTCGCGCTCGGGTTCGCGTTCGCGTTCGCGATCCTCGCGTTCGGCGCCGTGGGATGGCTGGTGGACGGCTGGCTCGGCACCCGGCCCCTGTTCGCCCTGGTGGGCGCCGGCCTCGGTGGCTTTGGCGGGTTCATGAGCATCTATTACCGCGTCAAGAAAGACACGGAGCGGCGGGACGGGTGAGATCGTACGTCCTGCTGGTGGGGTTGGGTGCGGTGCTGGTGGCGGTGGCGGCGGTGATCGGGGGCGGGCGCGCGGCGGCGATCGGCGGCGTCGCGGCGCTGGCGGCGCAGCTCGGCGCGGTGGCGCTGTTGCGACCGGCGATGCGCGCTCCCCAGCCGCTCTTCATGGCCCGCTGGTTCGGCGGGATGGGGATACGGGCGCTGGCGCTCGGCGCCGTGCTGGCGATCGCGGCGACGCACCGCGCCGCCCTCCCTCCACTGCCCGCGGCGCTCGGCTTCCTGGGCGTGCTGCTGCCGCTGCTCTTCCTGGAGACGAGATTCTTGCGATGATGCAGGTGCCCGACATCGGCAAGGTGATCTTCGAGCACACCTCGGACAGTCACGTGGTGGAGCTGCCGTTCGGGCTGGGCGAGTGGCACCTGCCGACCGGCTGGCACCTGTTCGGTGTGGATGTGTCGCC
>Ga0137415_10002646_pt1 | contig 17768 bp, 15 predicted proteins | sample CZODoug3_1_1_16f_FD_183082 | JGI IMG/M metagenome (GOLD analysis project Ga0137415, IMG submission 183082) | Vadose zone soil fungal communities from Angelo Coast Range Reserve, California, USA - CZODoug3_1_1_16fungal (Hybrid Assembly) | ecosystem: Environmental > Terrestrial > Soil > Vadose...
GTCCGGGAGGCGGAGGCCGGGCTGCTGGACCTCGTCACCATCGAGGACTCCCTCGCCCTGCAGTCCTCCAGCCCCGCTGGACCCGACGACCGCACCGACCAGGTACGTGGCCGCCTCGACGCCGTGCTGATCGCGGCCAGGGTCGCCCCGCTGACCGGGCACATCGGGCTGGTCCCGACCACGGTCGTGACGCACACCGAGCCGTTCCACGCCTCCAAGGCGATCGCCACGCTGGACTACGTCAGCACCGGGCGCGCCGGCATCCGGGTCCGGGTCTCCTCCCGCCCCGACGAGGCCGCGCTCTTCGGTCGCCGCGACATCCCACCGCTGCGCCTCGAGGATGCGGACGTGCCCGGCGGGCCGCTCGCCGAGCTGTTCGACGAGGCCGCCGACTACGTCGAGGTCATTCGCCGGCTCTGGGACAGCTGGGAGGACGACGCCGAGATCCGCGACGCGGCCACCGGGCGGTTCGTCGACCGCGACAAGCTGCACTACATCGACTTCGCCGGCCAGCAGTTCTCGGTGCGGGGACCCTCGATCACGCCGCGCCCGCCGCAGGGCCAGCCGATCGTGAGCGCGCTCGGGCACCGGACGGTGGCCTACCGGTTGATCGGGCGGGCCGCCGACCTCGGCTTCGTCACGCCCCACGACGAGGCCGAGGCGCGCACGATCCTGGCGGAGGTCCGGGCCGAGCAGGCCGCGGCAGGGCGCGCCGCCGACACCGTGCACGTCCTCGGCGACGTGGTGGTGTTCCTCGACGCCGACGAGAGCGCGGCGCGGGAGCGCAAGAGCCGCCTGGACACGCGGCTCGGGCGTGACTACATCAGCGACGCGCACGTGTTCACCGGCACGCCGGCACAGCTCGCCGACCTGGTCCAGAGCTGGCACGAGGCGGGCCTGAGTGGCGTCCGGCTGCGGCCGGCGACGATTCCGCACGACCTGGAGCAGATAACCCGCGGCCTCGTGCCGGAGCTGCAACGGCGGGGCGCCTTCCGCACCGCGTACGAGGCCGACACCCTGCGTGGCCTGCTCGGCCTGCCCCGCCCCGCCAACCGCTACGCCGCGGCCTGAGCCGGAAGGACTCCCATGAGCAGCAGCCGCAAGCAGATCCACCTCGCCGCGCACTTCCCAGGCGTGAACAACACCACCGTGTGGAGCGATCCCGACGCCGGCAGCCACATCGACTTCCGGTCCTTCGTCCATCTCGCGCAGACGGCCGAGCGGGCCAAGTTCGACTTCCTGTTCCTGGCCGAGGGGCTGCGCCTGCGCGAGCAGAACGGCCTGATCTACGACCTCGACGTCGTCGGCCGGCCGGACACCCTGACCGTGCTGACCGCCCTCGCCGCGGTCACCGAGCGCCTCGGCCTCGCCGGCACGATCAACTCGACCTTCAACGAGCCGTACGACATCGCGCGCCAGTTCGCCACCCTCGACCACCTGTCCGCCGGCCGCGCCGCGTGGAACGTCGTCACGTCGTGGGACGAGTTCACCGGCGAGAACTTCCGCCGCGGTGGCTTCCTGCCGAAGGAGAAGCGCTACCTGCGGGCCAAGGAGTTCCTCGCGGCGACCTGGGCGCTGTTCGACTCCTGGCGCGGCGACGAGATCGTGGCCGACGCCGAGTCCGGGGTCTTCCTGGCCGACCCGGACGCGGGGCGGTTCGCCGTGCACAGCGACCAGTTCGACATCTCCGGGCGGTTCGCGGTGCCGCGCAGCCCCCAGACCCGGCCGGTGATCCTGCAGGCCGGCGACTCCGACGAGGGCCGCGAGTTCGCCGCGTCGAGCGCCGACGCCATCTTCAGCCGGCACGGCACGCTCGACGCCGGCCGGGCGTTCTACGCCGATGTCAAGGGCCGCCTCGCCCGGTACGGCCGCACCTTCGACGAGCTCAAGATCCTGCCCGCCGCGACGTTCGTGCTCGGTGACACCGCGGCGGAAGCCGAGGAGAGGGCCGACCACGTCCGCCACCAGCAGGTCAGCGGCCAGACCGCGATCAAGTTCCTGGAACAGCTGTGGAACCGCGACCTGTCCTCCTACGACCCCGACGGGCCGCTGCCGACCGTCGACCCGCTGGTCGGCGAGAACACGATCGCCCGAGGCCGCGCGAGCGTGCGCATGTACCGCGACCCGCTGGCCACGGCACGGGAGTGGCGGGCGCTCGCCGAGGACAAGCAGCTCTCGATCCGAGAGCTGATCATCGCGGTGACCGCCCGCCAGTCGTTCATCGGCACCGCCGCGCAGGTGGCCGACACCATCGACGAGTTCGTACAGACTGACGCGAGCGACGGCTTTGTGCTCGTGCCCCACATCACCCCGGGCGGGCTCGACGAGTTCGCTGACACCGTCGTCCCGCTGCTGCAGGAACGCGGGTCCTTCCGCGCCGAGTACGAGGGCACCACGCTGCGCGAGCACCTCGGGCTCTCCGACGCCAGGCCACCCCTCGACGCGCCCACCGGCACAGCCCCGGCATGACCTGACGGGGCCGGTCACTCGGAGGACACCCCATGCCCGTGCACAACTCGCTGCTCGACCTCGTCGGCGGCACCCCGCTGGTCCAGCTGCACCGCCTGACCCACGGCATCTCCGCCCGCGTGCTGGTCAAGCTCGAGTACCTGAACCCCGGTGGTTCGGTGAAGGACCGCGCCGCCGCGGCGATGGTCGCGGCGGCCGAGCAGGCGGGCGAGCTGCGACCCGGCGGCACGATCGTCGAGGGCACGTCCGGCAACACCGGCATCGGCCTCGCCCAGGCCGCGGCCGTCCGCGGCTACCGGCTGATCGTCGTGGTGCCCAACTCCATCGCCGTGGAGAAGATCGACGCGCTGGAGGCGTACGGGGCGGAGGTGGTGCAGACCCCGGCCATCCTGCCCCGCAACCACCCCGAGCACGTGTCGAAGCTCGCCGAGCGCATCGCATCGGAGACCCCGGGCGGGTGGCTGGCCAACCAGTACGACAACACCGCGAACCCGGCCGCCCACCGCGCCACCACCGGCCCCGAGATCTGGGCGGACACGGGCGGCACCGTGACCCACCTCGTGGCGGGCATCGGCACCGGCGGCACGATCTCGGGCGCGGGCGGCCACCTCAAGGAGGTGAGCAACGGGCGGGTCACCGTCGTGGGCGCCGATCCGGTGACGTCGGTGTACAACGGCGGCGACGGCAGCCCGTTCTTCGTCGAGGCGGCCGGGCACTACCTGCATCCCGACACGCCCGAGGACATCTGGCCGCTGTCGTACCACCCCGAGGTGCTGGACCGCATCGAGACGGTCACCGACCGCGAGTCGTTGACCACCGTGCGCCGACTCGCCCGCGAGGAGGGCATCCTCGTCGGCGGTTCCTCCGGACTGGCCACCGCCGCCGCGTTACGGGTGGCGCGCGGCCTCGGCCCGGAGCACACCGTCGTCGCGATCCTGCCCGACTCCGGCCGGGCCTACCTGTCGAAGTACCACTCGTCGGCCTGGCTGCGCCGGTTCGGGTTCCTCGACGACGACCGGATCGGGCTGCTCGCCGACGCCGGCGTCCTCGGCGCCGTGCACACCGTCACCACCCGGACCCCGCTCGGCGAGGCCGCCGCGCTCGCCGCCGGGCCCGCCCGGCACCAGCCGCTGCTGCCGGTGGTGCTCCCCCGCCGGAACCCGGCGTTCGCAACCGCCGTGTCGGAGATCCTGGGGACGCTCGACCCGCTGGTCCCGCGGGCCGAGCTCGCGCGCTACGGGCCGGCCACCCCCTCGGGCGACGTCGCCGGGCCCCCGCCGCTCGCCCTCGGCACGGGAGAGACGGTCGAGGAGGCGCTGGCGCGGCTCGACGCGAGCGGCCGGCCCCACGCCGTCGTGCTGCGCGACGGGCGATTGGCCGGGGCGGTGTCCCACGCCGATCTCGTTCGGGCCGGTCAGGTCAGGGACCGCGCGAGCGCGCATTCCTGACCCTTCCCTCGACTGAGCGCATTTCGCCCGGCTGGGGCGCTCAGCCGTGCCAGGTGGACCCGTGGTCCCGGTGGGTGTCCAGGTAGGCGCCGGGCTTGAACAGCGTGTCGTAGAACTCCAGGTCGATGTGCTGGGCCTGCAGGTAGTTCATGATCCACACAGTGGGCACCGTGGCGGGGAACTTGCCGAAGGTCTCGTCGACGTAGCTGGCCTGGAGGCTCAGCAGCTCCTTGAACCGGGCGTCGTGGGGAGCGGCGGCACCGCGCACTCCGGGGGTGTCGCGCCACGGCCCCGGGGTGTCGGGGTGGAACGGGCCGCCCGGGCCGAACTTGCGCTCGGCGTAGGCGTCCACCGCGGCCGCCATGTCGGGGAAGTGCGGCCGGCAGTACGCCTCGAACACCCCGGGCAGCCCGGTCGGGTTCGGTAGCGGCCACCGCTCGTCGGTCTGCACGTGGAACCCCAGCCCCGGCACGTCGTCGCGCCCGGATGCGCCCAGAATCGTTGGTCGGTCGATCCCGTCGAAGGTCCAGCCGCCGAGGCCCATCGCCTGCAGCAGCAGCTGACCGTTGTAGACGCTGGTCATCAGCTCGGCCGTCGCCTCGGTCAGCGAGTACTGCTCGACGAAGGACAGCGGCACCGGGTCATCAATATCGACGCGGTCGGCGAAAGCCCGGATGCCGGGGATCTCCCGCCCGTTGACGTCGTCGTAGACCACGTAGCCGTTCTGCGCGAAGAACGCCAGGTTGGCGAGGGTGTGCTGGGCGATGTCCGCAACCGGGATGACCAGCAACGAGCCCGGGTAGTTGGCGATCCAGGTGTTGTGGCCCTCGAGGTAGGGCTGCTCCCGGGGCAGCCAGATCCGCTCGTCGGACAGCCGCCGGACCCGCCCGGCCACCGCATTCAACCGGTGCTCCAGGTCGACGGGCGCCGGCCCGGCGTCACCATCGGGCGCGAGGTCGGGCGGCGCGTCGCTGGTGGACAGGAAATAGGTGCCCGAGTCGTCGGTGAAAAAGAACTCGGCGGTATGGAAACCGGCCGCGGACGGGAAGGTGCGCCCGGCCGCCGAGCCGCTGTAGTTCGGGAAGGCGGGTGCATATCCAGGATGGTGGGTGATGCCGTAGTGCCAGCCGGTGACCCCGGCGACGGTGGCCAGCAGCAGCGCGCGCTCCACGTCACTGAGCGGCAGCGGCTCGTGCCGGCTGCGGAACGCGAGCGGACCGGCCGGCACCTGCCCACCGAGCGGGAACCGGCGCGAGCGTCGCCCGAAAATCGCCTCGACCAGCGGGAACTCGGCCAGCCGCGCGATGGCCGCGCGTTCGGCCTCGGTCACCGTGACCGGGGGTAGACCAGCTGGCACTGACATGGACCGCCTCCGACCGAGTTGGGTGAGACCACCGTGGCATCCCGCATCAGCCCGAGCCCGACCGCATCAGCGCCACCGCCGCGCTGCCCGGACTCGGGCGTCTCCGCGTGTGACCAGCGACCCAGGAACTTGACAGAATCGGTCAACAATCGCCTACGCTCACTGAAACGTCTGCTGTGCCCTCGGCGTTCCGGCGGGCGCACGCCGGCCGAGCCGGTGGAGCCAACCTGGAGGAATCGGTGCGCACGTTCTACCGGAGGACGGGGACTGCCCACCGGTTGTACGTGGACCTGCTGCGGGTGGTGAGCGCGGGCTGTCTGGCCTGACGCCCTCGCCCCTCCCATCCCCAGACACCGCCCGCGGCCGGCGCACCCGCCGCGAGAACTGGCAGACCCATGTCGCAGACCTCCTCAATCCCCACCGCTTTCCACGGCTCGCCCGGTCCCCTGTCGTTGTCCGTGGCACTCGACGGCGCGGGCTGGCATCCGGGGGCCTGGCGCACCCCGGGCGCCCGCGCCGGCGAGCTGTTCACCCCCGCCTACTGGGCCGATCTGGTCACGCTGGCCGAACGTGGACTCCTCGACTTCGTCACGATCGAGGACGCGCTCGGCGTCCAGTCCGGTGATCACCTCGCCACCGCCGGCCGGGAGACCGACCAGGTGCGCGGCCGGCTCGACGCGGCACTCGTCGCGGCCTTCGTCGCCCCGCTGACCAGGCACATCGGGCTGGTCCCGACGGTCACCACGACCCACACCGAGCCGTTCCACGTGGCCAAGGCGATCGCCACTCTCGACCACAACAGCAAGGGCCGGGCGGGCTGGCGGGTGCAGGTGTCCGCCCGCTCGGACGAGGCCGCCCACTTCGGCCGGCGCGAGCTGCCCCAGCTGCGCCGGGAGGACCTGGGCACCCCGACCGCCGACCGGGCCGTCGCCGAGCTGTTCGGGGAGGCGGCCGACGCCGTCGAGGCCGTCCGCCGACTGTGGGACAGCTGGGAGGACGACGCGGAGATCCGCGACGAGTCCACCAACCGGTTCGTCGACCGCGCCAAGCTGCACTACGTCGACTTCATCGGCGCCCGGTTCACGGTGCGGGGCCCGTCGATCACGCCGCGCTCGCCGCAGGGCCAACCGATCGTGGCCGTCCTCGCCCACGGGCGGGTCCCGTTCGCGCTGGCCGCCAGCTCGGCCGACGTGGTGTTCGTGACCCCGCACCACGCCGACGAGGCGCGCGCCATCCTGGCCAGGATCAGCGCGGCCGAGGCGGAGGTGAGCCGGACCGGGGCCCCGCTGCGGATCACCGCCGACCTGCTGGTCGTACTCGACGACACCCAGGCCGGCGCGGACGCCCGGTTGCGGGACCTGAACCGGCTGGCCCGCGCGGAGCCTCGGTCGGACGCGCTGCTGGTAGCGACCACCCCCGCCGGCCTCGCGGACCTGATCGAGGCGTGGCGGCACGCCGGGCTGCTGCACGGTTTCCGGTTGCGCCCGGCGGTGCTGCCCGACGACCTGCACGCGGTGGTCGAGGGGCTGGTGCCCGAGCTGCAGCGGCGGGGACTGTTCCGGACCGGCTACGGCAAGCAACACCTGCGAGAGCGGTTGGGCCTACCCAGGCCGGCGAGCCGCTACGCGGAACTGGTGAGCCCGGAACGGGAGCACGCATGAGCGGCCAGGCCAAGCAGATCATCCTCGGCGCGTACTTCCCCGGGGTGAACCACGACACGGTGTGGAGCGACCCCGCCTCGGGCAGCCACATCGACTTCGACTCCTTCGTGCACTGGGCCCGCACGGCCGAGCGCGGCACCCTGGACCTGCTGTTCCTGGCCGAGGGGCTGCGGCTGCGGGACCGGGGCGGCGAGATCTTCGACCAGGACGTCGTCGGCCGGCCGGACACGTTCACCGTGCTGGCCTCGCTGGCGGCCGCGACCTCGCGCATCGGGCTCGCCGGCACCATCAACACGACGTTCAACGAGCCGTACGAGCTAGCCCGCCAGTTCGCCACGCTGGACCACCTGTCCGGCGGCCGGGCGGCCTGGAACGTGGTCACCAGCTCCGACGCCGACACCGGCGAGAACTTCCGCCGGGGCGGCTACCTCGACCACTCCCAGCGGTACGAGCGAGCGGGCGAGACCCTGGCGGCGGTGCGCGCGCTCTGGGACTCCTGGGACGCCGACGCCGTGCTGGCCGACAAGACGTCCGGGCGGTTCCTCCGCGAGGCGGGTGCGGGCGACTTCGCGTTCGAAGGCAGCCAGTTCGACATCGCGGGCCGGTTCACCACACCTCGCTCGCCGCAGGGGCACCCGGTGATCCTGCAGGCCGGTGAGTCGCCCGCCGGGCGGGACTTCGCCGCCGCGAGCGCGGACGCGATCTTCTCCCGGTACCGGACCTTCTACCAGGCCCGGGATTTCTACCAGGACGTCAAGGCGCGGGTGGTGAAGGCCGGCCGCGACCCCGGCGAGGTGAAGATCCTCCCGTCCGCCTCGGTCGTGCTCGGCGACACCCCGGCGGAGGCCCGGGAGCGCCACGCCCACATCCAAGATCGCCAGTTCGACCCCTACACCGTCATCGTGCTGGCCGAGATGGTGTGGAACCGCGACCTGTCCGGCGTCGATCCCGAGGGCCCGGTCCCGGACGTGGCGCCGACCCCCGAGGCGCCGAAGTGGATCCGCGGCCGGGCCCCGCTCACCCAGGACGCCCACACGACGGTCCGGCAATGGCGGGAGCTGGCCGAGCTGGACAACCTGAACCTGCGCCAGGTGGTCACCAAGGTGTTCGACCGCGCGGTGTTCGTCGGGACTCCCGCGCAGGTTGCCGGGGAGATCGACCACTTCGTGCAACAGGACGCCTGCGACGGGTTCATCCTCGGCTCGCACGTCAGCCCGTCCGGGCTGGACGAGGTCGTCGACCGGGTGGTGCCCCTGCTGCGGGACCGCGGCTCCTTCCGGCGCGAGTACACGGGCACCACCTTGCGGGAGCACCTCGGCCTCCGACCGGCGACCCCGTGACCGAGCGGGCGGCGGTCTCCACCAGCGTGAAGGCCGTGAGTCGGCGGCGCCGGCATCCTGGTGGACCGGGTGCGCACCAGGGTCGTGTACTCCGGCGCGCTGCTGGTCTGGGCGGTGGCCAGCTTCCTGGCCGCGGCCGTGAACTCGATCGGCGCGCTGTTCGGGCCCCGGCTGCTGCTCGGCGTCGGGGAGGCGCCGTTCATCCCAGCCGCGATGCGCACCCTATCGGACTGGCTGCCCCGCTCCGAGCGCGGCATGGGCGCGAGCGTGCTCACCTCGGGGATCGCGCTGGGCTCCGCGGTGGGGCCGCCGCTGCTCGGTCTGCTGGTCAGCGGCTACGGCTGGCGCAGCTGCTTCGTCGCGACGGGCGTGCTGTCGCTGCTGGTCGCGGTGCTCTGGTACGTCTGGTACCGGCACCCGTCGGAGGACCCAAGCTCTCCGCGTCGGGGCATGTCCGCGCTGAACGCCCGCAAGATCGTCCTGACCACCGGTATGGTCGCGGCGCTGGCCATCCTGGGTACGGCGTTCTCCAGCTCGGCCACGGTGGCGATCATCTGCCTGTCGATCCGTGGTGGCCGCCGCCCTGGCCCTGGTCGGCGGCCTGACCTGGCTGTTCGGCATCCGCTCCAGCCCCGCCACGACGAGCACGGCTCCCGGCGAATAGCGCATTCAGAAGGGGAACTTGCGGCTGCCACTCTGCACGGACACCCATTGGACATGAGTGAAGTCCTCTACCGAGTGCGGACCGGTGCGGCCCCAGCCGCTGTCCCGGACACCCCCGAGCGGCATTTGCGGCTCGTCGCCCAATGTCTGGTCATTGATGTGGAATATGCCGGCCTCCATCCTCGGCGCCAACGCCAGACCTCGGTCCGGGTTGCTGGTGATTACGCCGGAGGACAGACCGTAGTGGTGGTCGTTAGCGATGGTGATGGCGTTCTCGATCGTCTCAAACGGCTGCACGACCAGGACCGGGCAGAGTTCTCCTCGTTGTAAAGGCTCGCTTCTTCGGGCACGCCCGTGAGTGCCGTTGGCTCGTAGCAACTACCGCGAATATGTCCGCCCACCGCAACGGTCGCACCCTTGCTGACGGCATCCTCGACGTCCCGGTTGACCAGCTCAAGCGCGCGGCGGTGGATCAACGGCCCGATCTGGGTGGCCGGATCGGTCGGGTCGCCGATCCGATAGCCAGCGACCTTGCGGACCGGTCGCTGGACGAACTCGTCGTGGATATCACCGTCGACAACGACCTTGCGGGTGGCCATGCACACCTGTCCCTGGTGCATGAAAGCGCCAAATGACGCGGCATCGACCGCGTAGTCAAGGTCGGCGTCGTCGAGCACCAACAGAGGGGTTGTATCCGCCGAGTTCCAGCCAAATCGGCGTGAGCGCCGACGCGGCACGCTGGGCCAGCAGCCGGCCGATCGGGGCCGACCCGGTGAAACTGAACTTGCGCACCGCACGGTTCTCCACGAACTCGTCCGCTATCGGCTCGGCCTCGCCGGGAGCATGTGTCACGACGTTCAGCACTCCCTCGGGCAGTCCGGCCTGCTCGAGGATCTCGGCCACCAGCGTGCCGGCCGAGACCGGCGCGAACTCCGAGGGCTTGAGCACCACTGTGTTCCCGAACGCCAGCGGCCCGACAACCGAGCGCCAAGCGAGCAGGCTTGCGCCGTTCCACGGGCTGAACGCCGCGATCACCCCGAGTGGCCGACGTATCGCCATACTCATGTTCCCTGGCAGATCTGAGGGGATGAGTTCACCGATCGGCTGGTAGACCCAGCCCGCGGCCTGTCGCAGATGGCCGGTGATCCAGTGCACCTGGAAGGCGCTGAACAGCTGGGTTCCGCCCGTTTCCTTGGCCAGGATGCGACCGATCTCCTCGGCTCGCTGTTCGACCAGGTCTGCGGCGCGTAGGAAAATCCGCTGCCGCTCGATCGGTGCGCTGTCGGCCCAAGAGGGGAACGCACGGGACGCGGCGTCGATCGCCCGTACCGCGTCGTTGCGGGTCCCCGAAGCGACAAGCGCGAACACCGGAAACCATCCTCGGCTTCTCCTCTCGATCCACCATTTCTTCGTCGAGCTGACCTCATGCAGCATCAGCGCGCTCCAACCATTCGTGAGTGGCCCGATACAGCTTGTCAACTTTATTAGGCCGGTCTTCGCCGGCGAGGTCGTCAGCGACTTCGACCCGAGTTCCTGCTGCGGCAGCGGCGTCAGATATGAGAGCCGCCAGAGACCTCGATCCGCTGCGCTGTCACCCAGCGGTTGCCCTCGGACAACAGGGCAGCAATCGCCCCACCAATATCGTCCGACTCGCCCATCCGTCCGAGCACATTGTGGGCGGCCAGTCTCTGCTGAACCTCAGGGTGTCGAAGCATGCCGCCACCGAAGTCGGTCGCGGTGGGCCCTGGGGCCACCGTGTTGACCGTGATACCCCGGTCGCCGAGCTCGGCAGCAAGGTGGCGCGTGAGCACTTCGACCGCTCCCTTCATCGACGCGTACGCCGCGCTGGCGGGCGCGACAAATCGGGTGAGGCCGGTCGAGACGTTCACGATGCTGCCACCGTCGGCGAGCAGTGGCACGAGCTTCTGCGTCAGAAAGAAGACACCCTTGAAATGTACGTTCATCATTGCGTCGAAAGTATCCTCCGTCGTTTGCGCAAAGGGACTCCCCGCACCCGAACCACCGTTGTTGACTAGGAAGTCGAATGTGTCCCGTCTCCAAGTCGCGAACAAACCCTCGCGAAGCTCCCCTACGAACTGGCCCATCTTCGCTACCTCACCGAGATCTAGTTGCAAGGCAATGGCCGAACGCCCGGCCTTGTGGATCTCCTCGAGGACCGATGTCGCGGCTGAGTGATCCGATCGGTAGGTGATGATCAGGTCGATTCCCGTCTCAGCCAGCTTGAGGGACGTGGCGCGTCCAATTCCTCGACTTCCGCCGGTGACAAGGGCTACCCGCTGTTGTTCGGTCACGATCTCGGCTCCGTAAAAGTAGAGTTTTTTGAGAGGGCTCACCAATCGCGATAGTGTGTTTCTCAACCCTCTGTTTGGCTTTCAGTTGGAAATAACGACTGCTTTCCCGAAATATCGTGTGTCGTCGATTTGGGTGACGATGAAGTCCGCTACGTCCGCGCGGGAGATTTTCGGCAGGCCGCGTAGCACCAGGCGCTCGCCGGAGCGATATTCTCCGGTCCGCTCGCCATTTGTCAGCAGCACGGGGTAGACAAGTGTCCAGTCTATGCCGTCATCGTTGTCGCGCAAGAAGATCTCAGCCTTCAGTTTGTCGGCGGACGTCGGACGCAGGACTGTCCTGAACACGGAGCGCAATAGTGGGGGTGCTTCATCAATGGAATCGCCGACGCCCAGAGAAGAGATGAATATCAGTCGACGAGCTCCGCTCTTTCGCATTCCGCCGGCGATCACATGCATGGCGTCCGTGACAACTGTCGGCGCCCACATGTTGGCGAAGCCCCCGGAGTTCCCGAGTGCGCTGATCACGACGTCCGAACCTTGCAGTGTTTCGGCGACGGCAGTCACTCTGTGCCCGGTCATCCCAGAGGCCCCGAAAAGCACAATATTCACGAGTTCCGCCAGTTCTTCATGGACAGTTGAGGCGCTGATCCGTCTCTTGCCGGAATACCACTGTCTGTTTCAGCTGAGTCGCGGGAACAACACGGTGGCGTTCGCGCGGTTGATGGCGACGTGCTGGGCGCTGGTGAGGCCTGCGAACGAGTCCAGGTTGTCGATGTTGTCGGCGATGACCGGTTCCGGCGCGGCTGGCCAGTCGGTGCCGAAGAGGAGGTGGCCGGGCGTGGTAACCGTGAGGGTTGGGTACAACGAGTTTTTACTGCCTGCAAGGGCTGTGTCGTAGTAGAACCCGCGCAGGACGCCCGCGATGTGATCCGAGTCGATGTCGGCGTCTCTGGGTCCGCTCAGCATCGACAGCGCGGAAATGCGCCATCCCAGCGTGGGGAGTGCACCGCCGCAGTGAGCGAGAATGAGGGTGAGGTCGGGATGGCGCTGGAAGGTCCCCCGGTAGATGGCATTGGTGACAGTTCGTGCGGTGTCGAAGGGGAACTCGACTACCGCGCTAGCCCGGCCGAACCCGAGCTCGTCGATGTGCGGGCACTCCTCGGGGTGGACGAACACCGGGACTTTTCGACGTGCGAGCTCGGCCAGGATGGGCTCATGGAAGGGTTCGCCGAAGTAGCGCCCCTGAACATTCGACGTCAGCAACACGCCGTCTAACCCCAGGGTGTCCAGCGCGTATTCGATCTCAGCTAGGGCGTGGTCTGGCGTGTCCATCGGAACCGCCGCGAAGGCTCCGAAGCGGCCCGGACTCTCCTTGATCAAGCCCGCGTATGCCTCGTTGACCTCCCGGGCGAATCGCGCGGCGAAGCCCGGTTCGTCGGGCGTCGTCCCGAACGCCAGAGGCAGCGACAACATCTGAGTACTGATGCCCCGCCGCTGCATGAACTCCAACGCTGCCTCCGAGGTCCAAGGCGGCAGGCGGAACCCTCCTGTCGCTCGGTACCCGCTGCTCTCGAACCACTGACCCACCACTCCGCCTAGGAAATGGCTGTGTACGTCGATCCGACCCTCAGACATCGACACCCTCAGGCTCCGTTAGATACAAATATGTCTCTTATAGAGCAGGCTAGCACTGTCGTCGCCACTGGCAAACCTGAGAGGCGACGCACGCGGACTTGGAGCACCCAGGCCGCTGGTGGCAGCACCACCACAAGAAGTTTAGGATACATTTTTGTCTCCTATGGACCTGCATGGGACTCCGCGTTAGCGTGGCGTCATGACGGCTGGACGTATTGCTCTGGTGACCGGGGCCAACCAGGGCATCGGCTTCGCGCTCGCCGAAGGGCTGGCCGCGCGACTGGGCCCAGCCGACCTGGTGCTGCTCACTGGGCGCAACCCGGAGCGGGTGGCGCGCGCCGCCGCACTCGTGACCAACGCCACCAACACAACGAGCCAAGTGCAAGGCCGACTGCTCGACGTCAGCGACGCCGCCGCCGTGGCCAAGCTGGCCGCCGAACTCGAGGAACGCCACGGCGGCGTGGACATCGTGGTATCCAACGCGATCGCCCGGAACACTCCGGATCGGCCGCAAGCCGAGCAAGCCGACGAGTTCATCGATGTCGCCAACGGCGGCACCTCGGCAATGCTGCACTCGTTCTGCCCGGTGCTGCGTCCCGGCGGCCGACTCACCGTGGTTGCCAGCACCCTCGGCACGCTGGGCAACCTGGATCCTCGACTGCACCACCTGTTCGAAGACGCCTCGCTTGACGAGATCGACGAGGTCATCGCGTCCTGGCGGGCCGCCGTACACGCCGGCACCGCCCAAGACCTCGGTTGGCCTCGGTGGATCAACGTGCCGTCCAAGGTCGGACAGGTCGCCGCCGTGCGGGCGGTCGCGCGGGAACGCCGTGCGACGGACCTGGCCGAAGGCACCTTGATCGCCGCGATCTGCCCCGGACTGGTCGACACCGCGGCAGCGCGACTGTGGTTCGACGTCAGCCGCGAGCAAACGCCGGCCCAGGCCGCCACAGCGATCCTCGACCTCCTGCTCGCCAGCCCGGTCGACCCGGCCACGTACGGTGAGCTGGTCCAGTTCGGCAAGGTACTGCCGTGGCACGCCGGAACCCCCCGCGATCCCGAACTACCCCAGTCATCCTCCCCCGAACACCTGGCCCAATACCTGGCGCAATACCGGACGCTCGAGACATAACCGCATTCACGAAAGCCAGCCAACATTTCCTCTAACACCGGACAGCCGCCAGCAGGTCTCCGGTGTCAAGCCCGGATGCCGGACACCTCGCCCATGCGTCCGACGTAGCCCGAAGCAGGCGCGAGCCGCCGAGGGCATCGACCGGAATCCCACAGACATGTGGCCCGGTTTTGACTCCCCCGACCCCCGAAGCGACCGCGGACGCGACAACGCCTGTCCCAACCCGAAGTTGACCGCGGCAGGTTCACCCGATCCACGTATCTAGATTTTGATGGCCGCGCCTGAGGCGGAGTGGTACGTTGCTTCCATGTTAGTGAACATTTTTGTCTCCTATATGAGGCCGGTGGGAGCCCTCACCGAAGAGCCCCCCGCTCGGGCGCTGGCTTCACGCGCGGCCAGTGCGCCTCGCAACGAAGGAGGAGAGCAGCAGGTCCCAATGCGCCGAACCCAATTCCCCTGACGCGCAGCCAACAAGACATCCCCGGCGCACGATCGGGTCCGCCAACACAGGTAGCTGAGTACAGCCAGGAGGAACAATGACGCTCCGTACGACTTTCCCCGGATCATGGTGGCCTTACGCAGACCTGCACCACGATCTCGCGCGATACCACCGAGGCGAGCTGACGCACGAGCAGGGGATCTCGGTAATAGAGCAGTGCGCCACCCGCGCAATCTCAGAACAAAGAGAATTCGGGTTCAACGAATGGACCGGCGGCGAGTACTTCGCCGACACATTCGTTGTCCATGCTCCGCGCTGCCTCACCGGCGTAATCATTGACCAGCTCCCTGAGCCCGACGGATTCGACTACGATGACATGGGTCATGTCTCCATAGTCGGCGACATCGCTGCACCCGATGGCCTCGGATACGCGGCAGCATTCAGAAGAGAAAGCGCGCTTCCCGGGGGCGTCACAAAGGCGACAGTTATCAGCCCATTCGAGATAGTGGCGACCGCGCTCCACACGCACTTCGACGCCTTCGAAGCGCAGCTTCCGAACCTCTGTCGCATCGTCAATGATGAAATAAAAGCGCTAGCCGACGCCGGCTGTCCTCACATCCAACTCGATGCACCCATAATCGGCGCCCGAATTAATGCCGGACGCACGACCTCCAAGCAAGCCGCAACGATCATCTCAGAGTGCTTCGAGGGCGTCACCGGTGTCATCCGTGGACTGCATCTCTGCAACGGAAATAACCGGGGACGGCCGGGAGGATCTGTCCTGCGCAACTCGACGTGGGTGCCACTCCTCCAGGAGCTCGACGGGGTGATCGACATCGCGCACCTCGAGGCATCCTACTTCTCCGAGTACCTCGAACGTGGAGCCTTCAAAAATCTCCCGCGAGACATGCAGCTCGCAGCGGGCATCGTCGACGAAGCCAACTACTGGATCGAGCCAATCAAGAAGATCAAGGAACGTGCAGCCGACTGGAGCCGTGTCGTCGGCGAGGAGCGTTTTTGGCTGGCACCGTCCTGCGGGTTTGGCCGCCACAGTGCACGCGAGGGCGACCGAGAGGTTCTGCGAGCGAAAATGTCCAATCTCGCGGAAGCGGCGGCGACTTTCTAAAGACGCCCCCCGTTCCCCCGCTGGAGCTTCACGTTTCGGCTGCTTGCACCGGCAGCCGTCGCTAGTTGGGGGCAGCGTCAACCGACCGCTGGTGATCATCGCGTCGATTGGAGGAATCATGAAGCTCGGACTGCACATAGCTGATTTCACCTATCCCAGTGGCCCAGAAGGACTGGCTGACGACCTCACCCGCATCGCTTCGGCAGCAGAGGAGGCGGGTTTCGCGAGGATGAGCGTGATGGACCATGTATGGCAGATTCGGCCGGTGGGTCCAATCGAGCACGACATGCTCGAGGCGTACACGACATTGGGGTATCTGGCCGCGCGCACCTCGACGGTGGAGCTGCTGGCTTGGGTAACGGGGGTGACTTACCGCAGTCCCGGCCTTGTCGCCAAGCTGGTTACGACCCTCGATGTTCTGTCGCACGGGCGGGCATGGCTCGGTATCGGCGCCGCGTGGAACGACGAGGAGGCGGCGGGCCTGGGTCTCTACTTCCCGCCGCTGGCGGAGCGGTTCGAGAGACTCGAAGAAACGCTCCGGATTTGCCTGCAAATGTGGAGCGACGATGACATGCCGTTCAACGGTTCCCATTATCAGCTCGAGTGCACCATGAACGTCCCGCAGGCCCTGTCGCGCCCGCACCCGCCCATCCTCGTCGGCGGGGGCGGGGAGAGAAAGACGTTGCGCCTGGTCGCCCAGTACGCGCAGGCGTGCAACCTGTTCCCAGGGCCGGAGCTTGAACACAAGCTGGACGTGCTGCGCGGACACTGCGAAGCGGTGGGGCGCAGCTACGACGACATCGAGAAGACCGTCATGGGCCCGCTCGACCCCAGCGATCCCGAAGCGCTCGTCGAACAGTTGCGGCAATATGCGCAACTCGGGGTAGCTCATTACCACGGCCTGGTGCCTAACGTGTCGGCAATCGAGCCGCTGCGAGTGCTCGGACGCGAAGTAATCCCGGCGGTCGCCGACTTTTGACCGCGTCACCGTTCAAGGAGAAACCCGTGACCGATCGTCCGACCATCCCCGATTCTCACAAAGACCTGCTCCAAGCCGCCATCGGACTGCTGGCAACCAACGGCCGCAATGGTCTACCACAACTGACAGCAATTCCGTCCTCCACCCTATCCGAATTGTCGCGACCGAGGTTGGAGCCTGACAAACGGGAGCATCCTGACCGAGTACTCACCAAGGCCTGACCGTGCTAAGTCAGATACCGCGAGCGCCGCGCGCACGTATTGCCCAATCCCGACAAACCGGCCGTCATCGTCGCCGGTTCCAGCGCGACGTTGACCTATCAGCAGCTCGAAGAGCGGTCGCTTCGCCTGGCTCGGCATCTGTTCGACTCTGGTCTCCGCCGCGGCGACCACGTCGCGCTGATCACCGACAACGATCCCAAAGCCTTCGAGGTTTACTGGGCAGCGCTTCGCTCCGGCCTCTACATAACGGCGGTGAACCGGCACCTCGCCCCGGACGACATGAGGGTCGCCATCCACGCTGCGGCCCCCTGCCCCGTCGAGACACTCCGCCATTCGAATACCACAAGGATGCGGCCAAGACCTCACAGTCTCGGCACCCACTCCGTCCGAACTGGACAACCACCGGAGACATCGGACGCCTCGACGAGGAGGGATTTCTCTTTCTCACCGACCGAAAGGCATTCGTGATCATCTCCGGTGGCGTGAACATCTATCCCCAGGAAATCGAGAACTGCCTGGAAATGCACCCCAAGGTCTACGACGCCGCAGTGATCGGCGTACCTGACGAGGAAATGGGCGAATCAGTCAAAGCCGTTGTGCAACCGACGGACGGAGCCGAACCTGGCACTACGCTCGCGGAGGAGCTCCGCGCGGCGGGACCACGGGGGCGTACGGCGCGGCAGCGACGTAGTCAAGGCGCTTTGTCTGGGCGCCAATTCCTGTTCGATCGGACGGCCCTATCTCTACGGTTTGGCGGCGGCGGGCCAACGAGGCGTAGCCGGGGTGATCGACATCCTCAAAGCCGACATAGTGAGGACCATGACGCTATTGGGCTGTGCTGATCTTCCATTGCTCAACGGCACTGCGATCGCTCGGCGATGCGGGGCGGAGTCAGTTTCTTTATCTGAGATCTCACGCACGTAACTTACCGGGTTAGTTACTGCGCCTGACAGGCCGAATCGCGGCACCTGGCTCCACAT
>Ga0137415_10002648_pt1 | contig 17757 bp, 13 predicted proteins | sample CZODoug3_1_1_16f_FD_183082 | JGI IMG/M metagenome (GOLD analysis project Ga0137415, IMG submission 183082) | Vadose zone soil fungal communities from Angelo Coast Range Reserve, California, USA - CZODoug3_1_1_16fungal (Hybrid Assembly) | ecosystem: Environmental > Terrestrial > Soil > Vadose...
GCCCTGTTCACCAGCCCGTACCCAACAGCGTACCGGGCATTGTCGCAACTCCGGCAGCGTGTCGCGGGTGAGGTAGAACGCGTGAGCACCCACGCCCGAGCGTTACTGTCGCTGTCAAATCGCGAGCGCCGCCAGTACATCATCCAGAGACTGCGCGATGAGAAAGCGCGGCGTAGCGCCCCTCCTGCCCCGCCGGATCCCGTGTCGATTCTACGCGCGAAGGTTGAGGCCGCCACGATCGTGGGGCTGCGTCGCTACACACCGCGCCACTTCGACGGCCGTCTCAGCTTATTTCTGCCCAACAAGGGATGGCTGCGCCCGGGCAGCCCGATGCTGCGCTGGAAACGCGTAGCGCGCGAAACGGAGAAGTACGTCGGCCCGGACGGCTGTCACGGCGACTACATGCTCCTCGAACAACACGTCCCTGTCTTTGCTGACCTGTTCCGGGGCGGCCGCGATGCGGCCGAGAGACGGGCTGCTCCTTAACTGGCCGAAGCCGCCCCTTCCCGAAGCAGTTCTTCCGCTGACTCCTGCCGTCCCAAGAGAGCGGCCGCGATCGCATGCGCCACGACCGCCGCGCCGGCAGGCGTGTAATGGTCGTGGTCGTAATAGTGGCGTAGCCGCTGGGTCAGTAGTGGTTGTGGGTTCAGGTGCGGGACGGCGAGCTCCTCGGCGACCTTAGCGGCGCGCAGTTGCACGAGATCGAGCAATCTGTTGACGACCTCCAGGTCGTAATAAACACTCACCGATTCCTTCCACGGCCTGCCAACCCCACCGTGCCAGAACTGCGCGGCCTCCTCGAGGCAGTAAGGGCCTTCGAGCCACGGCTGACGCACGACGAGCACCTGATCCGCATGAGCCTTCGCCCGACTGACGAGGCGACAGAAATGGTGCTCGAAATGGTCCAAGACCACGGTCGGGTCGGGCATCGTGATGCGCACTTCTTTCGCCTCCGCGCGCATGCGCCGCGCGGCCGCGTACCACGCTCCAGCGCGCTCCTTTACCTCGCTATGACGAAACCACGATCGCCGCAGCCGCCGTGCGATCTCCGCCAGCGCAGACGCGCCGGGTCTCCAACCGAAGCGTTGCTGCGGGTAATAGGAGAATAGCGTCTCCTCCGGCACTGGGGAGGGCGGACTGGACGGTGGGGCACCCTCCTCCAGCCAGTGGTACACGTCGCTGGCCCCGACCATAACGATGATCCCGTCGAGGTGGCGGTACTGAGGTAGCACGCGCTCGAGAATAACGTCCAGATCCGCCGACCCGACGCCCGAGTGGCCGATGTTGCCCACGTGTACTCGGCGAGCGTCGAGGGCGTTGAGGTTGTCCGCTGCGTTGAGCAGTTGTCCGAGCACCCCGGGCCAGGTCAGGGGCTGGTCGAGAGCGAAGCACTCGACGGCGCTCCCACCCACAGCCAGAACGCGATAGAGTCCGTCGTCCCCACCGGCGATCTCCCCTCCGCGCTCCCCGTCGGCGTTGATGTGGAATCGCGCGCGCCGTTGGAGACCGGGGAAGGTCGCGGGGTCCGGCCGGACCTCGATCCGTGCATGCGGTGGCCAGACGTAATAGCGGGAGCGTCCGCGAATCCACCCGCGCCCTAACGCCTCGGCGGCGCAGAGCAGGACTGGTGCAGCGAGCGCGACGACGAGCACCCAGAGCGTCACGCCCGGCTCTGCGCACGCACGAGAGGAAGCCGGGCCCGCAGGTCGACATACCGGTCGTTCCGGTACACGAAGAACACCCACATCAGCCCGAACAGCACCACCATGGCCACTCCGGCTCCTGTCAGGCCAGCCAAGTTCCGGACCTCGAGTCCGAGCTTGAACCACAGGAGCAACCCGAGCACCGGGAGCGCGCCGAGCGCCGCCCGCGGAAAGACGTATCGCAGGTACTCCGTGACGGGCGTCTCCAGCTCCCGGCACGCTTGCACCAAGACGAGGGCGGCAAACAGGACGTTGGGAATGGCCGTTCCAAGGGCGACGCCGGCAATGCCGAGCGGACGCACCAACAGGATGCTCAGCGCGAGGTTCATGACGCCAGCGATGAGAAACCCGATCGTCGGAAGCCGCGGCTTGCCGAGTCCCATCAGAATCGGAAGCGCCACTCCGCGTACGGGCAGGAAGACCAGGTACGAGATCATGAGGATTTGCAGCACCTCGCCGGCCGATCGCTCGAACTGCGGACCGACCCACCACGCGATGAAGCGCGGTCCCAAAACCACGAGGAACAGGCCAACGATCATCGTCAGAGAAAGTGCAATCTTGGACCACTTGAGGAAGATCTCTCGCAATTCCGGGAGCTTCCCTTGAGTCTGCAGTCGAGTGGCGGTCGGCATCACCACAGCCGCGATGGCGACGACGAACTCCATCAAATAAATGATGATGCTGTTGGCCACGGTGAAGTGCGGAATCGACCCCACGCCCATGAACCCTCCGATCACCATCGAGTCCGTTTCGAAGGAGAGGCGAGCGCCGGCGTTCAGCACCAGCACATAGAGACTAAAAGAAAAAATCTTGCGCACCAGGCCCCAGTCGAAACCTGACAAGCGCATGCGGATCTCGGGGTAACGGCGTCGAATGACCAACCAGCAAAGGGTGAAATCGAAGAGCAGGCATATCAGCTGGACCAGCGCGAGCACGGTCAGGGACGTCCTGAGCGTAAGCAAGGCGACCGTGAGTCCCAGCCGGAGCAGCAGGGTCCCAAGGCGGACGACGTTGCGCGGTACAAAATCACAGTGTGCGGCGAGGACGCCTTCCGGGAGGAGCGCGACGAATCCGACGGCCACGAACAGAACCATCACTCCGAACGCGGAGCGGGCATCGCTGTGCAAAGCCGTCGGGATGCCGTACAGCGTAAAGAATGCGTACAGGCCAATTCCGACGACCAGCGCGATGAGGCCCAGCAGCAGGTACAGCCCCGTGCAGCTGCTGATCGCCTCGTTGAGACTGCGCGTGTCCCCGGTGGCGACGTGCTGCGCGAAGTAGCGGACAGACGCCATCGGGACGCCTAATACGAGCAGCGCCAGGTACCCATTGATCGAGGTGATGAGCAGCCAGGTGCCGTATCCGTCGACGCCCAGCTTGTGGAGCGTGAACGGCGTGAGCAGATAGACCGCAAACACCGTCACCACCGTGATGAGCCAGTTGCTTCCGACGTTCTTCAGCATGCGACGGACTTTCCAGCGGGTTGGGACTGCATGTCCGGTGGCAGCAGCGATGCCGCTTCGCTCACGGTGACGAATGTCAAGGAGGTCATTCGCGCAAGGCCCTCGAGATAGGCTTCGACGGAGGAGTACAGGCGATCAACGTCGGCAGCGGTATGGCAATGACCCAGTCCGGGCATGAGACTCGGGCTGTGCCAGAATAATTGCAGGTGGCGCACCCCCTGCTCGAGCAAACGCCGCGACAGCGTCAGCATGTCGCGCGTCGACGACTGTTCCGGGGACAGCGCAATGCGCTTGAGCAGGCCCGTGCGATGGGCGAGCCCGGGAAGGTAGAGCCAGCGGCCAGGCCGCGCCTCGAGCAGGCGACGCGTGGGATGCCAAAAACTGAAGGGCGCGCGGCTGAAACCGTAGGACATGGGGATCTCCACCAGCGTCCCGTTCGGGGCGGGCTCGCGGATGTCGCGATCCGGCGCCAGACGATAGGGGACCATCGGTGCACCGACGAAGCTGGGGCCATCGTCAACCGGCTCCAGATTCACGAACGGAGCGACGCTACTGTCGACGCGGTAGCCACAGCGCAGCAGCGCCGCCACCGTCTCGGGACCGAGGCCATACCGTCCCGCGCGAAACGTCGTTGGCCTGAACTCGAACGCCTCTTCGAGCGCCGCCGTGAGACGTTCGAGCTTCGCCAGCTGCATCTCGGCTGGCAGGTTCTTGAGCATCGAGTGGCGCGGAATGAACGCCTCGGTGAGGGGAGGAGTGTTCCACGGGTGCAAGTGGGCAGCGAGCTCCCCGCGGCCCCCGCCGCAGACCTCTCGCATCACGTCGGCCGCGCGTGAATCCACGGCGACCGGATAGGCCGTAAAGTAGGTCGGCCTCACCCCCAACCGGTCGAAAAAACGCGCCAGTCGCCGCAGGTTGCCGATGTTCTGCACCGTCACGTCCTGACGGCTGCGGTACCAGTTGTCCTCCTCAGTGTCGATCGAGACGATGACCAGCGCCGGTGACTCACGCATGGCGCGGCACTCCTTGCCGGAACGCCGAGGCCGCATCGAGCGCGCGCAACCAGAGCCTTCTCCACCCGGAGCGGAAGATGACCGTCTCGCTGGTCGTCCGGCGCGCCGGCGTCCACTGCTGTTTGTAGGGATCGTCCCCACGCAGGAAGTCGAACGCGCGATAGCCCTGCTGAATCGCGCGTTGAATCATCATTCCCATCAACACCAGCCCCACGCTTTCCCGCTCCCAGCGCGGGTCGCGCCCACCCTGGTAGAAGTACACCGTGTCGCCGGAGGTAAAGCCGTACCAGGCCGCTGCTGGTTGCCCCTCCAAATCTAGCGTGCTCAGCCAGAGTCGCTTTTGCCTCGCCATCTCACCGGCGAACTGCCGCTGCAAGCGCTCGCTGCGCGAGTCGCGAAACGCTCCTCCGCCCGCACCGTCCCAACGCTGCTCGTGCAACCGCAGCAGGTGGCCCCAGCCCTCGTCGAGTCGATCTGCTCCATAGTCCACGACGGTGGCGGCGTGATCTCGAAAAAGGCTGCGCTCCTTGCGGCGCAGGATCTGGCGTCGGTTCGCGCTGAGCGTCGCGAGGTAGGCGTCCCATGAGCGCGGCAGCTCGAGCCGCGGACAGCCCCACAACGGGCTCCGTCGGATCGTGTGCCCGCGTGCCGCCAAGGCGGCGCAGAGCCGCTCGGCATTCGGAGCTCGCTCCGCGAGATTGTCGAGGACGATGATCTCCCACGGCATGGCTTCGATCGCCGCCGCGAGGGATCGCATATCGGCCTCAGCCAGAGCCAGTACGTCGAGCTGATCCGGACAGCCGATGTCCCCGATGGCCCAGTTCAACGCACGCACCCAAACCCGGTGAAACTGAACGCGGCACATGCGGACGGGCACCACGGCGTGGAGCGCGCGATCCGAGCCGTGCAGCAGGAGAACTCGGCTCGCATCCAGTTCCTCAAGCGGCGCGGAGTCGGCCCACGCACGATGCCAGCCCCAGCTCATGAACGGGGACGGCGAAGTGCCGCGCGCGAGCAGCGCATCCCATGCGTCGGATCCGAGCGCGAGAGCATCCGACAACGACGCCCGCGTCACGCCCGATGTGGCTCGCGGGCGTTCCATGACTACTGACCGACTCTCCAACCCTGGTTTCCTCCCGATCCGCGGACGTCTTGGGGGAGCAACGCCGACCCCGTCGGCCGTTTGTGCAAGAGGCGCGCCCCCTTGATTGTCCCATCATGCCCAGCACGCCGTGAAGCCCGGTGTTGCGTCGCCGTGTTGCGTCGAGGCCACACCGCCCGTGGCGCCACTCTTGCTCCTGAGCCACCCGACATGTGCGGCATCGCAGGCATCGTGTACCGGGACCGGGAACGCCCCGTGGCGGAGTCGTTGGTGCGCCGCATGTGCGGCGCGATCAAGCATCGTGGGCCGGACGACGAGGGGATTTACGTGGAAGGGGCCGCGGGTCTCGGCATGCGGCGGCTCAGCATCATCGACCTCAGCGGCAGTCGGCAGCCGATCTTCAACGAAGACGGCTCCAAGGTGATCGTCTTCAACGGGGAGATCTACAACTACCAGGAGCTGCGAGCCGACCTTGTGGCCCGCGGCCATACGCTCCGCACATCCGGCGACACCGAGACAGTGCTGCACCTCTCCGAGGATCTGGGGCCTCGATGCGTCACGCCGCTGCGCGGGATGTTCGCCTTCGCCATCTGGGACACGTCGTCGGAAACCCTGCTACTCGCGCGGGATCGGTTCGGAATCAAGCCACTCTACGTGATCACCGCTCCCTGGGGGATCGCGTTCGCGTCCGAGCTGAAGGCGCTGCATGCCGCCGGCCTGACGTCGCGCGAACTCGACTGGGAAGCACTCGACACGTTCTTCCAACTCGGATACATCCCCACTCCTCGGTCCCCGTTCGTGGACGTGCACAAGCTCGAACCCGGACACACGCTCACGTGGCGTCGCGACGGAGACGTAGTCACCCGCCGGTACTGGCAGTTCCCCTTGCACGAGCGTCCCAGCCCGCCCCCTGACCCCGAGGAGCAGGTTCGCGAGTGGCTGGATGGATCGGTGGCCGCGCATCTGGTCAGTGACGTGCCCGTCGCCACATTTCTGAGCGGCGGTCTCGACTCCTCCGCGGTCACCGCGAGCATGGCCCTCGCGGGAAATACGCCGCACGCGTTCACCGCCCGATACTCGGGTTCGGGAGCGACAGCGGCCGACGAGACTGGGCTCGCGCGCACATTGGCCAGCCGGTACGGCGCAGAGCTCACAGTCGTCGACATCCGCCCGGACCTTGTCAACATCTTCGAGCCGATTATCCGAGCGCTCGACGAGCCTCATGCCGACGACTCAGCCATTCCCACGTGGCTGCTGTCGCAAGCCGTGGGGAGTCGCTACAAGGTTGCCTTGAGCGGCCTAGGAGGGGACGAGCTGTTCGCCGGGTATCGCCGCCACTTCGGCCTCATGGCCGCCGAACGCTACGCCAAACTCCCTGCTGGCGTGCGCCGATGTGCCGGCGCCCTGAGCCAATTCGTCCCCGAGCCGCGGGACGGGACGCTCGGTGTCGATCGCCTGAAGCGCTTCCTCCGGACGGGCAACGGCGCGGTGCCCGACCGGTTCCTGAGCCTGATGACCCGGCTCTCGAACGATGAGCGTCTCACACTCTACGCGCCCGGCCTCCGGCAGCGGGCCCGGATCACGGGTTCTGCCGCTACGGCGCGCTTCCGCGACGTGTTCAGCGCTCAAGGGAGCCCCTCCGGCCTCGCGGCCGGATTATTTCTCGACTACACCACGTTTCTCCCCGACGACATCCTCGCGCTCAGTGATCGGCTAGCCATGGCCCATTCGCTCGAGGTGCGAGTGCCGTTCGTCGACCATGTCCTGGTCGAGGCTGTCTTCCCGCTCCCCCAGCGCGTGAAGATCGGACGGTGGTGGCGGGCAAAGCGCCTCCTGCGGCGCGCCCTACGTCCGCGCCTGCCACCGGATCACCTCCGGGCACCCAAGCGCGGGTTCGTCGGCCCTACTGCGGCCTGGCTCCGAAACGAGCTCCGCCCGATGCTGACAGACGAACTGTCCCCTGAACGCCAGCGTCGCTTGGGTTATTTCGAGCCGGCGACCGTGCAGACGTTCCTCACGGAGCACCTGACGGGACGCCAGAACTGGGAACGGATACTATGGGGACTGCTGTGTTTCTCGACGTGGCATCGACTCTACGTGGAGTGAAGAGACCCAGCCATTGGAGCGTCTCGACGACGAATGGCGCCGGGTCGCTCCAGCGCCAGACCTCCGAGCGATCGCGGGGAGAAACCTGAAAGAAGTCGAGGAGTGCGCGGAGGCGCGAGCCGCGTGCCTTGAGACGCAGATACAGTTGGTCCACGTCCCCCCAGAACCAGCGGCTCCGGACACCCACCCGGTAGTCACGGTGCTCGGCGACGTTCTCCCCGGCGGCGCAGCGAACGAGCAGCGATGGGAAGTCGACGCCGGAGTCGATCGCCAATTGCAGAGAGCCCCAAAACCGACCGTTGATCTCCATCACGACCTGGCGGCCGGTCTCATGCTCCCGCTTGCACTCGATCATCGCGACGCCTTGCCAGTCGAGCGCATCGAGCAACCGCAGTCCCGGACCGGCCAGCCGCTCGTCGAGCGAGATGCTTTCCCGATAGGTGCTGACGCCGCCGCTGGGTGGCTTCTCCCGGAGACGGCGATGGGCGAACGTGGCGATCGTCCGACCGCCCCACCGCAACGCGAAGAACCCCTCCCCGAGACCCGAGACGCGCCGCTGTACCAGGACGGGGAACGCGGCCGCCGGGAGGGCAGCCAGAGCGCGGCGGCACTCGACGGCATTGGAAACCGGTGTCACCGCCAACTTGCGACGGATGCCGGCCGCGGTCACGACCGAGCGGTGGGGTTTGACGACGGCTGGAAAGAAGTCGTTTGGCAGCGTCACGTCGCAGTCACCGGGCGTCGCGATGGTGCGCGTCTCCGGCACCCCGAATCCGCAGTCGCGCGCCAGCGTTAAGAGGCGCCCCTTGTCTGAGGCCGCTCGGTAGATCGCGAGGTCGGGAACCGGCAGGATGACTCCCGCGGGTAACACACTCCGATGCTCGAGCACTGCCTCGAGCGATGCGTCGGTCATCGGCAGCAGAACGGTGGTGCCCTGTCGACGCGTGATGCTCGCCAGCTCCGCCACGTAATCCGCGGGGTGCGTGAGGGGGTCCGTCGTAAGCGGATGGGGCCGTACACCGCGCGATACGCCCGCGAGCGACACACGGGAGGAGGCCGTCACGCCGACGGAGTGTCCCGCCCGGACCAGTGATCGCGCGGCGGCGAGGGCGGCGCGTTCGTTCCCGTCGGTGATCAGGATGCGCATGGCTCTCCTGGCGCTCCGACGCAACATGCGGGCCGGTCAAGGTTGTGGCACCCATCCGGAGGATGGGCGTTGCGCCGACGCAACGATCTGCGGCCCCACGGCAGCAAATGCTTCCATGCATCAGGGTGGCTCCGGTCTTGCAATAGGGCAGCCACATGGTGAACGCATTGTGCGAGTAGGCTTCATCGGCGCCGGCAACATGGCCGGCCACCACCTGCAAGCGCTCCGGTCTGTCCCAACACCGCACCGTGTCGTCGGAGTGTCTGACGTACGGAGCGCGACGGCCAGCGCCTTCGCCCAACGCGTCGGTGCCCCGGCCTTCGCCACCATCGCCGACCTATTGGAGCAGGCGCAGCCGGAGATCGTGCACATCTGCACGCCAGCGGGCCGGCACTTCGAGCCCGCGCGCCAGGCACTCCAGGCCGGGGCGCACATCTACGTCGAGAAGCCGTTCGTGGAGAGTCCGGAGGAAGCGGAGACGCTCTTCGGCCTGGCGCGCGAGCGCGGCCTCCTGATTTGCAGCGGTCACCAGCTCATCCGCGATCGGGCTTTCCAGATGTTGATGCAGCGCGCGCCGGAACTGGGGCCGGTCACGCTCGTAGACAGTTGCTTCGCATTTCGGCCTCCGCAGCTCGATCCATACCAGGCGGCGGGTTCTGCACTCGCGAGACAACTGCTCGACATCCTCCCGCATCCACTGTACGTGCTCGTGGCGGCGTTGGAGCGCTTCGGGCGTGGCATCGAGATCATGCACGTTTCGGCTACGCCGACTGCGCTGTACGCGCAGCTGCGGGCGGGAGAAGTGACTGGCCGGCTTGCCGTCAGCCTGCGCGTTCGGCCCGTCGCCTCGACGCTCACGATCGCCGGGGCCAACGGGTCGCTGACGGCCGATTTCGTCCGCGGCATCTTGCTCGGCGCCGCGAACGAGGGCACGAGTCCCATCGAAAAAATCGTGAACCCATTTGTGGAAGCGGCGCAGCTCGCGTGGCGGAGCACGACGAGCTTGGTCGGGCGCGTCATCCAGGGCGCCGACTACCCGGGGCTCGTGGAGTTGCTCCGGGATTTCTACGCCGCCGCTGCCGGCGGCGGTGGCTCGCCCGTGAGTGTCGACCACTTGCGACGCGTCACCGTCGTTTACGAACAGCTTGCCGCCAATCTCCGGAGCGTCGCTCGTCCCGCCGTCATCACCACGACTCCGCGGACGACCGCTCCGCTGGCGGTGCTCACGGGGGCCGGCGGGTTCTTCGGACGGGCGATCAGCCGCGAGCTGGCGCGCCGCGGCTTCCGGGTCCGTGGGATTGGTCGCTCCGAGCGACCCGATACGCCGTACGTGCACGAGTGGGTTCGCGCCGACTTGGCGAACGAGATTGGATCGGATGCCCTTGCCGGAGCCACGGTCGTCGTACACGCCGCCGCCGAGACGGCCGGGGGGTTCGACGCGCACGAACGGAATACGATCGGTGCGACTCGCGAGCTGCTACGCGCCATGGCGGCGGCGGGCGTCCGACGCCTCGTCCAGATCAGCAGCATTTCGGTCTTGCGCCCGCCCCGTCCGTTCTGGGAGCGGCAGACGGAGTCCACGCCACTCGCGGAGCGATCGGAACGACTCGGTCCCTACACCTGGGGCAAGTGCGGCGCCGAACAACTCGTCGCCAACGCGGTCACGCGCGGGGAGATCGAAGCTCGGATTGTCCGGCCCGCGGCGCTGATTGACTGGAGCAACATCGAACTGCCCGGACTCATTGGACGCCGACTGTTCAACCGGTGGCACCTCGGTCTCGGCCGTCCCGGTCTGCCCTTCGCGGCGTGTGACGTGTCGACAGCCGCCGCCGCCGTCGCGTGGTGCGCGGACCGCTTTAGCGAGACACCGTCCGTCATCAACCTCATGGACCCGACCATCCGCACGCGCGGTCGGCTGCTCGAGCGGTTTCGCGAACATGGTTGGCGCGGGCGCATGCTGTGGACACCGATCAGCCTCCTCGCCGGCGGCGTCATGGCGGCGCGCTTTGTCCTGGCGCTCGCTCGGCGGGAACGGGGCGGCGCGCGACCGCTCGCCGTGTGGTCCATCCTGCGGCCCCGTCGTTACGACTCTGCGGTGTCGAGCACGGTCCTTACGGCGTGCGAGCACAAACCAGCCGCGAAACCGGCTGTCCAGGTGATCGAGACTGCCGGTGTGAGCCGCGTATATGGCTAGCGTCATGGAGGCGACCGCCGTAGCCTCGCCCGTTTCCGGAACGGCGGTCCGCCCATGGGATGCGCTGCTCGTGTGCGTCGCGGTCTACATCGCGACCTCCATCGGCCGCGTCCATCAGCTATTCCCCATTCTCGATTTCTTCAAACCGGCGCTGCTGGCGACAGTGCTGACCATTGGCCTGTGGCTGCTGCAGCAGTACGGGCAGCGCCGCATCGGCCTACTGAACTCGAGTACCACAACGTGCCTGCTCGGATTGGTGATCTGGGGCGCCTTGTCGGTCCCCTTCGCATTGAACCAAGGCGTCGCGTTCCAGTTCTGGATCAACTTTGTTCGGACTGTCGTGATGACGCTGGTCATCGCCAGTAGCATTCGCGACGCGCGCGATCTCTCGCGCCTGATGTTCGTGTACTGCGGTGCGACTGTGCTGTACACTGCAGTGGTGCTGTCCCGGTTCCAGCTCGGTAGCGGCGACACGTGGCGCCTCGGGCGGCTCTTCTACTACGACGCGAACGACATGGCAACGCTCATCGCAACTGCGATGCCTTTCGCGCTGTACTTCCTCCTCGGACAACGACGCCCGATCGCGCGCATACTCGCCATCCTCGGACTTGCCATACTGGCGGTGGGGCTGATTCGCTCAGGCTCGCGCGGTGGTTTCATCGCGCTGCTCGCCGTCGCCATATTCGTGCTGCTCGGCTTCACGACGGTTTCAGCGCGGGCCAGACTGATGGGGCTCGTCGCGATCCTCGCTGTCGTCTTCGCGGCCGCGAGCGATCGCTATTGGCAGCAGATGCAAACGATCTTCAACCCTCAGCAGGACTACAATCTCACATCCAACGAGGGTCGGATTAAAGTCTGGAAGCGCGGCCTGGGCTATATGATCGACAGCCCGCTGCTGGGCGTCGGCGGCCAGAACTTTGCCGTTGCTGAGGGGACAATCTCCCCCCTGGCCAAGTTGCAGGAGCGTGGCCGCGGGGTACGCTGGGGTGCCGCACACAACACCTTCATCCAGGTCGGCGCCGAGCTGGGCGTGCCGGGGTTGTTGCTATTCATCGGACTGATCGCGACGGCATTTCGGTCACTGCGTCGTGTGACGCGACGGGCGAGCCGATCCGGCGCTGCCGCCGCTGACCTTTCGCGGCTGTCGCAAGCGCTGACGGCGTCGCTCATCGGCTTCGTGACAGGTTCCTTCTTTCTCTCGTTGGCCTACCACGACATCCTCTACACGCTCTTGGCGTTCACCCTGGCGTTGGCGAAGATTGGCGGGCCGCTTCCACGCCGCGTCTCCATATAGGCCGCTGACCTGCCTTGGCCGCCCGACCGCGACTGCTGTTCCTCGCGCAATCTCTTCCTCACCCGCCACATAGCGGCGTTGCCGCCCGTACGCTCCACGTCCTGGAGGAGCTGCGGCTCGCTTTCGATGTCGATCTCGTCGCCTTCTCGCGCGTGCATCACCAGCCGGATCCCGCAGCTCGAGAGGCGGCGTGGAGCGCGTTGCGTACCGTGACGAGCTTCGTCGCTGAGCCGACCCCGATCCCCAACGAGCAGTCGGCTGTACGCAAGCTTTGGGACCACATGCGCAGTGTCGTGACCGGACGTCCGTATACCTACTATGAGTATCAGAGCGGAGCGTTCGCCGACCGGCTCCGCACGGTGTTACGAACGCGCGCACCGGATCTGGTGCACCTGGATAGCCTCGACCTGCACCGCTGGCTCCCCGACTTGCCGCCCGTACCGATCGCCTGTACTCACCACGACATCGAGTCCGAGTTGCTGCGGCGGCGCGCGCGACGTGTCGACCGGCCGTGGCTGCAGCGCTACCTGCTGTTCCAGGCTGACCGGGTCGAGCGAGTGGCACGGGAGTTGTGTCCGCACCTCGCCCTCAACGTGATGATGTCGGAGGTCGACGCCCAGAGGCTCCGGGCGCTGGCCCCGCGCGCCCCGACCCTGGTCGCGCCGAACGGCACCGACACGGAGTACTTCAAACCGAACGGAACCGCCACCGTCGCAGGGCGCGTCGTATTTGTGGGACCAACCTACAGCCACCCCAACCGGGATGCGGTGGAGTTTCTGCTCCAGGAGATCTGGCCCCGCGTCCGTGCTGCGGACCGCGCCACCTCCTTGCGACTGATCGGCGGCAACCCGGCGACCGATCGCGCGCGCTACGATCGCACGCCTGGCGTCACGGCCCTCGGCTACGTTCCGGACGTCCGGCCGGCGCTCGCGGAAGCTCGCTGCTGCGTCGTGCCGATCCGCATCGGCGGGGGGACGCGCCTCAAGATCCTCGACGCCTGGGCCATGGGGAAAGCGGTCGTATCGACGTCGGTCGGGTGCGAGGGGCTCGACGCGGTGGACGGAGAGAACATTCTCATCCGCGATGCGCCAGATGCCATCGCCGACGCGGTGCTCCAGGTCTTGCGCGACGCCACGCTCCGCTCGCACCTCGAGCGTAACGGGCGATGCGTTGCGACCGAACGTTACAGCTGGAGCATCGTCGGCCAGGGGATCCGCTCAGCCTACGACAGGGTCCTCCACCAGCCACCATCAGGACCGTAGGTATTGCTGCAGCCGTTCGTATTCGGGCCCGAACCGCCTGTACACACCCTCCTCGGCGTACTTGAGGTTGGGCGCGTTCTTATGGCCGACGATGTCCGTGGTCCACGGCAGGCCTCGCTGACGCGCGATCCCCTCGAGTGTTCGGCTCAGGAGGCCGGTCGAGGTGACCCAACCGGTGTTGGCGAGGGCCCACTCCCTCGGTCTGAACCGCTCCCATCCCTCGACGACGCTCAGGATGACCCCTGCAAGCTCTTCGTCATCCGCCAGACGTCCGACGTCCTTCGTCACGTGATCGAGGTTGACGCCGCGGTGATGCCGATAGACGATCACCGGCGTACCGCAGAACAAGCTCTCATACAGTCCCCTGTTCGCGCCCTCACGCCGGGACAACAGCACGTACGCCTTGGCATCGCCGACGACCCGAGCCACTTCATCATGAGGAATGTTCTCGAAGACCGTGCACTGCTCCTGGACGTCGTAACGACGCATGAGCTTCTCAATCTTGGTACGAGTCCAATGCTGGGGGTAGCCGATGAGGGCGACCGACAAGACTCTTCCGTGTTCCTGCTTGAGCTTCCGCAGGGTGCGAAAGAGCAGCGTGTGTCGCTTGAGAACATTCCAACCAGACACCATGACGAGGTCGTAGGCGCGGTCTCGGCTCGTCTTCGGGCGGAACCTGTCCGGGTCAATCCAGTCTCCGGCACCCAGGCGCGCGGGAACGAGGTTGGTCTGCAAGTCCCGGATGAATTCGAAATCCGGACGGCATTGCGCGAGGACGACGACATCAAGGTCCGCACCGAGGTACAGAAGAAACTCGGCATCCTGGTAACCCCACCAGCTCGGTTCCAATACGAGCATGTACCGGGATGCCAGCCGTGGCAGATCGAACAGCGCGGGGAACCTGCGGATGGATTCGCTATACATCAGGTAGAGGACGCCCTTCTCACCAGTCGCTTCGTCGTACGCCTTGAGAACCATGAGGTCCCCCTGGCGCTCCGGATCGTCATTCGGTCTCGGGTAGCGCATCCGAACGCGATCCGCCAATGGAAAGCCCGCGAACTCATGACGGATGCGCTGGGCCTCCGCGCTGTTGCTGAACTCCCGGAGCAGCTCGTTCGCAACGACGGGCGCAGGGCCCCCGTTGTTAAAGCACGACTCCTGGAAGAGTTCTCGTACGACGGCGATGCGCTTCTTGCCAAACAGGTCCGCGCCGAGCAGCCGCCACGCCTGCAACAGCACGTCGGCGCATTGAAAGCGTCGGCCCCGTGCCCTTGCCCACCAGGCCCTCCCGCTCGCGACCAACCCGTACAGCCATCGCAGCGATGGCGAGTCGACGACCAAGTCGTTCAGTCGCGAACGCAGCACAAACAGCATTGGGGGCACCTCCGGGTGCGACGGCAAGCTAGGGGCAAGATTCGGACCAGGGGTATGGGTTTTGCGAGATCGATGGGCCCATGAGCTACTACCTGAAGGCGATCATCAGGTACTGCTACTCCGCCTTCTACTATAACTCACTGTTCGCATTCACCCGTCGGTTCTTCCTGCGCATCGACGCCGAATGTGCAGAGGCAATCAGGCGCGCGGAGCGGAACGTCGGCGACGCACTGGGTCCGGAGCCGACGGTCCTCGGGGGCCCCTTCCGGGGCCTGCGGTATCCTGCCCAGGCCTCCTGGGGATCGGCGTTCCTGCCGAAACTGCTCGGGACCTACGAGCGGGAGCTCCACAAGGCGATCGAACGCGTCGCGCGCCGGCCGTACAATATCGTCGTCGATATCGGCGCCGCCGAAGGATACTATGCGGTCGGGCTTGCGCTCCGCATGTCCCAGGCGCCCGTCATCGCATTCGAAATCGACGCCGCAGCCCGGGGGATGTTGGCCCGGGTCATCGAGCGCAACGCCGTGCAGGCTCGCGTGGCCGTGGCCGAGTGCTGTGACGGAGACCGGTTGCTCGACCTGGCACAGCGGGGCCCGGGGTTTCTCCTGTCGGACTGCGAGGGCTGTGAATTCGAATTGTTCCAACCCGCCCAGGTGCGGGCACTCGCGGAGTGGGACTTGCTCATCGAGACGCACGACAGCGTCCGCCAAAACATCACGCGTCAGCTCGCTGCGCGATTCCGCGGGACCCATCGCGTAACACTCATCAAGCCACGCCAGCGCTCTCCGGCAGACTTTCCACTGCGCGGGTCCTTCAGCCGCTTTGAAAGGCTCGCCGCGATGGATGAGGGGCGTCATCGCGCGAAATGGCTGTTCTTGGAAAGCACGAGTCGCTTGACGTCACGGCCTGCCGCTCACGCGGGTGTCGTCCACGAAGACGTATGACCGGGCCAATGGCGTCGCCTGCCGCGTAAACGGAAACTCGAACTGCGTAAAGCCGCCATCGGCGGGATAAGTCACCTTCCGGAAGTCCCCATTCAGCGTGCCGTTCACCCACCAACGGATAACGCCGTCCGAGCCGCCCGGCGTGGTCGGATACTTGAAGTACTCTTCCACGAGGTACCATCGTCCCGTCACGATCGGCGTCGTCGTCACGTTGGGATGCCAGACCCCTCGGTCCCCATAGCTGTAGCCGTATGGAGACCACCCCACCACCATGCCGATGTGGTACGGTGCCACGCCAGGCACCTGCACGGCATAGATGTAGCTGCCGCTCTGCGCCCAGACGAAGGACACTTTCGCGCCCTGGTTTCGATCGTCCCAGGGATCGCCCCACTTGATCCAGTACGCCACGTAGAGCTCGTGCCACAGCCCTGGTCTCGCGAGCACGAGCCACTGATTGCTGGGCCCATTATCCCGCGGCATGGATGTCGGGAACACGACTCGCAGCACCTTCGCGGGTGACTTGGGCGCCGCGGGATCGGCCTGAATGTCCGACCACCCAGACTCCGTGCGGTAGTTCCAACCGTTGCACGCGATGCAGTCCCAGGGCTGCTCGCTGAGCAGGATCATGCCGGGCGGTTCGTTGGTCGAAGCCGAGCTCCCGGTGTCCACCGTGACTGCGCTCGTCCCACTGTTGCCGTCGCTGGTGGCGCTGATCGTCGCCGCACCGGCGGCCACCGCCGTGACCAGTCCGCTGTCGTTCACCGTCGCGACTGAGACATTACTGCTCGACCAGATGACGACGCGCCCGGGCAGCGGCGTGTTGTCAGAGGTTTCCGTCAGGGCGCTTAGCTGCGCCTGCCCCCCCAGCCGGATATGGGCCGTGGCGGGACTGACCTTCACGACCTTGACGGAGGCCGTCACCCGTGTCAGGAAAGTTTGCGCCTTATCGCAGGCGCCAATTGACAGCAGCGCGATGACTGGAGCGGCGAGCGGAAGGCAGAATCTTGGCATGCTCATGGGGGCGCGGCTTGAAAGTTCTCAAGGCGTCACCGCTGCAACAAGGGGGCCGCCGCTTCGGCGACCCCCTGATGTTCCAACATCTGTTGCGTTGCGACTACACCGTTACGGCCTCCCGCTCAAGCGAGTGTGATCGACGTAGACGTACGACTGGGCCAGGACCGTGGCCTGATGCGTAAACGGAAACTCGAACTGCTCGAAACCGAGATCGGCGGGATAGATCACGTTCCTAAAGTCCCCGTTCAGCGTGCCGTTCACCCACCAACGGATGATGCCGTCAGAACCGCCCGGCAGGGTCGGGTACTTGAAGTACTCTTCCACGAAGTACCATTGTCCCGTCACAATCGACGTGGTGGCTACGTTGGGATGCCAGACTCCACCATCCCCATAGCTGTAGCCGTAGGGAGGCCACCCCACCACCATGCCGACGTGGTACGGGGCCACGCCAGCCACTTGCACGGCGTAGATGTAGCTCCCGCCCTGTGCCCACATGAACGAAATCTTCGCGCCCTGGTCACGAGCGTCCCAGGGATCGCCCCATTTGATCCAGTAGGACACGTACATCTCGCGCCAATAATTGGGATTCGCGATAAAGATCCACTGATTGCTTGGACCATTGTCTCGCGGCATGGTCGTCGGGAACACGACGCGCAGGACGCTCGAGGGCGACTTGGGGGCCGCGGGATCGGATTGAATGTCCGACCATCCGTAGTCCGCACGGTAATTCCAACCGTTGCACGAGAGGCAGTTCCAGGGCTGTTCATTGATCGTGATCATACCGGCCGGCTCATTGGTCGACCCCGAGCTGCCGGTGCTCACTGTGACGGCGCTCGTGCCATTCTGCCCTTCGCTGCTGGCCGTGATCGTCGCCGGCCCAGCCACCACACCCGTGACCAGCCCGGCCACGTTCACTGTGGCGACCGGCAGGTTGTTGCTCGCCCACGTGACGCTGCGGCCGGTGAGGATATTGCCGCTCGCATCGCGGAGCGTCGTCGCAAACTGCTGCGTCGCCCCCACGGGGAGATTCGCCGTCGCCGGACTCACCGTCACTGACGCCACCGGCGCCGGAGGCGGCGGGGGAGGAGGAGGCGGCGGCGGCGGAGGCGGCGGGGGCGGGGGCGGGGGCGGAGGAGGAGGC
>Ga0137415_10002649_pt1 | contig 17754 bp, 21 predicted proteins | sample CZODoug3_1_1_16f_FD_183082 | JGI IMG/M metagenome (GOLD analysis project Ga0137415, IMG submission 183082) | Vadose zone soil fungal communities from Angelo Coast Range Reserve, California, USA - CZODoug3_1_1_16fungal (Hybrid Assembly) | ecosystem: Environmental > Terrestrial > Soil > Vadose...
GGCTCTTCGGCACCCGCTTCTACCTTCTCTACTACCTCGCGAGCGTCGTGGTCGCGGCCCTGACGCACCTCGCGGTGACCGGCCTGCTGGGCACGCCGCCGGCGCCGATGGTCGGCGCCTCGGGCGGCGTCTACGGGCTGCTGCTCGCCTTCGGCTGGTATTTTCCGCAGCGCCGCGTGGTGCTGCTGTTTCCGCCGATCCCGATGCCGGCGCGCATCTTCGTGATCGTGTTCGGCGTGCTGGAGCTGTTTTTCGGCGTCTCCGGCATGGGGGCCGTACTGCATACCATCAACCCGCGATTGTTCCCTGAGCAGCTCGAATACATCATCAATCACGCTGAAGACCAACATCTGTGCTTCGACGTCTGTTTCTTGCCGCTGATCGAGGAACTCGCGTTCCGCGCTTTTCTTCTCCGGCGACTACAGGCCTCCGATTTCGAGCAAGTGCCCCTCCAACGAGGAGCGTTCCGTGGGCAAGCGGAGAACCTTGACATGATGGGCACGATCGAACTCGCGCCCGCGGAGGGTGGGACCCGGGTGGGGTATCGGATGAAGGTGAACGCGAAAGGTCCTCTGGCCCGAGTCATAGACAATTTCATCCGGACCCGATTGAAATCTCAGACCGAAGCCTTCGCCGCGAAAGTGAAACAAGAAATATTGAAGCCGTCTGCATTGCCGCAGCTACTCGAGTTGTTCGGCTGCGGGTATTTGCTTAAGAAATTCACGGCCGCGCTATTGACGCCGGGGCCGTTCGGACACGTGCCAAGCTTGGTGCAATTAGGATCCATTTGGGCGATTTGGGCCGGACCGACTCCGAAGGTCCCCGGCGCGATGGCGTAGGATTGGCTGCTAATTCCGGTGATCGATCCGCCGGGACACTGAGTTGGGTCCCCGCAAGGGTAGAGAACGACGCCGTCGCGTAGGTTGGAACTCGGCACATTTCGAATCACCTGTTGATTTTCGGCAAGTCGCTGCCCTTCGTAGGTGCCAAAGAAGAACAAGCGATCCTTGAGGATAGGTCCTCCCAGGGCGCCTGTCCCTCGCCAAAATGACGATTCACCTTTAAATCAACAGCTTGCAGACAGGCCTGCAACATTGTTAAAAAGTGAAGCTCAGTACTCTCAGAGTTTTGGCGAAGCACAGGCGTACACAAACCAGTGCCCGGCAAACTGAGCGAGGGCCCAACATTTTGAACGAGAAGCATCGAATCCATTTTCTGGACAGACAACAAAACGCGAGCCTCCGAAGAAACCCGCGCTTTAAAATTCCAAGATAAATTGAGTGGCCAGAGATGTCTATTTCGTTTTCTTCGCCTTCTCAGCTTTTAGCCGTGCCCATCGCTCCTTACCCTCGATACTTACATATCCTAGGTGAAGGAACGGAGCCCCTGAGGAGTTAGAGCTAATTCGACGGACCCCTCTCGGCTATTCCCCGAACTCAGGGTTTCTTGTTTTTCTTCTTCTCATTGGTCCACCGAGCTTTTGCTGCCTTCCTTGCGAGTTCCTTTCTCTCTTCGGGGCTAAGAGCGGCCATGCGTGCTTTCACACCCTTCCCTTTGGCGGCTTTGCCACCTTTTCTACCCATCTCACGCATTACTTTGGAAACAAGGTCACGTCTCATGGCTTCATTTTATGATGGATGAACTTCTTCTACCAATTGTTGAGGTTGACAGCCGGTCAGGACCCTGCCATAATTCTTATGCACATAGCGCTATGAGCATAAAGGAATGCGAACTGGCGTTAGTGCCGAGAATCTCAAAAGAGAGTGGAGCGCACCAGTGCTATGAACACGCATGCGCCCCTGACCACCATCACCTGATTGGAGGCAACGATGGCTAGCAATGAAGGTATCGGTTCCCCGTTTCTCAAGCAACCTTCCGCACGTTCCCCGAAGCTACGTATCTATGAAAGTCTTTTTCTGTTGAACGAGGGTATGGACCACGTCATCACCCTCTTGCGCGAGATGGAGAAACTTCCCTTTGCCGACAAAGAGTCGGTGCAGTGCGCCGTTGTCGAGATCGAAGAGGTCCGATGCGACATGAATGCCGATTTTACGGAAAAACTGGCAGATAGCGAACGCTTCGATGAAGGTCGCTTCTGGAAGCAGCGTCGTGAGTTCGAGAAGGAATGGCGTGACCCAGACGATGTTTATATCGAGGTTGGGCGGCGAGAAGAAGAACGCAAGAAGCAGGGCTTGCCGCCGCGCCTCGGTGTTCTCCCACATTCAGCAGTGGCCGAGGAAGAGGATCGTTGGGAGGCCGAGCAGGAGCGCAAAAAGGAGCGCTCCAAGAAGCGCGGAAAGTAACGGTGTGCGAGAACAACCATGCCGAAGAAGCCAAAGATAGTTTGGGTTGGAACCACACCTGTAACCCCACTCACTTCCAAGGAGCGGAAGAAGCTGCACAAACTCATGAAAAGACGCCTGGACATCCGGCGCAGGAAGTACCCCGAGGTACGGGGCAAAGTCGTCGATTACATCAGCCATTCCATCGACGACGGAATCCTCTGCATGAATGTCTGTTTCAAGGATAAAACTCTGTTCTCTTTCCGCTTCGCCTGCGACATGTTTATCGTTGGAGCCGATCTCAGCGATTGGAAGACTGGCAACTACGACATCATTCGCGAGTACATGGAGCCGATCCCGAGGTAAGGAATATGGGCGAATGGAGAGTCCAAGTCAGCGTTCGAGTCAGTCCACAACGGCGAACCGAACTTGAGCAATGCGCCGGGCGAGAGAAAAGAACGCTCGCTAATTTTGGCGCTCTTTTATTGGAATGGGGGTTCGAGCAATTCAAGATGGTTGGCTCCACCGAGCGCCTCTTGAAATACAAGATTCGTTCCACATCCCCGAATTCGAAACGCCCCAAAGACGCTGAATCTGTGAGAGGGAAGTAGCCTCTAACTCAGATTCGCTATAACGTACCGACTGTACGTTATACTTGACATCTAGAGCCTATTAGCATACTCTGTGGGCACTGCACCGGAGGCTTTGGCATGCCCCCACTGACCGAACAAACTGGCCTCGATAACCGCCGCCGGAACTCACTTCTGTCTTTCTATTCGGCAGCACTTACATCCGCGGTTGCGATTGGCCTCACCAGCAGGACTCCTGCCTTGCGAACCGCTTTGCTTATATTGGGGACCATCGCGGCGGCAGTTGCCGTTTGGTTTTTGTTACGTTTTTTGCAATCCAATGACGAGCGCGAGCGTCAGATTAGCTATCGCGCACTCACCTTCAGTTTTTGTGGCACGCTGATTTTTTCCTTGGTGGTTGGCCTCCTTCAGTCGGCCGGTTTCCATTCCATTTCCTGGCTTGGCATTCCGATTCTCATGCTCATCCTGTGGAGCGTTGGTCTGATTTTGTATTCCTGGCGGTATCGATGAAGACCCGGTTACGCGTATTGCGAGCGGAAAAGAAATGGTCGCAAGCCGAGCTTGCCGCCCAGGTGGGAGTCGCTCGCGGCACAATCAATGCCATCGAAACCGGCAAGTACGATCCGAGTCTGCCGCTGGCCTTCAAGATCGCTCGCAGTTTTGGAAAAAAGGTTGAAGAGGTATTTCTGTATCCCGAGGAGCAGGACCAGACAGCATCCCCGCAGGTCTGAATCTCGCGTCGCGTAAGAGCAAGACGATGTATTGCAGTTCACAGTTCCGGACCTTTTCCCCCGTATATCGCTCGAAGTTTATCCCCGTCTCTTTGCCAAGGTGAACCGAAAGGAATCTTTCCATGGACCGCCCCTACGGCATTTCCGACTTCGCATTCCCAAATCGATGGGACCGGGAATCCGGCCCCGACTTGGTAGAGAGGGCCGGTCGGGTCTCTCGCACAGACAGAGAACAAGGCGAAAGCGGACGGGAAAAGGGATCGAATTCCAGTCGGCCTCGCGGCGGTTTCGACCGCCCGGTTACGATCTATCGCGGTCGAGACCGGGAATACTCTCTGCGCGAAACTGAGGTTCGTACACTCACCGACTTAGGCAAGTTTCGTGTGGTGCCGGAAGATGATCTCGTGCGCTTTGGATACCAGGACAACCGTACGCGGATGGAAAGCGACATTCGCAGTCTCACTCGGCAGGGCCTTGTCGAACAGCGCACCATCGAAGGCCATCCATCGTATTCGACGAAGGTTTTAACTCTGACCAAGGATGGGCATAGGGTCGTTGAGCGTGCGCAGCTCCTCTCCAGTCGGCAGGCCACCTACCATGGCCTTGTGAAGCCCAAGGAGGCTCGACACGACGCTGACGTATACCGGCTCTACCAGACGGTCTCCAGGGAAATCGAACGTTCAGGCGGCAAGGTTCGCCGCGTCATACTCGACTTCGAGATGAAGAAAGACCTCTATAAATCCCTTTCCCGGATGCGGCCTGACAAAGACCCGAGGTATGAACGAATCTTCATTGCCAACCAGTTTGGTCTGAAAGTGGTGGACGGCAAAATTCCCATCCCTGACCTACGCATCGAATATGAGGATGACTGCCGCGATGTTCGCAGTCTCGACCTCGAAATCGCTACACGCGACTATCGGCCCCAGGGCCTCGGCGAAAAGGTCAAAGCCGGATTTCACATGTTCGCCCGTCAGCAAGATCACGCCAAATTGCGCCGCGTTCTCGACACCCAGGAAATCAGCGCCAGGATCTTCGCCCTATGAAAATTCTCCCCATCCACACGGAAGCACTCCGATATTTCGGCTATACGGAAGAGGAGTCCCGTTTCCTCTACCTTGTGGCCACACATTCCGGCTATTTCACTTGCCAGCAGTACCTGCAGTTCATCAAGACCAAACCGGGCAAGCGCAGCGTCGCCTTTGCCCGGAAGGTTCTGGAAAAGAAACACGCCAGCTCGAAGGAATACCTCCGGCATGGCCGTGTCTTCCATCTCTTCTCGCGGAATCTCTATGAAGCGATCGGTAGGGAAAGTGTCCGTTTCCGGCGTGTCACTCGACCGAATACATCCGAACCCGGCTGATTGCTCTCGACTTCATCCTTCGAAATCAAGACTTCACTTATCTCGAATCGGAGGAACAGAAGCTCTCTTTCTTCTGCGACCAGTTGGGAATCGACAAGAAAATCTTGCCCCACAAACGTTACTCGGGGGCTATCAAGGGCGACTTTACGGACCGCTACTTCGTGGACAAATTCCCTCTACAACCCTGGCGTCTCTCTTCCTCCTGTCATGACCTTCAGTTTCATTTGATCCAGGGTTTGAAAGCATGGATAGCTTCAGGACGCATCTGGAAGCGTACTTGACGCTTTTCACGAAGCTACAGCAGCTCCGTTTCTACTACGTCGCTACCCGCGACACCAACTTCGAGCGCGCCAAGAAGCTGTTCCATGGGACGTTTCAGAGGCTTTGGAACCCCGCAGCCCCTCGTGGATTGTTTGACTATTTTCGTACGCAGCGAACGTGGGACGAGAAGCAATACAGCAAGCTCCAGGAGCACGACGTCCTCTTCATGAACCAGGGGAAAGAGAGATTTGGTAATCCAGGTATAGAGAGTCTCTACCAGAGATGGCGTGCGGGGGAGATTACCGAGAACACGGTGCGGTCTGAATCTGTGAAGTTTCAGATGCCTTCGCAGCTTAGTTATGCATAATCAGCGCTAGAGAAATGAAGAGACATCGTACAATGGCAGAACAGTGGAAAATGGAGCGCGCTCTGGCCTATCCGATAGACGGGGGCCGCAACGCTCTACCGCTGGTGGAACACGAAAGAGGCGATTATGTTCGACGCCTGCATTGAACGCGCGTCCATTTTCCCGTTTAAGCTTCTGCAGATATGAACGCCGTATTTGGTGTCCGGGTTTGGCGTCGACGTCAGATTTATCGTTTGAGGGAGCGCCCCTCCAGCACGTAGTTAGTTGGTGCGTTCGGGGTGGTCGTCGGTCGAAAGCGCACGGCCCTAAATGGGGTCGGTCTAGTAGAGCGCCTGTCTCGTGAGCAGGTGCGCCGATTGCGGTGTCGCTTTGCGCCTTCGGTTCTTCCTTAATCATCATAAGCGGAATCGGAATATGAACCATGGGCTTAATGGCAACTACGATTATGGCGAAATGTAAACTTCAATTTTGGGTTTACAAAGGCTGTTTGGAAGTGCTTCTTAGGTTGTCCACGAATGCCTCCGCACCCCTCGAGTGAACTGGCAAAAATGACAGTCCGACCATAGACCGTCGAAGAAAAGAATGGACCGCGGGACAGATGGGATTCGCTTGAGGGCGTATTGCATTCCTACGCCGACGCTCTTGCGACTTTGTTAAGGGGCACGCTGGCGCGGATGGTAGTGCCACGTTGGGGTTGCGAGTCGATCGAAAGCCGCCCTTCCACGAGCTTCACGCGCTCCGCCATACTGATAAGGCCAAGTCCGCGCGATTTCATCGCCTGCCCGACATCAAAACCGGATCCCAAATCGCGCACCGTGAGTTGGAGCTCATTCGAAGTGTCGCGCAGCTCCACATCGAAGTGCCGCACACCGCTGTGCTTTACCGCATTTTGCAAAGCTTCCTGCAAGACGCGAAACAGGCAGAGTGAGATGTCCTGCGGGAGCGTGCTGGGGACCTTATCCTGAGCAAACACAACTTCGACATTCTGCTGGTCCGAGAACTCTTTGCAGAATGCTCTCATGGCCACCGCTAGGCCCAGATATTCCAATTTTGAAGAATGCAACTCGTGCGACATGGATTGGACATCGGTCGCTATCTCGGCCGTCTGCTTCTGTAGTGCACCGATACAGCTACGGACTTCAACTGGCAAATCGGAAGCGTTTTGCCGGAGCTGTTCTAACTCGATGATCAAGAGCGCGAGCCGCTGACCGATATCATCGTGAAGCTCTCTGGCGATCCGGGTGCGCTCCTGCTCCTGTGCCTCAATCAACCTGCGGCTGATGCTTGCGAGAGCCACTTCCGCCGCTTTGCGCTCGGTGATGTCAATAGCGAATCCCAACATTCGAACCGGCCTGCCTGCCGAATCGCAAGAGAGGGTAACTCTGGAATACAACCAGCGAATCTCTCCAGATGGGGTGACCACGCGAAACTCCGAGTCGAAAAAGTTTCCTCCTTGAACGTGCCTTTGATCGTCCCATTTAAACTGCATGCGGTCCTCAGGGTGAATGCGCTCGATCCAGGCTTCGTACGTGCCCCCAAATGATCCCGGCGCCAAACCGTAAATCCGCTCCATTTCAGGAGACCAATGGTTTTCATTTTTCTTAATATCCCATTCAAAGACCCCGACGTGCACAGCCGCCTGTGTAAGCCGCAGACGTTCTTCGCTTTCACGCAGAGCTTCTTCTGCCCGCTTGCGCTCGGTAATGTCCCGCGCAATTGTTGATACTCCGATCATCCGGCCCTCGTTATCGAATATTGGAGAAACCGTCAGCGATACTTCCAGAAGTGTCCCGTCCTTCTTCTGGCGCACGGTTTCGTAATGCTTCACAGCCTCTCGATCGTTGAGCTTTTTCATAATTTCAGGAGAGTCGTTAGACCGATCTGTTGGTATCAGAAAAGAAATCGGCTTACCGACTATTTCACCTGACGGATAGCCATAAAGGTATTCTGCCCCCTTGTTCCAATCCGTAACGATTCCGTCGATGCCCTCGCCAATAATGGCGTCGTCGGATGATTCGACGATGGTTGCAAGTCGAAGCCGTGCCTCCATCGCTGCTTGCTTACGGACAAGCTGTTCCCGTTCTCGCTCGCTTTGTTCCCTCTCCGCGATTACCGCCGCCAATGTCAAACCCGACACGGAAAGCACCGCAAAGAACACGTCCAACAGAACAGCGTTAGTGAATGTGGCGTTCAGCGCGAACGGCCCGGAGCCCAATGCCGTCTCTACCGTGGCTACCGTGGCCACGAAGAGAATCGAGAGCGCGGCTCCGCTCACCCCAAAGCGAATGGCAGCCCACATGACAAATGGGAGCACTGCAAATGCCAAGACGTGCAGTTTTACGGGGATTAGAGGCAAGTCGCCAAAGACGATGAAGCACGTCGCTATGAGAAGTAGTAAAAGTCCAACAAATTCTCCGATGCGAGCCCGAGGACGAATCCTCAGGAGATCGGGGGCGGTCAACACGAGAGGCGCTACCAAGAGTACCCCCGTGCTGTCGCCAAGCCAATAGATCAGCCAAGCAGAACTGAGGCCTGAATACGCCTGCACATGGGTTGCGTACAAAACGGAAACTCCGATTGTGGCGCTCAACATGGCGCTGCCCAATCCACCGAGGACAACCAGCGCAAGCGCATCGCGCAAGCGCGACAGTGAAGGGCGGAACTTAGCAATACGGAGGAGGAGGAAAGCACCTACCAGAGCTGCGAGTGTTGCTCCCGCGGCTTGACCAACTGCGGCCACGAGAGGAACTGGACTCAAAAATGCAATGAGAAAAGCCGCGACTACGATGCCGACCCAAACCCGATAGCCACAAAGTAAAATCGCAGCGAGGGCGACGCCATAGGCAGGCCATACAGGCCCGAGGTTACTGCTCCTGATGTTGGACGTGGCCTGTCCGAGCTTGCCTGCAACAAAATAGGCTGCAAAAATAATGGTAATCTGGGCAAGATACTTCCCGACTTGAACTGGCGCGACTCTCACGTTCTCAGTCGCTTGGGACATGTGGTCTCACTCCCGGGAGCAGCACCACCCGACATTCAGAATGACACTGTAACGACAGTTACAACAGCATGCATTCGGTCACAAGACGGCGAAGCACGAAACCATTCTTATACTCGTACTTCAACCAAAAGTACAAACCTGAAACGCCTTGTGCTTTTAGCGGCCGTGTCTCACACACCTTTGAGGCAACGGTGCATCATAGATCAAATTGAGTGGGTTTCCGAGTGGATGGTCGGCATCCGGAAGTTAACCGGTTGTTTCCGAGTACCCGTCATCCACCCAGGATCGTTGGCAAGCATTTATGGACCCGCCGTTTGCGCCAATCATTGGTGAACGGCGACCGCGGCTTCGCATACTCCGCCTTAGCTTCCGTCAGGTGAGGATCGCGGCCGTCAGTGCGGGAACACCGACACGCTGCAACAGGACTTGGAAACGTGGGTCGTCCCGCAAGCCGTCCATGCTCGGATCTATATGAAGATAGATAAGCCAGTGGGAGTGCTCCTCGTAGGATTTCTCCAAGTATTCAATCGCGCGGTCGTTTTCTCGCAAGCCGATATGGATTCCAGCGAAGAAGTAGGGCGCGACATACTTTTGCTTTGCTAGTTCTGTCAGATCATCGAGCATCTGAAATGCTTCCTTTGTCCTACCAGCACTGCCGAAAGTGTGCGCTAGTGCCGCGCGCATCAGAGGACTGCCGCCTGACAGCTTCACCCCCTTCTCGCCCTCGATGATGGCCTGTTCGTAGCAGCCCGTTTTCCTGAGCACCAGGCCGAGAATCCAATACGTGACGGGGTAGTTTGGGTCCAATTCGATAGTTCGCCGGAGTTGTTCGATGGCTTCGTCGTATCGGCGGGCTAAGTAGAAGGCCCATCCTACTGCCACGTTGATAATTAGCGACAGCGGATCGAGCTCTTGGCCCTTGTTCATCCTGGCTATCGCTTCTTCGTGTCTCCCCATGGTCGTCACGTACTCAGCGTACCAGTGGTTGGCAGTTGGGTATGTGGGACCTAGTTCGAGGCTGCGCTTGAATTCTGTCTCAGCCCCTTCCCACTGCCAATCGTGAAGCCACATCAGCGCCGCCAAAGGCGTGTGGGCCTCGGCGAGATCCGGGTCGAGCTGCAGGGCGGTTATTGCCGCCGCTTTGCCCTTAGGGAACGCTTCCTTCGGCGGCAGATAGCTGTTCCATCCCAGCAGCACGTAGGAATCGGCCACACCCGTGTACGCCAGGGCGTAGCTGGGGTCTTTTTCGACTGCCTGCTGAAAATATTCGATCGCCTTGTAGAAGCCTTCTTCGCTCCACCTGTTCCAGTGATGACGGCCTTTTAGGTAAAGCTGGTAGGCCTCGGCATTCTCCGTGTGGTGTCTTGTTAGTCGCTTCTTTTCGGCCCGGGTCAACTGTAACCGCAGTTTTCCCGATATCTCGTTGGAAATTTCGTCTTGGATCACAAAGATGTCGCTAGGCTCGCGATTGTATTGCGCGCCCCACAGTTGACAACCAGTGGCTACATCGACTAATTCGGTCCCAATGCGCAAAGAGCCACCGCCTTGCTCGATTCTTCCTGTCAGCACGGCTTGCACATTAAGCTCGCGACCGATGGATTGAGGGTCAATTTCCCGGCCCTTATACCGAAATACTGTGCTCTGCGCCATCACGCGCAGTTTCGGTACTGTCGCCAGGTTATTGATGAGGCTCCCCGTGATCCCGTCACTGAGGTATTCGCGCTCAGGGTTGCCACTAGCATTTTCGAAGGGCAAAACGGCAAGCGAGTCAATGATCTTGGAGACTCGCCGCGGGCGAGGAGTATCTGTTCGTACAGAGGAAGCCCGTGGACTCTGCTTGTCTGTCGAGTATGACTGACTTGGTGTTGGTATCAGGACCGATTCTGTTTCTTCTTCCGCAGCCCTCCGGCCCGATTCGGTGTCTCGCTTTAGCCGTTGCAGCTCAACCCGCATGTCTGCTGCGTGCTGATAACGCAGGTTGCTGTCCTTCTCCAAAGCCCTGTGGATCACTTCTTGGAGCGCCGGAGGGATGTCAGGATTGACTCGTATGGGAGCCACCGGAGTGCGGTTAAGGATGGCGTCCATGATGAGGCCCGAACTGCCTCCTTGAAAGGGCACTCTCCCCGTCGCCATCTCGTAGAGAACGATACCGAAAGAGAACAGATCCGTGCGACCGTCTAACTCCTTGGCCCGTACTTGCTCGGGCGACATGTACTTTAGGGTTCCCACAGCCGTCCCCGGGCTGGTGAGTTCTTCTCCGGCGACATCGGACAGAGATTGCGTCGCCCCCGCCGCGATCTGCCGTGCGGAGCTCTCCGAAAGAATACTTTTTGCCAGGCCAAAGTCGAGAATCTTGGTGCGCCCCCGCTTCGTGACGAAGATGTTGGCGGGTTTGATGTCACGATGAATGATGCCTTCGCTGTGAGCAGCATCGAGCGCATCGGCGACCTCGATGCCAATCGTCAAAATACGCTCCATATCTAGGTTGCCTGCGGCTATCAGGTATTTCAGCGTCACGCCATCCAGGTACTCCATGGCGATGAACGCACGGCCTTCGTGGCTCCCAATTTCGTAGAGGGTGCAGATATTGGGGTGATTGAGCGCGGATGCACCTCGTGCTTCGCGGCGAAAGCGTTCCAGGGCATGCGGGTCCGGGACTGGATTGTCAGGCAGGAACTTTAAGGCCACAAACCGGCCGAGCTCATTGTCCTGCGCTTTGTAGACTACACCCATCCCACCGCTCCCCAGCTTCTCCAGGATACGGTAGCGCGAGATAGTTTGCCCCATAGCGGGGTGGGCTTGAGTCATACCCGATGCTAGAACGGGGACACTTCAGGGCATATTGGTAATAATGCCAGTTGCGTCGGAAAACCCGTGCCATGGAGTCGTGAAAATACCGAGATTCACAACGAAATCGGTCAGCTTTTCGCGCTGTTGGCTTCCGATTTGCTTGAGGTCAGTCGTATGAAGTACGGAACCAGACCCCGACATAGCGACCGACATCCAATCCTTGTCAAACGAGTTGCTCGTCGTCAAAACTGCGATATTTGGGCGTGTTTTGGAGCCTATCAGCTCCGAACCACAAGGAAATGTTTCCTGCGGCTTGATCACGTCACGACAATATGGTTTTTGATAGCAAATTGAATCAGTTCGGCCGCTGACTTGAGCGCTAGTTCCTCCATTGTCCTGTATTTGTGGAAAGCGACTGTTCGTGGAGTGACATGAAGAGCGTCAGCAATCTCTTTCACGGACTTTCCCTCGGCCAGGAGCTGTGCAACCTCGCACCGGCGCGGCGTAAGTGATCTGGGCCGCTACCTACCCCGTGGGTCGCGAATAAAGCCGTTCTCCATTCCCCGGGAAATATGCGGTGTGATATAGGTCCTTCCTCTGAGAGCCTCTTGAATCGCGTGAAGTAATTCTGAGGAGGCTGATGTCTTGAGCAAGTATCCGGACGCCCCCGCTCGCATGGCCTCGATGGCTAGATCGGGATCTTCGTGCATGGTTAGGGTTCACGTCGAGCTGAACGGCATCGCCGATCGATCCCGTTTGAGACCGGTCGGTTCCATTTATTTTATGCTAAAGTGGCGTATAGCGACCAGTCGGTCGCATCGACAGGAGGAATGCTCCGCAACCTATGCTTGCAACGAGGACTTATGGCTCACGGGGATACGAACAACGTTCCGGTCGCGCACCTGATCGGGTTTGGAGCGAAAGAAATTGCCGATGGACGCGCCGTTGTCAGGCTGGCGGCTGGACGACACCGTGCGAATCCCTTGGGAACGCTGCATGGGGGAATTCTTTGCGACATTGCTGACGCTGCGATGGGCATGGTGTTTGCAAGCACACTCGCGCCCGGCGAATCCTTCACAGCTCGGTCCTCCTCGCGGAGCTCTATATAAAGGGCGATCACCGCGACAAAGACATCTTTTTCGCTTTCGGCGACGTGTATCACTTGTGCCCCGCCGGGCATCAGATGGACTGGAATCTGGTTAATGCGGTGGTGCCCCACTGTGAACAACGACTCGGAGGTCCTCGCAGCACCGGCGCTTGCCATGCAGTACGAAACGCTCGTGCGCGTGTCCCGAGCCATCGGAGCGCACCGCGACCTTAAAGAACTTTTTGGCATCCTGATGGACGAGTTGCATGGGGTAGTGCAGTTTGACTTGGCTGGGGTGTCTCTTCGTGACCAAGACTCCGATGCGTTTCAAAATTATTTCATCGACATGACGAGTCGATTAGAGCTGGTTCCTGAAGAGAGGCTAACGCCCGAGGAGACGCCCACATCATGGGTTTACGAGCGGCAAGAACCTCTGCTGAGGTCCACGGACGAATTGGAGCCGTGCTATGGCCGGCTGCAAGCGATCTTGAAAAGGCTCCATATTCGCTCAATCTGCGCGCTCCCATTGACGACAGCTCACCGCAAACTGGGGGCAATCGCTTTCGGCAGCAAGCAGGCCGATACCTACTCGCCAAACGAAATCCGGTTCGTGTCCCAAGTGGTGGATTACATTGCGCTAGCGTTCGACGACGCGTTGAATTTCGCGGCCTTGCGGCGGGCGTCTGAGGAACTCCAGAGTAAGAACGACCGGCTCCGGCTGCTCCTCGACGTGACGAATCAGGTTGTCTCAAATTTGGAGCTCCGCGATCTGCTGCGTGCCATCTCGCACGACGTCCGAGGCGTGATGCAGTGCGACTACGCAGGCTTGTCCCTCCCGGATGCGGGAAACAAGCAGCTGCGACTTTACGCGCTTGACTTTCCGGAGAGCAAAGGGTTCCTCCAGGAAGAGTTGGTCTATCCGATCGAAGGAGCGCCCTCCGGCACGGCATTTCGAACCATGAAGCCTCTGGCGCTCCAGAGTCCCTTCACCGGCTGGCTCAATTATCCAATCGTTCAGAAAGCGGTTCGCGAAGGTTTGAAGTCTTTCTGCTTTTTACCGCTGATCAGCCGGAATCGCGCGATTGGTGTCTTGGTTCTCGGCCGGCTCAGGGACGATGCCTTCAGTCAGGCCGACGTCAGTTTCCTCGCCCAGGTCGCAAACCAGATTGCTCTCGCCGTCGAGAATGCGCTTGCCTACCGCGAGATTCGGGAACTGAAAGAGCAGCTCTCGAAGGAAAAACTCTATTTGGAAGATGAAATCCGAACGGAAATGAATTTTGCCCAGATCATCGGGAACAGCACTTCTCTGCGTAGAGTCCTGAAGCAGGTGGAAACCGTGGCACCGACGGATTCGACGGTGCTTATTTACGGAGAGACAGGCACGGGAAAGGAACTGATCGCACGCGGCATTCATGATTTGAGCCCGCGACGGTCCAAGCCCTTCGTCAAGCTCAACTGCGCGGCCATTCCGACGGGTTTGCTGGAAAGTGAGCTGTTCGGGCACGAGAAAGGCGCATTTACAGGAGCGATAGCGCAACGCATTGGCCGCTTCGAAGTGGCCGATGGCGGCACGATTTTCCTGGACGAAATAGGAGAAATTCCTCTCGAACTGCAGACCAAACTGCTCCGCGTGCTGCAAGAGAGGGAGTTCGAGCGGTTGGGAAGCTCGCGCACGCTTCGGACAAATGCGCGTTTGATTGCCGCGACGAACCGTGATCTAGAGGCGATGGTGAGCGAGCAGAAGTTCCGATCCGATCTCTTCTTTCGCTTGAATGTTTTTCCCGTCCACGTTCCGCCCTTACGGGAGCGCCAGGGAGATATTCCGCTGCTGGTGCGGCACTTCACGCAGCAGTTTTCTACGCAGATGAAAAAGGTCATGGAAACGATTCCATCTGCGGCAATGGATGCCCTGAGCCGCTATCATTGGCCGGGGAACATACGAGAACTTCAGAATGTGATCGAGCGCGCCGTAATCATTTCGGCTGGTCCGGCCCTGAGCGTTGATGTGGCTGATCTGAAGTTTTCCAAGGTCAGTCATCCGAAAGAAAGAGCCGCTGCTCCGAATTCCACAGCAAACGGCGCATTGCACCATCTCTTGGAGGAAACTGAACGTCAACAGATCCTCCAAACGCTCAAGCAGTGTAACTGGGTTGTTGCGGGTCCCCATGGCGCGGCGGCACGTCTTGGAATGAATCGATCGACCCTCCAGGTGAGAATACGCAAACTCGGAATCTCACAGGATTCTGCATAATTCACGGTTTCATCTCTTACTTCAGCTCTTACATTGAAGGGCTGCCACTTCTAGCACCTCCGCTTTCGTGTGCCAGGAAATTGGCAGTCTGCTAGACGGTTGGCAGTAGCACGCCAGCACTCTGATTCTACAAAGCTCTCGCATTGCGCCTATCTCAAGACAAATCAAGGAGTTCCGTCGTCGCTGAAACAAGTTATGGTCTGGCATTCGTGTTGCTTTTCCCAGTGTCGCCCCAATGGAACGCAGATGAGCGGAGGGCGTCATGTCAATGATTCTGATTTTCACCGGTAAGTGGAACAGGTGGTACCGCGTCCTGCGCTACGGCAAAGGATTTGGACTGTTTGAGTCCGTGCGCTATGGGCTGTGGCTGGCACGGAGCTGAGCGGGAGGGCCCGTTTTGGCAGGCCTGAGAGGCAGACGTGCTGAAGATCACCATCATGGAGACGGCAACAGATAGGAGATGGATCGTGCAGGGACGGTTAGTCGGGCCGTGGGTCAGCGAGCTGAGAACAACCTGGAAGAGGGCGCACAGGAGCCAGGACAAGCGAGCCTGCATTATCGACCTCAATGACGTCACGTTCATCGACAAAAGCGGGGAACGACTCTTGCGGGCCATGTCCAAGAAAGGCGCGCAGCTTTTAGCTAAGGGCCTGTACGTCAAGCACGTGCTTGAACAACTGAAAACCCGCGGCAAACGCGGCCTGATTACGTTGATTGTCTGTTTTTTAGGGGGTCTTCAGACGAACGTCATTGTCCCGGTAACACACGCGCAAGTGCCATCGGTACGTGTGGACACGAAACTGAAAGAGGGCTCCGGGTTGCGATTCAGCTTACCCATTCCGCGGAGTCGGTCAACCGGGAGCAGTTTAAATTCGAGCGAAGTAGGAGCGGCACCATGTCGGTAGAACTTATGGATGCGATCGGCGGAGCGAGTACAACGAAATCTTCCGCCGATCGAACGGCAAGAGCGGAGGAACAATGACTACCCATCCGATGCATCTATTCGATCCAGCCCTAAAAGGCCTCGCAGGGAAGCCCGTGCGGCCTGTTCGTCTGTCTCCAACAACGCAGAACGATGTTTTTCTGAAAGCGTTGCTCGAGACTGCCACGGCAAAGACCGTACGAAGGAGCCCTCTCCAGTGGGCCGCCGCGACCGGTTTGCACATTGTGATTCTCGCGGCGCTAATCATCGCGCCGTTGTACACCACGGGGACGATTCAACTGCGCAACTTCGAAGACACTCTCTTGGTGACGCCTCCTGCTGGGCCGCCCCCGCCTCCACCGGCGACGGGTCGGGCGGCGGCTCCGCACATAACAGCAACGCGCCCGAATCTCACCTACACACTGGGCAAAGTAACTGCACCAACATCGATCCCGAAGACGGTCTTGCTGGATAACTCAGCTGCCGCGCCGGACCTGGGAGGCGTCGAAGGGGGCGTCCCTGGCGGCGTGGCCGGGGGACAACTTGGTGGTTCACTCGGCGGAGTTTTGGGTGGCACCGGGACTTCCATACCGATCCCACCTCCGCAACAGCCCGCAGCGAAGCGAATTGTTCGAATTGGCTCCAGCCTCAAAGCGCCACGGCAGACCTATTCGGTACAACCCGAGTATCCGCCGCTCGCGAGGCAAACGCACGTCTCGGGCACCGTGGTAGTCAACGCGGTGATCGATGAGCACGGAAACGTGGTGGGAGCGCGTGCTTTGAGCGGGCACCCGTTGTTGATACCCGAGGCATTGAAAGCGGTGCTGCAGTGGAAGTATGAACCAACGCTTCTTAATGGGACGCCGGTGGCTGTCGAAATGGAAGTCACGGTTCATTTCAATCTTGGAAGCTAGTTCCTAGTGCGTGGCTAGAAGAAAGTGAAAGAGGATTCCGCGTTGCCATTCAATTGAGACCAACCGCGGCGTCGGTCAACCGGGAACATTTTGAAAGCGAGCGGAGAAGGAGAGGCAATATGCGAGTAGCACTTATGGACGCGATCGAGGGAGCGAATGCAACGAGCTCTTCCGCGGATCTTCTGGTCGCACAGGAAGATGCAGTTTTGGTTGCTGCCGCGAAAACCGGGGACGCTCGCGCATTTGAGCTACTGGTCGAACGGCACGAGCGAAAGATTTTTTCATTGGCTCAGCGCATAACACGTAATCGGGAGGACGCCGAAGACGTCGTGCAGCAGAGTCTCCAGAAAGCGTTCATTCATTTGGAGAAGTTTGAGGGCGAATCTTTATTCTCCACCTGGTTGACGCGGATCGCCATCAACGAGGCGCTTATGTTGTTGCGCAGAAAGCGTGGATCGCGTGAGGTGCCGATCGCGGAATCAAACACGGAAGACGAAACTGCGTTGCCTCTGGATATTCCGGACTTGGGCCCGAACCCTGAGGATAGTTGCTTGCAGCGAGAGCAGGAGCGAATTCTCTCCGCGGCTGTCAATGAGTTAACACCTGGAATGCGGAAAGCAATCGAACTCCGGGAACTTGGCGAGCTATCCACAGGAGAAACCGCTCAAGTCATGGGTTTGTCGGTCGGAGCAGTGAAGGCACGAGTATTCCACGGGCGGAGGAAGTTACGAAAGACGTTGAAGCGATATGTCGAGTCCACGCGGACGTACGGAGACCGGACGTTACGAACGCAGGGAGCAGTTCGTGATCGTTCGCGGGCGATTTTCGAGCTTCGGGCAGCCTGTTAAAGGAACGCACCATGAAAAGGAGGAATAGCTATGGCCAACGAGCAATCGAGGTGGTCTCCACCAGAGGGTGCTCCCCTGAGCATTGACAAGGGCACTGCTGAGCTGGGGGAAATCGTAGTCTTCATCGACGGACGCACCGAGACTTCAGGCATCTTGGAGTTCGCCGGCATACTCGCCCAGGAGCACAGCGCGCGCCTAATCAGCGTATTTATGCAGCCCGAGCCGACAGTTACGCCGGCGGAGACATTCGCCCGCGGTAAGGGCATGCATAGCATGATCGAGGTGCACCAAGCACAACTCGAGCGCATCGAGGCGGACCACCGGGCCGAGTTTGTGGACGTCGTCCGTCG
>Ga0137415_10002651_pt1 | contig 17747 bp, 15 predicted proteins | sample CZODoug3_1_1_16f_FD_183082 | JGI IMG/M metagenome (GOLD analysis project Ga0137415, IMG submission 183082) | Vadose zone soil fungal communities from Angelo Coast Range Reserve, California, USA - CZODoug3_1_1_16fungal (Hybrid Assembly) | ecosystem: Environmental > Terrestrial > Soil > Vadose...
GACGGCCATCGCCGTGCGCCCGGCTCGGAATCGACATTTACTGAGAATGTGAGTGCGCGTGGCGCGCGCGTGGTGAGCGTGCGCCGCTGGGAACAAGGCGAATCACTGGTCTTCGCCTCGCGCACTGGAGAGTTTCGCTCCCCGGCCCGGGTTGCTTACTGCCAACCATTGCAAGGCGACGGCTTTGCCATTGGCGTGGAGTTCCTCGAGCCGAAAGGACGATGGGTTGTTCAATCCCCAAGATAGCTGGACCTAAAACGGCGAGCGGATAGGAGGGCAACGCTGGAAAAAGAGAAGACAGTTACTAGCGCAAAAGTTTTAAGAAGGCCTGAAGCGTTTAGCGGGACTCAAAAGATCGCTAAACGCTTCATCCTTTTGCTCCCGCCGCCTCTCGCTTGGGAACTCCATGCCATGAATTTCAGCGTGCGACGATGGAAGAAAGCTAATGCTCCCGGAGATCGATTTGACGTGTTTCGTCTTTCCTCAATTTTTGCAGAACGTCCTCGTACAAGCGAATCGTGTTTTCGACCATTCGGTCCGCGGAGAATCTTTGCTCCACTTCGCTGCGGCCGGCCTTGCTGAGATTCCTTCTTAGGGCTTCATCATTGATCAAGCGCAGCATCATCGCGGCGAACTCCTTGCTATTGGGCTCCGCTATCAACGCGGTTCGTTCGTGGTCCACTACTTCGCCGAGCGCCCCGCGCTTCGTTGAAATGCAAGGCAGGCCAGCGGCCATGGCCGCTTGCAGCGCGGTTCCGAGGCCTTCGAATTCCGAGGGAAACACAAACGCATCGAGCGCCGCGTACACTTGCACAACATCCGTCACGAATCCCGGAAAAAGAATCGCTTCTGTTTGTCCGAGACGCTTTGTCAGCGCCTCCAGGTCCGCGCGGCATGGGCCGTCGCCCGCTAACAGCAATCGCGCTTCCGGATGCAATGCTCTTACCAGCGGAAGCGCTTCGATCAAGTGCCGCTGTCCTTTTTCCGGCACAAAAACGCTGACGCAGCCGAACAAAAACTCATTTTCCCGCACACCCCAGCGGTTCCTTGCGGCGCTCCGCTGCTCCGGTGTTGGGAAAGGAAAGATTTCCACGCCTTCATTCACAACCGAAATGCGCTCGGTTGCAATACCGGAATCGATCAGGCTTTGGGCCACATCTTTGCTGTTCGCCACGAACCGTTCCACGGCCCGGTATCGCGCCTGGGACACCGCGTTTTTCTGAAGTGGAAATCCAATTCGGCGGGAAAGCAGAAGCGGAAGTTGTCTGTGCGCCTTTGCCAGCCAAGCGGCCGTCAACGCATGCGGCTCGTTGAGATGAACAAGCTCGAATCGCTTCCGGGCGATCAGACCTCGCATTGCGCGAGCGGCCCAGCCGCGCAAGCCGATTCGCGGCACTTGATGAACTATAATCCCACTTTCCGAGGCGCGATTCGCTAACGGCGAATCCCGCGCCGTCAGCAGCTCGACCTCGTGTCCCCGCTGGCGCAATCCAGCGAGCGTCAGCAATGCCTGGCTTTGCCCGCCGCGCCATTCCCGCTCCAGATCAACGTAGAGAATCCTCATGGTTCCGCGATCGGCCCGCGAGATAGGTTCGGTCCCTCATCGAATGTAATCAGGCAGGCGGAGAGACGGTTCATGGGACTCCGGGTAATTGCGAAATCGGCGCTAGTATCTCACAAAGCCAATTTGAGGAATCGAAACAAGAAAGAATTCGCGCTGTAGAAGAAAACTTGGCTACTTCGGCTGGAAATTCACGCGAATCAAGCTCCCGCCGATTCGAAATTCGGTACCATCCCGCAACATGGCCGCGCGCACTCGCTCTTCGTCAAAAAAAGTACCGTTGGTGGAATCCATATCCTTTAGATCGATGTGCATGTCGCGCACTTCCAGCAGGCAGTGGTGCCGCGAAATTTCCGGATCATTCAGCGGAATGTCCGCGCCTTCGCGGCCCAGCACGATTCGCGGCTTGCTGAGTGTGTGGCTCTCGCCTTTTGACGGGCCAGACAGAATGCTGAGGACGACCTTCGATTTCTCAGGCAGCCGAATTCCCGGGTCGGGCAGAGCTAAATTCACATTCGAACCCGGGCTATCCGTCCGCGCAAACGAGGGAAGCGGAGACATCACCACGGTGGAATCCACACTCCGCTTGGTATCCACGATGGTGGTCTTCCCGCATTTTGAACACTTGAACTGCACTTTTGTATGACCGCCGAACTGCGCATCCTTCAGCAAGTGTTCCGTACCGCAATGAGTGCAAGCTGCCTGCATCCTTTAAACTTAGCACCATCTGGAGAGGTTTGCAGAACACCGAGAATTTTTCGAACACGATAGTTAATCTGCCATGCCGCGCCCACCTTCGCACCGGGCCGGCAGGCGACGGCGATATTGTGTTACGATTACATTTTCCAGATGCCCTCAGGAGAGCGTGTGTGTCCGACCATATTTCGCGCAAAGAGCTGAAACAGGACAAAATCAAGGAAACCATCGAGCACGGCGCCGAGGCCGTTATCTCTCACGGGCAGTTCACGTTCATGGTCGTAATCCTCGCACTGGCTGTGGCTCTGGGGTACACAGGCTGGCATTTCTATATTCAACGCCAGACGGAAGCCGCTTCCGTGGACTTCGATGCCGCCATGAAGGCGTATCAGGGGCGTATCGCCTCGGCTCCTGACCCCGCCGAACCCAATGAGCCTTTCTACCGCGATGAGCCCGCGCGAGCCCAGGACGCTTTGCAAAAATTCACCAAGGTTGCGGACAAATATCCGAGCACGAATCCGGGAAGGCTCGCTCGCTACTATTGCGCACTTTGTCTTGAGGATCTCGAGCGCCACAATCAAGCACTGGAAGAACTAAAGAAAATCAGCGGCAGTCGTGATCAAGAGCTTGCGGCCATGGCCCAGTATCAGATGGCGCTCATTTCCGCCCGTACCGGCAAGACCGATGATGCCGTGAAAGCCTTTCGCGCTTTGGCGGACAAGCAGAGCGCTCTTGTGCCTCGGCCGCTGGTGCTGCTGGAACTTGCCGGCCTCCTGCGCAATTCCAACCCAAAGGAAGCCGCCACCATCTACCAGCAGATCAAGAAGGATTACCCGGATACGCCCATTGCGGATCAGGCTGACCGTGGCCTGGATACTCTTTCGCCGAAATCCTGATTCGCTCCGCGCATCAGAAATGGCGCGGCTCAGCCGGAATATGACGGAGCGGTTTATCGAACCAGTTCCTACTCCTGCTCCCTGGGCGATGCGCGCGGAACAGTCGCGCGGCCGGCGCTATCCCGAACCGCCCCATCCTTACCGCAGTGCCTACGCGCGGGACCGCGACCGCATCATCCATTCCCGTGCTTTTCGCCGATTGGAAGCCAAGACGCAGGTTTTCACCACGCGTTACTCGGACCATTTCCGCAATCGGCTGACGCACACGCTGGAAGTAGCACAGATTGCCCGCACCGTCGCCGCCGCGCTGGGATTGAACACCGAGCTTGTTGAAGCCCTTGCCCTCGTCCACGACATCGGCCACCCGCCGTTTGGTCATGCCGGCGAACGCAAACTCGACGAATTGATGCGCGCGCGCGGCGGCTCCTTCAACCACAATTTGCACGCCCTCCGCATCGTCGAACAGTTCGAACAGCGCTACCTCGATTTTCCCGGCCTGAATCTCACGTTTGAAGTTCGCGAAGGCATCATCAAGCATTCGCGCGACTATTCCGCCGCGGAATTTCCGCAACTGGCCGAGTACCTGCTGGATTTGCACCCGCCCCTCGAAGCCCAACTTATCGATTGGGTCGATGAAATTGCTTACAACACCGCGGACCTTGACGATGCCCTCGAGGCCGAGCTTCTTGATCTCGCCGCTTTCCGCGAGGAAGTCTCATTTTTTGGGGAGATCTACTCTCAAGTTGACGGCGCCCATCGCGGCGCCCGAGAAAAACTCATCTTCAATGAAGCCCTCAAGCGCGTCCTGGATGCGCTGGCTACGGATCTCATTGAATCTACGCAGGAGCGCGTCTTGGCCGGTGGCGCCTCATCAATGGAGAGCATTCGCCATGCACCGATGCGTCTCGCTGGCTTCAGCGATGCCGCGGCCGCGCAGAATCGCGATCTGAAGCGCTTTCTTTTCTCTCACATCTACAGCCATCCCGCGGTCGCCGAAGACCGCGACCGTTCCGTGAAGTGCCTCGAAGAACTTTTCATTTATTATTTAGGCCGCGAAGGCTCGATGCCCGTCACCTACGAAGAACTCGCACAAATGGAACTGCGTCACGTTATCGTTTGTGATTACATTGCTGGAATGACCGACCAATTCCTTTTGCGCCAGCATGAACATTTCGGCGATGTGGGCCACGGAGAGTCCGCGACGCCCCGTTGACCATCGGAGGAACTCTCTGCCAAACGTGAACGAAGTCCTGGATTTGCTGGAGCAAATGTACGGGCCGCAGCAGCCGGTTGGTCCCACGGATCCTTTTGAAATGATTGTTTACCTGAATTGCGGCTATCCTGCCAGCGATACATCTTGTTTAAAAGGCTTTGACGCACTGAAGCGGGAAGCCGGACTGAGTCCAAGAGAAATCCTTGCGGTCGCGAAATCAAAACTGGTGAAGCTACTGCGGGTCGGCGGCATCGTCCCGGAACTGCGCGCCGACCGATTGAAAGAGATCGCCCGCAACGTGAAGGCTGAATTTGGCGGAGATCTGAAGGCAGTACTGAAAGGGAGGCTGCAGGAGGAAAAGCAGCAAAAAGGCAAAGGAATTCGCGGCGCGAAAAAAGTCCTTCAGCAGTTTCCCGTCATTGGCGAACCCAGCGCTGAGAAAATCCTGTTGTTTTCGAAGCTGGCGCCGGTGGCCGCCGTGCCGTCCGCAAACGTCGAAGTGCCCGCGCGTCTGTGGTTTGGCAAAGCGGGAAAAAATTACGCCGCGGATTACCGTGCCGCGCGGGAAATCCTGAACTCCGGGCTTGCGCAGACCCTTGAAGCGCGTCAAAGAGCCTACTTGCTCCTGAAAAAGCACGGACAGCTGACTTGCAAGCGGTCCCATCCGAAATGCGAGATTTGCCCGCTGACCGGACAATGCGCCTATATCCAACTGCAAGCCGCGGACCGCAATATTGTCTGATCCCGGATTCATGCGAAAAAAAACGCCCCACTTCTTCGGACTTGAAAAAGTGGGGCGTTCCATCCCGATAAAGCAATTCAGCTATCCAGTGCAGTTCCTCCGGCTGCGAACCTAGAAACGAATAAATGGTCCGAAGGCTACGCGCACATTGTGGTGCGTGCTTCCGGCGAAGTAGATTTCATCGCCAGCTTCAAGGCGCAGACCAATCGGGCCAAGATGCCCTTCCACACCTGCGCCCGGGTAAACCGCCCCACTGACGTTGTTTGCGCGCAGGTTGTCCACCGAGTCCGTAAACGTTCCGAAAGTAGCTGGCCGCGGATCAAGCCGGAAATTAACAAAGCCGCCCTTGAGCGTGAGGAATGGCCGAATCGCCCCGTGGCCGCCTATGATTTTTGCCCCAAACAGCCCGTGAAGCACTTTGAGATTGCTGTTTGCCACCGTGACCGTGCAGCCTGTGGCCACGCAGTGGTCGGTGAAAGCCTGATTAAAATCGTAATTTATCTCTCCTTCAAGCATCACGTGAGAGAACGCCTTGTAGCCCACGCGCGCTCCGAGTCCCGCCATATTCGTGTCCGTTTGCGAGAGGCGGAAATAATCGCCGTAGGCGCCCACTTGAAAATGATCCTGGGCCGACGCCAGCGGCACTAGCCAACCTACCAGAAACAATAGAAGTGCGACACGTTTCATGCGTGTTCTCCTTGCACAGAAATAGGATGAATTGCAAAAAGCAGTGGCTGGCGCCGGCTGGAGGTCTGCTTCTTCTATTTAGATGAGAAACTGCAAAGCAAAGTTGCCACTGCGTTTAGCGGATTTTCACGATCCTCGTGCCAACGTCAGAAACAGTGTCAGGTAGCGCTTCAGTTTTTGCGTGATCAGGAAACTTTCCTTTACGTGCTGGTGCCCGTGCTCACCGAGTTTTGTGGCGATTTCCGGGTGGGAGAGCAAAAATCGAATTTGATACGCCGTCCCTTCCACGGAATGCGCCAGCAACCCCGTATGTTTGTGGATGATTTGGATCGGGATGCCGCCAACCGCGGAAGCCACCACCGGCTTCCTCTTCCACAGCGCTTCGGAAACGGTCAGGCCAAAGCCCTCGCGAAGGCTTTTCTGAATCACGATGGTGGAAGCGCGCTGCAGCGCGTTGACTTCCAGCGGCGCCCAGGCCGGCAGCTCGATCACTCGAATGTCCGGATCGTTGTCCGCTTCGCGCAGCACTTCCTTCAGCACGATCGCACCCTCAGGATCGTCGGAGGCGCTGCCGCCCGCGAGAACCAGTTGGCAATCGAAATAGCGCTTCACGATTCGGTACGCGCGAATCACCCCGACAGGATCTTTCAGGCGGTCGAACCGGGAGATTTGCGTGAGGATCGGGCGCTGGGGATCGATGCGAAAACGAGCAAGGACTTGAGCGATGAACTCGGGTTCGAGCTCTTGATTTTTTTCGGATAGCGGGTCAATCGCCGGATAAAAAAGATACTGCGGAATGGGGAGCTGCCGCGAAAATTCCGGGGCCGAAAACATGGCGCCGTCGTAGCGCGATACGAATTTTTCCAGGAAATCCCAGACTGCCCGGTTCGGATGGGAAAGATCGATGTGGCAGCGCCACACCCAGAAATTGGAGCCGGGTTTGCGCGCTTCAATCAAAGCCGCGGGCTGCGGGTCGTGAATCACCACGAATTCTGCATCGAGAGGAAGTGTGCCGCGATTGCGTTCATTGTAGGCGAGAAAAATCTCGAAATCCTTCGGGCTGGAATGATACGGCGCGCCATGCAGGGCGTTGTGGAATGATTTCGTCACGTCAAAGAAATCTTCGCCTCCGGTCATCACATTCCATTTGATGTTGAGTTCGAGTTCCTCCGCGAGGGGCACCAAGCGGTTCAGAATCTCGGCAACCCCTCCGCCAATAGCGGTGGAATTGATCATTTCAATGCTGCGGCCACGCAAGGGCTTCGCCAGGGCGCGCAGCTCCTCGATCTCGCCTGCGCCCAGGAGTTCGGCATAATCGTCAAGTGGGATGCGCGCGAGGGCCAGGGTCTCGCTCATGCTTTCCTTCTTTCACGGTCGATCAGCCGCAGCAGCTTGGCACGCGAGCTGTCCAACGTATTGGTGTAGATGTCCACGTGGTTAACGCTGTCCGCCAGAGTCGCCAACCCAAGTCCGTCCGCGAGCCAGTGCGAAAAGTCGTTGGTCTGGAGTTTCAGCCTCAGGCGCGAAGAAATGAAGTGAAAATAGAAGCCGGCATGGCTGAGATGCGCAAGGCCTTCGCGGAATTCGTCCAGCGTTCGAGCCTTTCGGCCCAGGGGCACGGTGACTTCCACACTTTCGCAAAAGTAGAAGCGCTCCAGCGCGGATTGTGCAGCAAAATGGGGAAAAGCAGCGCAGAAGTCGCTCACCACACGGCAGAGATCACGCCGCAGCGCCGCGATGGAAACGTAGTCGCGTATGTCGAGTGCCGCTAACTGCTCCGCCAGGTCGTTCCGGTTGGTGTCCGAAAGAACCCATTGCGCGAAATCGTTGGAAAAACCCTCGGTGAGAAAGTGATGGCTGCCCAGGGTTTGATAAGTGTGATGGAAGATGGAAGCGTCGCTGCAATTCTCGAGCCCCGTCAACAACTCCGCAAGGGTGCCGGCTGATTGGTTGCCGATGCGCGTGAGATAGGAAACGGTGACGAATTCAAAGGGAGTCTCCGCGGTGTTCACGTGGAAGTTTCCTCCATCCAGGGAAGTACGGCAGCGCTCCCGCAGCGCCGCAAAACCGGACATCGCGCTCGATTTGGATGACTCATGATATCTGGGGCGCCTCCACGCGCTCCTGCAAGTCAACGCGAATCTCCGTCAGATCGGACAGAAGATTCGCCGCCCAGCGGTACACATTATGCTCACGCACGATGTGCCGCATCCGCTGCATCCGCCGCGTCTGCTCCTCTTCGGGCATCTCCAGCGCGCGATGGATGGACTCGGAGAGTTGCGCGACGTCGTAGGGATTGACCAGCAGCGCGTCCGAAAGTTCATGCGCCGCGCCCGCAAACGTGCTGAGAATCAGCACGCCGCGTTCATCCTCTCGCGAGGCCACGTATTCCTTGGCCACCAGGTTCATGCCATCGTGCAACGAGGTCACCATGCACAACGAGGAAGCTTTGTAAAAGCGGGCGATCTCTTCATGCGAGTGGTGCTTCTTGCGAAACACGATGGGTCTCCAGCGTGCCGTCTGGAAGCGCGCGTTGATGCGTTCCGCTTCCACGCTGACTTCTTCGAGGAAATTTTTGTAGCGTTCGATGTCCGTGCGGCTTGGCGCGCCGATTTGCACGAACGTGAATCGCTGTTGGTACGCGGGGTTCAGCTCGAAAAAACGCTCTAGCGCGCGGAAGCGTTCGAGGATTCCCTTGGTGTAATCAACGCGATCGACGCCCACGCCGAGAAGCGAAGCCTCGATGTGCATCTCCGCGCAGAGGGCCGCGCGTTCTTCGCCCGAATTGCGCGATTCTTTGACCGCGTGCGAATTCTCCGGAAACGCCACGCTGATAGGATAGGGCCGTACGCGCGTGATGTGGCCCTGCCGGTTTACGGCGAAGCGGTCCCACTCCGTGAGCGCTTCGACCGCGCGGTCCACGGTCTCCAGAAAATTGTTGCAGTGCGATTGAATGTGAAAGCCAATGAGATCGGCGCCGAGAAGACCATCGACCAGCTCGCGCTGCCACGGACAGATTCCAAAAACTTCCGCGTTCGGCCAGGGAATGTGCCAGAAGATCGCCACGCGCGCGTCAGGCCGGGCATCCTTAACCATCCGCGGCAGCAGCGCGAAGTGATAATCCTGCGCGAGAAGTATCGGCGATTCGGTTCCCCCCATTTCCTGCAGGACTGCGTCCGCAAAGCGGCGATTGATTTTTTGATACTGCAGCCAGTCCTCCGGACGAAAAATGGGACGCGCGTGCGCATTGTGCGAGAGCGGCCACAATCCTTCATTCGAAAAACCTTCGTAATAGCCTTTGTCTTCTTCGTCGCTGAGCCACACGCGGCGCAGCGTGTAACTTGGATGATCGGGCGGAACGCGCAAGTGATCGCGCTCGTCCACGACTTCGCGATCCGCGTTGCCTGAGCCGTTGGCAATCCACGTTCCATTGCACGCCAGTAGAATCGGTTCGAGCGCGGTGACCACGCCGCTTGCAGGCACGATCATGTCGATCGATTTGTCTTTTTCATTAAATACATGCATGTACGGTTCGCGGTTGGAAACCAAAAACAGCGGCTTGTCCTGCAGTTTGCTTCGCAGGCTGACGCGCAGCCGCTCGGCGGTCCATATCGAGGCATTTGAATCGCGCAAGCGTGCTTCTACCTCCGCTACGGCGCGCGCCACGTGCAGGTCATTGGCCAGGTGCGTCACTTCATGATGCAATTGGTCGAGAATTTCGCCTTTCGGAGGCGCCGACTCTGCGCTGGGTTGTCCGGTTCGAAGCGTGCGCAGCCAATTTGCCGTGCGCGTCAGCGGCTCCGTAAAAGTCCAGCGGACCAGCACCAGCGCGAGCCCGGTGATCAACAGCGTTTGGAACAAGGCATTGAGAAGGGAGTCGCGAAGCGTGCGGGAGACTTGCTCGTCAATGTAACTCGTGTCGTGAAAGAGAGCGACAGTCCCCACGATTTCGCCGCCGTGGTGAAGCGGCAAGGCGAACACGTGCACAGGAATCTGCTGCTGCGAATCGTTGAAAGAGAATTGGTCGGCAGGCAGAAATTGACCAACACCCACATCTAATTTTTGCGCGCGAGTCCCGGCTTCGGGGCGAGCCCGGAAAATCGGCGCAAGTCCCGAAGTGATGGCGAGAGTGCCGCCGGCGGCATCGTGAACGACCACCCCTTTCAGATGCTCGCGCTGGCTGAAGCGTTCGACAATCCGCTGCAAATTTTTTTCTCCCGGCCGGTCAAGCAGCGGTTCGATGCTTTCTTGAAGGTTTGCTCCAAGAATCTCCGCGCGGTGCGAAAGGTCGTTGCGAAGGACACGTTTTTCCGTGCGCACCTGATATGCGGCAAAAAACAAAGACACTACGGCGACGCTCACGATCAAGGGCAGGACGATTTTCAGAGTCGTGCGCATCATGACTCCCTAGGGGCCGAATAAAAATATGCCGCGAGGGGCTGGGGAGCGGGCGGCGCCAAGAGAAACGGAATTGTTTGCTGCCGGCCTGAAAAAAAGCCGGAGCGATTTGTTAGTACAAGCTCATTCTTGATTTTGGGACTACGACGACGTGTACAGCAATGTTGTTGCCGGCATCCGAACGATATTCCACGGTGGCTTTCGCGCCGACGGCGAGCTTGCCTTCAACCTTGGTGTCGTCATCAACCAGGAATTTAACAATGTTCACGTCTTTGCCTTCTGCGACTTCAAGAGCGAACGCCGCGTCATTGATCGAGGCGATTTTACCTGAAAGCGACTGGTTTTCGGGCGCTGGTTGCGGGCCGCTCGGTACAAGCCGGTCGGGAACCGGCGCGGACCAAGCCGCGACAGTGAAGCAAGTAAGGAACAGAGTGCCTAGACAGAGTGCAGTCCGGAATCGCATTGTATTTCCCCCAATTCGGTTTTGGACCGGGAACTAGGAGTGGTGGCACGAAGCGAGCCAAAGTGGATAGAAAATCCACAGGGAACGCTAATTCGTGTTAAATCAGCAGGTTACAATTATAGGATGGATGGAGCGTGGCCAGATTGAGAGTACTAGGCCTGTGAAATTTCTGCCCTTATTCAGGAGAGTGGCTGAGTAAGGTGCTGGCTAGGCGTCATTGACCCTGTGGCAGGTTACAAAGTACCATGCCGCTGCCAGGGTTGCGGTTTTTCGGGCAAATAGTGAGATGGGCGAGGAGACTCTGTGTATTGTTCTAAGTGTGGCGGGGCGATGGCAGATGGCGCGGCATTTTGCTCAAATTGCGGACAGGCATTTGCGGCTGCCGCTGCGCCACCCAGCGTCTCAATGATGGGCGCATCGGCTGCCACAACCTTGGGAGGTGGCGGAGCGGCCATTCCTGCATACGCCGGATATGCCGCTGTGCCACGCGTCGAGTACGCGGGTTTCTGGGTGCGCTTTTTGGCCTGGGTTATCGACAACGTGGTGATGGGTGTGGGAGTCGTCTTGATCTTGATCCCGCTGATTTTTCTGACGGGCTTGCGCGGATTCATTGGCGAGTTCCATCCGAACGAAGACATGAACGATGCCGGCATTTTCATGCTTATCGCATTCGTCTTTGTTCTGGCCACGGCCAGCCTGGTCGTGACGTGGTTGTATCACGCGCTGATGGAGAGCTCGGAGTGGCAGGCTACTCTCGGGAAAAAGGCGTTAGGTCTGGTGGTAACGGATATGGCGGGGCAGCGCGTCAGTTTCGGGCGCGCCACGGGAAGGCATTTCGCCAAAATCATCACGAACCTGGCGTCCTTCGGTATCGGACTCGGATACTTGATGGCTGTCTTCACCGAAAAGAAGCAGGCGCTGCACGATATGCTGGCGGGGTGCCTGGTGCTGCGACGGGACAGTTGATGAAAAAGATTGAAATCAGCGTATAGGACTAGAGATCGCTTTGAGCGTACGCGAGGACTGTTGAAGACACATGCATGGAAAGATTAGCCTTTCAGATTCTGAGGGCCCTCTGAATTAACGGCTGCCCGCCATTGTTCTTCCTTATCTGTTAGCCTGCGAGCTGCTGATGGAAACCGCCGCAAAGCCGTCAACGCTGCGAAGCATTCTTCAGCAGCGCTGTCCCCGTTGCCGCATCGGCGGAATCTTTCATTATTCCATCTTCCGCGGATTCCCGAAGATGTGCGAGCGCTGCTCCATCTGTGACCTCAGGTTCGAGAGGGAACCGGGCTACTTTCTCGGCGCTATGTACTTCAGTTTCGCGATGGGCGTTTTGGTTATGGCGCCAATGGCGGTGTCGCTGTGGGTCTTGACGGGATGGTGGATCACGAAAGTAATCGTCTGCTCCGCCGCGCTATTCTTGCCTTTCGCCCCCACAATCACACTTTTTGCGCGCGTCCTGTGGATCTACTTTGACCAGACCATCGATCCCGAAACCCGCTAGAGAGCCGCTCTGCGCCTTCTCCGTAAACCAGGGGGGCAGATACTCCCTCCTGATTATCGTTCAGGAAGACAGCCTTAGTCGGCAGTCTAGTTAACAATAACCGGACCCCCTCCCCCCATTTTTCGTAAGTATTCATTCTAAAGGTAGTTAAAGTCCTTTGTTTTGATGCACTTTTGCAAGTGTTGATTCTAAAGGCAGTTATGGTCGTATTTTTCAGCACATTTTCACAAGTGTTGATTCTAAATAACTTACCGGATTTCCAGGGTCTGAAGGGAGAATACCCGAGTCAAAAACCGTTCGGCGCTGCAAAGATCTTTTCCGCTCGCGGAGTGGAAATTCCGGGGTGCGCTAACTTCCCGAGGACACGACCGACGACGGGAGAAAAGCAGCGACCTTCGGCTCCGCTCAGGCTAACCTCGAAGCTCAGGGCAAGGAACCCGCCGGACGCTCAACCACACTCTTACCTGCTAAGTATAGTAGCAAAGGAACTAAGGGCAGTCAAGAGGGTTTTGCCGGAAGAAGTAAGCTGATCTTTCGTCTAACGAATCCATATCTCCGTATCAATTACAAATTGCCAGAGCCGACCACGGCGGGGTAACCAGGGGCCTCCCGGCGTCTCCTCTAAGTACTTATTTCAGTTCATATTAGACACAATGTAGGAAAGTTGTTCTGGCCATTGTCTTGCACTCCGTTCATTCTTGAATTTCTTCAATCTGCGGTCAATTTTTCTCATCATGTACGGGGGGTGTATGAAGAAGTTGAGGGGTTTCATCCCGGGTGTCCTAGTTTGTCTGCTGTTTGTCTCCTTACCGCTAAAGGCGCAACAAGTTTCGGCCGTTAACGGCGTTGTTTCTGATAAGTCCGGAGGCGTGATCTCCGGAGTCACCATCGAACTTGGTAATCCCCAGCTAGGCTTGCACAAGAGCACTACCACCAATGACTTGGGATTCTATCAATTCCTGCGCCAGGCGCCCGGTGAAGGGTATTCGCTGACCTTTTCAAAAGACGGCTTCACGAAATTCGTCATAAAAAACATCACCCTCGGGGTTAGCTCCACAGAAACCCGTAATGCCACGCTTGAACTAGGTGTGGTGACCCAATCCATTCAAGTCGAGGCTGCTGGGGAAGCCACCCTGAACACCACGGACGCCACCGTGGGAAACGTAATTGACGCCAGGTCGGTGAGCGAGTTACCGATCCAATTCCGCCTGGATGCAGCCAATCTGATGCGACTCCAAGCCGGCGTGAACGAGAAAGGGTCCATCACCGGCGCGCGAAGCGATCAGGGCAACATTACGCTGGACGGTTTGGACATAAACGATCAGGCCACTGGGCAAGCGTTCAGCTCGACAATTCCAGTCTCCATCGATGCCTTGCAAGAAGTTCGCACCGTGATCGCAGGTGAGACCGCCGACTATGGGCGCAGCAGCGGTGGCGGCATCAATCTGGTCACCAAAAGTGGCACGAACAATTGGCACGGCAACCTGCGCGAATACAATCGCAATACTCTCTTTGCCGCTAACGACTGGTTTAACAATCGCAGCGGCGTGCAGCGTGCGCCGCTAATTCGCAACCAATTTGGCGGCAATTTTGGCGGCCCTATCAAGAAGGACAAAGCTTTCTTTTTTTTCGACTATGAAGGACTCCGCCGGTCGTCGGGCAGCCAGATCATACGCGCCGTTCCCACGGCACAATTTCGGGCGGGCGAACTAGGCTATATCAACAGCAATGCTGGGTGCGACGGTACGGCTCGTTTTGCTTCCCAACCGACCTGCATTACTTATCTTACGCCCTCGCAGGTTGCCGGGTTTGACCCCCAGGGGACCGGCGACAACGCCGCGCTATTGAGCTTCATCAATGGCCGCTATCCCAACACCATAAACGATCCATCGGGCGCCGGAGACGGCATCAACACAGCCGGAAATATCTTTACCGTGCCCGCTCGTGAATCACAAAACGTGTACACCGGGCGCATCGATTACAATCTCACCTCCACGCACAAGCTCTTTGTGCGCGGGAACATGGAACGCCGTGGGGTTGACGATGATTTCAACACCTCCATCGTGGAATTTGCCGGGGATCCGGCGCCGAACTCTCGCGATAGGTTCACAAGCTACGCATTTTCGTTGGGATGGACGTGGACTGCCACTTCGAACTTGATTAACCAAGTTTCTGCCGGCCTTGTCCGGTCCATCCTGGATTTTCCGTCGCGCCAGGCGCCCACGTTTCCCAACTCGTTCTTCTTCACCCCTGATATTTCGAACCCCTTCCTCGGATCTGCTACCCAGTCCCGCAACGTTCCTATTCCCGAATTCCGCGAGGGTTTGACCTGGATCAAAAACAAGCACACCATGGATTTCGGTGCTGACGTCAAGTTCATCCGGCAAATCAGCGCACTCAAGAACGACTTTAATTTCATTGGAATTGGACTGGGCGGACAAATTCAGTCCCTCGATACTAATCCACAAAATCAACTGCGTCCCTCCGACATCAATGGAGACCCCTCCGCAGTTTTGAACTGGGATAATTTCTTCCCCTTTCTTCTCGGACGGTATTCTCAAGTGTTCAGCAATTTCAACTACGACAAGACCGGTACCGCGTTTCCAAACGGCACGGGCAAGAAACGCGACTTCAATTACAACGAGTTCGAATTCTACGCCCAGGATTCGTGGAGAGCGCGCTCTGATCTAACCGTAACCTACGGACTGCGCTATCTGCTTCATACTGTGCCCTACGAAATCAATGGCTTCGAGTCTGTTCCCTCGATCAACAAAGATGCCTATTTTTCCGCGAGGCTAGCAGCCGCTGCCCAAGGCGTGAGCGGATTTGGTGCCGTTCCTCTAGTGAGTTATAACCTCGGTGGCGCCGCCAACAGCGCACGCGGCTACTACAATCCGGATCACGCCGATTTTGGGCCTCGCCTCGGCTTGGCGTACAACCCCGCGTTCCGTGGCGGACTGCTGGGAAGCATTCTTGGCGAGCGCAAAACCACTATTCGCCTCGGTGGGGCTATGCTCCACGATCGCATCGGTGGCGGCGCGAGTTTCGGCCTTGACCAGAACACGTTCCTTTTCGATTCGTCTGCGAACAACGCTTTCGGAGTAGCGGGCGATCCGGTCGCATCTCTGGCGACGGACCCGCGGTTTAACGGACTCAACACCAATTTGCCGCCATTTCCGACGGCGCCCAATACAAAACCGCCTTCAACACCCAATTTGGATTCTAGTGGCACCCCCATCGGGACGTCACAATTGGGTGGTTTTCCGGCGTTCTTCCAATTTGACCGCAACACCAAGAATCCCTATGCCATCCTTCTCAACTTTGGCATTCAGCGGGAGCTTCCAGGGAATTTGTTGCTGGAAGCGACTTACGTAAACCGCATGGGGCGCAGACTTCTTGCGGTCGGCGACGCTGGTACCATTACAAACTTCAAGGACACAGCCTCCGGCCAATTCCTGCGCCCGGCATTTGGGCAATTGCAGCAGGAGCTTCCCGGACTCAACACTTCAAACTCGATTCCCGCTATTCCATGGTTCGAGAATCAGATCAACGCGGGAATTGCGGCGAATTTCGGTCCTGGCGTGACCTGTGCCAGCTTTGGATTCGCGAATTGTGCCACCCTCACTGGAGTTATCTTCAACCAGCTTGTTTCCAAGGGAGACCTGTCCGACACCATTCAGGGTCTTTCATCGATAGCCGGAGGGATTATTGCTCCCAACATTGGGCTACCAGCACAGACCTCCGCCAACGGATACATCGGCAACTACGCGGCTTCGAACTACAGCGCTTTGCTCGTCAGCTTGCGCAAGCAAACCTCACATGGATTGCAATTTACGTTTAACTATACGTTCTCCCATTCCATCGACAATCTCTCTGAGGTCACCAACAATTATGTGACTTACACCGGCGGGGGCGCGGGCCTCGTCTGCGAACTCGACAGTCTTCGCGTCTGCCGTGCGAGTTCCGATTTCGACGCGCGCCACACCATCAACGTGAACTATATCTATGACCTGCCCTTCGGCCACGGCAAACATTTCCTCCATAACGTCCCCGCATGGGCGGATGCCATTCTGGGTGGATGGAGCACTTCGGGCCTCATCAACTGGAGGACCGGCTACCCATTCAACATACGCACCGGCTCTTTCCCAACCGCCTTCACGCTGGATGCGCCAGCCGTGCTTCTCAATTCTGCTGGTCTAAAACCCGGAATCCATACGGACTCCGGAGGAGCTTTGCAGTATTTCGCGAGCCAGTCCGCGGCCATTGCCGCAGTGGGATTTCCTTTCGGGGGCGGCACTGGGAACCGCAACGCTGCCACCGGGCCTGGTTTCTCTTCCGTTGACATGGGCCTATGGAAATCTCTGAAAGTCCCAGGATCGGAGCGTCAACATTTCATACTTCGCTTGGACACTTTTAATACTTTCAATCACCCGGTTTTCAACGGGCCCAATCAAGCCGTCTTCGACGGGCCGTCATCGACTACTCTTAACAACACCGGCCAGTTCGGAATCATCACTACGACAGCCAGTATCGCACGCGTCCTCCAAGTGGCGCTTCGTTACGAATTCTAGCCAGCCGAGTTCGCATTCTGCAAAGAAAAAAGGGGAGGCCGCTGTTCAGCCTCCCCTTTTCATTCTTCAACCCTGAAATTAGCTTCTCTTGACGAAGCCTTCTAGATTCCTCTTAGCTTCCCGATTCCGCTCGCGGATCAAATACCACTGAGACTTCCATTATCGTCTCGGAACTCCCCGGCGAGAATTTCCACTGCATCACGGACTTCTGCGCGCTTTCGGCCAGGATGGGATTGCCGCCAATCACTTCGGTGTCTCTTACCGCGCCGTCAGGCTTAACAAAGACCTTCAATCGGACGACCCCGCCAATTCCCTTGGATTTGAGAATCGAGGGATATTGTACCGGCGCCTTCTTCACCACTTTGCGCGCACCATTCTCCTGCGAGTGCGCGGGTGCCGCGCAGAACAGCAAGAGCACACACAGGCAGAGGGTTCCCAGGGATTGCTTGTAAGGATGCGGCATGGCCATATTTTCCCTTGAGGGCTCGGATGGTGCGAACCTTGGAGCGCAAACACCCCGCATCGCACAACGATAACCACAATAAGCTGCAGGTCTTTGCCCATTGGCTCACCTCTCTAAGATTGACACTCGATAGAGTTAACTCCCTGCTCGCGTCCTTCCAACTTGCTGAATTTATGGACTTTACTGGCAAACACTGCAGTGCCCATGTCCTTGCCTTTGCAGCAAGACTCCGCGCGCCAGCAAACTTCTCAGTACGTTGTTGCAAATTGAGAATGGCTCTGCTTCCTGTCAACCCGTTCTTGAGAAACTGCGCGTCGCCAAATTCCAGGAAGATTTCGTTCTATGAGGAGTTGGCCGTAGCGACGAGTCGCGCGCGATCAGTAACGTTGCCGAGACGCTTCTCCAGTACGCTCCTGAAGTACTAGACCAGATGGATGACCAACAGGGTGCAAAAAGAGGAAGAGAATCCCCGCGCTTCCTTGACTTGGCGGGGAGCCGACTCAATAATGGTAAAGCATGAGCGTACGCGCCGGAGGCGCTGAAGAGATGT
>Ga0137415_10002652_pt1 | contig 17746 bp, 11 predicted proteins | sample CZODoug3_1_1_16f_FD_183082 | JGI IMG/M metagenome (GOLD analysis project Ga0137415, IMG submission 183082) | Vadose zone soil fungal communities from Angelo Coast Range Reserve, California, USA - CZODoug3_1_1_16fungal (Hybrid Assembly) | ecosystem: Environmental > Terrestrial > Soil > Vadose...
CGGGCACAGCGCCCAAAGGCGGGTTGGGCTTTATCAATCAAGCGCTCTATCTGCTCGCCGAGGGCTCCCACAGCACTGACCTCCACGACATCACCAGCGGAAACAACAACACCGCCAATCAGCCGGTATGGTACAGCGCGGTCCAAGGCTATGATCTGGTGACTGGTTGGGGAAGCGCAAACGGGCAAGCCCTAATCGATGATTTGGCGGGACCGCAAGTGCCGGGTTTCTGGATATCGGCTTCCCAGCGTGCAGTCACGATCAACCCAGGAGCCTCCAGCTCCACCACAATTTCGGTGATCGACGCCGGCGGATTCACCGGGGACGTCAACTTGGCTGTCACCTCCGGGCTGCCCAGCGGCGTAACGGCATCGTTCGCTCCCAATCCTACGAGCGGAACCAGCGTATTGACCTTGACGGCGAGCAGTTCCGCCCCCGCGGGAACAGCCACGGTGACGCTCACCGGCACTTCTGGCGATTTGACCGCGACAACCAATATTACCGTCGCGGTCCATGCGCCGAGTTTCGCGCTCTCGGCTTCACCGAGCAGTCTGGGTTTCAATCAGGGCGGTTCAGGAACATCGACGATCACAGTCATGCCTCTGTACGGATTTGCTGGCACCGCTAGCCTTGCCATATCGGGCCTGCCCAGTGGAGTGACCGCTTCCTTTTCACCTAATTCCACCACCGGAACCAGCACGCTAACACTGACGGCGAGCAGTTCCGCTACCCCGGGTACGAGCACACTGACCATCACCGGCACCTCCGGCAATCTAACAGCGACAACTACCCTTTCTCTCTCGATTCATGGGCCGAGCTTCACGCTCGTGAGTGGAGGGAACCTAAACATTGGCCAGGGAAGCTTTGGCACCTCCTACGTCTATGTGACTCCCCAGTATGGATTTACTGGCAGCGTGAATCTCGCAGTCTCCGGATTGCCCAGCGGTGTAACGGCATCGTTCTCGTCCAATCCGACAACTGGAAACAGCACGCTCACACTGACGGCGAGCAGCTCCGCTCAAGTGGGTTCAAGCACGCTGACCATCACCGGCACCTCCGGCAGCCTAACCGCGACAACAACTCTTACGTTAGGGGTCTTTGCTCCTACGTTCACGCTCTCAGGTCCAGGCACCCTGAATATCGGCCAGGGTAGCTCCGGGAACTCTTACGTTTCTGTGAACCCGGAGTACGGATTCACCGGCAGCGTAAGCCTTGCTGTCTCCGGCCTGCCCAGCGGCGTGACCGCATTGTGGAATCCGAATCCCACATCCGGAAGCAGCATGCTGACGCTGACGGCAAGTAGTTCCGTCAAGGTGGGACAGTACACCCTGACCATCACAGGTGTTTCCGGCACCCAGACCGCAACGACGACTCTGTCCTTGGGGGTCTACACACCAACCTTTACGCTCTCAAGTTACGGCAGTGTGAGTATTGGCCGGGGCAATTCCGGCACCTCCTACGTCTATGTAACCCCGCAGTATGGATTCACTGGCAGCGTGAATCTTGCTGTCTCCGGCCTACCCAGCGGTGTAACCGCATCATTCTCGCCCAACCCGACAACCGGAAGCAGCACGCTCACACTGACGGCGAGTAGCTCCGCCAGCCTGGGGCAGTACACCCTGACCATCACCGGGACCTCCGGCACCCAAATCGCAACGTCGACTCTGTCGCTCGGGGTCTACGTGCCCACCTTTACGCTTTCTGGTTACGGCAGCGTGAGTATTGGTCAGGGAACCTCTGCTACCTCTTACGTTTATGTCTATCCGCAGTATGGATTTACTGGCAGCGTGAACCTTGCCGTCTCAGGGTTGCCCAGCGGTGTAACCGCATCGTTTTCGCCCAATCCGACAACCGGAAACAGCACAATGACGCTGACGGCGAGCAACTCCGCGAGTCTGGGTCAGTACACCCTGACCATCACCGGGACCTCCGGTACCCAGACCGCAACGTCAACTCTCACACTCGGAGTCTACGTGCCTACCTTTACGCTCTCTGCGGGCAGTGTGACTATCGGTCAAGGAACCTCTAGTACCTCTTACGTTTCTATCTATCCGCAGTATGGATTCACTGGCAGCGTGAACCTTGCCGTCTCAGGGCTACCCACTGGTGTAACCGCATCGTTCTCGCCTAACCCAACAACCGGAAGCAGCACACTGACGCTGACAGCAAGCAGCTCCGCCAGTCTAGGTCAGTACACTCTGACCATCACTGGGACCTCTGGCACCCAGACCGCAACGACAACCCTCACGCTCGGGGTCTACGTACCCACCTTTACGCTCTCTGGTTTCGGCAATTTGAATATTGGCCAGGGAGCCTCTGGCTACGCTTACGTTTCTGTCTATTCTCAGTATGGATTCAGCGGCAGCGTGAACCTTGCCGTCTCCGGATTACCCAGCGGTGTAACCGCATCGTTCTCGCCCAACCCGACGACTGGAAGCAGCACAATGACGCTAGCGACGAGTAGCTCCGCTAGTGTTGGTACGAGCACGCTGACCATCACAGGGACTTCCGGCACTCAGACCGTAACGACGACCTTGCTTCTGCAGATTTACGCGCCTAGTTTCACGCTCTTTGCCTCGCCTGCAAACCTAACGATGAACGAAGGCGGCTCCGGTACGTCCACCATCTTTCTAACTTCCCAATATGGTTTCTCCAGTAACGTGAATCTCGCCGTATCCGGTCTGCCCAGCGGCGTAACGGCATCCTTTTCTCCGAACCCTGCAACTGGGAACAGTACGCTGACCATAGCGGTGAGCAACACCGTTACCCCGGGAACCGCGGCGATCACGATTACCGGCACCTCCGGAACTCTCACGGCGTCCACGCTCCTCAATTTGACAATCAATGCACCGAATTTCACACTCACCGATTCACCTAGCGAGATAAACCTAGCTCCGGGTGGCTCCGAGAGATCCACATTCACAGTGATTCCTCAATATGGATTCACCGGCAATGTCAGCCTGGCTGCCAGCGGCCTGCCCAGCGGTGTCACCGCATCCTTCTCTCCGAACCCCGCTACGGGGAATAGCACGTTGACGCTGACGGCGAGCAACACGACCGCTCCAGCAACCGCGACGATCACCATCACCGGCACCTCCGGGTCCCTTATTGCAACCACGCCTCTTCTTGTGACTGTCGGGGTTGCGCAACCCATAACATCGACGACCCTGAAGCTGACTGCGGCTGGCGCTCCTGTTCAGTCGGTGGCCTCGGGCACGGTGGTGATGGCGACCGCCAACGTCAGTGCCGGAGCAACATCATTGACGACCGGGCAAGTAAATTTCTGCGATGCGACGGCGACCTACTGCGATCAGATACATCTTCTGGGCAGCGCGCAGCTGACGAGTGCGGGAACGGCGGTCTTTCAGTTCGTCCCTGGAATAGGGAGCCACAGTTACAAGGCGGTCTTCGCAGGTACCAATGGGGAGGCGGCGAGTTCTTCGAGCGTGTCGAGCCTGACCGTTACCGCCTCACAGGCTTCCACGACGAGCATCGCTCAGAGCGGCAATCCGGGCAACTATACGTTGACAGCCACAGTGACGGGCCAAGGACTCGTGGCACCTGGTGGAAATGTGTCCTTCCTGGATACGAGCAGCGGGAATGCCCTGCTGGGTAGTGCGTCTTTGGGACATGGTGCAGCGACTCTCACCTCCGTGAAGACCCAGTCTCCGGCTACGGGCGCAGGGCCACGGACCCTCGCGGTGGGAGACTTCAATGGGGACGGCATCCCGGATCTGGCGGTGGCGAATTCAAGTGCCAATACCCTGACGATTCTGCAAGGGAACAGGGACGGTACGTTTACAGCGAACTCGTCGGCACCTCAAACGGGCAGCCAACCCTACTTCGTGGCCGTGGGGGATTTCAACAAAGATGGTAAAGCCGATTTGGCTGTTGCCAACCGCACTAGCAATAGTGTGACGGTTCTTCTGGGTAACGGAGACGGTACGTTTACTGCCTCTGCCTCGACCCAGCAGACAGGCTACGGGCCGACATCGATCGCGGTAGGGGACTTCAATGGGGACGGTCTACAGGATCTCGCCGTGGTCAACGGCGGAAGTAACACGGTGACGATCCTGTTAGGGAACGGGGATGGAACGTTCACTGCCGCTGTCCTGAGCCCCCAAATAGGTTCCTATCCTCAGTCAATTGCGGTTGGGGACTTCAATGGAGATGGCAAGCCCGACCTGGCCGTGGCGAATGAGGACAGCAATACGGTCACGGTTCTCTTGGGCAATGGTGACGGATCGTTTGTGTCAGTGGCGAGTCCATCGACGGGTTCCTATCCTGAGTCAATTGCGGTTGGAGATTTCAACGGAGATGGCAAGCCCGACTTGGCTGTGGCGAATACTTTTAGCAATACGGTCACGGTTCTGTTGGGCAATGGCGACGGCACGTTTACGGCAGCGGCGAGTCCATCCACAGGCAACAGTCCCGAATCAGTCGCGGTTGGGGACTTCAATGGAGATGGCAAATCCGATCTGGCCGTGGCGAATACTTTTAGCAATACAGTCACGGTTCTCTTGGGCAATGGCGACGGCACGTTCACAGCAGCGGCGAGCCCATCCACAGGCACCAACACCAATCCAACATTTGTCGCGGCCGGAGACTTCAACGCCGATGGCATACCAGACATAGTCGTAACAAACACCGTGAACAGCACGGTAACAGTTTTGGCCTCACAGTTGATGCAGAGAGCCACTGCGACGGCAAGCAGCATCTCCCCTGTCGGCCATGGGCAGCACGCTATCGATGCGAGCTATGCCGGAGACAGCAGCTACGTATCCAGCGTCTCAGGAACCACGCAGCTTACCGCAGAGCCAGCGGCGCCCGTCATGACGTTAAATCTGTCTTCCTCGAGCATCACCACAACTCAGGCTTTGACGGTCACCGTCAGCGTCAGCGGAGGAAACGGCAATCCCACACCGACCGGTTCGGTGACCCTGACGAGCGGAAGTTATAGCAATCAGCAGACGCTGGCTAATGGGGTCGCGACCTTCAGCGTGGCGCCGGGAACGCTGTCAGTAGGTAGCGACACACTCAATGCAACTTATACTCCGGACGCTTCCGCAACTGGCGTATACATAACCGCGACTCAATCTGCCCACGTCACGGTTTCGATAATTGGCACAACAACCCCGACCGTGACAGTGACGGCTTCACCTGTCACAATCACCAATCTGCAAACCGAGGTGATTGCGGTCACGGTATCGGGTGTCAGCAGCCAAGCGACGCCGACCGGAACCGTCTCTCTGACGAGTGGCGCTTATAGTGCGCAGCAGATGCTGTCCAGCGGCACGGCCAGCTTCACGATTGCGGCCGGAACGTTAAGCGGCGGCGCCAATACGTTGACCGCCGCCTACTCGGGTGATGCAACCTATGCGGCTGAGAACGGTACCGCCACTGTGAACGTTTCTCCGGTCGTGATCAGTGTGCCTACGCTAAGTCCCGTCTCTCCCGGAGCCAACGCAAACGGAAATGTTACTCTCACTTCGGGCAGCACCTACTCGGGAACGATGAACCTGACCTGTTCCCTGACCGCTTCTCCGGCCGGTGCACAGAGTCTGCCTGTCTGCAGTTTGAATCCGGCGAGCGTGACACTCAAGACCGGTGGGATCGGAACTACCGTACTCACTGTGAAGACGACGGCAGCTTCTGTAGCCTCCCTTGTACCCCCGTCGGAATTGAGGCAATGGGGTATCGGCTATGGAGGTTCGGTTCTGGCAGTTGTGCTCATGTTTGGCATCCCGTCTCGGCGCCGTCGTAACGCATGGATACTGGTCTTTTTGCTGGCGGCAGCAGTCTCAGGAGCAGTCGGTTGCGGCGGTGGAGGAGGCAATCAAAATACGACATCCGGCACTCCAAGAACAACCGCTGGCAGCTATACCTTTGTGGTGACGGCTACAGATGCCAATTCAACCGTCACGACTTCCGCAAACGTCGTCATCTCCGTGCAGTAGCCGATGAGGACGATGAAAGAAGAAGTATCGAGACGTTCATCGTCCCTTATTTTTGAGCGCAATCACGCCACAGGCCAGAGAATGAGTCCACTGATGGGATCACTAGAGGTGTGTAATGGTGGTGGCCAGAGACGGCTTTGGTCAGTGCTACACACCCCTTTCCGGGTCCCGACAACCGTGATCGTGCTGAATCCGCGTCTGGATGTTGAGGCTGGATCATGCGTAACTCATTGATCAATATATGGTTACCCCATTGACGTTTCTATGCCGTTGAATCACACGTTTAGGTTCGCTTACCTTCTGTTTCAGCTAGTGATGGTGGCCTTCCCCGTGATGATGGTGGCCTTCTCTGCAAAGGCGGGTACGATCATTGATACCGCTTGAGGGCCTTATTACAGGGCGACGTACGATCCAGATGCAGCTGCTACGTTGCGATCTTCACGAAATCAATCGATTGGTGCGTAGATGCGACGCTTTTCACACTTGCGTGCTTCTATGCCATTTCGGCAACGTAACGTACCTCATTGAAACCAGATGGCACAGACCACACTCTACGCCACTGATGACATGCAAAAACGCTGCTACTGGACCTTTTTGATCGATCAACTCAAGCGTGTTTTTCGCAACATAGTTTCCTTCCGAATTGTCCGTCAACCGGGACCAACTAGGTAGTTGGAGGGCCGAACCGGGATCACTTCCGCTTTGCCAACCTAAGATTACCGTCCGCCACTCCTTCCGGATTGCCGACGATGGGTAAGGAACGGATCTATCTCGACTATCTACGGAACGAACGGGGGGCTACGGCAGTCGCTCCATTTTTCTCCGCGCGCTCGCGAGGGCGCACCCGCATCATTGCCTCTGCCTTGGACGGATCTTAAACTTCCTGAACGCCCGGTCTTTCGGGTGGCCGACTTTGATAAATGGAAATCTCGACTCAGGTGCGATCCGTGGAAAGACTTGTCGGCGCTACAGCAGAAGCTAGGTTAGCTTCTCAGCGAAGAGTCTTTCGCAGGAACTCGACGATGATTCCCATTGTCTCGTTGGACGACCACAGATAGGACGATTGCGGATCACCTAAAAACGCCATGTCGCCATGACCAGCACCGTGAATCACATAGCGTGTACTATTCACACCTGCGGCACGTAATGTTTGTTGCAGGATGAGAGTCTGGCTAGGCGAAACAAGCCGATCCTGATCTCCATGAAAGAGCAGAAAGGGTGGATTTGTTCGACTAACATAACTGAGTGGGTTGGCCGGGCCCGACGCAATAGAACTGTGGGTCAGAGACAGATGCTCCGATGTCCCCTCGACATAGCGCACAATGGGATTGTCTGCCGCCGCGTATGCCCGCTGTGCATCAGCGTCGAAGTCAGCACCGATTCTCGACATATCTGAAGGACCAAACTTGTCCACGACTGCCTGCACCTGGCTGTTCTGGTCTAGCTAACCTCCTTTGTCGAAAGACTTCAAATTGCTGGTCACGCCAGCCATGGCTGCTAGGTATCCGCCCGCGGATTCGGCCCAAACCGCGATATGATCCGGGTCGATACCATACGCATCCGCATGGGCGCGTAGGTAGCGGATCGCGGATTTTACGTCTATCAGGCTATCGGCATAGGTCGCACCGTCTGTGATAGTTCGATATTGGATACTTGCAACGACAAAACCAGCCTCTGCAACGAAGGTGCGAAGATTCAAACCATTTTCCTTAGGTGCGATGATAAAGCCGCCTCCGGTGATGTAATAGCCAGAGGTCTGCGACCAGGGCTAACGGGACTGAGGACATCCATCTTGAGCGGCTTCGTGCGACCATCCGAAAGAGTGGGCTCGTTAAAGACCACATCGTGCGCGATTCTTAGTTCGGTTCTACCGCAGTGAATCTGATCGGTTGGATCAGGTGTGATCACTATGCTTGTGCTTAGATCGCTCGATTTGACTGTGGAAGAGACGATAATTTGAGGTGGAGCCGCTGCAGCTTTCCCTGGTTGGAAAAGGGAGGGCATCGATGCGGTCGGGCAAGCTGCCGCGTTGTCGTGCGGCCTGATTGGCGAGGCCTGCGGGTGTGCAATGGAGCCGATTATGCTGAGCTGAAGCGCCGCTGCCTGGGAAGAAATACATAGAATCTTCATCCAATGTCTTTTCAAATCGAGCCTCGCTTGACGTTCTGGGTTCGTTCCAAACGCCTGGTTCCAGGCGACCATTATCAATGTCCAAGCAGTATCTAGTTCTCGCTCTCGTCCCGGCGGCGAGTCCCAGCTTGGCGTAGCACGCAGTCATCTTGATATTGGATGGCCGAGAAGCTTCGCAAGATCATAGAGATCACTGCCGTTCATCATGTACCAGGGCGCAAAGGTGTGACTCAGATTATTTAGATGCTCAGGTCTGCCGAGGTCCAAATTAACTACCGGAGCCGATATTCTCGGGCCAAGGGGGGATTCGCTTCAGATGATCTGGCTACAATTCAACTCAGCTGAAAACGAACCCTCGACTTGGTACAGGTTTTCCAGGCCCTTTACGCTCGGCAACATCTCGGTGCAGCCGGATCAACTACGATTGTGTCACCAACGTGAGTGCCTGATCTTTCTCACCACTTGCAACGTTGCTGGAGAGTTGAAAACTCCGAAGTCGGATGATCTATTGGCCCTGAAACTTGGCGGACCTTATATTGCGATGGCATCTTCCATGCTATCCAATCGTCGGTTGTGCAATTTGAATACTTGCCATCTCTTCGACAAATGTGACGATGGCAGAATGATCCAAGTCACCCTTTCCTTGGTTCATGAGCGCAATTAGAATCTGTTGTATTGCACTGGTAAGAGGCAGGCTGACCTTCATTGATTCGGCAGCCTGCAAAGCGTTTCGAAGATCCTTTTGATGCAAGTGAATTCGAAATCCTGGCTTAAAATTGCGGCTGATCACCATAGGAGCTTTGGCATTGAGAACGGTGCTCCCTGCTAATCCGCCTTTGATGGCGTTCAGCACGATGTTGGGATCTAGACCGGCCCGCGTAGCCAGTACGAAAGCTTCCCCCATGGCGGCGATGTTGCAGGCCACAATAATCTGATTGGCTAGCTTGGCGAAGTTGCCGGCGCCCACAGTGCCGGTGAGCGTGACGCTAGATCCCATGACTTGCAGCACGGGCTCCACTTCTCTGAATACAGCTTCGTCGCCTCCAACCATGATCGCGAGGGTTCCATCTACAGCTTTCGGTTCTCCGCCACTAACGGGCGCATCTAAAAATCGGACCTTCTTCGCTAAGCAACTCGCGCCTATTTTCTGTGAAATAAGCGGGTTGACCGAACTCATGTCAACTACTGTCGAGCCAGGCTTCGCCCCTTCAAGGACTCCGCGAGCACCAAGAATAGCCTCTTCTACTTCAGGCCCATCAGGCATCATCGTAATGACAATGTTTGATCTTTCGGCGACATCACGTGAAGATTCGCCACGTGCAGCTCCTAGATCAACCATGCGATCGATGGGACCGACAGAACGGTTGTAAACCACGACTTTGTGTCCCGCCTTTAACAGGTTCCGGCACATTGGGCCACCCATAATTCCCAAACCAATAAATCCGATATCTGCCATAGCGTTGTTCTCCTTTAAATCGTTATTATTTCTGTCTTTTGAGGATCGGCATCTCGTTGAACCAGCTCAAGCCGTCGATCGTATTGCCCGCCGGACGGTACTCGCATCCGACCCAGCCGCCGTAACCAATCGCGTCTAGATGGTCATAGAGAAAAGGATAGTAAACCTCACCAGTGTTTGGTTCGTTACGCTTAGGCACGCCCGCCACCTGTACATGTCCGCATTGTGGAGCATACTTGCTGAGCTTGACAGCCAAGTCGCCCTCCATGATCTGCATATGGTAGAGGTCCATTTGCAGCATCAGGTTCTTGGCGCTCACTTCCTGGAGAATGTCAAAAGCCTGGGCTTGCGTGTTGAGAAAGAAGCCCGGTATATCGCGTGTGTTGATAGCTTCAATCAGAAGGGATATGCCGTGCTTGGCGAGTTCAGCGGCGGCGAACTTGAGGTTGGCGACGTATGTGGCCTTAGCGTCCGCTGGACTGACTCCTTGTGGAACAACACCGGCCATCGCATGGAGCCTTGTAGTGTTCAGTTCCTTCGCATATTGAATCGCGGTCGCAACACCAGTGCGGAATTCTTCTTCGCGACCTGGCAAACACGTCGTACCGCGTTCGCCTGAGGCCCAATCACCTGGAGGCAGATTGAACAGAACGTTCTCCAAAGTATTTGTCTTTAGTTCCGCCGCTATGAGTTCTGCAGAAAACTCATAGGGGAACAGGTATTCGACGCCTGTGAATCCCGCATCCGCTGCGGCGGCGAAACGCGCGAGGAACGGCAACTCATTGAACATCATCGAAAGATTGGCTGCAAATTTAGGCATTTTGGATCGCCTCCGAACGGGTCTCAAGTTTCCCGCTTGTTGATTTTCGTTTGAGGACGCGGCGAACAGCACTAGCAATCGCTTCTACGCTCATCCCGTATTTATCCAAGAGATCAAGATAGGGTCCACATTCCGCGAATGTGTCGTTAAGTCCCACTCTCTCGAGTGGCGTGGGACAAACTCCGGCAAGGCATTCCGCGACGGCGCCACCGAGCCCGCCGACGATAGTGTGCTCTTCCGCCGTTACAATCGCACCCGTCTCACGTGCACAAGATGCGACCAACTCGACATCGAGCGGTTTGATGGTGTGCATGTCTACGACGCGCGTGGAAATTCCCTCGTGCCGCAATATTTCCGCAGCTTGAAGCGATCGAGCTACCAGCACGCCGCAGGCAAAAATAGTTGCATCATCGCCGTCGATCAGCGTAATCCCCTTACCGATTTGCGGTTGACAATCATCTGCGTAAATTTGCGGTACTTCATTGCGGCATAACCGGAAGTAGACAGGCCCTTTCCATGCGACTATCTGTGGCAACAGTCTCACCACAGACAACGGGTCAGCAGGCACGACAATAGTCATTCGCGGGAGACTACGAAGGATAGCGATGTCTGTGATGGAGTGATGCGTAGGCCCGTCAAAGGAGTCAGACAGCCCGGCGTATGCTCCCGCTAATTTAACGTTAGCCTGGCCGTAACATAAGTGCGTCCGTACCATTTCCAAAGCACGCGTCGCGATTAAGAAAGCAAAGGTGTTCACGATGGGAACTAACCCGCTGTTTGCTAAGCCAACGGCTGCATCTACAAGCGCAGGTTCAGCGATCCCGACGTTGAAGAAACGATCAGGAAAACTCTGCTCAAACATGTGGCTGTAGTCCGAACTGCTAACGTCGGCACTCAACACCACGACATCCTTATGAACGTGCCCCAGTTCCACCAACGCATCACCGTAGGCCTTGCGCATCATGATGGGAGGACCAAACGGCTCTCTAATCAGGCTTTCCATTGCTCGACTCCTTCTCGCAACTCGACTAACGCTTGTTCAAATTGCTGCTCATTCGGAATTCCTCCATGCCACTGTGGCAAGTGCTCCATGAAGCTGACTCCCTTGCCCTTAGTGGTGCGGGCGACAATTACAACTGGTCGCCCGTGAATCTCATCCGCAAGATCGAGAGCGTCCAAAACCGTGGCCATATTGTGCCCGTGGATTTCGATTACGTGCCAGTTGAAAGCAGCCCACTTATCGGTGATCGGCTCTGTCGGCATTACATGTTTTGTAGTTCCGGTTTGCTGAACGCCGTTATAGTCCACAATGACTGTCAGGTTGTCCAAGCCGAACTTGGCCCCAAGCATAAGGCCTTCCCAAATCACACCAGAGTTCAGTTCGCCATCGCCCAAAACAACATACGTTTTGCGGCGAGACCCCGCCATGCGGGCGGCCAGCGCCATTCCGGCCCCAATGGCAACCCCGTGGCCCAAGGGGCCGGCTGCAACCTCCACCCCGGGTGTCTTTGCCGGTTCGGGGTGACCCTGAAGGCGACTGTTCAATGCACGAAATGTACTCAATTCATCCACCGGGAAGTAGCCGCGGTGGGCAAGAACCGTGTAAAGCATGGCGCACGCGTGGCCCTTTGAGAACACGAGCCGGTCGCGGTCTTCCCACTCGGGATTTTCAGGATCCAAGCGCAGTTGGTGGAAGTAGAGAGCCGTCAGAATCTCCGCAATCGAAAACGCTCCGCCAATGTGACCGCTCTTGCGCCCGTAGACCATTCGGAGAACGTGAATTCGATACTCATAGGCACGCAGGGACAAGTCTCGAATCATTTCCGGAGTGTGCCTTGTTCCGTATGCATACAATTTGTTTGATAACTCGACTGTGCATCCATTCATGTCATCCTCATTTCGGTTCTTCCATTTGTCATCGTCGTCAACGGTCAAAGTCTTAAATTGGAGCTACCTTAGTCTCGTAAATCTTGAGATAGATAACGGGCGTGATCTTGCGCACGACCAACAGAATGATGATGAATCCTAGTGGGTGCAATAAACCCGTGATGGCAAAGACGATGCTGTAACTGTGATATGCGGTAAGTAGCGCCCCCGCAAACACATTGAACAGCATCCCACCAAACGCTCCTGCAGCTCCAATCAGACCAGCGACAGAGCCAACGCTGGATGAAGGGAACATGTCCGCCGTAAGGGTCTGCATGATCGTGGACCAACACTGGTGGCCAAGCATTGCCAGGCTGAAGAAGACAATCGTAACGGACAATGGCGATACGGTAATCAGAAGTGATAGGGGCATGCACGCGGCGCTAATACCGAGACATATCTTTCGCGAGGCATCAATAGATAGCCGACGCTTTACCAGGTAGCCCGATAGCCATCCTCCCAGCAAGCTACCTAAACTAGCTAGAGCGTAGGGAATCCAAGCGAAGTATCCGATTGACTTGATATTTAGATGGCGTACGTCGGCGAGGTATTTCGGCAACCAAAAAATCAAGAAAAACCATGCCGAGTCGGAGCAGAACCTAGCTGCTACGAGGCCCCATACTTGCCGCAAACGAAAGAGATCGGTCCATGATAGGCGGGGACTCCCAGCCACCCTTGCGTGGATGGCCTCTGTCAGGAAGTCACGTTCGGGATCTGTAAGTCTTTTATGCCGCGCTGGAGGATAGTACAGTCCGAGCCAACACACTGCCCAGACGAACCCTGTTGCACCTGTAATAAAAAATACCCACCGCCAATTGAGCCGAAGCACAATCGCCGCAATCAAAGGCGGGGCGATTGTGGCACCGAAGCCAGATCCCGCATTGAAAATCCCAAAAGCCAATGATCTTTCTTTCGCCGAAAACCACTCAGAGATCGCTTTCGCAGCAGCGGGAAAGGCGCCCCCCTCGCCGAGTCCCAGCAAGAACAGTCCGACTCCTAAGCCAAATACGCTCGAAACTGCGCCCTGCATCAGATTGGCCGCCGACCACCACACGATGATGACGAAATATCCCCAACGCGCTCCTAACATGTCCGTGAGCTTGCCGCCGCCGATGTACATCACCCCATACGCAAGCAGGAACATAAACTGCAAGTTGCCGTACTGTTGGTCAGTAATGGGTATGGTTTTTTGAATCTCTCCGATTACTACTGGCAGCGTCTGTCGGTCCACGTAAGCTAGCGCGCTCGCAGTAGCGAGTAACCCGGCTATCCACCAACGTAGGTTCGGAATGCGTTTCAATATCACTGGGTTTTCCTAAAGAGATACGGTGTTGAGAGGCTTTGTAAGCGTCCCTCGACTTGGAAGAGGTTCGGATTCTTTAGGCGACAGTAGTGGGCCGAGGTGCGAAATACCGGACAAATCGGGAGCGCAAAAATTTAACAGCCTGTTGTGCAGCCGCGTCCGGATTAGGTTCAGGCAATATCTCGACCGTTATCCAATCGTTGTAGCCGATCTCTCCGAGGCCCCGAAAGATCTCGTCAAATCGAATATGTCCCCATCCTGGGGCGAGGCGATTTGAGTCGGCTACGTGGACATAGCTTATAAAGTCGCGGGCGGCCAGGAACGCGTCGTAAAACGAAGCATCTTCAATATTCATGTGAAAGGTGTCTGGCATCAGCCGCACGCCTCGCCGCCCAGATTCGCGGATAAGCTCGACGCCTTGAGTGCAATTGTTGATGAAGTTCACTTCATACCGATTCACGGGCTCCACAAGCAACTCCACACCGAGAGGTTCAGCGATATCAGCGCAGCGGCAGACGCAGTCGATATAGCGTTGGCGAGCCACGTCGGGACTGTCTTCGGGGTGAATCATGCCTCGGACTCGACCAATATTCACCTTGGCATTGAATTCTGACGCAAGACGAATCATGTCGATTATTCGTTCGACTGCACGATCGCGAACCACAACATCCGGGTGAGTGAAATACAGGTGATCTGCCGCGAAAACCTGACCCGTTGAAATGCAAGGAACCTCGAGTCCAGTCGCCGCCAGTCGCTGCTTTATTCGTTGCACCTCTACTTGTGACGCATCACGTAGCGCGAGCTCTACACCGTCGTATCCCAGGTCTGCACAGCGTTCTATACAACGGCAAAGATCATCACGGTATACGACGTACGCACTGGGCAGTGCGTCCACAGTTGAAACGGCCAGCCCAATCTTCATTGCCAATCTCCTATTGAGACTTTCTCGTTGCTCATTATTTGCTCCATCGTTCTGTCATTGCCCACGCGAACCGAAGACGGTCGCTACGCCTGCGAAAGATCGAACGACGATTCGAAGTTGCTGCCAGAAAGGTACGAACATTTGGGACGTTCGGAATATTTCCTTTTCATGGCTGCTTCTTTCCTTCGCCCATCGGGTCTGCCGGTTCCCACACTCCGCAACTCGAAATTGCGCTTTCGGCATCGCGAATTAGACCGAGCGAAATCTGATGGCGGCCGCCCTCAAAAGGTGTTACGAGCCACGCATCTAGAATTTCCAACGCCTCAGGTGCTCCAGTAATTTTGCCGCCGAGACAAAGTACGTTCGAATCGTTATGCGCTCGAGTCATCTTGCCCATATGCACACTTGTGCATAATGACGCTCGAATCCCTCTGTACCTGTTAGCAATGATGCTCATCCCAATTCCCGTTGAACAAATCAGGACTCCTCGGCTTGCTTCTTTCCTCACGATGGCTTCGGCCACCAGCGCGGCATAGTACGGATAGCGAACGATTTCTTCCGAATGGCAGCCAACGTCGTTGACCGCAATTCCTTTGTTCGTGAGATATTCGACAATTTGCGATTTCAGTTCAGAACCGCCATGGTCACTTCCTATCCAAATTGCAGTCTCTTCGGTCACTGATTTGCCTCTTCCCCGCTCTTACGATTCATTGCCCCTAAAGCTCGTTCATTTTCGGGCGCAACTGCCAAGCGAACATCTTGCCGATTTCGTGAAGGACCTAAGTGCCGCTAAGGCCCGGCTTGCAAAGCGTTCTGCAATTTGTGAATACTAAGCAAGATGATATAAAAATGTCAACAACATAGACATAATATGTTGATTCATAACAAGTTATAATGTGGTAAGACCTCATACTTCCTACCTCTATGCGGAAAACCTGACCACCCAACTGACTGGTGAGCTTGAGGATCGCAATGGGATTCGGAACAACTCAACCACATGCACTTCCCTTCAATTCGGTCGGCCTGTCGGGACACCCCCCATTGCTTAGCAAGCTCTTCAAAACCCGGCGGTGAAAGATGATGTCAGAGTGGAATGAGCCACCACCCACCGTTAAGTTCACGACGCCGCGTATTGAGGCTGGCCCCAATTCTGTCTCAACGCGCCCAATGATCGTCTAAACGTGGACTTGATGAACCTCAGAACTCGGCAATCAGAAGCCTCAGATCCCTCAGGTTCTGGCCCGTGGAGTTCGTCACGACCAAATCACCTAGCGCAGCGAAGAGCGGATAGGCATCAAATCCCATCAGCGCGCCTTCAGCGTCATAACCGAGAGCCTGTGCACGGGCAACTGTCGTTACATCCGCGATTGCTCCTGCCGCCTGAGTGTTCCCGTCTATTCCGTCCGAGCCGGCGCTCAGAACGGTAAGCCGCTGTCCTTGATGTCGGTCCAGTTCTAGAGCGCATTGCAGTACAAACTGCTGATTTCGTCCCCCGAGGCCGACACTCTCATTCAGGGTCACCGTAACTTCTCCCACTGAAATCAAGCACAATCGAGGGTGTTTTCTACGCAACATGTGGAACCTATCCAATAAGTACCCCGCCGCTTGGACGTAGTCCCAATCGTCACAGCTGTTGTCCACCACCACATAGTAGCCGGCCTTCTCCGCAATCGCTCGAGCATTCTCTGCCAGGTCTTGGCTCGAAAGCAATATCTCGAACCACGAATCGCGAAACGCTTCCTCATCACTGCACAGAAATAGACTTTCCCCCGGTCGTTGAGTAGCCCCAACTTCCTCGTTACTCAGTGAGATTGACGGGAAATTCTCATCCTGAGGATGCTCAGCCACGGGGTTTTGCTCAAATAACCTGCGCACTGACCCGGGAAGCTTGGCGCCCAAGGCATACCGGTCAATCAGCTCGCGTGCCTCTCCCAGGGTCGAGCGATCAGGGAATGTCGGGCCAGAAGATAGCGCGTCTAGCGACTGCGGAGGTACATCGGACACCAGTAGACTCACTTTCGCAGCTTCCGGTGCGGCCATTGCCAACCGTCCACCCTTTACAGCGGAAAACTGTTTCCGTAGGGTGTTCACCTCGTTGATCGGCGCACCCGACCAGAGCAGCAGTTGATGGAACGCAATTGTCTCTTCCAGCGTGATCTTCGGGTCCAGTGGCAGCTCAAACATCGCCGACCCGCCGCCTGAAATCAGAAAGAAGATCAGCGTATCTTTCTGTGCCGTTTTCAAAAGCGTTAGGGCTGCTCGCGCCGCGGCAAACGAGTCCTCGTTCGGAACCGGATGGCCGCCCTCAAAGAATTGGAAGTGCCTATATCTTTCTTTCGGGGGTTGGTTGGAACAATAGATGCCGCGGAGACCGATGCGCCGCTTCATCCGATTCAATAAGGCATCCAGCATCGGTCCAGCCGCCTTGCCCAGAGCCATTACAAAGATATCTTCAAAGCGGCTCATATCAATCGTCGACGATCTGCTGCCATCCGCCGCCAGGCGATGCAAAAGGTCGCCATCAAATTGGGTGCGTAGATCGAGCGAGGACGCGATATCGCAGGCCTTCAATGCGCCGAAGAAGATTCCTTTCGCCTCTGTATGCAGAACCTCAAATTCGCTGCTTGCGGTCACGCAGTTACTCCTTGAGCCGCTCAATGAGCATAATGCATCTCTTCAGCGGCTCGTGAAAATGGGATCGGCGCCGTACGCTCATCCGGCGCCATCCAACATATTGCATCTATTCCCCTCGGGACGGAGCCTATTGAAGCTTAGGCTTCTTCCAGTACGAGTTTCCTGCCTCATGGCCTGGTACCAGAATGAGGTCATAAAGCCGGATGACGACCGACTGTTTCCTATACGCACCCAGATCAAGATGAATGTGCTCCCAGTGGCGCGCTGCGTCAATTGTCTTCGTATCTGGAGGCCCCTCAAAGTGCATCCCCGGTGGTGGCCCCCCAAGCGGGATCACGATGGGGGGGCCACTGATTGGGTGCGGCGGCGCTGGGCCTTCTATCAATTTGTCGAGGACTCTGTCGTTGTTAATATAGATCTGCAAGTGCCAGGATCGGCCAGGGTCGACGCCCGCGTCGAAATCTAGGGAAGGACTGTCGCTTAGTTGAACAGTCTGACGCAGAAGCGCTCCGCGCACCTCATCTCGTGGAAAGACCGAAAGGATATCTCCATTTAAGAAAGTGGCCCCACGGATTCCTCTAATTCCCCCGGTGCCTCC
>Ga0137415_10002654_pt1 | contig 17737 bp, 15 predicted proteins | sample CZODoug3_1_1_16f_FD_183082 | JGI IMG/M metagenome (GOLD analysis project Ga0137415, IMG submission 183082) | Vadose zone soil fungal communities from Angelo Coast Range Reserve, California, USA - CZODoug3_1_1_16fungal (Hybrid Assembly) | ecosystem: Environmental > Terrestrial > Soil > Vadose...
GAGGGCACCGTGCCGGGCGGGCCGTGGTGGGGCGGCGAGTCGGTCGAGACCATGCAGGTGATCATCGAGCGGTACGTCGCCCCGCTGCTGCTCGGCCGGCGGTGCGACGACATCGCGGCGATCGGGCGCGACATCAACGACGTGGTCGCGGCCAACCTCTACGCCAAGTGCGCGGTCGAGGTGGCGCTGCACGACGCCTGGGCGCGCTGCCTCGGCGTGCCGGTGCACACGCTGCTCGGCGGCCTGGCCCGGACGTCCGTCCCGGTCACCTGGGCGCTGGGCACCGAGCCGGCGGCGGTGGTGGTGGAGGAGGCGCTGGCCAAGCTGGACGCCGGGCTGCACCACAGCTTCAAGCTCAAGATGGGTGCCCAGGAGCCGGCGGACGACGTGGCCAGGGTGTGCACGGTCGCGGAGAAGCTGCGCGGGGTGGCCGGCGTCCGGGTGGACCTGAACGCCCGGTGGGACCGGCTCACCTCATTGACCTACCTGCCCCGGCTGGTCGAGGCCGGCGTGGAGCTCGTGGAGCAGCCGGTGCCGGGCGCGGAGTTCGAGGCGCTCGCCGAGATCAACCGCGCGCTGCCCATCCCGGTGATGGCCGACGAGAGCCTGCGCACGCCGACCGACGCGCTGCGGCTCGCCTCGCTGCGCGCCGCCGACGTGTACTCGCTGAAGACCACCAAGTCCGGCGGCTTGCGGGCCACCCGTTCGATCGCCGAGGTGGCCGCGGCGGCCGGCATCCCGTGCCACGGCGGCACCGCGATCGAGGGCCCGGTGGGCACCGCCGCCTCGCTGCACCTGGCCTGCGCGATGCCGGCGGTGACCTGGGGCAGCGAGCTGTTCGGCCCGCTGCTCATGCGCGAGGAACTGCTGACCACGCCGCTGCGCTACGCCGACGGTTCGCTGCACCTGCCGGACGGCCCCGGGCTGGGCGTCGAGCTGGACCCGGCCGCGGTGCGCGCCTTCACCCGCCGCTGATCAAGCGCCGTCTGTTGTCATCTTCGTAAAACCGGAGGCCGCGGCTTGGTAGGCCTGCGCGTATCGTCCGTTGCTCGCGACTAGCTGATCATGCGTACCTGTTTCTACAATTTTCCCCTCTTCAAGGACGATAATTTTATCGGCCAACTTTGGCATGGCCATTCGATGCGTCACCAGGACCGCGATGCCTCCGTGCAAGGCGACACGCCGGGCTACGGCCAGGTACCGCGCTGTCATGGCGTCCTGCGCCTCGGGGTCGAACGCGGCGGTCGGCTCGTCGAGCACGACCACGCCCGCGTCGCGCACGTAGAAGCATCGGGCCGCCGCGATGGCTTGCCACTGTCCGCCGGAGAGGTCGCTCCCCCCGGGCCAGGCTGTGCCCAGCTGGAGGGCGATGTCATCGCGGTGTTCCTCCCAGAACCGGCGGGGAGAGGTCTGTTCCAAGCAAGCGCGCGCCTCGGCCATGCCGGCAGGACCGAGGTCGGCCAGATCTGCCAGGCCAACATCCTCGGCAAGGGCGAACTCGTACCGGCCAAAGTGCTGAGCGATCACCGACTGGGTGGCCGCGGGTAGCGTCGCTTGGCCGCTGGTCGGCCGCCTGAGTCCGAGGAGCACCTCGACCAAGGTGCTCTTGCCCGCACCGTTCACCCCGACGACAGCGACAACCTGACCAGGCTCGATCTCCAGGGCGACATCGCGAAGGGCAGGGGATCTTGCGGCTGGGTGAATGTACGTGACGCCGGTAAGACGGCAGTGTGCTCGCGATGTCGGCTGCTCATCGAGCTGTACGGCTCCATCGACCGCACTCAATGCCGCGTCCCGGACTTCGCGCAGGGCAACGGCGGCCCGGAGCGCGGGACCGAACGACGACACGGCGAACCGCAACGTGGCTAGTGCGGCCCTCAGGTCAAGGGACACGAGCAAGGCCGCCGCCACCACGCCGGCGGACGGGCCGTCGCCTGTGGTGAGGACCCACAACAGAGTCGCTGCCGCACAAGCAAGGTAGAACAACTCGGCCAGGAAAGAGCCGGTGGAGTCGAAACGTATTGGCGTGAAAAACGCCGCGTCCCGCCGCCCGACAGCAGCGGACATGCGGCTGCCGTACCAGTCCCATAGCCGATAGGTCTTGCGTTCCGCACGGGCGTCGTCGTTCGAAAGGAGTCGGGCCCAGGCAACCGCCAGTGACGCGTGCGGTTGGGCGATCTCGTCCGCTTTCGCCTGTAGTGTCGTCACCCGCCTGGTGACAAGGATCGCGGGGATACCGGCAAGAGTCAGGACGAGCAGCCGTGGATCGATGGCCATGGCAACGCAGATGGATGTGATGGGTGCCGCGGCCTGAATAACCACGGCCATCAAGCCGTTGAAGCAGAAACCCATCGCGTCGGCTCTGTCTCTGACCTTGGAGACAGCAGCGGCAAGCCTCGGTTGCTCGAGTCGGTCCAGCTCCCTGATCTGGGCCAGGGCATACATCACCTCCTTGTCGAAGGCGTATCCAACGTCGTCTATGAGCTTCACCCGGTGCGCCACAGCCAGCGCCTCGAGGGCTCCGCCGAACGCGAGCGAAGCGATGAGTAGGGCCGCCCCCCAGGTCACGCGTTCGACAGATCTGGCGACCAGCCCGTCGACGATGAGGCCAACCATTGCGGGCTGTAGGCACATCAGTACCGTGGAGATCACTTCGCCACAGGTGAAGACGAGAGCGAGGGGCCCGGTACGCCACGCCACCCGAGTGACGAGCCAGGCGGCCGATATCAGCTCACGCATCTGCCTCCACCCCGTAAGACTTGGCCTGCATCGCGAACATGTCGGCATAGAGGCCGCCGATACGCATCAGGTCCGCGTGCGCACCGTCCTGAACGATCCGTCCGGCGTCCAGAACGACGATGCGGTCGACGAACCGCGTGTTGGCGAGGTGGTGTGTCGAAAGCAGAACCGCGGCGCCATTGGCTCGGTTCAAGGCAGTGTGGAAGAACTCCGCCTCAGCGGCGGGGTCCAACGCCGCTGATGGTTCGTCCAAGAGCAGGACTCCGCCGCGTGCGTGGCCGAAAGCCCTCGCCAGCCCGACTCGTTGCCACTGACCACCCGAGAGATTCCCGCCGAGGACCGCCGGCCCTCCGAGGAGTTCATCCGCTCGCTCCAGGGCCATCTCTTCCGCTCTTCGGCCGATGGTGGCGAGAGCACCATTGACATCCACTGAGGGGTCACCGAGGTTGATGTTGTCCCGCAGCGTCGCCGGGTACCGAACCGCGCGCTGAAGTGCGATGGACACACCCTCCGGGTCCACAGTGACCGATCCCTCGGTGGGTTCGAGGAATCCGGCAATGATCCCGAACAAGGTGGACTTGCCCGCGCCGTTGCGGCCGACCACCGCGACACGCTCGCCCCGTCGGATGGTGAGCTCGGGCACCTCCAGTGCAGGTTGTTCCGCCCCTGGGTAAACGTGCCGGATCGACCGGCACGCCACAGCAATGTCGGGGAGCACGACCACACTGGAGCCGGAAGTCGATCGAGCCACAGGTACGCAATCGGTGGTGACGAGGTCCCGTTCGACCTGTGCTGCCCGACGGAAGAGAACAGCGACATCGCCGGCCGGTCCGAGGCCCAGCACGAGGAGGGCACCCTGGATGCCGAGGGTGAGCTCAGCAATTCCACGGTTCCCCGACCAGGCCATGGTGATCAGCCAGACCAGGCAACCGAGCATAGCGATGGCACACAGACAGGAGTATCCAGCGACAGACTTCGCGTGCCGCTGACGTTCGCGGAACGCCTCTGCGCGGCCGGCGTCGGAAAGACGCACGAACGTTCGCAGCAGCCATGGCAGAGCCATGAACGTTCGCAGCTCACCCGCGACACCATGATTGAAATGCAACGAGCGCACGTATCGTGCGCGCCGCGTGGCGAGCGGCCCCTCACTTGCCAGACCAGCAAGCACATCGTCGAGGAATCTCGTAAAGGCCCGACCGTAGGCGATCGTGCACACGGCCAGCGCGGCAGCCGCGAGCGGAGAAACCATGCCGAGCACGACCACGCCAGCCCAACCGCGGCAACGCGTTCTCAACAGGTCGGCCACAGCCCCGAGGGCCTCACGATGAGGCATGCTCACAATACGTTCGGCCACGACACCCACGGCGGGCGTGCCGCGGCCGCCCGCACCCCGTGACTCAACAATCGCAACGGTACGGACAACGTCGTCGACCTGGCTAAGAACAAGAACTCGTTCAAGCCGCAAGCACGCGGGCGTCAGCACCGCGGTTATCAAGGCAGCGCCGACCAGCGTCGCCACGAGCGCGATGAGCCATGCGACCAGCGCCCCACCGTGACCACCGGACGCGGCAACGCCCACAGCCCGAGACACGAGCATCGACGACCCGACAAGCAGCCCAGTGTTCAGCAACACCAGGACTCCGACGATCGCGGTCAACGCCGGTGCGGCTCTCACCGCACGCCGCCAGACGGGCCAAGAATCCCTCACGCGAACCTGCCCGAGTGGTAGACCAAAGATCGACCAGCGGACTCTATCGAGGGCCGGTGGGCACCGCCGCCTCGATGCACCTGGCCTGCGCCACGCCGGCGGTAACCTGAGGCAGCGAGCTGTTCGGCCCACTGCCTACGCGGGGGGAGCTGCTGACCGCGCCGCTGCACTACGCCGACGGTTCGCTGCACCTGCCGGACGGCCCCGGGCTGGGCGTCGAGCTGGACCCGGCCGCCGTGCGCGCCCTCACCAGGAGTTGATCACATGTTGTTCCACGTCCGGATGGACGTCGCCATCCCGCGCGACCTGGACCCCGCCGAGCGGGACAAGCTGGTCACCGCCGAAAAGGCCTACGCCCAGGAGCTGCAGCGCCGAGGCACCTGGGTGCACCTCTGGCGCATCGTCGGGCAGTTCAGCAACTTCAGCGTCTTCGACGTGGCCAGCACCGACGAGCTGCACGACATCCTGTGGAACCTGCCGCTGTTCCCGTTCATGCAGGTCCAGGTCACCCCGCTGGCCCAACACCCGTCCGCCCTGGCCTGACCCCGTGAGTGGCAAGTGGCCCTATGGGACCACTTGCCACTCACGACTCTCGGAGCCCTTCAAGGCAGGTGCGCAGGGCGGTGTCCAGAATGGAGACGGCGAGGTCGATCTCCTCGGTGGTGATGGTCAGCGGGGGTGCCAGCCGCAGGCAGTTCCGCTGCGAGCCGTCGCCCTTGACGATGTTCATCGACAGGCCCAGCCGCAGGCACTCCGCGGTGACCGCCCCGCCGAGCTCGTTGGCCGGCTCCTTGGTGTCCCGGTCCTCCACCAGCTCGAGGCCGACCAGCAGGCCGCGGCCCCGCACGTCACCGATCTGCTCGTGGCGCTCTTGCAGTTCGCGCAGCCGGTCGGTGAGGTAGCCGCCGAGCTTCGCCGCTCGGGCCACCAGGTTCTCCTCCGCCAGCACGTCCAGCACGGCCAACCCGGCGGCGGCCGGCATCGGGTCGGACACGTGGGTGGTGATGTGCAAGAAGCCGTTGTCGACCGCCCGCTGCTCGATCGCCGCGCTGGTGACCGTCGCGCCCAACGGCACGCCGCCGCCGAGGGTCTTGGACACGGTGAGGATGTCCGGCACCACGCCGTCCTGCTCGAAGGCGAACATCGAGCCCACCCGGCCGAACCCGGTCTGCGCCTCGTCGACGATGAGCAGCATGTCGCGCTCCTCGCACTTGGTCTTCGCGGCGCGCAGGTAGCCCTCCGGCAGCGGGATGATGCCGCCGGTGGACAGCACCGGCTCGACGACCATCGCGGCCAGCGAGCCGACCGAAGCCTGGTCGACCAGCTCGAACCCGACGTCCAGGCAGGTCATGTCGCAGGAGAGGGCGCAGTGCCGGATCGGGCAGCGGTACTCGTACGGCGCCGGCACCGCGAAGCTGCCCGGCATCAGCGGCCCGTTGCCCTTGTGGCCCATGGAGAAGGTGATCGAGTTGGTGCCGGCGAGCAGCCCGTGGAAGCTACGGGTCAGGCCGACCATCTCGAACTTGCCGGTGGCCGCCTTGGCGAGCCGGAAGGCGACCTCGTTGGTTTCCGAGCCCGTGTTCAGCAGGATCGAGCGTTCCAGCGGCTCGGGCAGCAGCTCGGCGAGGCGCCGGGCCAGCTCCAGTACGTCCTCGTTGACCATCCACGAGTTCAGGTGGATGACCTCGCGCAGCGACCGCTCGATCGCCGCGACGATCCTCGGGTGGTTGTGCCCGAGTGTGGAGCTGATCTGGCCCGACGTGAAGTCCAGGATCCGCTGGCCGTCCTTGGTGATCACCCAGGCGCCCTGGGCGCGCTCGACCACGAACGGGGCGAAGTCGCCGGCGTAACGGATCAGGAAGCGCAAGCGTTCGTCAGCCATATCGAGAATACTAGACGCTAGAGCGAGTAAATCGGACATATTTCTGCCTTTGTAGGATCTGATGACCACTAAACTGGACTCTGCCGACGCCGGGAGGCTCGCCCGTGAGCACTCACACCGAAGGACCGGTGGCCGATGCGGTGAAGTCGCCTCCGGACGAGGCGCTCGGCCGGCACATCCGCTCCGCGCGGACGGCGCGCAACCTCACGCTGGAGCAGTTGGCCGAGCTCACCGGCCTGTCCCGCAGCTACCTCAGCAACGTCGAGCGCAACGTCAACAGCCCCACGATCAGCACCCTGCGCACCATCCTGGACGCGCTGGGGGTGTCCCTGGCGCAGATGTTCCGCACAGTCGAGGGGGAGCGGACGCTCGTCGTCCGCCCGGAGGAACGGGTGGAGATCGCTCGCACCGGCAACGACTCGATCCGCTACGAGCTGCTCAATCCCAACCCCACCGGACGGCTGGAGATGTTGATCCTGAAGGTCGCCCCCGGCGCGTCGTCCGGCCTGCTGCCGCACACCCACGTCGGCGAGGAGGTCGGGTTCATGATCAGCGGTCGGCTGCGGTACTGGGTCGACGGCATCCGCTACGAACTGGCGGCCGGCGACTCGATCAACTACGAGTCGTCCCGCCCACACCGCTACGAGAACCCAGGAGACGAAACGGCCGTCAGCGTCTGGGCCCTCACCCCACCGAGCTTCTGAGCACGTGAATGGTGGTCGCTATGCGAGACCTGTTCGACCAGCGCGCCCATTTCGACACGTTCGGCTTCGTCGTGCTGCGTGGCGCGCTCACCGACGGCGAGGTCACCCGACTGCGTGCCGAGGGCGACCGGGCCATCCGGGACGCCACCGGCGCCCACTACCGGGTCGACATCGGCCTGGGCGGTATGACCGGCCACTACATCCCGGCGACCGGCGCGCGGACCCCGGAGAGCGTGGCCCTGCTGCAGCGGTTCGCGCCGCTGACCGAGCGGCTGCTCGGGCGCCCGGTGCTCCCCTCGGCGACCCAGCATGCGCTGCTCTTCGACACGTCCGGCTGGCACACCGACACGACTCACGCCGTGCCCAGCCTCAAGGTGGCCGCCTACTTCGACGAGCTGGACGGCGACAACGGCGCGCTGCGAGTCCTCCCCGGGTCACACCGGCTGCCGGAGAGCGACCTGGCACCGTTCTTGAACCGGCCGGAGTTCGACGACGAGGCCACCTGGCGGGAGGCCATCCGGCAGGTGCCGGCGCATGTGATCGTCAGCCGCCCCGGGGATGTGATCGTGTTCGACGAGCACCTCTGGCACGCCGCTGTCAACGGCAGTTACCGGATGCAGTGGTCCAGCGGTTATGTGATTGACCCGATCACCTCGGACGAGGACGCTCGGGTCCGCGACTACCTTGTCAGCCAGTTCGTTCCGGGGATGACGCTTGACTACGACCCTGCTCATTACCCGCACTTCGGGGACCTGTTTCGCGCGGTATGCCCACCGCGATGGGTCACCCAACTCGACCGCCTAGGCGCGTTCGCGGCCGCTGCCGCCGAACAGCGCGTCTCTCGGTAAGACCGATCCCCTTCCGGGGCGACCCGGGCTGCCCAGTTCGGGTTGCCCGGGCCGCCGGCGGGCCATCGCGGCCCGCCTCGCGTCGAGTTGCCCGTCGAGGTCATGGAGTTCGGTGATGAGTATTCCGCTGCCCGCGCACGATCCCCGCCACGTCGATGACCCGGACGGCGAGGTGGTGTCCGAGCTGACCTCCTCCGCTGGCGCTGGTCGGTGAGTGGAGCGGTGCGATCTACACCGACTAATAGCACACCCAGTTGACCAACCTTCTCGACGCCCACCTCAGCTAGCAGCGACCTCGCGCGGTCGACGTCGTAGATGGCCACAGCGGCACCGGTGCCCGTCACCGAGATCGACTGGATACTCGATCTCGGTACCTGCCGGCGGTCCGGCGGCGATCTCGGTGGCAGCCGGGGCGACCACGGGGCGTCTGTAGCCGTTCGTGGGATGGGGCTGTCCCTGCGCACGCCCTAGCCTGGGTGGATGTCCGACCGCGCCGTGCAGGCTCAGCCCACCCAGACGCCACGGACCCAGCGGATCCTGATCACCGCCGCCGAGATCGCTGTCGGTATGGGCCACAACTACATCGGCACCGAGCACCTGTTGCTTGCTCTGGTCCGCGACGGAGACGCCATTGCAACCCAGGCGATCGCCAAGCTCGTCGATCCCCGGAAGGTTGAGACGCAAGTGCTGGAGATGATTTCCTCGAAGAGCTACAACACTTCGAGCAGCCAGGTTGTCCCGGGATTGGCGCGTGTCGTAAATAGTAGGCCGGAAGATCGGCGATGAAGGCGCCGAGAATCGATCGGATAGCGACCACAGCAGCCGGCGCGGTGTGCGCGATGGCACAACATGCGCCCGAGGAAACGGCAGGCACGCAACGAGGGGCGACTTCACTGATGTTGCTGATCCGCGCCAACGTTCGGACTGCGCGGCGGCCAACCCACCAACCAATCCTAGCCCAGCACGGTTGGTCTCTGAGTCAAGGCGGAGGAGACTTTGGCCATCAAGATATTTGTCCGATCGACCCGCCCCAGGATGCAGTTGCCGAGTTCACCCAACTCCACTGCTAGCATGGCGCACCGAACCGCTTCGACCTCCACAGCTAGGTTTCCGCGTGAGGTCTGCGCGGAAAAGAGAGAATTATATTGAGCTAGACTCCGAGTCATTCTCCCGATTTTACGGCACCGGTCGAAACCGTATGAGTCGAAATCCGAAATACGGAGCATCCGTGATGAACGTTCCACTGCCTAAGCATGACCCACGCCAAGTAGAAGACGACGATGGGTCGATGGTGGCGTCCTGGGAGCGGGGACTACAATGGCGCACGCTCCCTGCCGCGATGGGGCGTGCCCTTACCTTTACTTTTCGAGCTGCGCCGCGCATCACCTTGATTGCAATGGGAATTGCCACCGTGAGTGCCGTTACGTATGCAGTGCTCTATGCTTTGCTGAATCAGTTTATATCCGCCATTGGGCACGTCGGCTCTATCGGAACAGTGTTGGAGGGATCAGTACTAACGTTAGTTGTGACCGGTGGAGCATTGCTTGCGCTGCGAACGGTGTCGGCCGCAATCGAGGGATATCTTTATTGGAAACTTCACAACGAAGTCTTCGGTCATGCGGATATGGCAACGCTTCGCGCAGCGGTTCGCGTGCCACTCGAGAAGTATGAAGACTCGACGTTCTATGCTTTGCTGCAGCGATGCTCGAACTCCGTGGGGCAGGTTTCTGCAGCCGCACCAAAGATAGTTCACGTGCTCGGCGACATTGTCGCGGTTGTAGCGATTGCTCTCGCATTGTCGATAACGAACAAGTGGCTCATAATTGTAGCTCTCGGCGCCTCAGTACCAGCGCTCGTGACCGAGCTGTGGTCAGCACGCCGGTGGTACAGGGTGCAGGCAAGCATCGCTTGGCCCGCCAGACTACGCTACTATTTGAAGAATGTGGCGCAAGGGCGGGCCACAGCCGCAGAGATCCGCGCATTCGAACTTGGCGATACTTTTGAGTCATGGTCATGGACTGCCTTTCGAAATATGGCACGCCCACAGGAATCTGCTCTACGGATTCGCGAGGTCTGGGAGCTAGTCGCCAGTTGCGCCGGCGCGCTAGTGTTACTGATCGGCGCAGTGCTATCCTTTGGTGGGCCAGGGGGCCTCGGTCTGCCGGCGCTGGTCACCACGATTGTAGGCTTGACTCAGCTCAGGGCAATCTTCGGTCAGATGTTCGGTAAGATATCTGAGGTAGCAGACGCCTCGCTCTATCTAAGAGATATCGAGCAGCTTGATGCTATCTCGAGGCAGCCGACCAAGGTGTCGGATGATTTCAATCGATCTGCGGGCTTAATGGAGCCGCTTCGTGAAGTTAGCGTCGACCAGGTTAGCTATCGTTACCCTGGAGCACATGATTCTGCGATTTCTAATATCTCTATGTCGGTACAAGCCGGTGAACTTGTGGCTATCGTTGGCCGGAACGGCTCTGGGAAGACCACTTTAGCGAAGATCTTGGCAGGTTTGCTGCCGCCAACTGAAGGCACAATCCGATGGAACGATCTAGAATACGATCAAGTATCAAATACTGTCCGACGTGGTGTCACGATGCAATTCCAAGAGCCAACCAGGTGGTGCTTTACGGCTCGTGAGAATGTCTGGTTGGGTGATACTACTCGAGCTGACCCGGACGAGGATATCCGGCGCTCGATACAGCGCGCCCAGTTGGAGGCGGTCACACGAGTCTTGCCGGAGGGAATCGACACGAGACTGGGAAAGGAACTTGGGCCCGGATCGGATCTGTCGGGTGGTCAGTGGCGTCGACTAGCGCTTGCACGATGCTTCTTCCGCGACAGTCAGATCGTTATACTTGACGAGCCTACCTCGGCTTTCGACGCAATTGCCGAGAGTAACTTCCTTAGTTCGATTCGACAACTGCTCGACGGTCGAGCTGGCGTGCTAATTACGCACAGGTTCTCAAGCCTGAAGTTGGCGGATACGATCTATGTGCTCGACGATGGTGATGTCGTTCAGCGTGGCACGCACGACGAGTTGATTCACGAGAAAGGAATCTACGCGGACCTCTATCGTAAGCAGCTCGAGAATCTAATGGATACTGCGATTAACTGAGGCCATGTTTGCTGGCTAGTGTAATCTGTGCACACGTCGAGTCGACAGCGCTGTCCGAGGCCATCAGATCTGGGCGAAGGCTATCGACGACGGCGGGATATTCGTAGAGTGCTTTCAGTATGAGTGGTTTCTTGCTAACTCATGGCAAAACGCAGAAAATGACTGCGTGGATCGGGTAGAACTAATCAATCACCGAGCTTGCGATTGATTGTGTACCGTTGGTGCCTGCCCTTGTAGCCGCCATTAGAGTATACCGAATTAGTTTGATATCAGTGGGGGATGTCGGTTTGGAGGTCTGAGTGAGCCTCACTAAATCGAGTGAAAGTCTGGGTGAGTATTAGATCTTCTCGATGAATCGCATACAATGGGCATTGTCCATCGTCACGAAGCAGTTTGACCCGGGAGGTCGGAATGGCTATTGGCGACTCCAACGTTGGTGATGCAACTGAGACAGGCGGTGCGGTCGAGTTCATCGGGATGGCCTCCCGTCTAATCAGGTCAGGTAATACAGGCGGGCCAGATCCCCAGGGCTTGCAGTACGGGGCTCCGGGGAAGCCGAAACCTACTCCTCGGCCGACGCCGCGAAAGCCGGGTGGACCTGGACCTCAGAAGGTTGAGTAGGACGCCTAATAGATATTGATGTCGGCCGGTGGGCCACGATTCGCGTGGCCCACCGGAATTAATGATGCTTTCGTTCTTTTGCCTACCCGGAAATCCGGAGAGGGCATGGCGCTGTTTGTGATCTTATCGGTGTGCCTAATAACCACGACTGGCTTCCAGGATGGCTCGCAACTATGCCAACTAAATGATCTACTCAGGGGTTACACTTGGCAGATCGGGCCTCGTGGAATGGTCAAATTCAAGAAGAGTGTTAAGGTAGTGCGACAGTACGACGCAACGGTGCTGTTTGACAGAGACACAGGCGCTTTCTATCGAATTGCACTCGAAGACTACGATAATTTGATGAGTTCCAACTCCGAGAACCGGGTCGATGGTCGTCGATCCTTAGCTGCCCTGTTGAACATTTTCCGGATGGGAGCAGAAGACTAGCCTGGAGCCAGAGTGTCCTATACGACCTACTTCGACGCGTTTCACTGCTTTTATCATGAACAACCCCTTGGGCTGAGTGACTATGCCGCCGGGTTGGATCGTGCGGAAGACGTTCTTAACACCCTCGATTCTTTGGGCTATGTGCAAGCAATAACTCGTCTGAGGATGATCGTGGCAGGGTCCATGGCGAACGTTGTTTCGGTTCCGACCTGCTTGCGTATGGCGGATCATGTGCGCGTGAATCTTGAGGCTCGCGGACATGATCTGGGGGCGGACCGGTGTCTGGCGCGGAGCTTCGCGCTGGCCGCATACATGTGGTTTGCCGGCGTCCCCGTGGAGTTGAGAGTCGGAGCGACCCGATTTGTGAGCCGGCCGAACGCGGAGTTCCATGCTTGGGTTGAATATCGAGATACCCCGGTGGCACCATACCGCGAGACGAGGCATGTGTTTGCCATAGTCGACTCGATATGCCCTAGGATTAGCGAGCTAAACGATGTACGGCCATTCTTCTGAAATCGACTATGAGCTCGATAACGTAGCGGTACGACCCGGGGGGTTAGATATCTCGGATCGAGCCGTCGATGTCGATGCGATCCCCGCCATGCTCTTTCGAGGCTTGGGCGCCCGAATCGGAAAACTGCCAGTCCGTGGCCTCAGCGTTCTCCCCCCGCGTCGTGTCGAACTTGTGAATTGGAATTCCGGAGAACCGCATTTCTTGGATGATGAAATTTCCGGTTCACCTGATAACGTTGATAAGGCGGTCTACTATGCAGACCGTGCCTTCCACATGCTGAGGCAGGCGATTCGAAATCGAGTGGCAGATGATGGGTCAAGTCATTTGGGAGTCTGCCTTAGTGGCGGGCTTGACTCATGCGCACTGCTTATTGCGGCATGTGAGATGCGAAGCAACGGTGAAATATCGGACCTCACCGCTTTCCACTATGTATGGCCGGATGTTATTGAGTGTGCTAGTGAGCGAGCGGTGGCTCTTGGGATTTGCGACGCTCTCGCTGTATCGTGCATCCCTGTTTACGAGCCGGAGTTGGCACTGGAAGGGATGATTGAATATTACTCATCGCTACCGTTTCCGTACCCACAAACATTCCATCGCCAGCTCGTTGTTGCCGGCGATATGGCGAGAGGCGTAGGTGTCGATACGCTTATAACCGGCGTGGGGAGCGAACTCCACTTCGCTGGCCCAGGTCCCGCAAGCTATGTTCGGGATGGCCATCAGAATGATGACGGACCACGGAGCACGGTGTGGGAGCTATCGCCTCGATACTTAGAGGAAAACACGCCGGATTGGACGACGAGGCGTGCCCAAAGCGTTCGTGATGAGAATTGGTACCGGCGGTCCAGTTCGCCAGACCGGGCGACTGCTGTCGAGGAGGCGCGTATCTTTGCGTACCTCCGCACGTACTCGTCGTTGGCACATGAGTACTTCTTGTTCACGTGCCAAGCCGATGTCCCTGAGCTAAGATATCCGTACATGGATCCCGATTTTGTGAAGTTCGCGAGTTCTACCCCTGAGGCTTTTAGCTATTTTCGCTGCGGAGGAGAGGTTTACAACAAAGGGCTTCTGAGGCTTGCGTTACGAGATAAGGCCCCAACTGCGGTGAGCCTGCGGTCGTCGGGCGCTCCTTATGAGGCAGTCGAACAGGACTATATGCGGAAGTCATGGAGCTACTTGCGCGCATTTTGGTGCAAGGATTCGCAGCTTGAACAGCTGGGTTTGATAGATGGCGGATTGATTCGTAAGCGTTTCGCAAGACGGCGCGAGATATTGATTGACAGCACTTTTCTGTTACCTGTAACGTTAGTTGAGGGGTGGTGCAGGGCGAATACCAACCGGATCACGTAACCGGGCGCACATCAGCTCTGGACGTTTTATTTGAATCGCTGCCGCGATTATCATATCGTAGTCTATTGCTCGCGCTGGCTAATCGGGCTAATGCTGCGAGACAGCTAGTGTCCAGCGTCCTTCGCTGAGGAGCTCCAGTTCATGTGAATGCAGCCGGTTCAGCGTGCTGCGGTGCCCGACGCTGACTAGGGTGCACTCCGGCAACCGGTCGCGGATCAATGTATACAGTGTATGCTCGATTCCCTCATCGAGGGCTGACGTGGATTCGTCCAAGAAGACGACGTCGGGCTTGTTGATAAGAATGCGGGCAAACCCTAGGCGTTGCTGCTCTCCGGGGGAGAGAGTTCGTGACCAGTTCTTGTCCTCGTCGATGGAAGTGACGAGATTCCCAAGATGGACTTGTCGAAGGACGTCTTGTGCCTGGTCGTCCGAAATGAACTCGGGCGGCTCGGGATAGGCCAAGGCGGTCCGCAAACTGCCGAACGGCACGTATGTTTGCTGGGATAAGAACAGTGCTCGTTTGTCGGCTGGCCGATGGATCGTCCCCGACGCATACGGCCACAGACCCGCGAGACTGCGGAGCAGGCTTGTCTTGCCGCTGCCGGACGGGCCCTTGACGATCAGCGAGTCTCCGCTCCGAAGGTCGAGGGTTAGATCTTCGATCAGTGCACCGCCGTCGGGACGGGTTACTGTCAGATTGCGGATCTCGAGACCGTCGGCACTGTCGCTGATCGTTGCCGCCGGGAGCTCGCGTGCCTGGTCGTTGACGTCGAGGAGACCGGTAAGTCGGTTGAGGGTTGCGCGGTACCCGGCGAAGTCATCGTAGGAGTTCCGGAAGAACGAGAGCGAGTCATGCACGTTCAGGAAAGCGAGCGCGGCCTGCTGTAGGTCGCCGAGCTTGACGGCGCCGCTGAAGAACCTAGGCGCGAGCACGATCAACGGGAAAATGTTCGCGATCTGGGTAATGGAGAGGTTGAAGCCTTGGAACTTCATGCTCCGAAAAACGAGTCGCCAGTAGTTGCTGATGATTGCGGCAAAACGACCGAGAAGCGCAACTCGCTCTACCTGTTCGCCACGGTAGAAGGCAACTATCTCGGAGTTGTCACGCAGGTGCACGAGGGCGTAGCGGAATGATGCGTTGAGACCTTCGTTGAGGAAGTTCAGTCGCACTAGTGGACGACCGATCCTGAACGCGATAACCGACGCGATGATCACATAGAAGTAAGTGATGAAGGTCATTGCTCGGGGGATCTCGACACCGAAGATCGGGAGTGGCGCAGAGAGTTGCCAGAGGATGAACGAGAAGGAGACGAGAGACACCACGGAGTTCACCGCGCCGATGGCCAGGTTGCGTGAGTCGGTAGTGAACGACCTGATGTCTTCCTGGATTCGCTGGTCGGGGTTGTCGACCGGCGATTCTGTGAACTGACTCCGGTAGTACGCGCGGCCGTCCAGCCAATCACCGATGATCTGGTTGTTCATCGCGGTACGCCACTGCAATATGAAGGTGTTCGCGGCGAGGTAGACCAGCAACGCGAATATGACGTGCACAGTGGCGATGATCGCGAAAATAATCAGGTAGCGAACGAAGTCGCCTTGGTTGAGCTCTTGAAGGGACGTGTAGAGTCCATTATTAGAGTAGGTTGCTAGTACGTCGATGCGGACTGATGCAACGGTGAGCAGCAACATCAACAACACAGTCAAGATGGGACGCCAGCTGAGCCAGGTTCTGCTCGGTGTGAAGTAACGGACGGCCAACCGCGCGAACTGCTGACCCCAACGGGTGTAGCGCATGAGCAGCCATGAGACGAGCGCGAAGCCGACCACGGTAATGAGGAATACCCAGGTCACCCACCAGAGGCTGTCCAGTACCTGGTTACTCCAGTCGAACGTATCGGGCACCAGGCGCTCCTAGGGCTCGGATCTGGGACTTCGCCGGAGCATACCTGCAGGTCGGGGCGTGGATTTCACAGACCTTGGGTGGCTATAAGGGGGGCGGGTCAGTGGGCGTGCGGGCCTTCGCGGTGGACCGGGCCGTGGGTGTCGGCGCAGTGGGGGTCGGCCAGCGGCAGCAGTTGCGCGTCGGCCGGGGTGGACTCGGCCGGTTGGGGGGCGTGGTCGACCTGCAGGGTGGTGTGCGTGATGGCGTAGTCCGCGGCGAGCAGGCGTTCGAGGTCGCGGCGCAGGCCGTGGCAGTCGGTACCGGACTCGACGAGCACGTGCGCGGACAGTGCGGTCTGGCCGGAGGTGATCTGCCAGACGTGCAGGTCGTGCACCTCGGTGACCCGCGGCAGCTCCACCAGCGTGTCGCCCAGATCGTCCGGGTCGACGCCGCTGGGCGCGGCCTCCAGGAAGATGCGCCCGGCGTCCCGGACCAGACCCACGCCGGCGCGCACCATCAGCACGACCACCACCAGGGAGGCGATCGCGTCCGCCCTGGTGAAGCCGGTCAGCAGCACGACGACGCCGGCGATCGCGGTGGCGATGAAGCCGTACAGGTCGGTCAGGATGTGCTGGAAGGCGCCCTCGACGTTCAGGCTGGACCGGTTGGCCTTGCTGATCGCCCACGCCGCGGCGATGTTGACCACGATGCCCACCCCGGCGGTGATCAGCACCAGCCCGCCGGCGACCGGACCGGGGTTGATCAGCCGCCGGATCGCCTCGTAGGTCAGCCAGAGCGAGAGTAGTAGCAGGGTCAGGCCGTTGGCCTGCGCGGACAGGATCTCGGTGCGGCGCAGGCCGTAGGTGAAGATGCCCCGGGCGGGCAGCGCGGACAGCCGCATGGCCACCAGGGCCAGCACGATGGAGGCGGCGTCGGTGAGCATGTGGGCCGCGTCGGACAGCAGCGCCAGCGAATTTGCCAGCACGCCGACCACGACCTCAGCGACGAGGAAGGCCGTGATCAGGGTCAGCGCGATGGTCAGCCAGCGGCGGTCGGCGTCGGCGGACACCCCGTGCCCGTGTCCATGCCCGTGTCCGCTGCCTGGCTCGTGGTCGTGCCCCGGGCCACCGTCGTGGTCGTGGGTCTCGGTCGTGTCCGTCGTCACCCTGCTCCCCATAGATGCACAGTCCTGCATGTGTTTCTAAGGGCAGCCTACCGCGCGCGGTGCACTCACCGGTACGCACCCGCCGATGATCACCCGGGCGGGTCCGCGCAGACCGTGTCCCGCCGCTCTGAGCACGGTCTGTGCTGTGGGTACACGGTCTGTGCGGCCGGGCCGCGAGCATGGGGGCGGCGGCCGCAACGGTCTGTGTGGCGGGTGTCAGGTGTAGAGCTGGTCGATCTCGGTCTGGTACTTCTCGCTGATCGGTTTGCGCTTGAGCTTCATGGTGGGGGTGAGCTCGTCGCCGCCGGGCTCCCAGACGGCGGGCAGCACGGCGAACTTCTTGATCTGCTCCACCCGGGACAGCCGCTGGTTGGCCGCGTCGATCCCGGCCGCCACCTCGGCGACCACGGACGGCTCGGCATGCAGCGCCTTCGGCGAGCCGTCCGGCAGCCCGTGCTGGGTTGCGTAGCTGGCGGCGGCGTCCGGGTCCAGGGTGAGTAGGGCGACCACGTACTTGCGGTTGTCCCCGATGGCGATCACCGAACCGGCCAGCGGGCAGGTGGCCTTGACCGTGCCCTCGATGTTCGACGGTGACATGTTCTTGCCGGCCGCGTTGATGATCAGTTCCTTCTTCCGGTCCACGATCCGCAGGTAGCCGTCGGCGTCCAGGGTGCCGATGTCCCCGGTGTGCAGCCAGCCGTCCGGGTCGATGGTCTCGGCGGTCTTCTCCGGGTCGTTGCGGTAGCCGCGCATCATCGACGGACCCCTGGCCAGCACCTCGCC
>Ga0137415_10002656_pt1 | contig 17726 bp, 15 predicted proteins | sample CZODoug3_1_1_16f_FD_183082 | JGI IMG/M metagenome (GOLD analysis project Ga0137415, IMG submission 183082) | Vadose zone soil fungal communities from Angelo Coast Range Reserve, California, USA - CZODoug3_1_1_16fungal (Hybrid Assembly) | ecosystem: Environmental > Terrestrial > Soil > Vadose...
AGTTCCGCGGCGTCTTCCCCAAAGATGTGTACGCCAAGCAGTTCCAAAGTTTCGCGATGGAAGAGAAGTTTCAGCCGTCCGTCCGTGTGGCCGGAGATCTGGCCGCGCGCGATTTCCCGGTAATACGCAACTCCCACTTCGTATGGCACGTCGCTTTCCGTGAGTTGCTCTTCGGTCTTTCCGATAAAGGAAATCTGCGGAATCGTGTAAATGCCGTAGGGATACCCCTCTGGATCGGATTCCATTTGCAAGCCAAACGCCCGTGCCGCCGCGATGCGGCCCTGCTCCATGGACACGGAAGCGAGGCTGGGAAATCCGATGACGTCGCCGACGGCAAAGATGTGCGGCACGTTGGTGCGGAAGTCTTTATCCACTTTAATTCGGCCGCGGTCATCCGCTTCGATTCCAGCCGCCGCCAGATTCAGGCGATCGATGTTTCCCTGCCGCCCGACCGCATAAAGGAGGGCATCACCTACAATCCGTTTGTTGCTTCCCAGATTGGCGGCAACTTTTCCGTCGGGCAATTCTTCGACACTTTCGACTTCTTCATTCAGGCGCATGGTCGCGCGGCGATCGCGCATGTGATAGCTCAACGCCTCCACCATTTCCGCGTCGGCAAACTCCAGAAGGCGTGGCCGCTTCTCCACGATGATTACGCGGACGCCCAGCGTGGCGTACATGCAGGCATATTCAACGCCAATCACGCCGCCTCCGACGACGATGATAGTCCTGGGGATTACCGGCATGCTCAGAATCTGGTCGCTGTTGATGATGTTGCGGCCGTTGATCCCCACCTTCGAATTCGTGGCAGGTTTCGTCCCGGTGGCCACCACCAAATATTCAGCTTCCAGTTCGCTGAAGCCCGTGCTGTTTTCGACCCGCAGGTGATGAGTATCCGTGAACGAAGCCGTGCCATGGAACAGCTCTACGTTGTTGCGGCGCAACTGGTCCTGCAGCACCGCGGCTTCGTTTTCGATCACGCGGTTCACGCGAAAATTCAGATCGCTCATCGTGACGTTTTCTTTGGCGTGGTAATTTGCGCCGTAAAACGCCTGGTCGTAAAAACCGGAAAGATGCAGAACCGCCTCGCGCATCGTCTTGCTGGGAATGGTTCCGGTGTTGATGCTGACGCCGCCGACCATGGCCTGCTTTTCCACCACGGCCACTGCTTTCCCGATTTTCGAGGCTTGAATGGCGGCTCGCTGCCCACCGGGGCCGGAGCCGATGACTACGAGATCAAACGGTCGCATTTAAGGAATCCTGAACTTCTTCGGCGGGTACCGCGGGTTCTGCGGGGGCGGCTCCTTCCGCACATTCAGTATAGGCGACTCGGAGCATCAAATCCCCGCGCTTATCGGATTCGTTACCGTGGCGGCACATGCTCTCCATCCTCGCCTCGGCTCCAGGTCGATCCGTCCCGGATTCGCGGATGCGCAAAAGTATCTCAGGCGCATTACGCCGGGATGAATGCTCTTCACTGATGGTATGCTGCAGCGTCTTGTGGAGCCTTTCATGTTTTCTCAAGCGAATTGGCGGATTCTTGCTCTGGTCTTGATGACCGCTCTTCCCTTTGCCGCTTTGGGAGCGGACGAAGACGCCCGTGCAAAACAGTTGGATGCAATCCTGGCGAAGGCTGTTACTTCCGGACAACCGGGCTTGGCGGTTCTGGTAAAAAAAGAGGGGACCGTCCTGTTCGAGAAGGGGTACGGACTCAGGAGGATAAAGGCCCGCGCGCCCATCACGCCGCATACGGATTTTCGCCTTGCTTCGGTCACAAAACAGTTCACAGCCATGTCGGTGATGCTGCTGGAGCGCGATGGGAAATTGCGTTACGAGTCCACGCTTACGGAGATCTTTCCCGATTTTCCCGCCTATGGAAAAGCCATCACCATCCGTCATCTCTTGACACACACTTCAGGCCTTCCTGATTACGAGGACCTGATGGACCAGGAGGAAAAGTCGCACGGGAAGCGCTGGTCGCCCGCGCACCAAATCCAGGACGAGGAAGTACTTGCGTTACTGGAGAAGCAAACCCGGGGCAAATTCACTCCTGGAACAAGTTGGGCTTATAGCAATTCGGGTTACGTCGTGCTCGGCTTGATTGTCGCGAAGGCCTCCGGCGTTTCTTATCCCGAGTTTCTCAAGCGGCGCATATTCGACCCCTTGCACATGCAGAACACTCTGGCCTACCAGAGAGGAAGTAAGGAAATTCCCCACCGCGCCTTTGGCCACAGCCGTGAGCGGGGAAAACTCATTCTTTCTGATCAGAGCTCTACTTCCGCGACTCTTGGTGACGGCGGTGTCTACTCAAATCTCGAGGACCTCTCCAAGTGGGATGAGGCTTTGGGAAAGCACACGCTTCTCTCCGCAACAAAGATGCAAGCCGCGCTCACTCCAGTGAAGCTTGCCGACGGCCGCGAGCCTCATTGGCCCGCGCAACCTGATGGCGATAATCTCGCGCCAGGCAAACCGGTGTCGTACGGTTTCGGCTGGTTTTTGGATTCGTATCCGGGACATCCGCGCATGTGGCATAGCGGTACCACGATCGGTTTTCGAAACGTCATTGAAAGATTCACGACGGATCACCTAACCATCGTGATTCTCTCCAATCGCGCGGATTTCGACCCGACCGCCCTTGCTCTCAAGATTGCCGATATTTATCTGGGAAGTGAAAAATAGAACCGGCCCAATCAGAAGAATTTGCGTTTTGCAGTGTTGTGAATTCCAGAATCTTCATTTCGTTGATTGTGTGTGGTTCCTTATCCAAACCGCAAACTCCTCTTCGCTTAATTCACCTGCGGCCAGATTCAGCATGGTTTGGATTTCGTCGAGAGGATCTGAGGAAAGCCGATAACCATTCAGGCGCAAGAACAAAGCTGTCGCAATGAAAGCGATTCGCTTGTTTCCATCCACGAACGGGTGGTTTCGTGCCAGCCCGAATCCGTAGGCAGCCGCCAATTCGGCCAAGTCTGCCGCCGGATTGTAGTTCCACTTGTTGATGGGACGCGTGAGTGCGGAATCAAGGAGTCCAGCATCGCGAATCCCTGAGCTTCCGCCGTGTTGGGCGAGACTTTCCGACTGCAATAAGATTACGCCGTGTCGATTGAGCCAGGCCGGCTCGTTCATTTCGCCAACGCCCGGAGCGTCTCCCGATGCTCTTTCATGATTTCGAGGCCGAGTTTCACTTGTTTCTCGACTTCGGGGTCGTAGGGCGTCAACAGGTAACCCTCGGGAGTTTCGGAAGCAAACAGGACATCGTCCTTCTTCAGTTTCAGGCGATCAAGAAGTTGCTTGGGGAGAATGACGCCAGTGGAGGTGCCAATGGAGCGAAGCTTGAGTTTCACGAGGCCTCCTCAATTACCATTATTATTATAATGCAATCTCGGGTTCTTATCCAACTTGTTTTGTGTAGATTGGGTGGTTTTCGCTTTTCACGCAAGGGATGACATATCTGCGGCTTAGCCCATTCCCGCGAGTTTGCCGAGGCCCTTCATCCGGGAACGGGCGGCCATTGCGCCGTACTGCTTCATCATCGTGCGCATTTGCAGGTATTGCTTGAGGACCTGATTTACGTCCTGCACCGTGGTACCGCTGCCCTTGGCGATGCGCTTGCGCCGCTTGCCGTCAATCACGTTGTGGTCGCGGCGTTCTTCGTTCGTCATGGAGTTGATGATGGCCTCGACCTGCTTCAACTTGCCTTCGTCAACGGAAGCGTCCTTCGGCAGATTCTGCAGCGGTCCGACTTTCGGGAGCATATCCACCAACTGATCGAGAGGGCCCATCTTCCGAATTTGCTTCAACTGATCGCGGAAATCTTCCAGCGTGAACTCTTCCTTGCGCAGTTTGCGCTCGAGTTCCATCGCGGCCTTTTTGTCGAAGGTGGATTCCGCGCGTTCGATCAGCGACAGGATGTCGCCCATGCCCAGCACGCGGGAAACAATGCGCTCTGGATAGAACGCCTCAAGAGCATCGTACTTTTCGCCGAGGCCCACAAACTTCACAGGCGCGCCGGAGACCTTGCTGATGGAAAGCGCCGCGCCGCCGCGCGCATCGCCGTCAAGTTTGGTCAGGATCACGCCCGTCAGTCCCAGGCGTTTGTGAAATTCTCCGGCCGAACGTACCGCGTCCTGGCCGATCATGGCGTCGGCAATGAACAACATCTCGGTTGGCTGCAGTTCCTTCTTCAGCGTGGAGAGCTCGTTCATCAATTCGTCGTCAATATGCAGACGCCCGGCTGTGTCCACGATAACCACGTCGCTTGCGGAAAGTTTTGCTTCCCTGATCGCACCGCGCACGATTTCCAGAGGCTTGTCCGTACCAGTGGCCGGCCAGACGGAAATGCCGATCGATTTTGCCACCTGAGCCAGCTGCTCGCGAGCGGCAGGACGATAAACGTCGGTGGAAACCACGATTGGACGATGACCGTGTTGCGAAAGCCATTTCGCAAGTTTGCCAGTGGTTGTCGTCTTGCCCGACCCTTGCAGCCCCACGATCATCCATATCGAAGGAGGCCGCGATGCAAACAGCGGCTTGGCATGTTTGCCCAGAAGGTTAGTTAATTCGTCGCGGACGATCTTGACCACCTGCTGGTCCGGCGAGAGTTGGAGCATTACTTCGGTGCCCAGCGCTTTCGCGCGAATGTTGGCCAACAACTCGTCGGCCACGGCGACGGCGACGTCTCCTTCCAGCAAGGCTTCGCGAATTTCCGCCAGCGCCGCGTCCAGGTGCTCCTCGGAAAGTTTCCCCTGCCCGCGGAGGTTCTTGAATGTTCGTTGCAGCCGTTCTGTCAGGTTCTCAAACATGTTTGGCTCTTGTCCGTACCTCTATTATTGTACCGCCAGCCGCGCCGGGCTGCAGCAGGGTACCCGTAATGCCCCCCACGAATTGCACATTAGACATGCTGCAGGTGAGTGTCCTTAAAGTGCGTCGGATACTTCAGACCAAAACCCAACGCACGATCGAAGCCGATGTGTGCCAGCCAGATCAACGTATACGGTGTGACTTGCGGAAGAGCGGCAAAATAGCAAAAGAAGAGCAGAGCTGCCGGCCCAATGGTCGTATGCACCAGGTTGTAGGAAACTGTTCCCCACTTCACATTGATCAGATATCCCATCATAAAGAGATCCGGGACAAGGAAGAGCAACGCGAACAGCCACCATCGAAAGTGTTCTGCCTGGTAGAAGTACAGCGTCAATGCGAAGAGCAAAGCTCCTTCCAGGTGAAGCAGCCATCGGGGTTTTGTGAGCACGGGTTGCGTTTACTCGCTTTCGGAAATTAGGTTCAGAAGGCTAGCTTGATGCCCAATTGTGCGGCGAAGGGAATGCCAACCGTGGTGCCGGGGCCGAAAAAATCGCCTAATGCTCCTGCCGGTGCGCGCAGCTGGTTAAGGCTGGTGATTGGCTTCGTCAATGTGCAATCGGCGTTCAGGCAGAAGGCGGTGGCGTTTGCGAGATTGTTCACCGGCGTGGAAAGCGCGGAGATATCTGTCACGTAGTTCGCGCCGGGATTGCTCCGATTGAACAAATTGAAAAATTCCGCAAAGGGAGTGATCGACCAGCGATCGTGAAAGGTGAACGGGCGGCTGACCCGGAGATCCACCTGGACGTACGGCGTTCCGCGAAGTTCGTCGAGCGTCGTTTTCACTCCGTTTACCACGGCGCGGTCTCCGGCTGGCGTAGTCAACGTGTACGGCCGCGCGCTTTCCGCTTGGGCAAGTGTGGCCAACTGGACGCCGGCCGGCAACTGGAATGTGCCCACCAGTACGAATCTGTGGCGCACGTCCTCTCCGGACGGACCGTAATCGCCGGGCGCGAACGCATTTTGCGGATCGCACACGCCATTCACGTAATCGAACAATTCGCCCAGCACGCAACCCCAGGTCTCCGCTCTGGCCAGCGTATAGTGCGCGGTGAAGTGTGCGCGCCGCGAAACATTTCCTTGCACGCCCAGGGACAATGCGTCGTAGTTGGAGCGATTGTCCGACCGGAAAACGCTGGCTTGTTCAAATCCGTAATTGCGATAGGAGTGCATGCCAGTTTCATGCGTGTAGTCGGCACTGATCATCCAATCGGCGGAAAGCGTGTGCTGCATTCCGGCGGTGGCGTGCAGGGCGTACGGTGTGTGGTAGTTCGGATCAATCAGCGCGGGCGGGGGAGCAGGAAACGAGTCGCTGACCGTGCCGTTGTTCACCGCCTGGAATGCGGTGACCCAGCCGCTTTGCGCCAGGTCATCGTAGTAAAGTCCCACTCCCGCGCGAAGAACCGTTTTCTTCGAAGCGCCAAGTGTGCGGGCAATCCCAAGCCGCGGCGCAATCGCTTTCCGGTAATCGTGTGGTATGCCGTTTACGAGGCCGGCTCCAAGCGCGGGATTGAAACTCTGGTCGCGCCCGGACGCAATAAACAAGCCGAACGTCGTGTCATAGCGGAGACCAAAGTTCACGGTCAGATTCGGAGTGACCAGCCAGGAATCTTGCGCGTAAAGGCCGAGCCGCTGCACGTTCTGCGAAAAACTGCCGTCGGTTTTCGGCGTAAACACGCTGCCGGTCTGGTAGTCCGCGGAAAATCGCGCGAGATTTCCTGGTTGTATGTAGAAGGCAGGGTTCTGCGGAAAGGTAACCAGTGTTTCTGGATTGGAAGTGAGCGCGCCGCTCAAGACAGGTTCATGGATGAAATTTACGCCGAAGCGCAAAGTGTGGCGGGCCACCACGTCAGTCACATCGTAACGAACCTGGTATTTTTCCTGGTTGCGAAGCACGGGAAACGCCGCGATGCCCGTGACGAACTGGTTGTCGCCGTAAGTCTCGAAACCTGTAATTGTGCTCGATGTTGTCGTGAACGGAAATGCCAGCGCGAAGCCCTGCGTTTCGTTCCGCGTTTGCGTCAGATGCAAGCCGCTTGCGTTCAGCACCAGCGAGCCAATCCAATTCGTCGAGAAACTGTATTGTTGACCGAGAACGAGGCTGAAGTAATTGTTATGCGAGGTCGCCCCGGTGGACGGCAGCGCCCCCTGCTGCACCAGGGCGTTGTGTTGCGTGTAACTGTCCATCGCGCCGCGCAGGTACCAGTGCGAATTATTCGATTGCGCCCAATCGAGCCGGACCGTCGCCAGATAATCACGGAAGGGGACGGGAACGTTGTTTGGTACGGAAATACTGGTCACTCCAGGAATCAGTCCGTCACTCGCCAACTGCGCGAGCGCATCAAATTGGCCGCGGCTCGCGGGACTGTAGGCAATGCTGGCGTTCTCGTGCACATATTCGAGCGCGGTGAAAAACCACAAGCGGTCCTTGAGGATTGGGCCGCCCAGCGTGCCGACATAATTTTGCCGGGAAAACGGTTGCTTGGGATCCGGTGCCGGGTTTTCGATTGGAAAGCGCGCGTTTAATGCGGCAGCGCGTCCGTAAAACGCCAGGTCACCATGCCACTCGTTGTTCCCGCTGCGTGTCGTGACAACCACGGAGCCCGCCGTTGTCCGGCCGGTGTCCGCATCCATTTGCGCGGTACGGAAAGCAAACTCTTGAAGCGCATCCGGCGAGAAATTTTGCAGGAAGCCGCCAATGTAGTCGTCGGAGTTGTCGCCGCCGTCCACGGAGATTTCATTGTTCAGTCCTGAGCTTCCACCCGTAGCCACCGCCGTAATCCGCGCTTTCGTGGGATCCGATGGCTCCACGGGCTCGGTGCCCGGCGCAAGGTAGGCAATATTGGCAAAGCTGCGTGCCGCAAGCGGGATTGTTTCCAGATCACGGCGGTAAATCACGGCTTGATGTGTTGCACTTCCTGTTTCCAATTTGCCGGTGGTTACCGAATCGTCGCCATCCACCACAACCTTTTCACTGACTGATTTCGGCCGAAGCGTAATCGTAATTTCCCGGACCGAACTGACGGCAACGATCACTTTCGCTCGTGCAGCGGCGAATCCACCCACGCTGGCCGTCAGTTGATAAGCGCCCGGCAGCAGATCCTCCACCCGAAACTCTCCTTGGGCATCGGACTGCGCGGCGCGAGTGAGAGATTTCTCGGCGTTGCTGACCGAAATACTGGCCCCGGCGATTCGCGCACCAGTACTGTCCTGAATTGTGCCTCGTAGCCCGCCGAGAGGATTTTGCGCAAACAAGGGCGCAGGGAAGGCGGCGCACAGCGCAAACAGCAGGAATGGACTGAGGGATAGTACCGCCTTCATGTTGAAACTCTGATTATGAAGTGACACACAGGCAACATGGAAGTATAACCCGCGCGCGGTCCGGCCTCGGCGATCTGAGCTCTCTCGACTGGTTCGAATTCTCTCGCTTATTTCAGATATTCGTCAAACCACGCGACGGTGCGGCTCATGACATCTCTCAGGTGCTCGGGTTTCACGAACATGTGGCCCTCGTGCTCGTAGACGACCAACTCCGTCTTCACTCCGAGAGTTTTCAGCGCGTGCCAGAATTCATACGACTGCGGCGTGGGACACTCTCCGTCGCTGTCGCCAACGATAACCAACGTGGGCGTCTTTACTTTTTTGATGAAGGTGAGCGGTGCGCTGCGGGCATAAACTTCAGGGTCGTCATAAACCGTTTTGCCAAAGAAGGGAATCATCCACTGGTCGATTTTGTTTTCGCCGTAATAACTGGACCAGTTGGCGATTCCCGCGCCCGCCATCGCCGCTCGGAACCGGTCCGTTTGCGTAACGCCCCACATGGTCATGTAGCCGCCGTAACTCCAGCCGGTCAGGCCAAGCCGTTGCGGATCGATCGGTGCAACGCGAATGGCTTCATCGGTGCCCGCAAGAATGTCGCGCCAATCGCCATACCCAAAATCTTTGACATTGGCGCGCGTGAAAGCCTCGCCTTCTCCGAAACTTCCCCGCGGATTCGGCAGAAATAAAAAGTAGCCGTGCGCTGGCAACGCCATCTTGTAAGAAAGCGCGGTCGGCCAACTCGGCTGGACTCCACTACCGGGCCCCCCGTGCACGCAAACCACCAGCGGATACTTCTTCGAAGCATCAAAGTTTTTCGGATAGATCAGCCAGCCTTGCACGTCGAATCCGTCATTCGTCCAGTGCAAACTCTTCGCTTCGCCCCATTCCGGTTTTATTCCTTCGTTCCTGCGGGTCACTTTCTGCCACGTCCCCATCGGACCGGCCCAGACTTCCGGCGGATCCTGGAACGAACTGCGCACGAATGCCGCCGTCTTGCCGTCGGGAGTCAGCGAAAGGCTGGTGGACCAGAATCCGCTGGTCAGCAACGCCGGCGCAAGATACAGGGAATTAATCTGGCCGCTGTCCGGGTCAATTCGCGCGACGCTGGATTCTCCGTCTACATTTTCCATGTCGATGATCTTTGCGTCGCTGGTCCACGACACCACAACCGCCGAACCCTTGCGTTCCGGAGTGAGGTTCCGCGGCACGCCTCCGGAACGCGAAATCAAAAACACATCACCGCCAACGGAATCTTCGTCGCTCATCAACCCTTCAATGAAGGCGATGCTCTGGCCATCCGGGGAAATCGCCGGGCGGGCGATTTGCAGTTTGGGTTTGTAGAGCGGTTGCATTTCGGCCGAAGCGACATTCACTGCAAACAATTCCGCGATATACCAGTTGCTGTCGCCATTTCCTTTGGCTGCGGTCAAGACGATGCTCTTTCCGTCCGGCGCCCAGTCGTACTCGTAAATATAAGTGTCTGCCGGAGTGATCTGCCGCAGATTACCGGTCGCGGCGTCCACGATGGCAAGTCTCTGCTCAAAAAAGGCGTCTTTGATTTCGCCGGTTTCCGGCGTCTCGGCCACCAGCGGTCCGGCCTCTCGCGTGGCATTTTCGGTGAACAGGACGGCGATGGATTTTCCATCCGGCGACCATTTCGTTCCTGCAAGAAAACCCTTCACGCTGGTCAGTTTGTGTGCGGGGCCACTGCTTACGCTCGCAACGTAGAGTTGCGGCTGGCCAGATATGCCGGCGTCGGAAAGAAACGCGATTTTCTTGCTGTCCGGAGACCAGGCAACGTTACCTTCATTGAAATGCGCAGCGGGCGCGCCCGCAGTCACGCGCACAGGCTTGCCCCCAGCCGAGGTCTCTTGCACATAAATATCCTGCTTGCCTGTGGGGGCGCCTTCTTCGTCGGCCCGGATTTCAACCCAGGCAACTCGCTTGCCGTCAGGAGAAATTGCCACCTGATCAAAACTCTGCGCCCTGAAAGGGCTCTGTTTTGTTTTCTCTGCCGCTGGTTTGGCTGCCGGTTTGGAACCCTGTTGCCCCAGCAAGCCCGTGCTGAACGCGCACAGACCCAGCGCAAACGCCATTACCTTGAAATGAATTTGCATTCGGATTCCCCCAAAGGCGCGGATATTTCAATCCCATACGGTATTCGGTTTCTCCATGAGCCGCAACCCAGGCGACGAAAATGGCAACGAAAATCGGGCACCTTGCGCCAACTGGCGATAGAATCGGCGGGACATTCACAGGAGGCGGCAATGTTCGACCGGAGAGGATTTCTTTCTTCAATGATGGCTGTGGCGGGCGCGGCTCCCGCATTTGCCTGGAGTTCGCCGGGTGAAGATCCGCTGGCGGGCATCCCGGCAAAACTTCCCGACAAATCGCTCTATGATGCGAATGAAGAAGCGTATTGGGCGGAACTTCGCCGGCAGTTTCTGATTCCCGAGGATGAAGTCTATTTGAACAACGGCACGGTTGGCTCTTCCCCAGCGCCGGTGCTGCGCGCGGTGTTTGAGGGCTATCGCGACGCTGAGCGGCTGGCGCAAACGGACCCCGAGGACTATCCCATCTGGGGTTACGCTGCCTGGAATCAGTTTCGCGATCCGCTTGCGGCATTCCTCGGCTGCACGCGCGACGAACTGGCGCTGCTTCGGAACGCGACGGAAGCCAACAGTTATATCGCCAACGGATTGGACTTGAAAGCCGGCGACGAAGTTTTGATGACCGACCAGGAGCATCCCGGCGGCGAGCAACCCTGGAACCTCCGAGCCAAACGCTATGGCATCGTGGTGAAGAAAGTGACTTTGCCGAAGCCGGTGCCGAATGCCGCGACGGTTCTGAATCTCTTCAGCGAAGCGATTACACCGCGGACTCGCGTGATTTTTTTCAGCCACATCTCCACCGTGACCGGCGTGGTCTTGCCTGCAAAGGAATTGGCGGCGCTTGCGCGCTCCAAAGGAATCCTGTCGGCGGTTGACGGAGCGCACGTGCCCGGCATGATGAAGCTGAACCTTCATGACCTGGGCTGCGACCTGTACACATCAAGCCCGCACAAATGGCTGCAATCTCCAAAGGGAAGCGGCTTTTTGTACGTTCGAGAAGAAGTGATTGACCGCATGTGGAACACGCTTGCAACGGAAGGCTGGGACAACCCGAAAATTCGCGCCGAACGCTTTCAACGGATCGGCAGCTCTAACGTGCCGGTGCTTTGCGGATTGAGGGCGTCGATCGAGTTGGCCAATGAAATTGGTATGGACCGCATTGAAAAACGGCACCGCCAGATGGCCGACTACATCCTGCAGGAAATGGTAAAGCGCGGCGCTGTTTCCTGGACTTCGCCGGACCCGGCGTTGCGCTGCGGCATCGCCACTGTGAACGTGCCGCCGCACAAAATGCCCGACCTGGAAAATTGGATGTGGAAGGAAAAGAAAATTCGCATTCGCGGCGGCGTGCCAACCAAGATTCGCCTTTCCACGCCATACTACTTGCTGCGCAAGGATGTGGACCGGTATCTCGCCGCGTATGACGAGTATCGCGCCGCCCATCTCTCGGCCTGATGATTGCACCCGAAAAAATCGGGTGTACCGGCCGAAAATCCCGTTATCCTGAGATACGAAATGGAACTTTCCGCGGCGCGCGCCTGGCGCAAAGGAAGTGCAGCTTCATGCTTCGTCTGATTGCCGGCTATTTTCGATTCCTCGGGTTGCTCTCGCTGCTTGGCGCTTTGCCGGCGTTTGCCCAGGACAACTACACACGCTTTGAATTTGGCACGCAATTTTCCACCGTGCGGCTTACAAACTCCGACCTGGGTGGAACCAACTACTCCGGCTTCGGTGGCCGCTTCGATTGGAACCTGAACCGGCGCCTGGCGTTCGAAAGCCAGCTCGATTTTTTCCCGGAACATGCCGTTCCCTTGCTTAGCATCCAGGGCGGGCAAACGCTCCAGGCTGTCTTCGGAGTGCGCGCCAAGGTGATCCAGACTCGCCGCGTTTCCGTCTTTGGATTAATTCGGCCTGGGCTCTTTCACTTCACGGATGTTTTATATTTCAACTCCAACTCGGCCACCGGTTTCGCCGAGCGGCCCGAAACGCATTTCGCGCTGAATCTGGGTGGGGGCCTAGAATATTATCTGAATCCGCGATGGGCGTTGCGCGTGGACATCGAGGGCAATCCTTATCGCGTGCCGAACACAAAGGTCGCGCTTCCCGGCGGCAGCGCCTTCAGTGTGGGCAAAATTGACGACACCACGCGATTCAGTTTTGGCGTGGCTTACCGCCCAGGAGCTTTGATCGAAAATGAAACGGAAACTAAAGTCCCTGGAAAGTGGGAAGTTGGTCCACTTTTTTCAACCATGTTTATTGGGCGCGAAGGACCAACGGACGGCGTGCGGACGGAGCCTGGTTTCGGCGGCTATGCTTCCTACCGCTTCTATCATGTATTTTATTTCGACGGCGATCTGCTCTATTTCCCGCGCGGCTCAAATTCTTCCGGCCCGCATGACGGCGGAGAAATTCTGCAGGGGCTTTTCGGCCTGAAGGGCGGAATACGCAGAAATCACTTCGGCATCTTCGGCAAAGTGCGGCCAGGCTTCAACAGTTATTCCCAGGCTCTAAGCGCGATTTCACAAACCGGACAGGAAAGCTTTGACCGTTCCACAAATTTTGTGCTCGATCTGGGAGGCATCGTGGAATTCTACCCCGGCGAACGGGGCACATTGCGGCTGGAGGCCGGCGACACGCACATATATTTCAACACCCGCGACATCAATTTCGGCGGCACTGCGTTTCCGGTGACTGGGGGAAAACTGCAGCACTCCATTCAATTCATTGTCGGGTACGGCTGGCGATTCTGAACGGCATCTACGATTCAAATGTGAGAGGCACTATGACAAAGGACGTCTGGGAAGCCGTCGATAAGTATTTCGACGAAATGTTAATACCACATGATTCCGCGCTGGATGACGCTTTGGCAGCCGCTTCGGCAGAGAACCTGCCTGCAATCCAGGTTTCATCCGTGCAGGGAAAATTGCTGCACCTCCTGGCCCGCATTATGGGTGCACGAAACATCCTGGAAATCGGCACGCTCGGTGGCTACAGCACCATCTGGATGGCGCGGGCATTGCCGGAGGGGGGCCGAATCATCACGCTGGAAGCGGATCCGAAGCACGCGGAAGTGGCGCAAAAGAATTTCGCGCGCGCCGGTGTGGAAAACAAGATTGAGTTGCGGCTCGGCAAGGCTCTCGACACATTGCCGAAAGTCGCTGCGGATGGACGCGGTCCGTTCGACATGTTTTTCATTGATGCCAACAAATCCAACATGCCGGAATATTTCGAGTGGTCGTTGAAACTGGCGCGGAAAGGCAGCGTCATCATTGCGGACAACGTGGTGCGCGAGGGCGCCGTTCTCGACGCCAGAAGCAAGGACGCCGACATCCAAGGTATCCGGCGTTTTCTGGAAATGGTTGGCAAAGAAAAGCGCGTGAGCGGTACGGCGTTGCAAACGGTAAGCACCAAGAACTACGACGGCTTTGCGCTCGTCCTGGTCACTTCATAATGAAGGACCGGGCGGGGAGCAAGCGAGCGAACGCCGGCATTTACGAATTCTTGATTTCTCGCAGCAATCCGCTGGTCACGTCGTAGACGAAGCCACGGACGGCGACCTTTTCCGGAATCCAGGGATGCGTGCGGAGTTTCTGCAACTGGTGGCGGACGTTTTCTTCGATGTTCTGAAACGCGTAGAAGAAGGCCGGCGAAACGGCGGCGGTTCCGGTGCGATTCTGGATTCGAGTGCGCAAATCCTGTTCGCTGGTGTGCATCAGCCCGCAATCGGTGTGATTGATGACCATGATTTCCTCGGTGCCCAGCAGGTGGTGTGAAACGATCAGCGAACGCAGGGTGTCTTCCGTAACGATGCCGCCGGCGTTCCGGATGATGTGCGCGTCGCCCGTCTTCAGTCCCAAGGTGCGAATCGAAAGCCGCGTGTCCATACAGGTGAGGACGGCGAGTTTCCGCTCGGGGCGCGGTGTCAGTTTGCGCAGCTCGTGCGTGCGCGCGTAAATTTCATTTGCGGCGAGAACTTCGTCAATGACGCTCATGGCTGGTTCAGTTTAACCCAGCCTCATGGTTGTCACACGCAGGCGCCCACTATTTCTGCGAGCGACGGTGGGCAATCCGCGCTTGCCTGAAAACGAGATCAGGGGATTGTGGCGGTGGCTTCGCTGGAGTAGCCGCTTTCCATCCCGGTGGAATTAACTTCGGTTGCCACGTAATAATAAGTTTTCCCCGAAGTAACCCCAGCGTCCGAATAGGACGTGGTGGGAATCACGGAAGAATCGACCTTGGTATATGGCCCACCGGAAGTTGTTCCGCGGTAAACGTTGAAGCCCGAATACGTCGAGGAACTCGGTGTCCAGTTCAAAGCCACCGCGTGGCTGACCGGGACAGCACCGGTTCCGGAAAGCGCTACGGTCAGCGGAGAATTTGTCGCGTTGCTCACAATGGTGACGCTGCCCGGCAGGTTGCCAGCTGAAGCTGGAGCAAACGTGACGGTGAAGGAAGCAGACTGACCAGCAGCGAGGCTCAGCGGCATCGCGATTCCAGAGGTGCTGAATCCCGCTCCGCTTGCGCTGACCTGCGAAATAGAAACGCTGGAGTTCCCAGTGTTGGAAATCGTAACGCTCTGCGTCGCGCTGGTTCCCGTCGTCAGGCTGCCAAAGGTCAGCGATGTGGGAGACGCTGAGAGTTGCAGAATGCTCGAGATGCCCGTCCCGGTCAGTGGAACCACCAGCGGCGAATTAGGCGTATTGCTGATCAGCGTGATGCTGCCGGAAAAATTGCTGGCGGAAGCGGGCGCGAAACCTACAGTGAATGAAGCAGAGCCTCCTGGAGCAACAGAAAGCGGCAAGGCCAACCCGGAGGTGGTGAATCCGGTCCCAGCGAGGGAAGCCTGGGTTACGTTGAGAGTTGCCGTGCCAGGGTTCCGGAGGGTGAGGGTTTGGGTGTTGGAAACACTCACGGTGACGTTTCCGAAGCTGATACTCGACGGGATGACAGAGATCTGCGGCTGAATGCCGGTGCCGCTCAACGAAATCGTCGCGGGAGAATTGGTCGCCGTGCTCACCACGCTAATGCTCCCTGCGACTGCGCCAGTAGTTGCGGGCGCAAAACTCGCTGTCAGCGGCAAGCTCTGGCCAGCAGCAAGCGTCACCCCAGCAGAAAAACCGGTTACTTTGAATCCCGCGCCTGCGGCGGCAACCTGCGAAATGTTGACGCTGCCTGTCCCCGTGTTCGTCAGCGTAAAGGCTTGCGATGCGGAATTCCCCACCAATGTGCTGCCAAAACTCAAACTGCTCGCGCTGGTGGAAAGCAAATATGATTGTGTGGGCGCAGCAGATGTTCCGATTCCCGAGGCGCTAATCGCAATCGGACTCCCGCCCTTATGGCCGGGGTTAATGACGATGCTTCCATTAAACGTGAGCGCGGCGTCCGGCTTAAACACCACCTGGAACGATGCACTGCTGCGAGGACCAATGGAGATGGGCATCGCAGCGGAGATCACAACAAACTCCGGCAGGTTGCTGGTGATCTGTTGGATGGAAGTGCTTTGGCGGCTGTTATTCGTCACCACCACCGTCATGGCACCACTGGTTGTGCTCATCGTCACCGACCCAAAACTAAGCGCAGTTGGCGTGACTCCGACTCCGGCATGAGCGGGCACCGGGAAAAAAATGGAACCTATTAAGAATATTCCGGCAAACAGGCACACCAAGTGCGTCTTAACCATGTCAGGGGACCCTTCGTCTGTAATTTTTTGAGCGCGGCCGGAACGGAGAGGGTGGGCGTAGCGTTTCGCAGCTCGTGTTACTTACTTCCGCAACGAGAGTAATTCATAACCGAACTATTACTACTGGCGGCGCGACCAGAATTGGGACAGGTGGGGGCGTTCACTGTTGGCCAGATGCAACCTGTCCCTGGTCGTAGGATTTGTCCGACGTGACACTGCCCCAAAATGGTGCAGCGCGTTTGAACAGTGAACGGAAAGTTGTTTAGCGCAGCTAACGACGCATTCTGTGCCAGGACGGCGAGATCCGCTTCTTTCCGGGGCTCAGCGTGCCGAGCCGGCATTCGGCCATTAACGAAACAGCAGCGGAGCAAAATCATTCAGGTTCCGCCGCCACACCATCCAGGTGTGGGCCCCGGGCGTTTCGATGTCAACGTGATGAATGCTTTTGGAGGCGAGCCATGCCCGCAGCGTTCGATTGATTTCGATCAAGTGATCATCGGTTCCACACGCAATCCAGAGCAATCGCAATTGAGTATTGGCATTTGTTTCCAGGCCAGGGAATTCCTTTTCAAAATCCGACGCGATTCCTCCGGAGCTGAATGCACCGATCCAAGCAAACTCGTTCAGGTTATTAAGTCCTGTGAGCAGCGATTCCGCGCCGCCCATCGACAGGCCGGCGATGGCGCGCGAGTCGCGCTCCTTTATCACGAGATACTCGGCTTCCACCCGGGGGATTACTTCCGTAATCAGCGCCTCGCGGAAGCGATCGAAATTGCGGTGAGTGATACCCGGGTCTCGGAACACTCCGGAAGCAGGCGCGAGAACTTCCGGCGCGCCGTAGCCGAGCGGCATCACGATCAGCATCGGCTTGGCTTTGCTTCGCGCGATCAGGTTATCGAGAATCACATTCGCGCGGCCCACGGCTGTCCACGCACTGGCGTCGTCGCTGTAGCCGTGGAGCAAATAGAGGACCGGATAGGATTGCTTCCCGCGCGGATCGTAGCCCGGCGGGGTATAAACGAAATATCCGCGTTCATCGCCGACCACTTTCGAGCGATAAAAATGGTGATGAACTTCGCCATGAGGCACATCCGCAATTTCCCAGGTCGGTGAAGCGGAGTCGCCGGAATTGGCGGCGGCAGGCGGAACATGCAACTCGCTCACCCGAAAAAGGAAGTTTGGCTTGGTCGCGCTGTTCGAAGGATCAAACATGGCCACGCCGTCGACGATAAACGCATACCCGTAATAGTCAGGAGCAAGCGGATCCGTTGTGCCGCTCCAAACGCCCTCATCGTCTTTCTGCATCGCCAGTGGTTTACTCGCGCCCTCGATCTGCACGCTCACTTCTTTAGCATTTGGCGCGCGAAGCCGGAAAGTTACCCGATGATCGGCATGTACTTCCGGTGAAACGACAGGGGCCGGTGGTGTCTGGCGCTCACTTGTCTGCGGCTTTTGTTTTTGTAGCGGGGGCGTTTGAGCCTGAGTCGTTCCAAGCACGAGCAGAGACGCCAGCAAAATCAGGATTCGCTTCATAGTTCACCATTGCGGAAATTTGGTTTGCATACTCCAGTCCCCGTCGCCAAGTTGACGGATATTACCGCATTCCGTGCCCCGACAATATCCAGGAGTGTGGCCAGGTGAATCTGCTCATTTGGTCTGGTAAATGGGAACCTGCCGAGAAGCGCGTTTTCTTGACCCTGTGCGCGGGCGGCAAGTACACTAGTAAATTCCGAATGCTGCCCGAACTGTGGCAGCCG
>Ga0137415_10002657_pt1 | contig 17725 bp, 17 predicted proteins | sample CZODoug3_1_1_16f_FD_183082 | JGI IMG/M metagenome (GOLD analysis project Ga0137415, IMG submission 183082) | Vadose zone soil fungal communities from Angelo Coast Range Reserve, California, USA - CZODoug3_1_1_16fungal (Hybrid Assembly) | ecosystem: Environmental > Terrestrial > Soil > Vadose...
GACGCCGCCGCGCAGATATTGCGCATGCGGAGCCATGCTCATGGATTCCTGGCCGCCGGCGACGACGATGTCGGAATCGCCGTTGAGGAGAGCCTGGTAGCCGAGCGCCACGGTGCGCAGGCCGCTGCCGCAGAGCTGGTTGACACCCCAGGCCGGGCTTTCCACCGGGATGCCGGCGGCGATCGAGGCCTGGCGCGCCGGGTTCTGGCCCTGCGCCGCGGTCAGGATCTGGCCCATGATCACTTCGGACACCCGTGCAGGCTCGATGCCCGCGCGCTCCAATGCGGCTTTGATGGCGACGGCGCCGAGATCGTGGGCCGGCATGGTAGCAAACGCACCGTTGAAGCTTCCGACGGCGGTGCGGGCGGCGCTGACGATGACGACATCGTCTGACATGGGCATCTCTCCTGAGTCTTGAGGGCCGGCCTTTGAGGCCTGGGGCTTGAGAAATCGGCGGGGCGCCGGGTTGGCTGGCGGCCAGTCATTCTTGGCTGACATCCTGTTAACGTCGTTGAGCCATGTCAATTGGCCGGAGGCCGGATTTGCGCCGCGGCGCATTCAAAATGGCGTTCTTGGCCGATTCCTAAGCAACACCTATGCTTTGGGATTAACCGTGTCGCACAAAACGGTAGCCTAGGTCAGATGAACATGCTTATTTTGTTGCGTTGCGTAGCCCATCCATCCACCCGGCATTACCGTCGGGTTCCCTCTCCTCGGTTTGCACGTGTGAGCCCATGGCGAAATCTGACCAACCTACGACGATCAAGAAATATGCAAACCGGCGGCTCTATAATACGGGCACCAGCACGTATGTGACGCTCGAAGACCTCGCCGCGATGGTGAAAGACGGCGAGGACTTCCTCGTCTACGACGCCAAGACCGGCGACGACATCACCCGATCGGTGCTGGCGCAGATCATCTTCGAGCAGGAAAACAAGGCCGGGCAGAACCTGCTGCCGACCACGTTCCTGCGCCAGTTGATCCGCTTCTACGGCGACAGCATGCAGATGGTGGTGCCGAAATATCTCGAGCAATCGATCGACACGCTGACGCGCGAGCAGGAAAAATTCCGCAAGCAGATGGCGAACACGTTCAGCGGAACGCCGTTTGCGCCACTGGAGGAACACGTCCGCCGCAACATGGAATTGTTTCAGCAGACCTTCTCGATGTTCAAGCCGTTCGTGCCGCCACGCGCAGGATCGGTCGTCGTAGAACCGGAGAAGCTGCCGGAGCCGGCCGTCGATGACGACAACATCGACGACCTTCGCCGTCAGATGAAGGAAATGCAGGAGCGCCTCGAGCGCATGTCGAAAGAGCCGAAGAAGGAAGAGTAGTTCTCTTCGTCGTCGCCACTGCGGGCGCGAACTCTTCAAGTGTCGTCCCGGCCTAGTGCGCAATTGCGCATCAGGCGCCGGGACCCACCCACAATCACAAATGGTCGTTGTTGCGCGACGGCGTCTGCCAGATCGATAGGCCGCGGCGTCGCGATGAGCGCAATTGCGCTCACGCTTGGGGTCCCGGCGTTCGCCGGGACGACAACTAGCCCGCCGCCGGCAACACCTTGTCCGCCGCCGTGCTCCACGGCCGCTCCGGCGATGCAAGCCCGATCAGACGGCCCTGGATATAATCGCAGCCCCATTCGCGCAGCATCACGGCGGATTCTTCGTCCTGCACCCATTCCGCCACCGTCTTGATCTGCAGCCGGCGGGCGAGGTCGATCAGCGTCTGCACGAAAGCGCGATCATCCGCCGAGCGCGCGATATTCTGCACGAAGGCGCCATCGATCTTGACGATATCGACGCCGAGCTTGCGCAAGTTCCGGAACGAGGTGTAGCCGGCGCCGAAATCGTCGATCGCGATCCGGCTGCCGAAATTCTTCAGCCGCGTGACGAAGCCGCGCACGTCGTCGATATCCTGGATCGCAACCGTTTCGGTGATCTCGACGATCAGCCGTTCGCCGACGCCGGGATGCGCGCGCATCAACGATTCGATCGACATCCACCAGTCCGGATCCATCGTGGTGTCGGGCGAGATGTTGAGACTGAGCCGCACGTCCGGCGCGGCCGCAAGTTCAGCGACCGCAAGATCAAGCACGCGGTGATCGACCAGCCTGATCAGGCCGAGCCGTTCCGCGACCGGCACGATGTCAGGCGCCAGCAGCGCCTGTCCGTCTTCCTGCTCCATGCGGACCAGGCACTCGTAAAATGCTGCGTTTCGCGACCGCGCCTCGACCACGGGTTCGAACGCCACCACGATCCGCCGCTCGTTCAGCGCGGTGACGATCTCGTCGGTGACGCGGATATTGACGCGGCGCTGGGCGTCACGCTCGACATTCGGACGCCAGAGCGCGAACGTTCCGGCACGGCGGCTCTTGGCCCCGTCCAGCGTTTCCTGGGCGCGGTTGATCGCCTCGTCGGCATTGCGTGCGTAGCGCGGCGCGCTGACCGCGCCGATCGAGACGGAGACCGATACCGGACCCGATCTGGTCGGCACGACGTCATCGCGAATGGCGGCCAGGAAGCGTTCGGCGGCAATATTGATGTCGTCGACGGTGCAGTTGCGCAGGATCAGCCCGAATTTGTTGCCGGAGAATCGCCCGAGCATGTCGCCGCCGCGCAGCCGCGCGCGAATCCGCTTCGCGACTTCGGCAATCACCGCATCCGCGACATCGAAACCGAAGGCGTCGTTGACGCGGGCCAGATGATCGATGCCGATCAGCATGAAGGCGCAGGAGGAACGCAACCGCGCGCACTCCTCGATCACCTCGGCCAGCGAAGCGATCAGATGGGTGCGGTTGAGTTCGCCGGTCAGCGGGTCGTGCCGCGACAGTTTCAGTAATTGTTCTTCGCGGGCATGGCGCTCATTGTCGACGCGGACGACGCCTTGCGCGCGCGCCGGCCGGCCGTCGGGCCCTGCAAACCAGCAGCCGGTTTCCTCGATCCAGATCATTGGCGCGGACGAAGAGATCCGCACGCCATACTCGATTCTGTAAGCCACGCCCTCGCCGCTCCGCCCCTGCGTCGATTGGCCGAGCGCGTCGGCGCGGATCGAGCGTGAGGGCTCGATCAGCTGTGCGAATTCGGCGCCGCTCGTCAGCGTGTCCGGCGGAATGTCGGGAAAAACCAAAGCCGCGTTATCGCTCCAGGCGATCCTGTCGGTGGCGATATCCCAGGCGAACGTCGCTTGCCCGAGGGAAGCAAGGATGTTGGCGGCTGGCGGGACAGAGGACATCAGGGTCGCCTCGTTGTGGGACACCACCGGGTGATTCTACACCCCCAAGGATAGGGGCGCTTTCGCAGCCGACACTAGGTGAAGTTGATAAATAATCCGGAAACCACGTTGTGCGACCGGCAGGAACGAAACTGAACGCACTGGCATAGCCCTTGCGACATCCAGATCACGGGGGACCCGACGTCCCAAAACGCGACAGTTCAGCCCGGGTTAGGCTCACGATGCTTGGTATCGATCGATCGGAAGAGGTGGTGGACGGCGAGGTCGCGGCCGAAGCCAGGCCCGCCTGCGTCGATCTGGTGCCGTTGACCCCGACGGTCCACTGGGCGCCCAAACAGCGGCTGACGCACCCCGATCCGTCCTTCATCACCCATCTGATCGCCACCGCCGCTCAGGCGCCGCAGACGCGCAGCATGCGCCGGGCTTCGCTCGCGGATGCGCAGACGGCCTACGGCACCAGCCCGCACGAACGACGCGGGGTCGCGCGGCGGACGCGGCAAGTAATCTAGAAGATCGCTCAGCGCTGCGGCGTGTCCGGCGACGGATTGCCGCCGGGCTGCAGTTCCGGAGACGGGACCGCGGCCTGCGCGAGCTTCGGCTCGGGATGACCCGGCAGCACGGATTCGACGACCGAGGCTGCCGACGGCACCGGCGACGGCGCAGCCGCCGGGGGCGCCGGTTCAGCAGATACACGTACGGGCGCCGGCTCGAATTGAGGTTCGGCCGCAAGCGGCTCGGCCTGTCGGGCGCGCTTGCTGGCGACCGCGGCGGCTGGTGCCATCGCCACCCTGCGCCGCGCGCGCAAGGCGACGCCGGACAGGAAATCCACCAACGCCAGCAGCGCCAGCAGGCAGTAGGTCGAGTTGCCGAATTTCGGCCACAGCAGGAATTCAGCGGCAGCGGCGCCGAACACGATCAGCGACAGCAGATGATCGGTGAGATATTTCGCGCCGGGCCGCGCGCCCTTGATGACCTCGAGCAGCAGCAACAGCATGCCGACCGCGAGCAGAATGTCGCTCAGCGTCACCTGCCACTCCGCGCCCGACATCAATGTCAGCTTGATCAGCGGATCGGCGAAGGAAACGCCGGGCATCAGGAAGACGATGATGTTGTAGACCGCGAGCGGAATCAGGAGCAGCGGAAAACCGATCATGGACGGCGAGGCCTTGTTGCAGCGTTCTCGCGCCAAGCCGATTGAGCCTCGCGAAACGAAAACGCCTCAAAGAACGAACTGGACAACCGGAGCATTCCGCGGCGAAGCGCCATCCGCTCCGCCGCCGGAAACCGTCTTACCGCATTCGTTGGCCGAATTCAGGCAGGCGCAAGCGGCGCCTCGCCTCTGGCCGATCACGATTCCTTTTTGGCCTTCAGGACCTGCCGGCCCTTGTACATGCCGGTCTTGAGGTCGAGGTGGTGCGGACGGCGCAATTCGCCGGAATCCTTGTCCTCGACATAGGTCGGGGTCTTCAGGGCGTCCGCCGAACGGCGCATGCCACGCCGCGAAGGCGAAGTTTTTCTTCTGGGAACGGCCATAACGGTGTCCTCTAGGGGTGTTGCGGAGACATCGTCCGAAAATGGGGACGCTGCGCGTAGCGCGAGCTGCGATGCCGATAAGGCCGCGCTTATAGAGGATGGGGCCACGTAATGCTAGGGCGGGTCGCGGCCAAAACCGCTCAAAAAGCGTGATTTTCGCTCCAGCATCGCTGTATCGCGGCGGCCCGCGCTATATAGGTCCCGGCCAGACGGCGTACCCCGGGGCCGGGATTGCGGGCGCTGCGCCTGACCGGATTGGGCAGGATCGCCGCCAGCAAGGCCGCCTCGCGCGGCGACAGGGTCGCGGCCGAATGGCCGAAGGCGTAATTCGAGCCGACTTCAGCGCCGAACTGCCCGGAGGGGCCGAGTTCGGCGATATTGAGATAGAGTTCCAGGATCCGCTGTTTCGGCAGCACGAAATCGATCCACAGCGCCAACGGCAATTCCAGCACCTTGCGGACCACGCTGCGGCCCGGCCACAAAAACAGGTTTTTCGCGACCTGCTGGGTGATGGTCGAGCCGCCGCGGGTGACCTCGCCGTCGCCGGCATCGTCGATCACGTCCTGTAGCGCGTTCCAATCGATGCCATGATGGCTGCAGAATTTGGCATCCTCCGAGCCGACCACCGAACGCGGCAGTGCCGGCGAAATCGCATTGAAATCGATCCAATGCCGCGTGACCTGTGCACCCTCGAGCGTGCGCCAGGCCATCAGCGCCGAGACCGGATGGCCGGTGCGGTAGAGCGGCGCCAGGAGATATGGCAGCAACAGCACCGCCAGCAAAAGCAGCAATAAAATTCGGATCAGGCGCAAAACGGATGTTCCGGCTCAAAGCGGTCGGCACGGCCCAAATCGACCGGTTTCGAACGAAATCTCCCGATAATTCGCGATTTTTCCAGCACTTTTAAGGCGTTTTAGGTAGCTCGGCGGAATTGACGAAGGCGGTGCCATCAACGATTGTCCGCCCAAATTCGATCTGGAGCTATTCTTAATGACGACCGTTACTGCCGATTTTGCCAACCGACTGGACCAGACCGCCGACGATACCGAGGCGGTGCTGGCGAAACTATTGTCCGACGCGCTTTTGCCCGACGAGATCGCGCGGCCGAAGCGGCTGATGGACGCCATGCGCTATTCGAGCCTCGGCGGGGGAAAGCGGCTACGGCCGTTCCTGGTGGTCGAGAGTTCCGCGGTGTTCGGTGTCGCGCGCGAGGCCGCGCTTTTGGCCGGCGCCGCACTCGAATGCATCCACTGCTATTCGCTGATCCATGACGATCTGCCGGCGATGGACAACAGCGACCTGCGCCGTGGCCGCCCCACCCTGCACAAGAAGACCGACGATGCCACCGCGATCCTCGCCGGCGATGGGCTGCTGACACTGGCCTTCGACATCATCACCCGCGACGAGATTCACCGGGATGCCAATGTACGCCTGCTGCTGACGCGGGCGCTGGCGCGCGCGTCGGGCATTGGCGGCATGGTCGGCGGCCAGATGCTCGACCTCGCCGGCGAAGGCCGTTTCGGTGACCGCGAACCGGTCGACGTGGCGCGGCTGCAGCAGATGAAGACCGGCGCACTGTTGCGCTTCGGCTGCATCGCCGGCGCGATCCTCGGCCAATCTTCCCAGAAAGAGTATCAGGCGCTCGACGATTACGGCCGCGCGCTCGGCGAAGCCTTCCAGATCGCCGACGATCTGCTCGACGTCGAGGGCGACGCCGCCGCACTCGGCAAGCAGACCGGCCAGGATGCGGCGCTGGGCAAGACCACGTTCGTGACCCAGCTCGGCATCGATGGCGCCAAGCAACGGGTGCACGACCTGCTCGCGCGCGCCGATTCGGCGCTGTCGATCTTCGGGTCGAAGGGCGAGGTGCTGCGGGCGGCGGCGCGGTTCGTCGCCGAGCGCAAGAACTAGAACATGATCCGGAAAAGTGGGTACCGGTTTTCCGAAAAGATCATGCTTAAACAAAAAGATAGAGCGCGATGACGATTCAACGAAACGTCATCTTGCACTAGCGATCGGCAAAGGGACCTGCCATGTCCGGCGAGGAATTCGAGGAGCATCTTCTTCGCTTCCGGAAAATGTCGACGCCGGTCCGTGTGGTCTATGCGCGGCCGCGCACTTTCATCGCGATCGCAGTCGGCATTGTCGCGTTTTTCCTGCTGCCCTCTTCGCTGCGTGTGGTGACGCGCCTGTTGATCGCCTGGGATATTTTCGTCGGGCTGTATCTGCTGCTGGTCTACACCATGATGCTGCGCAGCGGCCTGGCCCACATCAAGCGCAACGCGGTGCTGCAGGATGACGGGCGTTTCCTGATCCTTTTGGTGACGGCGCTCGGCGCCTTCGCAAGCCTTGCCGCCATCGTCTTCGAACTCGGCGCCTCGCAGCGCAGCGCTCACGGGCTGATTCTCGCGACCGCGACGATCGCGCTGTCATGGGCGGCGGTGCACACCGCGTTCTCGCTGCATTATGCGCACGAATTCTACCGCGACGCCACACCTGGCGGCTTGCAGTTTCCGAGCGGCGACCAGCACGACCACGCCGACTATTGGGACTTCGTCTATTTCTCGTTCGTGATCGGCATGACCGCGCAGGTCTCCGACGTCGGCATCACCGACAAGATCATCCGCCGCACGGCGACGGTACACGGCATCATCTCGTTCGTGTTCAACACCGCGCTGCTGGCATTGATGGTGAATATCGCTGCGAGCGCGATTTAGGTCTCGGTCAATTACAAATCTGCACGTTGCCGCCGCCGCCCTCGACCGGGCCGCCCTGCGCGGTGGTTCGGAACTCGAGATGGCAGCCGCGGTCGACGGCGCGGCAGCCGCCGCGATCGCAGACCTGCTGGCCGCCGCCGCTCGGGGCTCCTCGCCGCCTGACCATGTCGACGTCGACTTCGGCCGGCAGGCGCGACGGCGATAGACGCGCCGGACGATCGGCACGCTCGCGACGGGCCGGGCGGTCATCGGAATCACGCTTGGCGACCGGCTTCTTCTCGCGCCGCTTCTCGCATTCATTGTCGTCATTGAGGGACGAGCCCTCGGCACAGCTGATCCTGCTGCAGCGGTCGCCGTCGGCCCGGTAGCCGTGCTCGCAGAGCAGCGGACAGACCCGCGACGATTTCAGCTTGACGGCGTCGAGCGTGTCGATACTGGCGACTTTGGCGTCGAGCCTGGTGCCGGCATAGCGGTTGAAGAGCGTCAGCGAACGCTGCGACGCCGCGTTCCAGTCGCCATCGACGTTGCCGGTCAGGCAGCCGACGCGGCGCAACTCGGCCTGCACCGATTTGGTGATGTCGGCCTGCGGCGATCCGGCCGTCAATGCGGCGAGATCCATCTTCTTGTCTTGGTCGGCGGTTGCCGGCGCGGCCTTGTCGGCTGCGCCCTTGTCCTGCGCGGTGCGGTCAGCAAGCGCCTGTTCGGCCGCGAGCCGCTTCTGTTCGGCGGCCGCCGCCTGGTCTTGCGCGATCTGCTTGGCTTTCTCGGCCGCCAGACGGGCCTGCTCGGCGGCCTTGGCATTCGCCTCGGCCCTGGCCTGCTGGGGCTTTTGCGCGCCATCGGAGGCAAGCCGCGCGCGCTCCTGTTCGGCGAGCCGGGCTTTTTCGGTGGCGGCGACCCGGGTTTCCTCGGCCGCGATCTTCTCAAGCTGAAGCTTGGCGAGGCTGGCGTAGAAGCCGTCGGGGTATTGCGCGAGGAAGGCGCTGAGCGCGCTCCTGTTGCCGACCTGCAGCGCGAGCTCGTAATCGCGGCGGGTTTCGGCCTGCGGATTGGGCGCGGGCGCCGCGGCAGGAGCGGCCTTCGGCGCCGGCACCAGCGCCACATCCTCGCCGCCGAGCGAGCCATAGACAAACGGCTCCTGCCGGTTGCCGGTGCTCCTGAGCACGTCGTCGCGGACGTATCCGAAGGCACGGCGCACATCGAGGCCCGGCGTCGTCAGGTATTTCGAAAGCGCTGTCGTGAACGGGCTGTTGTTGCCGTCGCCGTCGGCCGCCGTCGAGCCAGCCTTGGCGGAATAGGCGATCAACATGTTCGGGCTGCTCGGCTCGACCTTGGCAAGCCCCTGCCCGATTGCGCGCGACGCCACGGTTCGCTTCATGGTCTTGGTGAATGGATTGTCTCGGCAGGCGTCGAGAATGACGAGCCGCAATTTCTTCGCCGGCTCGATTGCGATCAGGATGCGGTCGAGCGACAGCGCCTCGTCATAGACGTCGGTGTCGCGTTCCAATCTGGCGTCAACCGGGACCAGATAATTCGCACCGTCCACCTCGATGCCATGACCGGCGTAATAGACCACGGCGATATCGGCATCGCGGGCGCGGTCGGCAAAGTCGCGCAGCGCACGGCGCGTCTCGGCCGCGACAAGATCGTGGCGGGAATCGACGACATCGAAGCCGGCGTCCTTCAGGGTTGCCGCCATCACGGCGGCATCGTTGATCGGGTTCGCCAGCGGTGCGACATTTTGGTAGGCGGAATTACCGAGCACCAACGCCACGCGCTTTTCGGCAAAGGCTGGCTGGCACACCAGGAGCAGCAAGGCGGCCGCGGCCAGAATCAACCGATTCAATTTTGTCAATTTCAGAGATCCAGGCGATTTCGCCATGACGCTTCCGGAACCTCGCACTTTCTAACACATCGGCCTGTCTATCAGGAGCCCCCGGCAGCCTTTGTGAGCCGCGTCACGATCCACGATGGTGCCTCATTGGCCGTTAGTCGGCCGAGCCGACCGCCGGTTCGCCCACCGCGACAAGGTTTCCCATCGGGTTCCCCGGCGAGATCGACCGCAACGGCCGCGGCTACTCCCGGTGTCGGGCGATCAGCCCGTGGTGACATGCTCCTGGTATTGCGGCAGGTCGTCGGTGATGGCGTACCACGGCGCCTTCGAGCCCACGAAGATATGCGCGGTCGGGCGGATCGAGGGCGCGTCGACCAGCGTTCCCATCGCAACATGGACGAAAGCCCCATCGCGCACCACCGAATACAACAGCGAGCCGCATCGCCTGCAATGCGCGTCATGGCCGGCCTCCTCGCCATAGATCATCAGATTGTCGTAGCCCTCGGTGACACCAAACTTGTCGCGCGCGATACCGGCGAACGGCTTGAACGCCGAGCCCGTGGTGCGACGGCAATTCGAACAATGGCAATTGAGGGCATAGGAGAACGCGTCCGCCACGGCGTAACGGACAGTGCGACAGTAGCATTCACCAGTGACGATACGAGCTTTGGTATTTCTTGAATCGGTCACGAAACTATTCCTCACCCGAATGACGAAAGTCATTCATATTGCAATTGACGGGTTCATGGCATAATTCAATTCGAACAAATCTCAATCAGGCGGGAGGGAACCAGCCATGAGTCAGGACCGATCAACCGTCGAAGCCGTGGTCAAGAATTACTTCGACGGCCTGTATGAGAGCAATGCCGACAAGCTCTCCGCAATCTTCCATCCGACCGCCGATTTGCGCTGGCTGGAGAAGGGCGAATTGCAGGTCCTGACCGTGCCGGATTGGCTCGCGCGGGTGCGGAAGCGGCCCTCGGCCAAGGCCGAAGGCAAGCCGCGCGAGGATTTCATCGTCACGATCGATCGTTCCGATGAGTCCACCGCCTTCATCAAGGTGCGCTGCCAGTTGCCGCCACGCTATTTCACCGACTATCTGGTGGCGATGAAGCTCGCCGACGGCTGGCAGATCGTCTCGAAATCCTATCGCTACGATTTGCGCGAATAAGCCGCGGGCAGGCATGCTTCCGTCGTTCGACCGGATTGACCTCGCGGGGTCTTCCGGGCGAATTGTGTAAGCCATGGAAGCCAAATTTCAGATCTTTTTGATCCTGCTCGCGGTGCTGGCAGGGACCGCGCTACTCGCCCGCCGGATCAACGTCGCGCCGGCGATCCTGCTGCTGCTCACCGGCATCGTGCTGGCCTTCGTGCCGGGCATGCCGGCGCTGGAACTGCCGCCCGAATTGGTGCTGCTGGTGGTGCTGCCGCCGCTGATCTATTCGGCCAGCGTCGCGATGAGCTGGCGCGAATTCAAATCCAATTTACGGCCGATCATCCTGCTGTCGGTCGGCTGCGTGATCTTCACGGCCTTCGCGGTCGCCGCCGCCACGCATTATCTGATCGGCCTGCCGTGGGGCGTCGGCTTCCTGCTTGGCGCGATCGTTGCGCCACCCGACGTGGTGGCGCCGCTCGCGATCGCCCGCAAGCTCGGCATGCCGCGCCGGATCCTCGTGGTACTCGAGGGCGAGGGGCTCGCCAACGACGCCACCGCGCTGATCCTCTATCGCTTCGCGGTGGTGGCGATTTCGACCGGCATGTTCTCGCTGCCGGAGGCAGCGGGCACGTTCGTGGTCATCGTCGCCGCCGAAATGCTGTTCGGCGCCGCCGTGGGCTGGCTCAGCCTGCGAATGCGCTACCGCGCACGCGACCCGCAGGTCGAGATCACGCTGTCGCTGATCACGCCCTACATCGCCTACTGGATCCCCGAGCATTTCGGCGGCTCCGGCGTGATCGCCACCGTCGCCTGCGGGCTCTATATGAGCTGGAACGGACCGTTATTGATCTCGTCGGCGACGCGCCTGCAGGGCATTTTCTTCTGGGACCTCGTGATCTACTTGATCGAGGGCCTGCTGTTCCTGCTGACGGGCTTCCAGATGCGCTCTCTGTTCGAGAAGTCGAAAACGTTTCCGCTGCATGACATCCTGTCGGCAACCGCGTTGGTCGCGGTGATCGTCATCCTCGCGCGGTTTGTCTGGGTTTTTCCCGGCACCTATCTGCCGCGCTGGATCAGCAAGCGGATGCGCGAGCACGATCCGCTGCCATCCTGGCGCGCGGTGTTCGTGGTCGCCTTTACCGGCGTGCGCGGCGCGGTGTCGCTGGCCGCAGCACTGGCGCTGCCGTTGGCGCTGCCGAACGGCGAAGCCTTTCCCTATCGCGACCTGATCCTGTTCGTCGCTTTCGGCGTCATCTTCGTGACGCTGGTCGGACTGGGGTTGGGACTGGGCCCGGTGGTGCGGTGGCTCGGGGTCGCGCAAGCCGGCCGCGAGGAACATGTGAGAGAACATGAGTCGGAGATCGCGGCGCGGCGCGAGGCGCTTGGCGCCGCGCTCAAATCGCTTGATGCGATAACCGATGACCGGGAATTGTCCGACGAGGTGGTGAAACTCTTGCGCGCGCGGCACGAGATCCGTGCCAATCAATTGCCGGATTCGCTCGATCCCGATGCGCATGATGTTACAGTGGCGGGGACCGCGCTGACGCGTGAATTGATCGCAGCGGAGCGCAAATTCATCCACGCCCTGCTCCGCGACGGCAAGATCACCGACGAAACCAGGCGGCGGATCGAACGCGATCTCGATCTGGAGGAGGCGAGCCTGAGCAATCGGGAATATCGGAAGCTACCGTTGTAGCGAGGCGTCATTGCGAGCAGCGAAGCGACGAAGCAATCCACCTTTTCGCTCTCGCCGAGCGGCGAGATGGATTGCTTCGCGGAGCCTGTCATCGGGCGCGCATTCGCGCGACCCGTTGGCTCGCAATGACGGTGGAGAGACCGCTCACTCCGCCGCCGCGATCCTCGGCCGCCCGACATACCCCGCCGCATCGCCAAACCGCTCCACCATCACCGCGGCCAGATCCTTCGCCTTGCTGGTCACGCAGGCGCCGGAGCGCACGGTGTAACGATCCTGATGCGCAAGATGCGAGGGCGCCTCGCCCTGCTGCAGCGCGCGCGCCGCATCCATCACCAGCTTGCGGAAATGCAGGATGCCCAAATCCGTGGGGCCGAGATGTTCGCGGGTACGGTCGGCGATCAGGCCCTGACTGTCCTGCACCGCGGCGTCCTGCTCGGACACGCCCTTGATGCCGGTATAGCTTGTGGTCTTCTGCAGCTTGCGGTCGATCAGATAGTCGTTGGCCCTGTTGCGCAGTGGCACGTAATTCTCGTCGACCACGGCCATCACGCCGTTGCCATTGGCGTAGCCGTCGCGCTCGGCCTGCGTCAGCGGGCGTTCCGGATTCCAGGCATAGGTGTAAATCCAGCAACCGGTGTCGGTCACCGGAACGAAGCTTTGGCCGAAAATATTCTCGCCCGGCATTGAGCTCGGCGCATAGGAATGCACCGGCATCAGGAACTGGGCGATGCGCCAGTAAATGTTGTCGCTGCCGGTGAGCCGGCCACCCGCGATCGTCAGCCCCGCGTCATGCGGATGGATCTTGATGACGGGACGCGGATCCTCGGCGATCCAGCGCATGTGATCGGTGTTCATGCGTGCGAGGGGATTGACGAAGTGCTTCTTGATGTCGAGGATTTCGTTCTCTTCCTTCTCGAACGAAAGATGCGCAAAGGTGAAATGTGCGGTGTCGATCGAACCTTCCAGCGCCTGCACCCAGTTGCAGTCCTGCCATTTCTTGGTGACGTAGCGGTGCGAGGGCGGCACCAGCGCCATCTCCAGCGCCGGCAATTCCGGAACTTGCTCGGCCGGGCCCATATAGGCCCAGATCATCTCGCCGGATTCGCGCACTGGATAGGATTTGATGCGGATCAGGTCCTTGGCGTTGAGATCGGGATAGGAGGTCGGCATGTCGACGCAGCGGCCATCGGTGTCGAATTTCCAGCCGTGATAGACGCAGCGAATGCCGCATTCCTCAACGCGGCCGAGCCAGAGATTGGCGCCGCGGTGCGGACAATATTGATCGATGACGCCGACCACGCCGCGCGAATCGCGGAAGGCGAGCAGTTCCTCGCCCATCACGACGATCTTCTTGGGCACCCCGTCGGCTTCCGGCAATTCCTCCGACAGCAGCACCGGCAGCCAGAAGCGGCGCAGCAACTCGCCCATGCCGGTTCCCGAACCGCTTTCGGTGAGGAATTTGTTGTCTTCTGCGCGGAGCATGAGGTGTCCTCCGGGGTTTTGTTTTGCTTTTGGCAGAGATTGGCGCAGACGCGACGAGGCGTCAACGCGTCCCGGCTCACACCGGCCGTTCGCCCTTTACCGTCACCCGCGTGCCCGCACGCGTGTGCGGCCAGTAATCCCACATCGCGCGGTGCTGGGCGCAGCGGTTGTCCCAGAATGCGATGGCGTTTTCGCTCCAGCGGAAGCGGCACTGGAACAGTGGATTCTCGGCGTGCTGGTAGAGATAGGCCAGCATCGCATCGCTTTCGTCGCGGGGAATGCCTGATATATTGCGGGTGAAGCCGCGGTTGACGTAGAGCGCCTTCTTGCCCGTCACCGGATGGGTGCGCACGATGGGATGTTCGGCGCGTGGATAGGCCGGCCGGTCGGCGACGCCATAGTTGGCGTAAAGCCCGCGATAGGTCTGCTCGCCGTCATGCAGCGCGGTGAGCCCGTTGAGATAGCTCTTCATGCGGTCCGAGAGCGCCTCGTAGGCGGCATACATGTTGGCGAACAGCGTGTCGCCGCCGCGCGGCGGGCATTGCCGGATGTAGAGGATCGAACCCATCGGCGGCTCAAGGTCGCAGGACACGTCGGTGTGCCAGCCCTCGCCATTGGCGCGTGGCGAATCCTTGTCGGCATAGATCTTCATCAGCGCCGGGTCGTCGCCCTCATGGGGCGCGGCGGGATGAATATGCAGGTCGCCGAATTTGCGACCGAAGGCGAGATGTTGTTGCGGCGTGATGTGCTGGTCGCGGAAGAAGATCACGAGGTTTTCGGCCAGCGCGCGATGGATTTCGTCGATCTGGCGGTTGGAGCGCGCATCGTCGGAGACGAGTTTTGCGATATCGACGCCCGATATCTCCGCGCCGATGATCGGGGTCAACTTCTCGACCGCGATGGTCTCGTAGGGTTCGGTCTCGTCGGCGATATGCCGATAGCGCGGTCCGTGCTTGCCGGCGAGCGAACTCATGGCCGTTTCTCCGATGGTTCCGTTTTGCCCATCGTAGCCCGGATGGCGCGAAGCGCAATCCTTCGTCGTCCCGGCGCACGCCAGGACCCATAACCACAAGAGCCTGTGGTTAAGGGTCCCCGCCTAGTGCGCAATTGCGCACGGGAGCGGGGACGACGACGAGTGACTACTCCGCCGCCGTCACCGGCGCCTTGCTGCCCGCGCCATAGCGCTGGTCGATATAATCGATCACCAGCGCCTTGAAGTCAGTGGCAATGCTCGGTCCGCGCAGGGTGCGGAACTTCTTGCCGTCGACGAACACCGGCGCGGCCGGGGTTTCGCCGGTGCCGGGGAGCGAGATGCCGATATTGGCATGCTTGGATTCGCCGGGGCCGTTGACGATGCAGCCCATGACGGCGACGTTCAAACTTTCCACCCCCGGATATTGCGTCTTCCAGCCCGGCATTTCCTCGCGGATGAAATCCTGGATCGAGCGCGCCAGCTCCTGGAACGTGGTCGAGGTGGTGCGGCCGCAGCCGGGACAGGCCGCAACCAGCGGTACGAAGGTGCGGAAACCCATGGTCTGCAGCAGTTCCTGCGCGACCTGGACTTCCAGCGTGCGGTCGCCGCCGGGCTCCGGCGTTAGCGAAATCCGGATGGTGTCGCCGATGCCTTCCTGCAGCAGAATGCCGAGCGCTGCGGAAGACGCCACGATGCCCTTCGAACCCATCCCGGCTTCGGTGAGGCCGAGATGGATGGCGTAATCCGAGCGCCGCACCAGTTCCTGATAGACCGCAATCAGATCCTGCACGGCCGAAACCTTTGCCGACAGGATCATGCGATTTTTGGGCATGCCGAGCTCTTGCGCCCGCGCCGCCGACAGCAGCGCCGACTGCACCATCGCCTCCCGCGTCACCGCGCGCGCATCGAGCGGGTTCGGCGAGGTCGCGTTCTCTTCCATCAGCTTGGTGAGCAGCTCCTGATCGAGCGAACCCCAGTTGGCGCCGATCCGGACCGGCTTGTCGTTCTTGTTCGCGATCTCGATGATGTCGGCGAACTGCGTGTCGCGCTTGTTCTTGAAGCCGACATTGCCGGGATTGATGCGGTATTTGTCGAGCGCCTCGGCGCAGGCCGGATAGTCGGCCAGCAGCTTGTGGCCGATGTAGTGGAAATCGCCGATCAGGGGCGTGGTGATGCCGCGCTTGCGCAGGCCATCGCGGATGTGCGGTACGGCGGCGGCGGCTTCGTCACGGTCGACGGTGATGCGCACCATTTCGGAGCCCGCGCGCGACAGCGCGGCCACTTGCGCGATGGTGCCGTCGACATCGGCGGTGTCGGTATTGGTCATCGACTGCACCACGATCGGCGCCCCCCCGCCGACGGCAACATTGCCGACCATGACCTGGGTGGTCTTATGCCGGGCGCTGGGGCCGGCGACGTCGTCTTGGGGCAGTTTTTCGGGCTTGTTCATGGCGTCTCGAATATCAGGTTTTGGTGACATTCACCAAGGGGGAGGTGACGGGTGCGACGCCGGTAGGCGAGGCAGACGGTTTCCGCTGTTAATTCAATAACTTATTATACCGATTTGGCTCGAAAGCGAGCCGCCCGGCCGCGTTTCGCCTGACCGCTATATTGGACCGACCCCACGGGATTCAAAGGGCAAATACACGCCTTTTCATGTGATGTGACGCACTCTAGCATCCCCGGCCAAACCATGTCGGGGAGGCAACCATGGCTGCGCGCAATGAGCTAACCACGACGGCGGAACTTGCAGGTCAGCTCGGTCAGGCCGATCTCCGCCTGTTCGATTGCACGACCTATCTCGAACCCGCGCCGGAAGGCAGCGGCGTTCCCTATCTCGCCGTGCCCGGTACGCACACGTTCGAGCACGGACATATTCCCGGCGCGGATTTTCTCGACCTGCAGGGCGAATTCTCCGATTCACACACAGCGCTTCGCTTCATGATGCCACAGGTCGCGCAGCTCGAAGTCGCATTCGGCCGACATGGCGTCGGCGCGGGCAGCCGTGTCGTGCTCTATTCGATCGGCACGCCGATGTGGGCGACGCGTTTCTGGTGGATGCTGAAATCGCTCGGGTTCGACAACGCCTCCGTGCTCGACGGCGGCCTCGACAAATGGAAGGCGGAGAGCCGCGCGATCGAGACCGGCGCAGCCAAGGGATATGCGCCCACGGCATTCGTGGCAAAGCAGAAGCCCGGCTTCTTCGTCGGCAAGCATGAAGTACTCGCCGTCAAGGACGATCGCAACACCGTGATCGTCAACGCGTTGGGTGCGCAATTCCACAGCGGTCTCGACCCCAGTCGCTACGGCCGGCCGGGACGCATTCCTGGAAGCTGCAACGTGTCTGCGGCAACGCTGCTCGATCCAGCGACAAGGACCTTCGTGCCGCTCGCCGATGCCGAAGCGAAATTCGCGACCCAGGGCCTGCGCAAGGACAAGCGTGTGATCGCCTATTGCGGCGGCGGCATCTCGGCCACCATCGATTTGTTCCTGCTGCATCGGCTCGGCTACGACAACCTCACCCTCTATGACGGCTCGATGGGCGAATGGGCCAAGGACGCCTCGTTGCCGATCGAGACCGGCTAAAGGTTGGGATCGGGCACGACCTTCGGATCCGGCTTGTTGACGAGATAGAGTCCGGCGATCACGAACAGCGCCGCGGCGCCGAAGGTCAGGGTCAGCGTGTCGTGCATGATGAAGTACGCGGCCACCACGCCGAACAGCGGCGTGATGAAGGTGAAGGCCGACAATTTGCTGGCCGAATAGGTCTTCACCAGCACAAACCACAGCAGGAAGGTGAGGCCCACCACCCAGAACGCCTGATAGGCCAATAGCGCCAGCGACAGCGGGCCGGGGACATGAGTGATGGTTTCGCCTGATATCCACGCCGCACGCCAAGGATCGGGATCGACAACGCCACCTGATAGCCGAGCCCCTTTTCGGCGGGCGCCTTGATCAGCGCCGTCGTCTTGACGATCAGCGTCGTGGTCGCCCACAGCGAGCCGCCGGCGACGATCAGGAGGTCGCCGAGCAAAACCCTGGCGTCGACATTGGCCTGGGGGACGCCGATCGCGAGCGCAACGCCGGCAAAACTTAAGGCCAG
>Ga0137415_10002659_pt1 | contig 17703 bp, 9 predicted proteins | sample CZODoug3_1_1_16f_FD_183082 | JGI IMG/M metagenome (GOLD analysis project Ga0137415, IMG submission 183082) | Vadose zone soil fungal communities from Angelo Coast Range Reserve, California, USA - CZODoug3_1_1_16fungal (Hybrid Assembly) | ecosystem: Environmental > Terrestrial > Soil > Vadose...
GTCTGGAGGGCGGCCGCGACGTCGCGCACCGGGACACCGAGGTCCTCCGCCCGGTCGCGGTCGAAGGTGACGCGCAACTCCGGCTTGTTGAAACGCAAGTCGGTGTCCACGTTCGTGAGACCCTTGATGGCGCGCGCCCGCGGCACGAGCGTGTCCATGGCCTGCGCGAGCCGCGCGATGTCCGGGTTCTGCACCACGAACTGCACCGGCTGGCTGAACCCCAGCGCCCCTGGGCTGTACGGGAACGCCTGGATGCCGGCGATCCCGAAGAGCTGGGGGAACAGCATGCCGACGAGCTGCTGGACGCTATTCTTGCGTTCGCTCCAGTCTTTGAGGATGACGCCGACAAACGCCCGGTTGACGCCGCCGGCGAATCCGCCGATGATCGTGAAGTACCCTTGCACCCCCGGGGTCTTGCCGATGATCTGCTCGACCTGCCGCACGTAGCCGTCGGTGTAGTCGAGCGATGAGCCCTCGGGCGCGAATGCCACCACCAGGAAGAACCCGCGGTCGTCGTCGGGAATCAGCTCCTGCTGGAGGCTCTTGTAGAACACGAACGCCAGGGCCACGGTCACGACCGTCCCGACCACCACCACGCCTCGATGCCGCAGCGCGGTCTGCAGCAGCTTCGCGTAGCGCTCGGCGATCGCGTTGAAACCTGCCTCCAACATCTTGAAGACCGACCCGTGCTCGTGCGGCACCCGCAGCACCTTGGCGCACAACATCGGGGTCAACGTCAGCGCGACGAATCCCGAAATCACCACGGCCCCGGCGACCGCGATCCCGAACTCGCTCAACAGCCGTCCCGTCGAGCCGCGCAGGAACCCGAGCGGCGTGAACACGGCCACCAGCGCGATGGTGGTCGCGATCACGGCGAAGCCGATCTCGTTGGTACCTTTAACCGCGGCCTGCTCCGGCGACTCGTGCAGCTCTTCCTGGTGCCGGTACGCGTTCTCGAGCACGATGATGGCGTCGTCCACCACGATGCCGATGGCGATCGTGAGCGCCAGCAGCGTGAAGTTGTTGATGGAGAAGCCGAGGAAATACATGATCGCGAACACTGACACGATCGACGCCGGGATCGCGAGGCCGGGGATGATCGTCGCCCGCAGATTGCGCAGGAAGACGAAGATGATCAGCACGACGAGGATGGCCGCGATCAGGAGCGTCAGGCGCGCATCGTTGATCGAGTGCGTCACGAACACCGACCCATCGAACGCGATTTCGAGCTTCACGCCGGGTGGCAGGGTCTGCTGGATGCCGGGGATGGCCTCGCGGATGCGTTGCGCTACGTCGATGAGGTTTGCCTTCGACTGCCGGACGACGCCGATGGCGACCGCGGGATTGGCATCGTAGCGGAATATCGACCGATGGTCCTCGGGCCCGAGCTCGACGTGCGCCACATCCTTGAGCTTGATGACCTGCCCGCCCTGACTTGTCACGACCAGCTCCCCGAATTCGCGCGGCGTCTTCAGCTCGCCCAGCGACCGGACCGAGAACTCCCGCCGCGTCGATTCGATGCGGCCGGCGGGAATCTCGACGTTGCGCGCGGTGATCGCGCTTTCCACGTCCTGCACGGTGAGGCCCCGTGCCGACAGCTGGTCGGGCTGTACCCACACTCGCATGGCGAAGCGCCGCTCGCCGAACACCGCGGCGCTGCCGACGCCCGTCAGACTCTGCAGTCGCGCCTTGACCAGGCGGTCGGCGACATCGGAGAGCTGCATCAGGTCGTAGTTCGGGCTGCTCAGCGCCAACCAGAAGAATGGTTGCGCGTCGGCCTGCTGCTTCGCGATCACCGGCTCGAGCACGTCGACCGGCAGCCGCCCGCGCACCCGCGACACTTTGTCGCGCACGTCCTGCGCCGCGATGTCGACGGGCCGGTCGAGGTTGAACTCCAGGACGATCTGGCTGTTCTCCTCCGAAGAGGAGCTCGACAGGGTGCGCAGTCCCTGGATCGTCGACAGCTCCTCCTCGAGCACGTCGGTCACCGCGGTTTCGACGACCTGCGCGTTGGCGCCGGGCAGGGTGGTCGAGACCGAGATGATCGGAGGATCGATGTCGGGGAGCTCACGCACCGACAGCCGGGTGTACCCGATGACGCCGAACAGGACGAGCGCAGCGCTCGCCATGCTCGCGAGGACCGGCCGCCCGATGGCAACGTCGGAGAGTTTCATGCCGCAGTGCGTCCTTTCAGAGGCTATCCGCTACCGGTATTGACGAACGAGGCACCGCGAAATCGACAACGGCCGACTCGAATGGAGACGCATGGAAATGCCGCACGGTTTCATGTAGGATGAAAAGCTAACCCGGGCCCGGGGCGGTTTACAGGGCCCGCGCTTCACGTCTCACCGGCCCCGTGCGTATGAATGGAATCGAGATAGGAGCCCAGCCACTCCACATGGTAACCGCAACCGAGTCCTCTCCCGCGCGCCGCAGCGGGGCGCGGGCGCTGGCGGCGCTCGCGCTGTTGAGCTTAGGCGGGTGCTTGTCCAACCCACCCGGCGTCCGCGGCGTCGCGGGCACGGCGCCTGCCCCCAACGTCTTCTGGACCCCGCCGCACGAGCGCGCGCCGCGCGACACGACCCCGGCGACAGGTTCCCCCTCCCTTCCTCCCGATCTCGCCCGCCGGGTCCAGGCGCTCACGCTCGGGGACATCGTGGATGTCGCGTTGCGCAACAACACGGCGACCGCCGCCGCGTGGGCGGACGCGCGCGCCGCGGCCGCGACCTACGGCGCCGCCCGCGGGCAGTACTTCCCCACCGTGTCGGCGGGTGTCAACGCTACCGCGGTCAAGACCGCGGCGACCGCAGGCCGGATATCGGTCCAGCAGCGGCTGTACGGGCCCACGCTGAACGCGTCGTGGCTGCTGTTCGATTTCGGAACACGGTCCGGATCGGTCGCCGGCGCGCGCGACGCGCTGCTCGCCGCCGACTGGACGCACAATGCGGTCCTTCAGAACGTCGTGCTGCAGGTCGAGACCGCCTACTTCCAATACCATGCCACGAAGGCGCTGCTCGCGGCTCAACAGACGACCCTGAAGGAGGCGCAGACCAACCTCGAGGCGGCGCAGCAGCGCCATCGCGTCGGCCTCGCCACCATTGCCGACGTGCTGCAGGCGAAGACGGCGCGCTCCCAAGCCCAGCTCGCTCTGGAGACGATCGAAGGCACGCTGCAGACAACCCGGGGAGCGCTGGCGCTCTCCATGGGCCTCCCGGCGAACATCGCGTACGACGTCGAGCTACCGCCCGACACAACGCCGCCGCTCGGGATCACCGACAGCCTCGACGTGCTGATCGCCCAGGCAGTGCGGGAGCGGCCTGACCTGATGGCCGCCCGAGCCACCGCCCAGGCGGCCCGGGCGCGGGTCGCGGTGGCGCGCGGACAGGCGCTGCCGTCGCTCGTGGTGAGCGGCACGGGGGGGGCGACGTACTTCTTCAGCAAGCCGCTCGCGACCCAACAGGGAAACAGCTATTCGGCCATGATCGGGCTCCAGATTCCGCTCTTCTCGGGGTGGGCGCAGATTTACGACGTGCGGGCCGCGAGCGCCGCCGCGCGCGCGGCGGACGAGCGTCGCCAGGGCGTGGAACAGCAGGTAATCTTCCAGGTGTTCAACTCGTTCTACGCGCTGCGCACCGCCACGCAACGCGTGCGGACCAGCGACGATCTCCTGGCGAGTGCGACGCAATCGGAGCAGGTGGCGTTGGGGCGGTATCGGGCCGGGGCCGGCAGCCTGCTGGACCTGCTCACCGCGGAGGCGGTGCTGGCCGACGCGCGCGCCCAGGTGATCGACGCCCGCTTGGCCTGGTATTCCACCCTTGCCCAGCTGGGCCACGACGCCGGGATTCTGGGACTCGACGGGCAGAGCGGGCTGCATCTGCAACCGGACTCGACCGGACCGAACCGTTAGATGAAGGCCATCACCGCGGCTGTTACGCTATGCCTGCTCTTCGCCCCCGGCTGTTCCCGCAAGGGGGCGGGCGGAGCGGCGCGCGTTCCCGTCACCGTGGCCCGCGCCGAGCAGCGAGCCGTCCCGTTCGAGATCCCCGCGACCGGCACCGCGGAGCCGCGGCAAACGGTCTCCGTGCAATCGCAGGTGACCGGGGTGCTCACCCAGGTGGCGTTTCGCGAAGGGGACGACGTCGCGGCCGGCCAGCTGCTGTTCCAGATCGACGCCCGCCCGTTTCAGGCCGCGGTCGAGCAGGCGCAGGCGATGCTCGCTCGCGACCAGGCGCAGGCGCAGAATGCCGCGCTCGACGCGCAGCGCTACGCCGAGCTGGTGAAGCAAGACTACGTGACGAAGTCGGATTACGAAGCGAAGCGCGCCGCGGCGGAGGCGCTGCAGGCCGCCGTGCGGGCCGACTCCGCCGCCGTCGCCAACGCGCAGCTCAACCTCGAGTGGGCGAGGATCCGCGCGCCGATCGCCGGTCGCACGGGCCGGCTGCTGGTGCGGGAAGGGAACCTGGTGCGCGCCAACGCGCCTGATCCGCTCGTGATCATCAACCAGATCCATCCGATCCTCGTGCGGTTCGCCGTCCCGGAGCGCTCTCTGCCCGACATCCAGCGCTACCGCCGGAACCGCCTGCCCGTGCTCGCGAGCCCCTCGAAGGAGGACACGGCGTTCGCGAGCGGGCTGCTCACGTTCGTGGACAACAGCGTCGACACGTCGACCGGAACGGTGCTGCTGAAGGCGGAGTTCGCCAACCAGGACGGGGGCCTATGGCCGGGTGAGTTTCTGAGCGTGCGGCTCCAGCTGTACATCGAGGAAAAGGCCGTCGTCGTGCCGGCGCAGGCCGTGATGACCGGCCAGCAAGGGACATACGTTTTCGTGCTCAACCAGGACGGGACCGCGCGATCGCAGCCCGTGACCGTCGAGCGCGCCGCCGGCAGCTACGCCGTCATCGCGCAAGGCGTCGCGGCGGGCGACGCGGTGGTCACCGACGGGCAGCTGCGCCTCGTGTCGGGCGCGCCGGTCGAAGTCAAGGGAACGGCCGATCCGGCGCGCGAAGTGGAGGGGGACAAGTGAGCATCTCCGAGCTGTTCATCAAGCGCCCCGTCATGACGACGCTCGTCATGACGGGGATCCTCGTGTTCGGCTTGATGGCGTATCGCCTGCTGCCGGTGAGCAACCTCCCCAACGTGGACTTCCCCACGATCCAGGTGAGCGCGGGGCTGCCCGGCGCGAGCCCGGAGACGATGGCGTCCGCCGTGGCGACGCCGCTCGAGAAACAGTTCTCGACGATCGCCGGGATCGATCAGATGACCTCGTCGTCGAGCCTCGGCAACACCAACATCACGCTGCAGTTCACGCTGGATCGCGACATCGACGCCGCCGCGCAGGACGTGCAGGCGGCGATCTCCAAGACGCTGCGGCAGCTGCCCACGGGCATCGTGCCCCCCTCGTACCAGAAGGTGAACCCGGCGGACCAGCCGATCATCTATTACGCGTTGAGCTCCAAGACGCTGTCGCTGCCGGAGCTGGACGAGTACGCCGAGACGTTCATCGCCCAACGCCTCTCGATGGTGGACGGCGTGGCGCAGGTGAACGTGTTTGGCGCCGCCAAGTACGCCGTGCGCATCCAGCTCGATCCCAAGGCCCTGGCGACCCGCTCGATCGGTATCGATGAGGTAGCGGGCGGCGTCGCGGCGGGCAACGTGAACCTGCCGACCGGCATTCTCTGGGGACCGCATCGCGCGTATACAGTGCAGGCGAACGGGCAGCTGCAGGATGCGACCGCGTTCCGGCCGCTCGTGATCGCCTACCGCAACGGCGCGCCCGTGCGGCTCCAGGACCTGGGGCAGGTGCTGGACGACGTGCAGGACAACAAGAGCGCCGCTTGGTTCAACGGCTCGCGGGCCATCGTGCTCGCGATCCAACGGCAGCCGGGCACCAACACCGTGGCCGTAGCCGCCCGCGTGCGCACCGTCATGCAGAACCTGAAACAGCAGCTCCCCGGCTCGGTCGACCTGCAGCTCCGCTCCGACCGCTCGGAATCGATCCGCGCCTCACTCGCCGACGTGCAGTTCACGCTGTTCCTGACCCTGGCGCTGGTGGTCCTCGTCATCTTCCTGTTCTTGCGCAACCTCTCGGCCACGATCATCCCGAGCCTGGCGCTGCCGTTCTCACTGGTGGGCACGTTCGCGGTGATGTACGCGCTCGACTACAGCCTCGACAACCTTTCCATGATGGCCCTGACGCTGTCGGTCGGGTTCGTGGTAGACGACGCCATCGTCATGCTCGAGAACATCGTGCGCCACATGGAGAAGGGCACGCCCCCGCTCCAGGCGGCGTTCGCCGGCTCGCGCGAAGTGGGGTTCACGATCCTCTCCATGACGCTGTCGCTGGCGGCGGTATTCATCCCGGTCCTGTTCATGGGCGGGATCGTCGGACGCCTGTTCCACGAGTTCGCCGTGACCATCGGCGCCGCCATTCTCGTCTCCGGCCTCGTCTCGCTGACCTTGACGCCGATGCTGTGCAGTCGCTTCCTCAAGCAGTCGCGCGAGGCCCACCACGGACGATTCTACGAGGCGTCGGAGCGCGTGTACCAGCGGGTGCTCCACTGGTACGAAGACACCCTCGGGTGGGTGATGGAGCGACGGCCCGCGGCACTTGCCTTCTCGGCCGCGATTCTGCTCGCGACGGCCGTGCTATTCGTGCTGGTCCCCAAGGGCTTCTTGCCGAGCGAAGACAACTCCCAGATCGTTGGAACCACGGAGACGGTCCAGGGAACGTCGTTCGACGACCTGGTCCGCCACCAGGAGCAGGTCATGGCGCTGCTCGAGCAGGATCCCAACGTGGACGCCACCATGTCCTTCCTCGGCACCGGGCAGATCAACCAAGGGCGCGTCTTCATGCAGCTCAAGCCCCGCTCCCAGCGCACGATGAGCGTGGACGAGCTGATCCGCTACTTCAACGGCAAGCTGGCCGGCATCCCCGGCATCCAGGTGTTCCTGCAGAATCCGCCGCCGATCCAGATCGGCGGCCGCCGCACCAAGAGCCTGTATCAGTTCACGCTCCAGAGCCCGGACCGGGTCGCGCTGTACGACAACGCGAATCGGCTCACCGGCGAGCTCCGCAAGCTCCCTGACCTGCTCAACGTCACGAGCGACCTGCAGATCTCGAACCCGCAAGCCACGGTGACGCTCAACCGGGATCGGGCCGGGGCGCTCGGCGTCACCGCGCAGCAGGTCGAGGAAGCGCTGTACGACGCCTACGGGTCGCGTCAGGTCTCGACGATCTACACGGCGACGAATCAGTATTGGGTGGTGATGGAGCTGCTGCCGCAGTACCAGCAGGATCTCTCGGCCCTCAACCTGCTGTACATCCGCTCGCGGAACGGCACGCTGGTGCCGCTGGCATCGCTCGCGACCCTGACCTCCAGCGTCGGCCCCCTGACGGTGAGTCACTCGGGGCAACTGCCGTCGGTCACGATCTCGTTCGACTTGCGGGAGGGCGTCGCCATCGGGACCGCGGTCGCCCAGGTGCAGCGCATCGCGCGCCAGGCGCTCCCCTCCAGCATCACGACCAGTTTCTCGGGCACCGCCCAGGCGTTCCAATCGAGCCAGGCGGGGCTCTTGTTCCTGCTGATCCTCGCGGTGTTCGTGATCTACATGGTCTTGGGGATCCTGTACGAGAGCTTCATCCACCCGCTGACCATCCTCTCGGCGCTGCCGTTCGCCGGGTTCGGCGCGCTCTTGACCCTGTTGATCTTCCGAGTGGATCTGAGCGTCTACGCGTTCGTGGGCGTCATCATGCTGGTGGGTCTCGTGAAGAAGAACGGCATCATGATGATCGACTTCGCGCTCGAGGCACAGCGCACGGAAGGCAAGTCCGCCCGCGAGGCGATCCTGCAGGCGTGCAGCATTCGCTTCCGGCCGATCATGATGACGACCATGGCGGCGCTGATGGGCACGCTGCCGATCGCGCTTGGCGTGGGAGTGGGCTCCGAGTCGCGGCGGCCGCTCGGGATCGCGGTGGTGGGCGGCCTCGCGTTCTCGCAGTTCATCACGCTGTACGTGACGCCGGTGATCTACACCTACTTGGACGAGCTGCCCGGGCGGCTCCGGAAGCTCGCGCTTACGAGGCCGGGGCCGGCCCGCCCGCAGCCCGAAGCGGCGCCGGCGGACTGACGCCGTTGCCGTAGCGCGCCGCGACGTACTGCTCGAGGATCCCCAGGAACTCGGACACGATCGTGTCGCCTTTGAGCGTCACCTTGAGCCGGCCGTCCACGTACACCGGCGCCTTGGGCTCTTCGAACGTGCCGGGCAGCGAAATGCCGATGTCGGCGTGCTTCGATTCGCCGGGCCCGTTCACCACGCAGCCCATGACCGCGACGCGCAGCGACTCCACGCCGGGGTAGCGCTCCCGCCACCGCGGCATTTGCTCCCGCAGGTGGGACTGGATTTGCTCGGCCATTTCCTGGAAGAAGGTCGACGTCGTGCGGCCGCACCCGGGGCACGCTGACACCTGGGGCGTGAAGCTGCGCAGACCGAGCGACTGGAGGATTTGCTGCGCGACCTGCACCTCCTCGGTGCGGTCCCCCCCGGGCCGGGGGGTGAGCGAGACGCGAATCGTATCGCCGATGCCCTCCTGCAGCAGGATCGACAGGCCCGCGGCGCTGGCGATGATGCCCTTCGCGCCCATCCCCGCCTCGGTGAGACCGAGGTGCAGCGGGTAGTCGGCGAGCTGGGCGAGGCGGCGGTACACACCCACCAGATCCTGCACGCCCGACACCTTGGCCGAGAGAATGATGCGGTCGTGCGGCAAGCCGCACTGCTCGGCGAGCTCGGCGGAGCGCAGCGCGCTCGCCAGCATGGCTTCGATCAGGACGTCACGCGCGTCGACCGGCTCCGCCCGGCGCGCATTCTCGTCCATCAGCTCGGTAAGGAGCTGCTGGTCGAGGCTCCCCCAGTTGACGCCGATGCGTACCGGCCGGTCGTTCGCGAGGGCGACGTCGATGATGGTGCGGAAGTGCTCGTCGCGGCGCTTCGCGCCGACGTTGCCGGGATTGATGCGGTACTTGGCGAGCGCGCGGGCGCACGCCGGGTACTTGGTGAGCAGCAAGTGGCCGTTGTAGTGGAAGTCGCCGATGACCGGCACGTCCACCTGCGCCACGATGTGCGGGACCGCGTCGGCGGCCGCCTCGTTGTTCACCGTGATGCGAACCAGCTCGCTCCCGGCGGCGTGCAGGGCCCGCACCTGTGCCGCCGTGGCGTCGATATCGGCGGTATCGGTGTTGGTCATCGACTGGACGACGATGGGGTGGGCGGAGCCCACCTTCACACCGCCGACTGATACGACGCTGGTTCTGCGACGCTGGTAGTCGCTCACGCGGAGAATATAACCGGACGACGCTACAGGCCCCACTCCGCGACAAGAATACGCAGTCGCTTCGTGGGGCCTGTACCGTCGTCCCGCGTCCTTCGAAGAGCCGTTTACCGCCCGCGCTTCGTTGTAATGATGATCACGCCGTTGGCGCCCCGCGAGCCGTACACCGCCGTCGCACCGGCGTCCTTCAGGACGTCGATGCGCGCGATGTCCTGCGGCGTGAGGCCGGCCAGCATCGCACCGGCCGATCCGAGCGCCGGGATGTCGTCGATCACGAGCAACGGCTCGTCAGCCGCGAGGCTACCCGTGAGGCCGCGGTGGCCACGGATCCGCAGGGTGAATGTGCCATCCCGCAGCGGCAGGACTTCCAAGCCCGGGGCGCGAGCGCGTAACAGATCTTCGACGCGCGCCACGCGCGTCTCCGCGTCCGTCGGCGAGATCGACGTGATCGCCGCAGTGACGTTGCGTTTGTGTTGAGTGCCGTAGCCGACCGACACTGCGTCGTCCGGGGTGGGCTTCTCGAGCTGCCGCGTGCCCGGGCCGGCGCAGCCGACCACGAGCCCGAGGGCAAGTCCGTAACAAAGTGGAATGACACGAGGGCGCAGGAGCTTTATGCCCTTCATCGGAGAACTCCTGTGTAGAGGGTATGGGACCGCACGCCAGGGACAAAGCTCCCCCCTGCTGTTGCGGAAATACCATACCTCGTTGGAGTTAGACCGAAAGGACTACAGGAGGCCGCCGCCAGATCCGCGAGCCTTCAGGTCCCGTCAGGTGAGCTTGGTCATTGGCGTTGAACACTCGCGGTTCGGTCGGGGTTCCTTCGGGGAGTGTTGCAACAGCAAACGGCGCCCCTCAGCCCGACCGTCGGGCGAGGGGCGCCGAACGACGGTGGCTCAATACCCCGGGTTATTCGGCAGCAAATTGGGATTGAGATCGATCTCGCTCTGCGGGACCGGCCACCGCTTCTTGTAGTCTTGGATCGCCTGCATGCGCCAGGAATTCGGATCGTGGTCGTGCAGGCTGTTTCCCCAGTAGCTCTGGTCCTCCGAGTCGCGACGCACCAGGTCGAACCAGCGCTTCGCCTCGTGCGCGAGCTCCAAGTCCCGCTCGGCGAAGATCGCGTCGCGCAGCGACGCCTGGTCGAGTGGACCCGTATAGTCGGCCGGGCTGACGCGGTTCTCGGCGCCCGTGCCGTTGCGTGCCCGGGCGCGGATCATGTCGAGGTATTGGACCGCGAGCCCCGAGTTGCCGAGCTCGTTTTGCGCCTCGGCGTAGATGAGGATCGCCTCGGCATAGCGGTACAGCGGGATGTCCACGTCGCACTTGCCGCCGTCCGAGCCGTTATTCGTCGGACGGTACTTCCACGGCAGCGGCCCGTCCTTGAACGCGGTGACGCAGTAGCCGTCCCAGCGGCACCCGCCGGTGCGGTAGCCCGCCTCCTTGCGGTAGTCTCCCGGCTGATACTGGTTGTAGTGCCAGTCCGTCGGATGGCCGGCCCCCCAACCACCTCCGGTGGACAAACCGAAGTCCCGCGGGAAGTAGAAATTGACGAGCCAGCCCGAGCTGCTGCGGGAGTCGACGCCGGAGGCGGCGACGTAGAAGATCATTTCCCGATTGCCCTTGTTGCTCGGGAGGAAGGTGCTGATGTAGTCGGCCGAGAGCCCCCAGTCGCCGGAATCCATGACCTTCTTCGCCCAATCGGACGCGTTCTGCCACTCGGCGGTCTTCTTGAGGAAGCTGGCGCGCCAGAGATAGAGATCGGCGAGCGCCATCTCCGCCGCCCCCCGGGTGGCCCGGCCACGATCGCTCGACCCCCACTTGGCCGGCAGCACCGCCTCGACCTCGGTGAGATCGGTGATGATCTGCTGGTGCACCTGCTCGACCGGCGTCCGAGCCACGGCCAAGTTGTCATGATCCGCCAGGGTCAGGAGGAGCGGGACGTCGTCGTACAGCTTGGTCAGCCAGAGGTAGGCGTAGGCGCGCAGGAACTTGGCCTCGGCGAGATAGGTGGGCTTCAACGCCGGGTTGGTCCACTGCTGCACGCGGTCGGCATTCGCCAGAACCAGGTTGGCGCGGAAAACCATGTTGTAGAGCTCGCGCCATGCGACGGTGACCCCGCGGCTCCCGGTCGAGTAGAAGAGGAAGTCCGGGCCGCTCGTCTCGAGGTTCGGCTCGTCGCGATCGATGCGCACCTGGTCCGAGGCGAGCTCCAAAGAGAGCCAAGGCCACCCGTTGAACAGGTTGTTGCTGCGCATCGGCGAATACGCGGCCATCACGCCGCTCTTCAGATCGGCTTCGGTCTTGAAGAACGAGTCGCTCGTGACGAACGATTTCGGGTCCTCGGTCAAGAGATTCCGGCACGCGGCCACCACCACCGAGAGCGCCAGCAGCGCCATCCAGAGCTTGAGTTTCATGGCAGTGTCCTTTACTCAGAACGTCAGATTGACGCCGAAATTCCACACGCGCGAGCGGGGATACGCCCCGTCATCGACGCCCCGGGTGCGCGGGTCGCCGCCCATGCTGTTCACCTCGGGATCGAAGCCCGTGTATTTGGTGGCGATCCACAGGTTCTGACCCGTGACGTACACCCGGCCCGCCTTGGCGCCCCGCAACAGGCGACTGGGCAGTTGGTAGCCGAGGGTGAGGGCCTGGAGACGCAGGAACGAGCCGTCCTCCACCAGCGCGCTGTAGATGCGCCGCGGCCGCGCGAAGTTGGCGCGGGGGATGTCGGTATTGGTGTTCTGGGGCGTCCAGCGGTTCAGCACTTCCGCCCGCTCGTTCATGAAGCCCGTGGCGAGTCCGTTAAAGACCCGCGACATGTCGACGACCTGGTTGCCGTACGAGAAGTTCATGAACACGTCGACGCTGAACGGACCATAGGTGAGGCTATTGGAAAGCCCGCCATAGAGCTTCGGATCGGCGTAGCCGACGATGGTGCGGTCGTTCAGGTCGATCTTTCCGTCGCCGTTGACGTCGACGATCTTGTACTCGCCCGGCGTGCAGTCAGCGGCGTTCGTCAGATAGCACTGGTCTCCCTGCTGCCACAGACCGACGGTCTTGAAGCCAAAGATCGCGCCGAGCGGCTCGCCCACCCTCACGATGTGCGTCTGCCCCCCCTCCACGAAGCCGCCGCCGCGCACCCCCGGGAAGATTTGCGTCGCGGTCCCCAAGTCGAGCACGCGGTTGCGGTTGTGCGCGACGTTCAGCGTGGTGCGCCACGCGAGCCGCGCCGTCGCGACGTTGACGGTCGTGACCGAAAGCTCCACACCGTTGTTCTGCACCGAGCCGATGTTGCGCAGCTGGCTCGAGAAGCCCGAGGTGGCGGGGAGCGGCACGCTGAGCAGCAGGTCGTTGGTGACGGAGTGGTAGGCGTCGACGGAGAAGGCGATCCGACCCCGCAGGACGCTCGCGTCGACGCCGACGTTGAGCTGTTTCTGCGTCTCCCATTTCAGATCCGGGTTTCCCCGCGTGCCCGAAGGGCACAGGGCATTGATCTCGGTGCCGGCGAGTGAATACCAACAGATGCCCAACCGCGACAGGGAATTATACGGGTCGATGGCCTGATTCCCGGTCTTGCCGTAGCTCAGGCGCAGCTTCAAGTCGCCGACGAGCGATTGGTGCTGCATGAACGGCTCCTCCGACACGCGCCAGGCGAAGGCGGCCGAGGGGAAGAAGGCCCACTTGTTGTTCTGCCCGAAGCGACTCGAGCCGTCGGTGCGGCCGGTGACCGTGACGAGGTACCGGTCCTTCAGGCTGTAGTTGGCGCGCCCCAGATACGAGACCAGCGCCCAGTCCGTCGCGCCGCTCGACGCCGGGCGCAGAATCCGGGCGGCATCGTACCAGTTGTCCGTGGTGGCGTCGCTCGGCAACCCTTGGGCGCGGGCGACGGTGTTCTCGAAGTGCGCCGTCTGCACCGAGAACCCGGCCAGCAAATCGGCGCTGCCCGGACCAAGCGTACGCCGGAAGCTCAGGGTGTTCTCGTTGATCAACTGCCGCGCCGGCACGGCCGACGCCTGGATGAAGCTGTCGCCGCCCGGACCCAGACCGGATGCGACGGTGCGCGGCGCGTAGAACTCGATGCCGTCGAAGCCGAACGTGCCGCCGATCGTGCTGCGCAGCTTGAGCGCGTCGCTGACGGCCAGCTCGCCGACGACGTTCCCGACCACGCGTGAGGTGGTGTTGAAGTCGCGGATCTCGGACGAGTTGGCGACCGGGTTCTCCACCTGCTCCCCGAGGATCGCCGCCTTGGTCCAGTTGCCGTTGGCATCACGCGGCGCGAGCGACGGATCGAACTGCATGGCGGCCAGGATGCCGTTGGCGCCCGCGCCGACGCTACCGTTCTCCACGCGCGGCGCATTGCGGTTGACTTGCGTGAGGCTGAGACTCGTCGCCACGCGGAAGCGGGGGCTGACGTCAGCGTCCAGGTTGAAGCGCACGCCGTAGCGCGCGAAGTCCGATCCGATCTCGATGCCGTCCTGCTTCATGTAGTTCCCGCTGAACAGGTAACGCATCCGATCGCTGCCTCCGGACAGCGTGATCGCCGCGTTCGCCTGCGGCGCCGCGACGCAGCTCCAGGACGGGCAGGTCCGCAGCATCATGGCGGGGTAGTTGAACGTCTGAGCGGAGGCGATTTGAGCGGCGCTGTACGGCAGCTTCACCGTCGTGGGATCCTTCGCGGAGTTGAGCACCGCCTCGTTCCGCAGCTGCATGTACTCGGGTCCGGTCAAGACGGGGATGAACCGAGAGATCCTCTGGAACCCGTAGCTCGATTCGACCGTGAAGTGATTCTCGCCCGACCGCCCGCGCTTCGTGGTGATCAGCACCACGCCGTTCGCGCCGCGGGCGCCGTAGATCGCCTTCGCGGAAGCGTCCTTCAACACATCCATCGATTCGATCTCGTTGGGATCGATGGACATGAGCGGATTGCTCTTGGGATCGGAGGAGGAGGTGCCCTGGTCGGCCGGGATGCCGTCCACGACGTACAGCGGCTCGCTGTTGGCGCTGAGCGAGTTCGTCCCGCGGATGCGCACGCTCGCCCCGATTCCCGGCATGCCGGAATTCGTGAGCACCTGGACGCCGGCGGCACGGCCCTGGAGCGCCGTGTTGACGGTGGAGGTCGGCGCCGCGCGCATGGTGACTTGGTCGCCACTCACCGACGCCACCGCACCCGTTACGTCCCGCTTCTGAACCGTGGAATACCCGATAGCCACGACCGCGTCGAGCTGAATCGCCTGCGCCCGCAGCTGGAAATCCAGGCTCGCGGTCTCCCCGGCCGTCACGACGACGCCGGTATCTTCAACCGTGCCGTACCCGATGAGGCGGGCCCGCACCCGGTACGTCCCGGGAGGCACCCCGACGATCAGGTACCGGCCGTCCGAGCCGGTGACGGCGCCGAGCGATCCGCCCGCCAGGGTGACGGTGGCGCCGGTAAGGGGAGCGCCCGTTTGCTGCGCCGTTACCCCGCCGGCGATCCGGCCCATATCCTGGGCCAGGAGCGCGCAGACCGGCGACGACGCCAGCGCCGCAAAGACGGCGAGACGTTTCATGGAAACCCCTCCGACGGTCGAGAGGTCTGTTGCAGGAGCGCCCCGCGCGTTGCGGGCGCTCCACGGACTGGACGCGGCGCCCGGAGGACCTCGACCGTCCCCCCGTCCTGCGAGCGACCTGCGCGTCTCCGGCCGGTCGACGCGGTCGCGGCGCTCCAGAGGTAGCCCGCGCATTGCGTCATCACCGTCCGAGGCGTGGCCACGCGCAAATTGAGTGCCGCAATCGGGAGGGGAAAGAGGAAACAGAACGGGGGGAAAAAAGAAAGAATGGCGAAGGAATGGCCAGGAAAGACATGGCGTCGGGGCCGTGGCGCCGCCGCCACAAGGCGCCGACTCTCACCGATCGCCGCTTACAGGATCGACAACGTAGCCGTCCCCGATACGCCGCCGGTCGTGGCCGTAATGACCGCCGTCCCGATTGCGAGCGCCGTGGTGAGCCCGTTCAGGTCCACGCTCGCGAGGAGCGGCTGTGAAGAGACCCAGGTGAAGGTCTGTCCCGGCACCGGGTTCCCGTTAGCGTCCTGCGCGACGGCCGTGAACTGCTGCGTGAGCCCGACGGCGAGCGACGCGACGGCCGGGTTCACCACGACGGACTTGACCACCTGGGCGACCGTCAGGGCCGCGCTACCGGCCACACCGGCGGCCGTCGCCGTGATCGTCGCGCTGCCGTTCGCGACAGCTGTGACGATCCCCCCCGTGTCCACCCGCGCGACGAGCGGGTTGTCGCTGGTCCACGTGAACGCCTGTCCCGGGACGACGTTCCCGTTCAGGTCGTGTGCGACGGCGCCGAACTGCTGCGACTGGCCGAGCGCCGCGAGTGCCGCCGTCGCGGGCGCGACCACGACCTGCGCCACCGCCCCCGCCAGCACGGCGATCGTCGGCAGGGGCGCCGACGTCACGGGAGTGCCATCGATCGTCGCGCCGATCGTCGAGGCGGTCCCGGCGAGCACGCCGGTGAAGGGCGCGCTGTACGTCCCGTCCCCGTGATCGACCGTCGGGCCGATCGTCCCGGTGCTCGTCCCTCCTGTCACGCTGAACACGACGCTGCGGCCGCCCGCCGTGAGGTCGTTCCCGAACGCGTCCTTGGCGTGCAGGGTGAGCGTGGCGATCGCCCCCGACAAGACGCTGGTGGCGGTAGTGGTCACGACCGACGTGGCGCTCGAGACCGCTCCCGCGAGGGCGGTGGCGCTGAAGCTCGTGGCCGGGAGCGCGAGCGCGCGTGCCTCGAAGCCCTGCGGTCCCGCGAGGGTGCCGAGCGTGGCCACCGTCTGGGCATAGCCGGCCGTGTCCGACACGACCACGGAGTCGGCGACGGCGCTCCCCAGACTCGCCAGCGCGCGGAACCCCACGGGGATACCCTTCACGCCCAGCCCGTCGGGGGCGAGCACGCGCACCCGGAACGGCAGCGCCAACGCGAGTCCCACGACGCCGCGCTGACCCGCCCCGCTCACCAAGCTCAATAGGGTGGGCACCGGGATAACCGTCACCGGAGTCGAGTCCACGATGCCCGTCGGCGTGCGCGCGCGGACGTACACGAGGGCCCGCGCCTGCGGCGCCCGCGCGAGCCCCGCGGCATCGACGCGCAGGACGGTCGTGTCGCTCGAGCTCCACGCCACGTAGAAAGGCGTTACGGGCGCACCGCCTGAGTCATTAGCGCTCACCCGGAACCGCAACGCGTCGCCGAACGTGAGCACGCTGTCGAGCGGCGCGAGCGTGAGGGCGGCGACGTTCGTCCCCGGCCCCGTGTACGTCACGGCGATCTGCAGTGGCGCGCCCGGTCGCCCGGCCCGCACCTCGACGGGCCGCGTGCCTGAGAACAGCGCAAAGCCGCCGCCCCGCAGCTCCAAGTGGACCGTGAGGGTTTCCACCGCCGCCCGCAACGTGACGTCGGCCGCCAGACGGATCTGGGACGAGTCCGGATCGAAGAAGACGGTGAGCGCGCGCAGCGTGTCGGCGGGGCTGCGCGTCACGACCAGGCGGATGGTGTCGGGCGTCAGCCCGAACGCGGCGAGATCGACCCCGGGGCTGACTGTGGGCTGGACGGCGACATATGCCGGTCCCCCGCGGCGGGGGCCCGCGCTGTCGTAGCGACAGGTGGCGAGCAGCGCGGGGAGCGTTGCCCCGAGCAGCGCTCCCCACGGAAAGGACCTACGCATGCAGGTGAAAACTAGTCTTAGAAGAACTTGTCCGAAATGATGACCGTCAACTGAAGCGACGTGACCACGGCCGTCCCCTGCAGCGGGTTCAGGCCGGGGTCCGCCGAGCCGTTGACGACGAACCTGATCCAGAGCTGCGACTTTGTGAACAACGAGTCGAACGCGGCCGAGAGGTCGGCGCGGATGGTGTCAGGGGTCACGTTCGTCCCCGACACGGTCTTGGTGGGAACGGTGATCGCCAGGCCCGACGGGTTGAACGTGCCGGCCGAGTCGGCGGCGAGGTAGACCTGGAGGCCGATCGTGCCGGAGCCGCTAGTATTGTTCAGGTCGAGGGTGCCGAACGCACGAACGCTGTCCACGATGGACGAGCCCGCCCCCGGCAGGCTGATCTTCTGGGGCGTCGTGCCCGCGCTCCCCGATACCCCTGGTGGCACCGCGTAGGAGCGGGTGTCGCTCCCCGTCCCCTTGATGAAGCTGTAGACGTCCACGTTGAAGATAGCGCGCCCCTTCCCACAGCCCGCCACCACGACGCACCCGAGCGCCACTCCGAGCCACTTGGCCTTCATCCTGCCTCCCTAGTAAATCGAGAGCGACGTCGCCATCGTGATGGCGCGCTGGTTGGATAGCGAGTTCGTGTGGGTCCTGAATCCCACGTCCAGACCCAGCCCCCCGAATC